>Ga0210389_10001234_pt1 | contig 20860 bp, 20 predicted proteins | sample IncBWH28OmetaG_FD_160127 | JGI IMG/M metagenome (GOLD analysis project Ga0210389, IMG submission 160127) | Forest soil microbial communities from Barre Woods Harvard Forest LTER site, Petersham, Massachusetts, United States - Inc-BW-H-28-O ...
CAACGCTGCGGACGGCTCGCTGGCGGGGACCATTGAGCTGGGAGGTGGGCCCGAGTACGGCGTCTCCGACGGCAAGGGTAATTTCTACGTGAACCTTGAGGAGAAAAACGAGACACTGCACATCGACGTGAAAACCCTTAAGGTGAAGGATCGCTGGCCGCTGGCGCCGTGCGCCACGCCTACTGCACTGGCGATGGATGTCGACACGCACCGGCTGTTCGTCGGCTGCCGCAGCAAGCATCTCGGGGTGGTGAATTCGGAAACCGGTAAGCTGGTCTTCACCGCGCCGATCGGCGAGCGCGTGGATGCGGACGCGTTCGATGCCGCCACCAAAATGGTTTACCTTTCCACCGGAGACGGAAAGGTATTCATCTTTCACGAAGATTCGGCCGACAAATACTCGCTGGCGCAGGAGTTGGTCACCGCGAAGGGTTCGAAAACCGCCGGCTATGATCCCAAGACGAAACGCCTGTTCGTCCCAAGTTCCGAGAATGGCGCGATGCAGGTGCTCGTCTACGAGCAGCGCTAAACCGGATTTCCGCCCACAGCTGTAACCACCCCGAAGAGGCCCCGACCCTGTCGGGGTCTCTTTTTTTGGCAGGGCAGGCGCGCCATTTCCCCTCAGGCAATTTCTTCCAGAAACGATTTCTCCCTTGCCCCGCAGTGTGGCACTATCACGGCATTTGAATTTACGCTGTTATCGGGAGAATTGGGAAACCGCAAAATGGAAACCACTACCGCACAGCCGTCGTTCGACCCCGGCGGAGCACAGAAGACCCAGACCGGGGCGTTGATCACCCTCACTTCGCTTTTTTTCATGTGGGGATTTTGCACGGTATTGAACGACATCGTGTCCCCGCACCTTCAGTCCATTTTCAATCTGAGTTACAAGCAGGCCAGTTTGGTGCAGTTCGCTTTCTTTTTTGCCTACTTTATTTTTTCTATTCCCGCCGCGAAATTGATTGACGCCACCAGTTACAAAACGTCCATTGTGGTCGGGCTGCTGACCATGGCCGCGGGCGCGTTTCTGTTTATCCCGGCGGCGACGGCCGCCTCTTTTAACCTATTCCTAGGGGCGTTGGTGGTGCTGGCGGCGGGTATCACCGTTCTTCAGGTTGCGGCGAATCCTTATGTGGCTGTTCTTGGCCCGGCAAAGACAGCGTCGAGCCGTTTGAATCTCACCCAGGCGTTCAACTCTCTGGGCACCACGATTGGTCCTTTGATCGGCGGAATGCTGATCCTTACGACTACCGCAAAGAGCGCCGCGGAACTCAGCCTGCTTTCACCGGGAGCGTTGCAGGCTTACAAAGTGGAGCAAGCCTCTTCGGTCAAAATGCCGTACATCTTTATCGGCCTGCTGCTGGTCGCGCTTGCCGTGGTTATCTATTTCCTGCGTTTGCCGGCGATTCCCCAGGCGCAGAGGAAAGGAAAAACACCCGGAGTCAGCTTGTGGAAATACCGGCATCTCATCCTGGGAGTTGTGGGAATTTTTGTGTATGTCGGCGCGGAGGTCGCGATTGGGACGTTCTTGATCAAGTATTTCCAGTTGCGCGAGATTGGGAATCTTCCGGAAACGCAGGGGGCAAAGCTGGTGGCGTACTACTGGGGCGGGGCGATGGTCGGGCGATTCATCGGGTCCGCAATCCTGCAGAAGGTTAAGGCAGGAACTATGCTGGGAATTGCCGCGTTCTGTGCGTGCGCGCTTGTTTTGACGTCGATGCTAACCACCGGCCATGTGGCCATGGCCAGCATTATTCTCGTCGGCTTTTTCAACTCCATCATGTTCCCCAGTATTTTTACGCTGGGCATCGCCGAGCTGGGGCCGTTGACGGGAAACGGTTCCGGGCTTCTCATAATGGCGATCGTGGGCGGCGCGATCATCCCGCTGCTGTTCGGTACCCTGGCGGATATGCCCGCCATTGGCCTGCACCACGCCTTCATTCTGCCGGCCGTTTGCTACCTCTATATCGCTTACTACGGGCTGAGTGGCTCTCGGCCACGCCAAACTCAGTGAACCTTTTGAAAGTTGAGTGCCGCCGGCCTTGGCAAACTTCGAGGAAAGAAACGGCCACCCAAGGCTGGTAACCACCTCTGGGTCAGTCAGCGCGTTTGCTGAAGCAGGCGAAGGCAACATCGCCGGTGGCGTAGGCGGATATGTGACCATCGGCAGTGGTCTTGGCGGCCCCGGATAAGGAGATAGCACCCGTGGCAGCAGGGATAATTCAAATAGTTGTGGGAATCGTGGTCATCGTATTCGGGTTCCTTGCCGATGCATTTTATCCCGCCTTCATGCGTCGGCCCCGGCCAGACGAAAAGCCAATGCCCAAGTGGCTGGGCAGGACCATTTTTGTTTTAGTGGGAGTTGTGTTCATACTGTCGGGGTTTTCTGACATCGGCATTACTAACAGCCCGACACGGGCAACAGGGATTTTTCAAATATTTATGGGAGTTGTGGCCATTGTATTGAACCTTATGCGTCGGCCAAGCGAAAAACCCAACTGGTTGGCTAGGACTTTTTTCGTTGTTGTGGGAGTTGCTTTCATAGTCTCGGGTATCTCGGACCTGCTGCACCATTAGCCGTGCCCAAAAGCAGCCGTTCAATCGGAAGGACCCTCCAGCATACCCGGAGTGCGACCCCTCCACCCCGCCCCTCTTTCGTATTCATCCCACGCTGTAATACAACCCAAGATTAAATGATTTCCGATTTTGAAACAGACCCATGCCGCACCGCCAGCTCAGCCACCCTGACCTGCCCGTGACTCCGCGCACAGGATCATACGACACCAAAATCTCCTGAACTCATGACTTCTGCCTCGTTGCGTTCTTCGAATTGCCGCTCGCAGGGAGAGAAATCCGCCAACGCACAAAAAAGGGGCAGGACCGAAGTCCTGCCCCTCTCCTCAGTAAATTATTGCGAAGCTTACTTGGCCATTTCGAGGCTGGCGAGCTTCAGGTTTTCGCCGTCCACGCTGCCCTTCACGGTGACGTGGTGTCCGGCATGGGCCGCAACCTTGTCCTGTGCGTCAATGGCGTAGACCTTGTGGTCCGCATCGTTGACGAAGACATACTTTGCTCCCTTTTCCTTCACGCACTTCGCGGCGCATTCCGCATGCTTCTCGTTTGCGCCTTTGGCTCCGCAGGCGCTGTCGGAAATGTATCCCGTCCAACTGCCGTCGGCTCCCAAAGTGAGGACCGCTGTACAAAGAGTGAGTGCTAAACCTGCTGCGAATTTAACTTTCATGTTTATTCCCCTCCTGAAATTCAGCTTCATTTTCGTCCCCGTCAGGGCGCCCTTTAGGGTGGCACAACTATCAACGATGTGTCCAGAGTTGTAATTGGATGTAGCGCCCCAACTCTGGACAGAAAAAAGGGAGGATCTTTCGACCCTCCCCTTTCGCTCCCGCTCTCAAGGAAGCAAACCTGTCCACCAGGCTTCTTGTTACTGTCCGGAAGTATTCGTGGCTGCGGTTGCCGCTCCGGCCGTTTTCGGAGTGGAGAGGTAACCAGTAATGGTGTTCTTGCTCACGTCGAACACCACGATTTCATAAGGAGAATTGCGTCCCGTGCCCTTCACGTAGAACTGCACCGGCTCGCCTGCGGTCCGATCCTTCTTTTCGATGGACTTGTCGTCGGCCAGAACCGTGATCGTGTACTTGGACTTTTTCGAATCGGTCTTGTTCAACGCGATGGCCACCGGCCCGACGTGCTGCGGAGTCTTGGCGCGCTGGATGGTGAATTCGAAATAGTTGCGGTCGCCGCGACGCTTCAGATCTTCCAGGTCGTCGTGGTTACGCGCAATCAGGCCGCTCATCACGCCCATGTCGCCGCTGGCGCGTTCGAGCTTGCCCTTGGTTTCGTCGAGGTCGTTCTTCACGCCCGTGACGTCGCCGCTCAGCTTGTTGACGTCTTCGATGTTGGCTTTCGTGCCGAGTTGCGTGTTCACCTCGGAAAGCTTCTTGTTGTAGGCCACAACCGAGGACTTGCTGATCTTGCGGGCCCGGTCGAGTTCTTCCTGGGTCACGTTCAGCTTGTCCGTTACGACCTTCAGGTCGCTCTGGAGCTGCTGGTTCTGGTCGTCGCTCTTGGCAAGCCGCTGCATCAATGCGTCGTTCTGCTGCTTCACCGAGGCTTGCACGTTCTGCTCAGTCTGTTTCCCCTGGTTCAGGGCGCTCCAACCGATACCAATGCCAAGAAGGGAGGTTGCCCCCAATGCCGCAATCGCGAGGCCTACCCACCGGGGTGCCGCTGCTTGCGTCGTGGATTCCTGAAACTCGCTCATGTACGTCATCTCCTTTTATAGGCGGACTCGCCGCTTGTAGGGAAGATGGGCACTCCCAGAACCAAACTTTGGGGCCCCCCGGTCAGGTTCATAAGCCGCTGAATGAGAATGGGTTAAGGGTAGCGAAGGCATCTTGGAGGTTCGACTTGTATAGTTCTAGTACTAGTAAAGATTACAGGTTCGGCGAGGCAAGCGCAATTTTTACAGAAGCATCAATCCGGTGAAGACTGCATTTTGGGGTCAGGTCAAAAAAAAATCGGGCAGGAAGAAAACCGGTCTTCCTGCCCGTAAATGATTACAAAAAAATGTGTTATGTGACTAACTCAGGCCGCTTGCGAGTCAGTAGCTTCCTTCGGAAGCCCAAAGTAGCGATCCAAAGTGGTAGTCGCGGCGTCCAGAACCAGACGGCAGTCCGGGCAGTCTTGCAGATGATGCTCAATCTCGCCTTGCACACCAGGCGAGAGCTTTCCCTCTAAGTACATGCAAATCAAATGGATAGTGTCTCGACAGCTCATAACTTCTCCCCCGGATAAAGCCCCAATCCCCCCGGACTGGTAGAAGTGACAGTGCACCTGCCTCGCCAAACCGGGTCAAAGAGCAGCATCTTCTCTAACTATATGAAAGGCAGCAATTTAGAGAGATTCTGCCCCGTCTATACCTGATGCCCCCACAATTCGTAAGAGAAAACTTTACGCCGCATTGGATGCATTGGGTTCGTTCGTCGGCCACGTCGACTAGCGTAGAGGTGTGTTCACCATCTGCTTCAGGGCGGCGATGCGGTCTTCCAGGGGAGGGTGGGTGCTGAACAGCGAGGAGAGTGTCTCTCCGCCGAACATGGGCTTCACGATGCAGAGCGCGGAAGTGCTGGGTGAGATGGACGTGGTCGGGATCTTCTTGTTGTACGTTCCCAGTTTTTGCAAAGCGCTGATCAGCCCGTACGGCTGGCCCACCATGCGGGCCCCCGTTTCATCGGCGGAATATTCGCGTGTGCGAGACAAAAACAGTTGCAGTAGCAGAGCGGCAAAGGGAGCCAGGAAGATCATCAGCAGCGCGGAAATTCCGCCGCCGCCGCGGTCGTCATCGCGGTCCCTGCCGAACCCGCCAAAAATCATGGCCCATTTTCCCATCGAAGCCATGAGGGTGATCGCTCCCGCGATGGTGGCCGCAACCGAGGTCACCAGGATGTCGTAATTGCGGACATGCGAAAGCTCGTGTGCGATCACGCCTTCCAGTTCGTCGTCGTTCATGATTTCGAGCAGCCCCTGTGTGACTGCTACCGAAGCGTGATTTGGATTTCTTCCCGTCGCAAAGGCATTTGGCGCCATGTCCGGCACGACGTAAAGTTTCGGTACAGGGATGCTCGCTTTGGCAGCCAGCCGCTCCATCACGTCGTAAAGTCGCGGCAACTGTTCGCGGGTAACCGGCTGCGCGCCGCTGGAAGCCAGCGCAATCTTGTCCGAAAAAAAGTACGATGAGAAATTCATCAACACGGCGATCGCCAGCCCAATCTGCAAGCCGCCGCGCCCGCCGATCGCGCCGCCCGCAATTACGAGCAGCATGCTCAGCAAAATCAAAATCGCCCCGGTACGTAAGACTTTCATGTAGTTGGCCTTCTCCTATGAATACGTAGCAAACCGCAGGAAATTTCAGTATGGGAGGGGGAGCAGGAAGCGTCAACCTGCGCTCCACTCGCCCGCATCCCCCATTGCGTTATTTCTTTCCCGCTGCCGCCGGCTGCTTTGCTGTCACGCGCTCGAATCGCATGGATTCTTTCTGGGCGTCGCGATCCACGCGCACGCGGTCTCCCGGCAAAACTTTTCCTTCCAGGATTTGCATGGCCAGGGGATCCTGAATCAGCCGCTGGATCGTCCGCCGCAGCGGCCGCGCGCCGTACGCGGGATCGTAACCCTCGCGCAGGAGCACTTCGATCGCCGCCGGAGTGATGTCCAGCGTAATCTGCCGCTCCGCGAGCAAGTTTTCCACGCTCTTGAGCAACAGCTTGACGATGCTCGCCAACTGCTCTTTTCCAAGCGGGTTGAAAATCACGATCTCGTCAATGCGGTTGATGAACTCCGGCCGGAAGGACGCACGCAATGCTTCCATGGCTTCTTTGCGAGCGCGCTCCGGATCTTTTTCGGAAAGTTCGAAAATCGCGGACGAGGCAACGTTGCTGGTCATCACCAGGACCGTGTTGCGGAAATCCACCGTGCGGCCCTTGCCGTCGGTCAGGCGACCGTCTTCCAGAATCTGCAAGAGCACGTTGAAGACATCCGGATTTGCCTTCTCGATTTCGTCGAACAGAATCACGGAATACGGGTGGCGTCGAACTTGCTCCGTCAGTTGTCCGCCCTCTTCATAGCCGACATAGCCTGGAGGCGCGCCGATCAAGCGGGAGACCGAGTGCTTCTCCATGTACTCGGACATGTCGATGCGGATCATCAACTTTTCGTCGTCGAACAAAAACTCGGCCAACGCCCGCGCCAATTCGGTTTTGCCCACGCCCGTCGGCCCCAGAAAAATGAAGGAGCCGATCGGCCGCTTGGCATCGGAAAGTCCGGCGCGGCTGCGCCGCACGGCGTTTGCCACGCGCGATAGCGCATCATCCTGGCCCACCACGCGCTGCCGCAGGCGCTCTTCCATGTGGACCAGTTTCTGCGCTTCGCCTTCGAGCAGGCGGCCGACCGGGATTCCCGTCCACTTGCTCACGAGTTTCGCGATATCTTCCTCGTCGACCTCTTCCTTCAACATCGGGGAATCTTTTTGCACCGCCGCAAACCGCTCCTGCGCGGCGTTCAGATCCTTCTCCGCCTGGGCGATCTTTCCGTAACGCACTTCGGCGACCTTGGCCAGATCGCCCGCGCGCTCGTAGCGTTCCGCCTCCGCCTTCAGTTGTTCGATCTGCTCCTTCAGCTTGCGGATTTTGCCGATGGCTTCTTTTTCCGCCTGCCAACGCGCTTTGCGGCCGCTGGAATCTTCCTTCAGTTTTGCCAGCTCTTTTTCGATCTGCTTGCGCCGCTCGACGGAGTGCGCGTCCGTTTCTTTCAGCAGCGCCTGGCGTTCGATCTCCAGTTGCATGATGCGCCGCTCGATTTCGTCGATTTCCGTTGGCAGGGAATCGATCTGCATGCGCAGGCTGGCGGCGGCTTCGTCGATCAGGTCAATCGCTTTGTCGGGCAGGAAGCGGTCGGATATGTAGCGGTGCGAGAGCGTTGCCGCGGCCAGGATCGCGGCGTCCTTGATGCGGACACCGTGATGCACTTCGTAGCGTTCTTTCAAGCCGCGCAGGATGGCAATCGTGTCCTCCACCGTCGGCTCAGGGACCAGCACGGGCTGGAACCGCCGCTCCAGTGCCGGATCTTTTTCGATGTATTTCTTGTATTCGTTCAGCGTAGTGGCGCCAATGGCTCGCAATTCGCCGCGCGCGAGGGCGGGCTTCAGCATGTTGGAGGCGTCCATCGCGCCTTCGGCAGCGCCCGCGCCGACAAGCGTGTGAAGCTCGTCGATGAACAGGATGATTTGGCCTTCGGCTTCGGAAACTTCCTTCAGCACGGCCTTCAGGCGTTCTTCAAACTCTCCGCGGAATTTTGCGCCCGCCACCAGCGCGGCCATGTCGAGCGCAACCAGCTTTTTCGTCTTCAAAACATCCGGGACGTCGCCGGAGACGATTCGCTGCGCCAGTCCTTCGACAATCGCGGTCTTCCCGACGCCGGGTTCGCCGATCAGCACTGGATTGTTTTTTGTGCGGCGCGCAAGAATCTGCATCACGCGGCGAATCTCTTCGTCGCGCCCAATCACCGGGTCCAGCTTTGACCGCCGCGCCAGGTCTGTAAGGTCGCGCGCATACTTCTCCAGCGACGCGTAGGTTGTTTCCGGATTCTGCGAGGTGACCCGCTGGCTGCCGCGCACGCCGGCCAGCGCCTGCAAAATAGCTTCGTGCGATGCGCCATGCTTTTTCAGCAGGCGGCCCGCGGGATCGCTCTCCGCCGCCGCAATCGCCAGAAACAGATGTTCCGTAGAAACGTACTCGTCCTTGAATTTTTCCGCCTCGTCGAAGGAGCGCTCCAGCACGTCGTTCAAGGCGCGGCTCATGTTGTGCTGGCCGAAGCCCTGCACCTTTGGCAACCGGCCGATCTCCCGGTCCACGTCCTGCATCAGCAGTTCGTTGCGAATGCCCAGCCGGGCGAGCAGCGGGGGGACCACGCCGTCCTTCTGCTCGACGAGCGCCACCAGCAGGTGCAGCGGCTCAATGGCCTGGTTCTGGTGACGCGCCGCGATCTCCTGCGCCTCCTGCACGGCTTCCTGGGCCTTTACGGTCATCTTGTCGAAACGCAACATAAATCCCTCGCAAACTCCGTTTCTTAAAAAAGGGTCTTCAAAAAAAGGGGCTGGCTTTGCGGCCAGCCCCGTATGCTAACTCACGGCGCGATTCGCCGTGGTGACAGTTTTACAGATTAACGGCCCGCGGCTGCCGCAGCCGTTGCCGGCGCTTCCACGTTCACCTTGATCTGCTTTGGCTTGGCCTCTTCGCGCTTGGGAACGGTCAGCGTCAGCACGCCGTTCTTGTATTCGGCCTTGATCGCTTCGCTGTTCACGGTGTTGGCCAGAGAGAAGCTGCGGCTGAACGAACCGTACGCGCGCTCGACGCGCAGGTAGTTGCTCTCGTTCACCTTCTTCTCAAACTTTCGCTCGCCGCGAATCGTGAGGATGTTGTTCTCCACGCGGATGTCGAGTTCCTCCGGTTTGATGTCCGGAAGGTCGGCCTTGACCACCAATTCGTGCTCGGTTTCGAAGATGTCGACGGCCGGAGCCCAGGTGGTGATACTGGACTCGTCCGAAGAACGCTCGAAAGCCTCGTTGAAGAGGCGGCTGATCTGATTTTGGAGCGAGTTGGAGCGAAAAGGTTCAAAACGACTGATTGAAGTTCTCATTGTGGTATCCTCCCATAAGTTATGGTGCGAACAGCATATAATCTTAGTGCAGTACTGTCAAGTATTTTCTAAATCCCTTTGGTCAGCAACTATGTCCATTAATTTGTGATGTTTATGGATAATCCGGGGGAGATTGAGTTGTGTCCAAACTTGGCAGGTTGCACCACATTTCCTGCTATCTGGTGGTTCTTGTTATAGTTGAACTCGATGCGCGTCGACGAATTCGATTATGAGCTTCCGGACGAGTTGATTGCCCAATGGCCGCTGGATCGCAGGGATGCTTCCCGACTTCTGGTTGTGGAGCGCGCGAGTGGCGGGTTGGAAGATTCGCAATTTTCGCGATTCCCTGATTTTCTCACCGGAAACGAACTCATAGTTTTCAACAATGCGCGTGTAATCCCGGCACGGCTTTTCGGCAAACGCGTGGGCGTGCATTCACAAAAATCGTCGAACAAAACTGTGCGTGAACATTTGTCGGGGAATGTCGAAGTGTTTCTTGCGCGAAAACTGGAAGGCGATACTTGGGAAGCGCTGGTGCGCCCGGGAAAGAAAATGCAGGTGGGCGAGCGGGTGCAGTTTAGCGAAGGGGAACTCGAGGCGGAAATAATCTCGCGCGGGGAATTGGGGATTCGCACCGTGCGATTTGCTGCGCACAACGCGCTTTCTGTTGATGAAAATCTGGAGCGGTTGGGCCACGTCCCGCTGCCGCCCTATATCGACCGGCCGGACGAATCCAGCGACCGGCAGCGGTATCAGACTGTGTATGCGCAGCGGCCAGGGGCTGTCGCGGCACCCACGGCAGGGCTCCACTTCACAACGGAAGTTTTAGGCGCGCTGAAAGCAAAAGGCTGCAAGCTGTGTGAAATCACACTGGACGTGGGGCTTGGCACGTTCCAGCCCGTGCACACGGAAACGCTTGAGGAGCACAAGATTCACTCGGAGGGGTACGAAATTTCTGCCGAAGTGGCCAGCAAAATTCGCGAGGCGAAATCCAAGTCCCGCCCCGTGCTTGCCATCGGCACAACCGTGGTTCGCGCGCTGGAGGATGCAGCTGCGCGTGCCGCGGCGGCGGGGCAGGGAACTCTACCTGCAGCGGGCCGCGCCGAAGCGCAGATCTTCCTGCTTCCCGGCCACGAATTCCGCGTGGTGGACAAGCTGCTGACGAATTTCCACCTGCCGAAATCCACGCTGCTGGCGCTGGTCGCGGCCTTCGCCGGGCGCGAGAATATTCTGCGGGCTTACCGCCACGCGGTGGACGAACAGTACCGTTTTTACAGTTATGGGGATTGCATGCTGATCCGCTAGCGGCGGATCAATGCCAGTCGGACAGTGCGGATTGCGGGATCTTCCCGTGCAGCGCGGAAACCAGTGAAGCCAATTTTTCCCCGGCAGCCACGGCCGGGAACTGCCATTTTAGAAGTTCTCCAGAGAGGAGAACGAGGAGGGAAGCTGCCATGGCACACAGCTCCCCTCGCATCGTGTCAGGAAAGTTCACAGGCGCTCCCCTTACTCGGAGAGAACGAATACTTGGGTTTTGCCTTCGAAACGGAGTTCCAGCACGCGGCCGTCTTCGTTCGAGACGATCACGGTGTAGGGCGACTTCTGGCTGCGATCTTCCCAACGGCCCGCGGATTCCGCGATGACTTTCTTGCCGTTCAGAAGGGTGATGTGGTTGTCGTCAATCATCGCGCGGTAATCGCCGGCCTTTACGTCCACTTTGCCGAACTTTACCGCATGCGGAACTGCAAGCGCCTTGGCGACGGGCTTGGCGAATGCGGGAACCGTAAGCGCCAGAGCGGCGGCGAGAGCGAGACTGCGGACGATCGTATTGCGTTTCATGTGTGTATTTCCTTTCGAGGAGCGAGTCAACCGAGACATGTCCAAAACGGAAGGAGTATTGACACACAGGCAGGCGAAGAGTAGCCTCTCGATGAAGACACCTCTTCTTCCTGGTCCAAGAGCCGGAAAGACTGCGTGTCACTGGCCCCGCGGCTGCCACCGCGGGGTTTCGTTTCTAAACTCTATCCATCCCGAACAGCCTGTAGTACGGCTGCACTGGTATAGACGAAACCCACTAGGCGAATGTTTCGTGGCATTCCCCAGTTTTTTTGATACATTTTTGCCGTTTACGACACGCCCCCCAGAGGCCACCGGGCAATCCTAGGTTTGCCCCGTGCAGGCTTCCCTGGGTTCATCTATACTCTGGAAAGGTCCGGAACCTCAGGGATGCGACTTTTAGTCCTTACGGATATCCATGCAAATCTTTCCGCTCTGGATGCCTCGCTCAGCGCCGCTGAGGGAAGCTGGCAGCGCCTGATTTGTCTTGGGGACGTGGTGGGGTACGGCCCGGATCCAAATGAAGTCACTTCGCGCATCCGCGAACTGGGCGCTGTAACGATTCGGGGCAATCACGACAAGGCCGTCGCCGAGCTCATGCCCACCGATGATTTCAATCCCGTGGCCAAAGCCGCTGTTAATTGGACTCGCTCTCAACTTTCTAATGAAAATCTGGGGTGGCTCGCCGGCCTTCCGCAGGGTCCGCTGGAAGCGGAAGGAGTCGTTTTGGTACACGGCGCGTTTCAGGATGAAGACGAATACGTCTTCACGCCTGCGCAAGCGCTCGAAGGCCTGTTGGATTCCACCAGCCAGGTAACTTTTTTTGGGCACACCCATCATCAGGGAGGCTTTGCATACGCAGATCCCGAACTGGAAGTTTTATCTCTGCACCCGCGCAGTAATGAGGCACGTTGCGCCCTGCGCCTGGAAGACTCGAAGCGTTATTTGCTGAATCCCGGCTCCATTGGCCAGCCGCGCGACACCGATCCGCGCGCGGGTTTTGCCATCGCCGATCTGGACAATCACACCGTGGAATTCTGGCGGGTGCCCTATGATATTTCCGGCGTGCAGAAGCGAATGCGCGAGGCGAAATTGCCGGAGCCACTGGTGCTGCGGCTGCAGGTCGGCCGCTGAATTTTTTCTCCGGCTGAAGATGCGCGGGCAAGGAAAGTTCATGCAGGAAATTTTGCAAAACCAGCCGGACCCTGAACAAAGCAAGCCGCTGCCGCTGAACATCCTGCTCGGCGTCCTGGTTGTGGTGGGGATTGCCTTGTCGTTCTGGTTCGCCTTTAGAGGCCCTGCCGGCAGTTCATCCCGCTCCGCGCAGTCCGGCGTCTCCGTTCCCGTGGCGGCCGCGGAGCAGATGTATGGAATGAGGATCCAGATCGAAAATGAAGCCATTCGCCGCGAGGAGAATTTCCTCCACCAGGAAGTGACCATCCTCGACTTCGACCTCAATTACGCCGCCGGTCAGCAGACCATCACAAGCTTGACGTTCACCTTCGAATTCTTTGATGAACTCCAGCAGGTCGTCCTCCGCGAAACTCGCAGCGTTCTTGCACCCCCTTCCGCCCCGCTCGGGCCCGGCCAACGACGCAGCTTTTCCGTTTCCTTTGATCACGTGCCCTCCAGTTGGAACAGGCAGCAACCCTCCATGCGCCCTGCTTATGTACAAATCGATACCTTAAAATAGTTGTTAAGTAATGCCGGCGTTATATTAGACTGTCGGCATGGATTTAGCCGAAGACCTGCGCGCCAGCCTGCAAGATATCCTTGTCCCGGGAGCGGTGGAGATCCGAGAGAACGGCAGCCGGGTCACATCGGCAACGCCGCTTTCCTGGGAAGTGCGCGGCAATTCCGAGAAGCCGCTGCTGCACCTGTGGTCGGAGAACTGCAACGTCACGCGGCGCGTCGTGGCCATCACCGGCAATTCGCAGGATCACCTCGCTCTCGCCGTGGAACGCTTTGGCCGGTCCAAGCCGGAGCGGATGGAGATCGTCCGCCTGGAATATGCGCCGGCTCCCCGCGACCTATCGCGCGAGGCGTATTGCGAGCAGTTGCGCCGGATCCTGGCCGAACAATTTCCCGATGAAACTTTGGAGAAAATCAGCGCCGCGCAGGATCTGGAACACTCGCTCTCCAAAATCTACATTCGCGGAATACTCCAACGCGGCTCCGCGCACGTGGCTTTTCTGGCGGTCTCCGAGGGCGAATCGCAGGATGCGCTCGAAAGCAGCCTTACGTACGGACTGCTTTGGCTGGAAAAATCCCGCCAGTCCGCGAAGCGCGCTGCGCTCGCCACCTTGCGCTTGATTCTTCCCAAAGGAAAATCGCAGATTCTCGCAAATCGTCTTCGCGCGCTCGATCCGCGACTTGGCATTGAAATCTACGAACTCGATCCGCAGCGTGAAACACTGGAACGCGTCGATCCTTGCGCCACCGGGAATGTCGCTTCCTGGCTCGTTCCGCACCGCGAGTCGCAGCTACTCCTTGACCGTGCCTCTTCCGCCCTGGAGCCACTGATCGCTCTCAGCCCGGAGTCGATTCGCGCCCACGCGTCACCGCATACCCAGGAAGTCGTTTTACGGTTTCGCGGGCTCGCCTTCGCCCGCTGGCAGGAGAACAGAGTCTTCTTCGGCTGCGATTCCACGTGGGCGGAATTACGCAATAAAAACGAACCCGCGCTGAAACAACTGATCGCCAACCTGCAGAATTTCCGCAACCCGCTTGCCAGCAATGTCCGCCACGCCCTGTATCGCGCGCAGGCCGAGCGGTGGATGCAGACTTTGGTGCACCAGGACGTCAGCCGTATCGATATCTCGCTCGATCCGGAGCATGTCTACGAACAAGTCTTCGCGCACGTTGCCAGGCAGCATGGCATCCTCGATCTGCTGTGCATCACCCGAAGTCGCCGCCTGGCCATCCTGGAATTAAAAGCCACGGAAAATGTGGATTTGCCTCTGCAGGCTGCCGACTACTGGTCCCGCATCCGCTGGCATCAATTGCAGGGAGACTTTGCGCGCTACGGTTATTTCCCCGGCATCGAGCTGCAGCCCGCTCCTCCGCTTGTGTATCTCATCGCCCCCGCTCTGCGCTTTCATCCCACAACCGATGTCCTCCACCGCTACCTCTACCGGGAAATGGAGATCATTCGCGTCGGGCTGGCCGAAAGCTGGCGGCGGGGACTGCGTGTAATGTTTCGTCAATAAACTTCGTTAAAGAAATTTAAATTGGCCGCGCCGCTTAGCCCCTTGCCTTCCCTGCGATTCAGGGTAAAATCATCCCGCTTTCCGACAGGGGCCCAACCTTGAGTTTCAACATCCAAATCCGCCAGGCCGACAAAGTCACGCTGGTGGACGTCAGCGGCCGGCTGACCTCGTTCGAGGGTCAGGCCTTTCGCGAGGCAATCCAGCGCCTGCTCCGGCAGGGCGAAAACAATATTGTTTTGAATTTGAAGGGGCTCGACTATCTGGATAGTTCCGGAATCGGCGAACTGGTTCGCAACTATCTGGCTGTGGTGAAAAAGGGCGGGGCGATGAAAGTGGTGGGGCTTGCGCCGAAGGTGGAAGAGATTCTGAAGGTCACGCAGCTCTACCAGGTATTCCCGGAATTTCCCGACGAGCAATCGGCGCTGGAAAGTTTCCCGAAGTCAGGTCGCGCGGCGAATTCCTGAGGCAGGAATTCTTCTCCCTGCGCAATCACAATAAAGTCGGCTGAAAATAGGAGAGGAGCCTGCTCCACGTGAGTGGCTCAAGCTCCCCGGGGTGTGTCCTCGAAGTGGTTGTTATAAGGTTAGATGTGCGTCAGGAAAAAAGGTTTCCTAAAAGTTACCCTGATTTAAATTATTTTGGATGCAGCGTAAGCTTTAATAAAACAGGTACTTACGCCACCGTTCGTCGCGATGGCCAATCAATCTCATCAATTGCCGCGAAGTGTGCAGCGTAAAAGGCCGCGGTTTCCGCGCTAGTTTCAGCCCGGCCTCTTCGGGCGTCCGGTCGCCCTTATCGTTGTTGCACCGGTAGCAGCAGGCCACCAGGTTTTCCCAACTGGAGCGCCCGCCGCGAGAACGGGGCATGACGTGGTCCAGCGTCAATTCCGAGCTCGGGAAAATTTTCCCGCAAAACTGGCAGGTATTCCGGTCGCGCAGCAGAATGTTTTTCCGCGAGAGCGCCCGGCTCTGCTGCGGGATGTGCCGGTAAGCCAGCAGACGGATGACCGAAGGCACCTTGTGGGCATGCGCCGTGGAATGCACTTCGGCGTTATGCACCTCTTCCGCCTGGGCTACGCCTTTCAATAGCAGCACCATCGCGCGGCGCACGGCGGTGACATTAATCGGTTCGTAGGTGGCGTTCAGAACCAGGACGGGTTCCTGCATCAGGGAAGCACGGCGGGGAGTGAGGCTGTTAACGTGGCGCGTTCCAAGGTTCCCCGAAGCGCCGGGCACAAGCACGCCGCCCGCTTCGGGGACGAATCGCCCCCGGGGATCGACCGCCTCTGGTCGTCTTGCGCTCATCGCGCGCCCTTCAGGCTAAAAACTTTCTCTGACCGGGAATCCTTGCCGCACGGCCCGGGCGATGGTCAACCCGGCAACCGATTTGGCGCCTGCTTCGCGTAACGCACGAGAACATGCGTCCAGCGTCGCTCCCGACGTCATAACATCATCTAAAAGCAATATTCGCAGATTGTCAACCCGGCCGCCTTCGCGTATGACAAAAGCGCCACGTAGGGCTTCCCAACGTTCTTCAAAATGAAGGAGATGCTTGTCCGGGCGGGCGCGTTCCCGCTTCAGGAGCACCGGCCGGTAAGGCAGGGCAAGCCGCTTCGCCAGGGGTTTGCCGAAGAGGTCCACCTGGTTGAAGCCGCGTTCTTTTTGCCGGGTGCGGTGCAGCGGGACCGGCACGATCAAATCGGGGGCAAACTGGGCGGGAATGCGCTGCGCCACCTCTGCGAGGCGCTTTGCGAACCACGTTCCCAACGGCTCAATCCGCTCGAATTTCATCAGGACGATGGCCCGCGCCAGCGCCCCGTCGTAAATCCCAAAGCATCGGGCGGCATCGAAGGCAAAGCCTCGCTCCTGGCACTCGCGGCAGATGCTTTCATCGCCATCGACGTCGCCATCCAAGCCGCCGCCTTCGGTCCAGGGCTGGCCGCACCGCGCGCAGATTTCTGATGGCAATTTTCGAAACGATTCCAGGCATGTGTCGCAGATAGGCAGGCGATCCGGCCGCGTCAGCAGAGTTTCGCAAATCCGGCAACCGGAGGGGAAGAGAACGGACGCGACCGCGCCGGCCAGAGTGTTCAGCCAGCGCGTCATGTGAACGCGGGAGTTCGAAAGGGGCAGCATCTGCTATGGGTGCCGCAGGAAGCGCTTCCGCGTCGATTATAATTTAATTAGGTAACGAAAAGATAAAAAAATTCCGAGAGGCCGGCAGTTTCGCCTACAGCAGCCCTTGTTCCTTCTTTTCCTGGCAGGTGATGCAGTGCTTGGCCCAGGGAACGGCTTCCAAGCGCTTCTGCTGCATCTCTTCCTGGCAGTTGGCGCAAGTGCCGTACTCTTCGCTGCGAATCCGCTTCAGCGCTTCGTCGATCATGTTGAGGATCGCGCGGTCGGTATTGGTCTGGCCGAAGAGAAACTCTTTGGTGTAGGAATTGGCGGCTTTATCCGCCAAGTCTACTGTCGGGTCGTCGTCCGCTTGCCGGCCTTCCTCTTCGGTGCGCGTGATGGTCTTCACCAGTTCGTCGCGGCGGTTCAATAATTTCTTTTTGTAATATTCCAGGCGCTTCTTATCCATTTTCTTTCTGACCTCACCCAGGTGGCTCCAAAGTGCCATCTAAAAACTCCGTAGTGTAGACTGCCTACCCTGTACTGTCAAGATTACGAAGATTGCAGGCCAATCGGTTTGGTTGCACCACGAAAATTCCCGCCCACTCATCAGCGCAATTCCAGGTGCCGTCCTTGTTCCCGTCTTGGCCGGTCCTATTCGATGCAGTTGCCATGTTTTTGGTACAAGCCTCCTCTCGGTGTTGACCCGCCGTTCCGTCGCGCGCGATTCTGAAATTGCAAAGGGCCCGAACCATCTCTGGCTCGGACCCTTTCCATATTGCGGTAGCCGCCCGTCTATCGGAGAAATGGGTTGTCCCCGGTGGTGCGGCCTGTATTTCGTTGCTTGGCAGACTACTCCGCTTCGCGCCGCGCATCGTCGGCTTCCTCAGCCAACTGGCGCAGCAGTTCCAGGAACCCGTCGGACTTTCCGCTCTTCGACGTGTGGCCGATGAATAGCCCATCGTCAATCAAACCCTGCAGCGCACCCGTCGCTGCATTCTGGGTTTCCGTCGGTCGGATGATGGAGACCATGCCCAACTTCTTGTTCAGGAAGAACGTGGGTTCCGGCATGATCAGATTGGTTTGAAGTTCGTCCGCCTGGGCGGGTGTGTGAGCGGGGTCATTTAGATTCGGGAATGTGACGGTGGCGCCCGTGGAGCCTGGGAATCCCGTGTCGGTATCCGTCAGAAGGATCGCGTTACCTGCTTTGTCGTGCCAGGTTTGGAAGTGCGCAGTTTCCGTTGGACCAATCGAGAGCAGAACTCGCAATACTTCCGTGTTGCTCACGCGTTGAGCAAGCGAAGGGTAAAGGCTGCTTCCGCCCTGCTCAATGAACGCAAAGTGAAAGCCGGCAGTGTTTGCGATTGCCTGGGTGTGAATGGAGACCCCGCCCGGCTGATTCGGATCAGCACTCAGGTCAGCGTTGGTTCTGGGAATAGCCGTATGCTGGCCCACGGCAAGCGTTGGGATCGCCTGGGGGAACGTGTCGCCCAGGTCGGGGTTCATGGAGTCGCTCCGGTAGCGTGTCCACCAGCTCGTGTCCACCGTCAATTGTGTGAGATTCGTTAGCCGTCCGACATTAGGCACGCCGGTTACCTGGCTGGGCGACAGATTGAAGAATTTGCTGAGATCGGCCACAGATTCGCCCTTTGACTCCAGATAGTTCCTCAAGAAGGATTCGTGCGAAAACTCGTCATCCGTGTTGTCGTCGATGTATTGCGGCATGTCGCCGTCGAGTTGCTCAAGACCGGCGATATAAAGGGGAGCGAGAGCGGTTGGGAAAGAGAGATCAATGGGAGAATTTCCCACCGTGCCCGGAGTCTTTGCCCCAGCTCCTCCCAGTTCGGCGTACTGCCGCCAGAGGTCGGCTTCGATCGTTTCCAACGCCTGCAGGAAGCGCAGGATGGCAGCGTCTCCCCTGTTCAGCTTGCGGTTGTCGCCCTCATGCTCTTGCGCGAAAGTGCGTGCTGGCGCGTTCAGAAGTCCCACTCCCACTGTTGCTGCGCCTGCTGCAGCAACGCCTGTTTTCAAAAATGACCGCCGGTTGGACGGCAACCCGGCGGAGATCTGCGGATCTTTTTTCTTCATTATCTTTCTCCTTTGTGAACACGTGAGCGTGGCCTCCATGGAACAACGCTGTGCCTTGTGGCCGACGCTCGATGAAGACTAAGGGGAGAGAGGTAATGGGTTGTCAGATTGACATCAATCGAACGTCACAAATTTTTCGAGTTGCGCGGGAAAAAGTAGACAGGAAAGTGACGACGCCATGATTTGAGAACGCATCAAATGAAGGCCTTGTGCGGCTTTCTAGCGGCAGGATTCGTACCTCGATCGCCCCGAATTATTTTGCCAGGCTGCAAAGCGTTTTCCGGGCGAGTCCGTCTAACCGGACGGCGCGTCCCGGTGTGGGTCCATGCAGAAAAACTGCTTTCAGGTATCGAGCTATCGTTACGGGCCCATCCGGCAATCTGCCTGAATACCGCGCATAGGAGAACACCGTGAAAAAATTAGTGCTGCTGTTATCCGCAACTGTTCTGCTGCTGGCCTCTCAAATTTCGGCGGGCCCCAATCACCGGGCCGCGCAGCCCGGCGCCACTGTCAACGCATCGGCGGAGGATAAAACTCCTCCCAGCTACGACCTGAAGCCCCAGGCGCTGCTGGATCTGCAGGATATGCACAAGAAGATGGTCTCCCTTGCCACAGCCATCCCCGCCGAAAAATATACGTGGCGCCCGGAGCCGGGAGTCCGTTCGATCAGCGAACTGTTTTTGCACGTGTCGGGAGCAAACTACGGTTATCCTCCACTCATCTCTGGCTACGCTGCCGCGCCCGGGTTCAAGGCTGAAGGATTTGAGACAACCACAACGGATAAGGCCAAAATCATTGAGCAATTGAATCAATCGTTTTCGTATGCCGAAGCGGCGATTCAGAGTATGTCGAATTCGGATTTTGCCAAGCCGGAAAAGAAGCTCGGCCCGGACGCGAATGATGGCGACGTCATTTACCTGATGATTGTGCACAACCACGAACACCTCGGCCAGACTATCGCTTATGCGCGGCTGAATGGAGTCACTCCTCCCTGGACTGAAGAAGCGCAAAAGAAGGCCAAAGCCGCCAGCTACGATGCGGCACCGAAGAAGGAATAGTGGCGGCTAACAGCTTTTTCGGCAGGGGCTAAAACGCTATAATCGTCAATGAATATAGGGGTTTGGAAGCGTTTCCCACAGCTTCCACAGGGGTGTGGAAAGCTCTGAAAAAAGTTTAGTGGGACACTTGACATATTTTTAGGTTGATGTAAGATTACAAATGGTTCGGCACTTCCTCAAAGTGCTGGGCCGTGCAGGGGATTCACAGTCGGGTCTCAAGTTCTCCAAGAACAGATCCTATAGTGAGGCGCCTTACGAGCACTGGGTGAAAATCTGTCGAGCTTCGCGTGGAACCGCTACCAACAGGCGGTTGTGCCCGGCGCTCGACGCCGGGTTTTGTATTTTATGGGACGTTTTTAGCGGCAACAGATGCTAGAGGCTCCCAGGTCTTCCGCAAGGAAGAAGCCTCGATGGAAATCGGGGCCCCTGATGGGATCAGGGCCAACGCTCTTTGACAACAGTAAGGCTGGCAAATTCACGCCGATAACCTGGAAGCGATTACGGTCGCCTTGGGGATTGAGGGTGTGGATTACATACAAGTTCTGCTCGAGTATGTTGAGCAGTGCTGTGGATTACAAGGCGAGCTCAGTCAAGCACCTGCGGATAGTAGGGTCGATAGCCTAGGTACCGGAGCAATCTGGGAACGGGAAAAAGGGAACTGCTGAAACAGGGCGAACGAGCTGAGGAAAGCCGGAGTTTAGCCACTCCGGTGAGCGACGAAATGCGAAAGCAAATTGGAGCACCTTAGAAGACGACGTATTGAGTGAGTTTTATGATTAAGCTACTAAGGGCGTACAGTGGATGCCTTGGCGCTAGAAGGCGATGAAGGACGTGGCAAGCTGCGAAAAGCCTCGGGGAGCCGCAAGCAGGCTTTGATCCGGGGATGTCCGAATGGGGAAACCCGACGAGATGAACTCTCGTTACAGCCGGCTGAATACATAGGCCGGTATGAGCTAACGCAGGGAAGTGAACCATCTCAGTACCTGCAGGAAAATAAATCACAGAGATTCCGAAAGTAGCGGCGAGCGAAATCGGAAAAGCCCAAACCGACGTGTTTACACGTCGGGGTTGTAGGACCGCATAAGTAGAGTTACCAATCCGGACACTACGTGAACCTGCTGGAAAGCGGGGCCAAAGAGTGTGACAGCCACGTAACGGAAAGTGGACCGGACTCGAAGCGGCATCCTGAGTACCACGAGACACGTGTAATCTCGTGGGAAACTGGGGAGACCACTCTCCAAGGCTAAATACTCTCTAGCGACCGATAGTGAACCAGTACCGTGAGGGAAAGGCGAAAAGCACCCCTGCGAGGGGAGTGAAATAGAACCTGAAACTGTATGCTTACAAG
>Ga0210389_10001235_pt1 | contig 20856 bp, 37 predicted proteins | sample IncBWH28OmetaG_FD_160127 | JGI IMG/M metagenome (GOLD analysis project Ga0210389, IMG submission 160127) | Forest soil microbial communities from Barre Woods Harvard Forest LTER site, Petersham, Massachusetts, United States - Inc-BW-H-28-O ...
GACCCAAGGAGAGAAGAGTTTTCGTCGGTAAGGATAAGAGGAATTTCTCCTGGGTTATCAACAAAGCCTGTCGCCCGTCCCTGCGATGTATTATCGCCCAATAGAGTGCTCCACTTCGCTGGCGGTCAATCTCCGCTTTCGCAAACCACTGCTCATAACTATCTATATCTATAGTTTTCTTAGTGTCTGGTTTATCCATCAAAAGATTAAGAGTGGCTTTTGGATAACCTCTTTTACATTCTATTAAAAGAACTTTGAGGAGAGGTTCACCTATGGGATTGATAGCACAGAGGTCGGCACAATGGAGGTCTGCTTTCTGTCCCTTCTTGGCACGAGTAGTTGCACGACCGCCACTTTGAGTAGAACGCCAGAAGATAAGGTCATCGGGTTCTGGGCAGAGGGGATTGTCCGTAGACCACCAAAGACTCAAAGTCCTGCTCAATTCCCGTTCATATTCGCCGCCTTTGAGGGAACCCATTAGATTTACTTTCTAATCCAATTGAATATGCGTGAAGGAACGAAGAAAACGACTTTGATCAGTAGGATAATTGGCAGTGAAATGACCCAGAAGATTCCAGTAAATAGGCAATCACCATCACACCAGTTTGTCCATCTAGCAAGGAGACCTGCCACCAAAGCTGCGATGCAAGAATATAAAAAGACACCGATGACGATACCTGGAGTAAGAAGCACCCAGAAGGGAACTTCAAAACCAGGGATACGGAGGTCACTCATCTTCATCTACTCCTTGAATTCAGGCACTTCTAACGGACCGAACCAATCTGCTATGTGTCCATCCTTGTCTAAATCTTCCAAACCGCCGTCAACATCACTTCCAGCAAACAGAACATTCAATGTATTGCAGTAATGAGATAACGAGACGATGATAATTCTAAAACCGGCCCCTCCAGGACGAAGATACTTGTCGTAATACCGAACCCAGTACCAGCCTTCTTTATCTGGCTTCTCTTTTGTCCAATTCATTTAATTCTCCTCTCTAAATATTGCCTTGATAGCCTCTGGCACTCTTTGTCACACCAAACGTTCCAACAACTAACCGGGACGCCCTTGTCATTGAAGCCGCTAGACAGCATTTTACGGCTAGGGTGACCAGCCAACAGCCTGGCAGTCCATTTACGTGCCCGACGCAGTTCTAGGCACATTGTACGCAACGAGGTGGGCACTCCCTTAAAACTTTGGCTACCCAACAACCGCCGCAAGGTGACTAAACTATCCGTCCACAGGGTTCCCTCCCATTCTATCCCTACGGCTTGGAGCCCTTCTAAGGCTGCATAAATTTCCGAAACGTTATTTGTAATCTTTTGGAATCCTTCAAACTCGGCAGGTAGGATGATACCAGAGCCACTGGTTTTGACTTGATTGTTTTGAACGAGGCACCAGGCGAAGGTGCCTCCGTAGGCAGAGGGGTTCTTTCCAATAACTCCGCCATCAACATATAAGTCAGGATGTTCAGTCATTTTTCACTCACATAGGACTCGCATAGGGTCACCTCTAGTCGTAAGGGCACTTTCTCACCACGGAAACCTTCTCTTCTATCTGGTTCCAAACCATCTGCACTATCTCCCTCAACTTATCTTCCAAATTCTTTTCGTAGATGTGTTTGATGAGTTTTTCTCTGCCTATGTTGACACCAAAATCCGTGGCATCTACCTTTCCACTCATCTCCCATTCTTCCCCACTCTTCCCCCAGTGCTTCCATTCTGTGAGAAAATCACACATACCACCGATGTTATCAATTCCAGCAGAATGATAGATAGGAATACGGACAGTTCTGTCCTTGCCTGTGATGCGTCCCTTCTTCACTCTCACTTTACACCGGACGCCCTGCTCTACTGCTTTTTCTTTGTACTTCGTTGTTATCTTACCTGCTTGTTCTGAGAATAATTCCAAACCCGCATAGAAGGTAGGAGCCGTTCCTCCTCCTCTAGTCATCTGTTTGGTGAGGGAACGACTGCCTATGTCTTCTCTTCCTTGAAAGATGACGATGAGGATAGATTTGCTGTTGTGGAGGGTATTGTAGACGATTCGGAGATTTTTGGAGTTGACACGGGCTCTGTCAGTTCCATAACTTCCACTCTCCTCTGCTGGCAAATCTCCATATTTCACTTTATCTAGTTTCTTTCCCTTCTTAAGGAATTCTCTGTACTCTGTTTCTGTGGGGAGAGGGTCCATACTATCTAAGAGGTAAACGCACGGACCTTTAGAGATAGCAGTGAAGAAGTTGTGATAGAATCCTTCCAAAGTGTAGGAGTATTCTGGGTTCTCCCTCGTCCCAGAAGGTGGTGCTAATCTCTTCGCCAGTTTCTTTCCATAGAATTTTTGGATGTTCATTAAGATGCCCCGCTCAGGGGCATCTAGGATAAGTTGATGGTCATTATACTTGGGGTTGATGGAAGCTTCGGCTAGAGCAGCCATTGTGATGAAAGATTTGCCAGAGCCTGACTCCCCTGTCCATACATAATAAAAATCCTGAAGAAATCCTACATCTATTCTGCCTGAACAGGCTAAGTTAAGACATTCAAAACCAGTAGAAAGTCCGTCCTCCCATCGGGGTTCATTCGCACCACGAGTAGGCTTCTTGAGGAGGATACTAATTTCCTCCTCAACGGAATCTTTGGGGTTGGAAAGGCTTTCTACTGGTGGTTCTTCCATATCACTATCACTTTCTGTTCTTGATAACAAGATTCAATCCAACTGCTTTCGCATACCCGTAGAGGGCTTTGTAGCCAATCTTCCTGTCTGGTCGTTGCTCAATCCTTTTCAAGGTATTTAGACAGCAACCCATCCGTTCACTTACTTTATCTCTGGAAAGACGCTTACCTTTGCGATAGCCACGAAGATAGTGGATGATATGATGGGTGGCTTTCCCTCTCCCCAGTGACGCGGTGAAGGTGTGATTAGACATTTTGACCTCCTTCAAATTCTTTCTTCAATTCTTCATATCGTTTACGTCTCTCCTCTTGCTGTTCTCTTTTCTCTGCTTCATAAATTTCCTTATATTCTTCATCGGTTATAACACCCACGCCACGCAAATCATACTTATAAACGTATCTGTCTAAACTAATACTCGGCTCTTCATCGCAGTCCCCTCCTTCTGCTAAGAAAGCGATGAAAGTCCCATCCGTGAAACGGAAGAGGAGTTTACCACCCCAAGAGTTGAGGTGAACTTTGGCGATAGTCTTACCTTCCGTGTTTTCTACTTTTCTGAGGCGGAGTTCATCTTTAAAGTGAGGCATTAGAGTCTCCTAAGAGATAGAAAAATCAATCGACCCGGTGAGATTCGAACTCACAACCAAGAACGTATGAGATTCCTGCTCAACCATTGAGCTTCGGGTCGAACTGACTAGCAAGTTCCAGCCGCTAGCCAGCTAACCTGGAACGACAACGAGCCGACCAGATATTTCATTTATTCCAATCACTAGCTACCAAATACAAATATCCTACAACGAGTAAGAAAGTAAGAAGGGCAGACAAAGCCCATAATCCACCATTCGTTTCTCGACCATAGAAAGCCGCTGCCCACCAACAGGAAGCCAAAACTCCACCTAATAGAAAGAACAAAGAATTCCTCGCCATCTCATCCCCCTTAGAACGGAATGTCGTCGTCATCAGGAGATTCACTTGTATCCACTTTGGCGGGAGCAGGAGTCTTCTTTTCCTTCTTTACTACCTTCTCAACTGGAACCTTTTGATGCAAATCCTCCTTCGCATCTTCTAGCATAAGGAACAAACCATCCGCAGAGATGCGAATGATGGAGCACGGACCTCCGTTATACTCAACCGAATCCATCACTTTCAATCCCAAGTCATTCGCGGTCTTCTGTTTAGGAGGTGAGGGAGGTGGAGGTGCCAGAGGTGGGGATGAAGATACCCCCGGCACCTTCGGTGCGTCCGGAACTGACGAGGTAGGATTTGCTGGCGGAGATACTGAAGTGCTTGAAGTGGTCTCTTCGGCTCCCTCTACGGAACCCCCATTATAGATTCTCTCCAACTCCTTGTTCACAGCGTGCCAATCCGCATCCGTAAACTCCTTCAATGGTTTTGTCAAACCACTAGGACGAGGAACAATGATGCAGTCATCTAAGCACGGCATACTCTTATACAGATTCACATCGTACTTGTATTGACGAGGATAGAAGTCAATTGCATCTACTTGGTGGAACTTCTGTCCTGCCACTGAGACTTGAAGCTGTAGTCCGTTCTCCAAGTCAAAGAAGTCCTCTGTTCCGCGATACCGCTGGATAGTGGAAACCAATTTCTGTCCAAATCCAAGTTTTCTATTAAAGAATGCCTCGTCAAGGATTTTGAATGGACCAGTAAGGTTTCTATCCAGTTCGTCGTTGACGATGAGGAGGAGGCGGGGTTTGGTTTGCCTGTCAATCTTCATCTGCTCACCCATCGTCTTATCGTTGCAACGCTTGCAGACGTAACAAGGCTTTCCAAAGGTTTCCCAGAGGCAAATGTAGGTGGCGTCCTCTCCATCGGGTCGAGGGAAACGGTGTTGTCCGTATCGTCGTGCCCAGACGAGGAAACCCTCGTCTGCGTCTTTGTTTCCCCAACCTGCGACGAAGGGAATGATGTCAAAAGTGAGGAGGTCATTTTCCCACTTCAACTTCTTCCAGTCTTTGGGGAACTTGACGGAGGTGGGGGTCCAGCCACCTGTGGAGGCTTGTTCCGCCCACGCTTTGGCGGATTGGCGACGTTCTTGTTGTGCTTGCTGTTCTCGGTTATTCATATTCATTTCTCCAGGAAAGAGTGTTTTTGTGTTCTTGTTTAAATCGCCACTGGGCTTTAAGGATGCCGTAGGTGGACATCTTAAAGACGAGATAGGAAGAAACTGGTAGAACCACTAACAATATTATCGCTGTGCAAAGTAGCGTCTCCACGCTCATTTCTATTCCTCCTGCTTCTCTGCTCTAGCCTCAAACGTATAGTGGAATTCCTCTCTTCCCATTCCCCTAATGTGCTGATAAGAGACAAAATCCACTACGATAGAGGAGCAGAAGCGGTTCCAATTTGGTACGTTCCTCATATATCCGAAATCATCACCACCAAACATCTGCACAGCCATATGATAAGCGTTTAGACAGGCTATATCAAAGTTAGGTTCATGCGGTCTAATTACGAGGATAATTTCCTTGGCTAGTATCATTCCTCGCCCCTTTCTCCTTCACCAAGGCTCTTCCGCTTTGATCTGAATGCCTCTTCCACTTCTCTAGCCGAGGCACGATGCGTTTGTGTTATTCCGTGTTCTTTACTTACACCGAAAGAAGTAGAGGGAGAGCCGTGATTAAAGTAGTCTCTCGACTCTAATTTTACCAGATTCACCATCGCCTCTTTCTTATGCTCCAAGGCATCTACGATAGCAGCGATGTGAGCCATTTTGTTCTTAGCATCAAGGACAGCAAGTTCTGCTACTTGCATCCTTGCTTGTACTATTATCGTATTCTTCACTCCCTCATCCGTTACTTTCGGCAAACCAAAAGAAGTGCAGTCTTTACGGATGGCAGTGTCAAGTTCTGCCTTTACGACGTCCCTCGCTGCCTTGGCACGAGCGAAAGTATCTTCTGCATCTGCGAGGCGTTCTGCTTGTTGATGGTATTCACGGGGGTGATTGAGCCAGGAGGTGTCGAGGCGATTGGGGTCGAGGTCGAAGAGCTCCATTAAAAGTATCCTCCTCTGGGTAGATTAGTTTTCGGTTGTTTTGTTTCAATAGCCAGTTTCACTTCTGGCAGGAGTTCATTTCTTACTTCGCTCCTTGGTGTTTCATCAAACCAATTGAGGAACCATCGGCACCCTGCGGGTTCTCCTAGATTATTATCACATTCAAAGCATCGTTGAGCGAAGAATTTCTCCACCTCTCCTACGGACTCCTTCTCCTCGCCAATCCATCCGCAGAAACCGATGGCACAGGCACCTTCTACTAGCCAATCTCGGACAGATTGTAGAGGAGGCGGGGAAGTCGTAGACCCTTGAATCAACCTCTTGTCATTCGTTATCAGTGCCTTTCGCAAGGCTTGGAGAGCAGGGATAGAGAGTTGAGGGACGAAGCCATTTCGCCAAGCCCTTCTCCAGGATTCCATCTTTTACTCCCCAATAAAACAGGGTAGGCTCCCTTGACATGAACAAGGTGAGCAAGCCTACCCTATTATCGCTATCTGCCAGTCAAAACCATTTCTTAGTTGGTGGGACCAGAGTATAAGCCCAACCATTCCACCGATTCAAAAATTCGTCTTCCTTCCAAGATTGGACTCCTCTACTAAGATTAGAATTGTCAATAACTTTCACAACTCCGTCCTTGTAATGAATAACGTTGAGGACATGGCAGACGTTTCCATGACCTACGCCAACTGCACATCCCCACCCGTTAGCACAGGAATTGACTAAGAAACTTCTGTCTCTGGGTGCCCCCATCGGGGAATGATAATAATGTCTCCCTCTTACTAAGCCGCGTTCTTGTAACACTCTGTCCAAATCACCTGGGGAAGCAACCCCCTTGTATCTGGCTGTTAAATCGTAACAGGATTCAATTCCGTGCTTCCGTGCCAAACATTCTGCAGAGCACCAAACACATTGGCTTCCTGTCTTATTTTCAACCCAGCATTCTCTGGAGATTTGAACTTGGCAAAGTGTCACGTCACCTTTCTGAGAAGAGATGACAACAACACTCTGCGGAGGTCCTTGAGGAACCTTGGGGACTGTGATTGGTTGACTTTGAGCAGCAGAGAACGTCGCTGCAAAGAATAGAACGGAGACAGAAAAGGCTTTACGAAGAAACATAACTCTTCACCGTTTCCGTCTCCTATTTCTTGGTCTTTTTGGAATATTCCCAACATCTACTAGCAAGGACTGCGTGTCCGGCTTTACCATCCGGGAATGGTGACCCGTCAAAAAGGCAAACCAGATTATAACCTTGGATGGCCTGATTGCCTCCATCATAAAGTTTTTTTAGAGCACACCCTAAAATATACCTTCTGACATCTTCTGCAGATTCAGAATGAAGTCTTTTTAATACCTCCACAACCTTTTCCCAGGGTTCTTTCCCCCATACCAATATGTTCGCTAGGTCTTTGGCGTATGCTTGAGCATCCTCTCTAATTACTGCCTTTAAGCGGTCTTCTTCTACTACGAAATTAAGAGCCTTTTGGAGCAACCCCAAGGCATCCCTAGCACTTCCGTCTCCGTGTTGGAGGATTTTACCGATTAATTCATCACTTAATGTGGTGTTCTCCTGTATTGCTACACTCTTCAAAATCGTGGTTATGTGTTCCTCTGTCAATGGCTTTAGATGAACAATAGTACAACGATTCTTTACAGTACCTTTGAGCTTAACAGCATCTGTAGTACAGAAGAAGAAATAAGCATGAGATGGGGCATTTTCTAGAATAGTTAAAAGGGCGGACTGAGCATCGTTAGTGAATTGCTGGCACTCATCAAGTATCCAAACTCTACTCTTGCCTAACGGAGCCAAGTGGAGTCGTTGACTAATCTCCCTAATAGTATCAATGCCACGGGATGAAGCAGCATTAAGTTCTGTTCTATCTTGGTCCATACAACCGATTTTAGTCGCAAGTATCTTAGCTAAGGTGGTTTTCCCCACACCTGTCGGTCCTGTAAAAATCACGCAGTGTGGAATCTTATTCTGCGATACTTGTTGCTGAAGTAAAGCAACAGCCTCGTCCTGCCCAATCACATCCTTAAATTTCTTCGGGCGATAGATTCTGTAAAGTTCCGTAAGGTTGCCTGGATTATCAATCATTCCTTCTCCTTAATCACTTGAATCAACGTTCTTTATCTTCTTAGCGTAACCGATAGCCGCTGCCATTATATCTTCCAATCCTTTTTCAAAGCCATCCTCACTATTCCTTGCGGCGAGGGCGAGGAGACAAGCAGCGGCACAATCCAAGGTTCTGTCTGGGGCATCGTTCAATCTTACATTGACCTTGGCAGAGTAGTTGTCAGGTTTGCCTTTGATTGGCTTTTCGTCGACAATGATGGAGATGGTGTGTTTCATGAGGTTATGTAATCACATACCTTTATCCCGTGTCTCCTTGCTTTGTCAATCATATCTTTGGTGCCCTTAGATTTACCATCCCAGAAGGCAATGCAAAGAGCCTCTTCACCTGCTCCCTCTTCACCTAGTACATAGTCAGCCATTTCTGCGTTACGACGAGGCCCAGCGGCTCTTCCGTATTTCTTCCAATTGGCGGGGAACTTTTTGAATGCCACCACTCTACTCTCAACTATAACGTCACTATCTATCCAGTCGTCCCAACTTTTAGAGCAGAACCAATCCCACGCCATTTTATCCGCACCCGTGGGGCAGTCACCCGTAATCAACTCAAAGTTGAGATGTGGAGTGACTATTTTCTCCAACATCTCTTCTAATAGGGCTTTGTTCTTGTAGTCTCTGCTGCCACACACGATAATCTTTTTCATTCTTCGTCTCCTGCTTTATTCTTTGCCGCGAGTGCCTCTCTTGGAATGTTGTAGTAGTTATAGTAACAATTGGCTCCTTCATACGTCCAGCACGGAAACCCTGCTTCTCTATCTACGTGAGTGATACCAGCAGCACGAATTGTTTCTCCTACTAATCGGTCTGCGATGGCGAGCATCGCGTTAGCGTGCCTTCGAATATCCGCTGCCATCTGCATCGCCGCATCAAAGTCTCCGAGAGTCATTCTCTTTCTCCTATTCTCCACCATTTCCATCGTCCGTCTTTCCAACCACCGATAATCACCCCCATCCTTCTAAGTTCATTCTGGGCGTTCTGCAAACGTGAGAGGCGGAAGAGGTGTCCGTCACTCTTTATCCATTCACGCATAGCGATGGAATCGGCTATGCCTCCATTCTCATCTAAGTACTGGAGGGTGAGCTGTTCATAATCCCCTTGCGTACATTCTTCTCTAGTCTTTTCTATTACTGGAGGATTGACAGGAGTTTCTTCATACTTTATACAGGGATACCAAATCTGGTCTTCTGTATAAGGACAGAGGTTAGAGGCGAGGAAGTGCATTGGAAAGTCTCCTAAAAGGAAAGGAGCATCCGTGCTCCTAAGTTTGAAATATCACTTACCAGGAAGGGATTTCAGTTCACTCTCTCCTGGTGCCTCATAATCCTCTGTCGTCGCAGGGTAGGCATCATAATCGTCAAGGGGAATCATACAAGACTCGTTCGCACACCAGTAATACCATCCAACACATCCAGCGGTTGGACAATAATAGCACCAGCAGTGATGAGCATTACAATATTTCCGTTGCGAATAGCGGAAGTTCGCAGCACGGAACTTGTAGTGCCCATTGTTCATCCGTATGCCGTTATGATTGTGATGACCAGGATGGCTGCCTGGATGGTGCCCAGGATGATGGTGTCCGGGATTATGACTAGGGTGATGTCCGGGGTGTTGGTGACCAGGATGTCCGTGTCCTGGATGACCGCCTCCAGGGTGCCCGTGTCCACCGCTTGAATGTCCACCTGGATGACCAGCTAGAACTAGACCGAAAGGAACCAGGGTCGCCAGCGTCGTTGCCAGAAAGAACTTCATACAAAACTCCTAAAGATTAGAAACAGAAAACTTTAATAATCAACAAGACTTCCGTCTTTAAATTCAAAAAAGATTTCCTTTAAAAGCAATTCCTTCATATCTTCTATTTCCATCATTTTCTTTGTATATCTATTGCAGAGGAAGAGATATTGCCATTGAGGTGGGGTTCCTTCTTTCAGTTCGTGGTCTTCGTTCTCTCCCTCTCGCACCACGTAAAGGATACCACACTTGTCATAGGCTTCTGTGATTATTTCTAAGTGGGTCATTTCTTCTTCTTTCTAAGTAATCTCTTATATGCCTGATACATCTTTTCTTTACTTAGTAGCCTCGCCCAGTCCATCTTTGATTCCATTTGCTCTTCTGAGATTTTACCTTCCAAATTCAATTGGGAATAATGGTCTAATAATCTCCCCAACATATAATCTGTAGATTCACTCATCTTATTCCTTCTCTATGGTGATGGTGTACTGCTCGCCAACTTCGTAAGAAGAACGTATCTCATTAGTTCTAATTACAAAACACCAGTCTCCATCACCGAGAATCTCCTCCAAGGCAACCATACAGGAAGCTTCTACACCATCCTCATCCGTTGCTGTGTTGGATACAACGGAAACGATTTTACATGATTTTTGAATCATATTGGTTCACCCTTCTTTGTGCTCCATACCCCGCCCCTATTTATTATCGGTTTCTTGTCGTGCCAGTTTTGGCTACTCGCTTCCATTTCTATCACTAATGGAGCAGCTATCCATCCCCAAAATTGCCTTACTTTTCGTGTCATTATCCTTTCACAAGCATCACACACTGCTTGAAATTCTTCCGGCACTACGTCTATCAACATCGAATCATGGATTTGTGCAACTATCTTACTCTTCATCTCTTTCTTATTTAGCCACTTCTGTAGTTCTGTTAAGCACCATAGAAGAATATGAAAAGCACTTCCTTGGGCAGGATAATTAGTGACAGCATTCTTTTGGTAGATTCCTTGGATGCGAAATCCAGTGGGGAGATCAAAATACCCTTGGGACTGATAAAGTTTCCACTGCTTTGTTCTCCAGGCGTCATAAACTGGGAAACGACGTCCCCAGAAGTCCTTTTCTACTTTGTAAACATGATATTCAAACGTTCCTGGTTGAGGAGAACCTTGAGGGTCACATTTCCCTAATTCTTTTATCCCTTTCTCATAGAGATGTTCTTTAAGAGACTTTCCATCTTTAGTCACTAATTTCGCAGTGTCAATTGCTTTCCATAAAGCAGGAGCACACTGGAAGTAACTGGAGCCGTAGAAAGAAGGAAAGACAAAACGATTCTTGCCATAATAACGGATGTCTTTGTATTGGTCTTTTTCCCAATCCTTAAAATCTAAGATATAGAGTTCCTCCGACATATCCCTGTGCATATCCGTCGTCGGGTCACTTACATAGGACATAAGAGTCGGGTCTAAATTAATAGAGGCGTTGACTCGAACCTCCAAGATATTAAAATCTACTTCTAGCAAGTAGTTTCCGGCAGACGGAATGAATGCTCTGCGGATAATCTTCCCCTGGAGTTTGTTTCTCAAGGGCATATTCTGGAAATTAGGAAGTTGTGCCGAGCCACGATAAGAACGTGCCCCACCTCTTTCATCGTCACCACTAACTAGGTTGAAAGAAGGATGCAGATATCCATTATCGTCCGTTTCTCTTTCTATGCCTTTTAGATAGGTGCCTCTTACTTTTTCTAGTTTGGCGAGTTGGAGGTATTTGGAGATGAAAGGAAGGGGAACGGTCTTTAAGTGCCCTTCGTCGGCACTGGGTTTGCCGCCCTTTGTAAAGGCACTAGCAGGGTATCTAAGCCTGTTGAAAAGTAACTCGGCTAGTTGTGGTCGGCTGGTTAAATTTGCCTGCTCTTTGTATTCATTTTGCCACTTTCCCCATAACTCATCCTTTTTCAACTCTTCAACTATCTTTTTCTCTCTCTGAGATACCCACTTAGTCGCTTTCTCTAAATATTCTCTATCTACTTTAATTCCGTTGTTTTCAACTTGGGCTAGAGCCAGACTTCCCTCGTGAAAGAGACGAAGGGCATCTTTTCTAGTTGCCTGCATTCGTAATCCTTTTATGATTCTCGTCTTGGTGTTCCCTAAGCATCACACCCACCAACCACTTCAATTCATCTATCGTAATGTCTTCCACAAATAATATGCTTCCGTCTGTCTGTAGTTCGCAGAGTTTTCTATTACTATTTATCCAACAAGGTTGTCTAGCATATTCACTCATCATTTCAACTCTTTACCATTCTCAGGTTGAAGGTTGGCGAAACTTTCTCTCATACTCTGTATGTATTTCATCTTTTCATATTCACCATTCTGCTCCCAATATTCAATTTCCTTATCAAAGTAAGCCAATAAACAGCGACGATGAATCCACATTTGGCTTTGCCATAGAAGGAAGTGGATACGAGTTGCTTCTGTTTGACTAGACATTTTATTCTCCTAAAGATGAAGTCCACGAAGGGATCATCTTGGCTGCTAAATCATATAATCTGTCAAATAGGACACCGATATTCGTTGCTTCTTCCCTTCCACAGAAATGAAGACATACATTATCCTGCTCGTCAAAATGGAGGTTGGAGCAACCATCCCATTTAATAGAGCCGTGAAGGAATACCTGTGCCTCGTCAATCTTTTTAACCGGGTCTGGACTGCAATTGTACTGAGTATGATTGAAGGCGTAACCAGAGGGAGCGAGTCCTGCTGCTAAAGGTGCTATTCCATCCCATTCTTCCTCTCCAGGGTCTTTATAGAGATAGAATTCGTAAATCTTCAAATCCATCCAGTATTCATAGGCTTCCGCTACACAGCAGTATCCAATGTCTTTCCACGCTACATAAGATACTTCTAATACAGGAAATTGAGACTCAGTCATTTCTGTTTCCTTTTCCATTCTTCATATTGTAGATGAGCCTGCTCTTCTTCAGTTATACAGCGGATGCGGACTTCTTTGTGCGAGTATCCGTAGTCTCCGCCACCGAGGACTTCATAAGGCATACCTACCTTCCCCATCATGTCAATCATTACCAGTCTGTCTTTCCACTGCTTCTGTATATCCTGTAAGATTGATAGTAATTCACTAAGCATCATCCTCTTAGTCGCCATCTCTTTAATCTCCATCTAACCACCTCTCCAAATCTAAACCTAAATTCTTAGATTGCACTTTCGCTAATTTGAATTCGAGTAAAGAATCCATTGCACAATAAGAAAGAATCGACTCTAGGTTCGCCTCCCTTATCCTATTCCTTCCATACCCTCCACCATCCTTTGCCTTCAAATAAGGCTTGATACTATCATCATAACTCTGCTGTCCTAAAAGGACGAAGGATTGGAATTTGACGGAGGAAATCTCTGGTCTGTTATCTCCAATATGAGCCGCCTCACATACATCCCATATCCAGTTATTCACTGGTCGACCGAATCTCTCTAACACGAAGCGATTCTCGAACTTAGAATTTGCTCCTATCTTCGGTACTCCTGAGAAGAGGAACTCCTTCGTCGCCTCTATCGTCTCGCCTATCCACGGATAGGCGAAAGTGACCAAGCCATTGGATAGGGAGCAAGAGAAGATATCCAACTTGTATCCGTTCTTCTGTTCTGGCTTCAATCCTTCTGTTTCAAAGTCAAAAGCAGTGGGCTTATTCATACTTATGACTTCTCTAATCATATGGGCGGCTTGAGCAGGATAGAGAATCACCTTGCACTGCTGTTTCCAGTCGGGGACTTCTTTCCAAGGTCTTTCTATCCTCTTACAAGCCTCTTCTAAATGTTGATTGAAGTAAAGTTCTAAGATGGGGTCTAGTCTCCCTTTCCTGTCTTCACTCCTCTTAACGTGGGACGGATGGAAGGTTGGAGTTACCCAGGCGTTGATTTGTTGTGATGGAATCCTCCATCCCGCCCACCTACTAATACTTCCAACTTTATCCTTCCATAACCAAGTCATCACGCTCTTTACAGCCGCATCACCTAACAGGATGATGAGCTTCGGTTTCAATTCTTGAATGTGGTTGATTACTTTTGGTCGGCAAAACGTGATTTCTCGTTCCGTGGGCTTTCTGTTCTTTGGAGGACGACATGAAAGTGAATTCGTTATCCAACAATCTTCTCTTAGGTCTATGCCTTGACGAGAGAGACAAGTTTGGAGGTATTGTCCTGCTTTACCGACGAAGGGACGATTCTGAGAATCCTCTGTCGCTCCACTGGCTTCACCGACGATGAGGATTTCTTTCTTGCCGTTGCCAGAGAGGGGCATCCGTGGGGAGAGGCAACCGAGGTCTAATTTGCAAGCGGCACACTGAGGGACGAGACCAATGGGCTTCCTACTCGTAACTTCACTCGGGGTGAAGAAGGCTCTTCGTTCTTTGGGCACATATCACTCCTCTTCTACTCCACCGCTCATAACTTCAGTAACATACTGAACACAGATAGAAATGACTTGGCGGTCTTTAGCGTATATCTTATTCCTGCGGCGTGCCTCATTCTGTGCCCAGTCCCAGGCTTCATTCAAATTCTTAGAAACTCTATCACACATAAAGTCACATCCTATCGTTTCATGGAAGAAATGTGCAACATAACAAGAACCAGTGGGAGGTATGGTGTCATTCATCTTTATCACTCCTCTGTAGTCCATTCTCTTTGTTCTACAGGATTGCCATTAGCGAAGTACGTGTCATTTTGAATCCATAAGCCACAATCGCAACATCTTATGCAATAACTTTGATAGGACAGACTCTCTCCAAATAGTTTGTGATGTTTTCGTTTATGAGGACACTTGCTCTGTAATTCCTGAATCAGTTTTGCAGTAATAGATTGAGTCCGCCTCAACCTATCCATCTTCTTTTGAATTTCATCTCTATCATACTCCTCTAACTTCTTAAGTTCTGTATTCAATTTCTCAGCGACGTAATCTGCAAATTCTTTGGCTTTCGTATAATGAGGAAAGAAATTAAATTCTTTTCCATCTTTGAGGCGGACGACTACACGAGTGGTGGATTGGCTCGTCATATAAACCTGCCCAACCGATTCTGGGTCTATATAGACTTGCTCCTCCATAGCGTGGAGGCCATAAGGACTCTCCCTCCAGTCTGCATCTGTGATATGGATAAGCATTATTCCCCTTTATGCTGTCTTCGGTTCGTGTCCATAGTAAATGACGAAGGGACGATTGATGATAGTAGAAAAGACTGGCATATCTATAGGCACACACTCCGTCCTCTCCACCATTAGATTGGGGTCACTCCTTGCCTCGTGTTTCTCTGGTAGTGTATCTAACTCTTCCGTTGTGAACTTACGAGCAGATTTCTTTGAATATAAGTTCCCCGTTTGAAGAAAGTAGGATAGTTATTCCAATTAATCTTCCTCTCCATAAGCATATCCAACATCTCACCAGTATGCTTGTTATGGAGTTCTTTGTGGGAATAGACACTTTGAGCAGCCATAGAAATACTATTCTTCGTCGCATCCCATTCCCTCCACAGAAAGCAGTTGGCTCCTTCTTCTAGTGTTGGAACGTTCCAGACACGAGCATCAAAGTGGGGGAGCTTTTCTTGGAGGGCACTCACACCCCTGTCAAAGTAAAATGGTAATTCACAAAAGAACAGAACCGAAGCCATCCCTGCTAAAACCGATTCCATCTTCTGGATGCGACCATTGAAGAAGATTTCACTTTTAGAATTATCACTATACCAAGTAAGAGTGATTTCATCACTCTGGGTGTAGCCCATACAAGCATTCGTTTCCTTGACAAGATACTTAGTTAGTCTAATCATAGACATAGCAAATCGTTCGTCATAAGGACGATTCATATCTTTGGTGAACTTAGAGAATGAGCGTCCATCCAATCTTGCCATTGCTGGAATGAGAGGAAGTAGCTTTCGTCCTGCTACTTCCATTTCATAAGCCTTCACCCTATCCCCGAGAGCGTCATTCATCTTTCATCTCCTACTCTACAGAAAAAGTGAATCTTGCTTCGTATTGGTCATACTTGACTATCCAACCCACTTTTCGGTAAATATCTTCCACATCCAACCAATGATTGTTGTAGATTTCTTCACTAGAGGAGAGAGGCATCTTTTCCAGAATCCTATTCACTACTTCCTTAGCTGTAAATGATGACGACGAATTGGAGAAGTTTTCTGATATCAGTTTATTAAAAGATTTAATCACAGCGTCTGGTATTGTGCTCTCCTTCATCCCCAACACTTGGGCAGGATTGATGGGTTGGACATTTCTGGCGTTACTCATCTTTCTCATACTCCTCTCTAGCCGACTCATTGGAAGTGGAGGAAGGAGACTTGGACTCCTCTTTCTTCTTCGTCAAACCAGTGATGTACTTGTAATTAGAACCCTTTACGATTAAAGCGTCCTCCGTCACTTCACACTGCGAATGCTTCTCCACCACTTCTTGGAGGACAGCAGGCGGAAGCATGAAGTGCATCTCATCACCAGTGTACTCTACTCGCTTCACTTCCTCATACCAATCAATGCCATCCCTACCTGTGATACGGATAGCACCCTTCCCCGCTGGACCAGGTTTCAAATCAATATAAAGTTCATCGTGGTCACTGCCTTGAGCCCCGATGAAGTCCTTGGCTCTGTCTGCCGTCTCCTTCAATGCCTTGGGAAGTGAAAGAGGTTTCCCTGTGACGGAGAGACCTGTATTGAAGTCGGGAAACTCTACGACGTTATCCACATAACGACGGCAAGAGAGGATGAGTCCACGGATGTTCTTGAAGTGAACCCATCTTTCTGTCTCTGCGAATTGATTAGCACCCATATCCTTCACGTGCTTGATAGCATTGCGACGGACGAGGAAATCTTTAGCAAATCCTGTCTGCATATTCCAACGACAGATTTGATAATAGTCTCCTGCTTCTACGAAATTTGGAGAGACGTGGACGCAAGTCATGGAGAACTTATTATCATCCATTCCCGCACACTTCTGCACCAAGCCGACGGCTTCACCGAAAGATTCTGGGAGAGATTGCCACTGCTCCTCCTTCGGTGTCTCTATCACTTCTATCGGCATAGAGATTTTCGCTTCCATACGAAAGTGTCCACACTTATTCTTCCCCTTGACGAGGAGTTCGTTGTCTTTGACGGAAACCTCTACGGATTCTTCTTGGAGTTTCCCAAGGCAATTCAAAAGTTTTTCGTGGTGGACTGCACCAGTGAAATCTTTTCCAAAGGGGGAAGGGATACGACACGCGGTTTCATCGTTGTAGCTGTATATCAATCCGTCTGAGAAGACGTAGCATCTCGATTGGTCAATGATTTCTTTCTGTGCTAATCCTGGACGACAGGATTCGAGGGTAGCGAGGAATTGTTCTCTATTGATTGAAGGCATTTATTCTACTCCCTTTGGAATGGCGTTTTCGTGGTCAAAGTCAACTTGTTCTACTGGATGTGGAATAGGACCAGCCCATTGACGCCTACTTGTTTCTGTCGCATACAAAGGTTTGATTGTTCCCTGTTCAAGTATGTAAGGATGTGGATACTCTTCACTGCCTGTGATTACTAAGTGGATGACACCATCCCCCTCATCACCATACCTAGACCAATAGTATCCACTCTTCGTCGGCAGTTCCTTCGACCATTTCAATAACATCTGTTTCCTTTCTAGAAGGACTCAAGGAGTCCTTCTTCCTCGTCGGGTTCTTCTACTTCTTTGGCTTTATTTATCTTTTCTTTCACATCTTTACTTGTCTTGCCCTTTTGGATAGGGACGTCTGTGACTTCTTCGCCTCTCGATTCTGCTAATCTCTTGAATCGACTGCTGGGGTTTTCATTCTGGCAGTGGATGAAGTAGGTGAACATGACTGTCGCATTGGGAATGACGTATTCGGGGAGACTGCGGTTCTCTTCACCACTATAGAAGATAATCATATTACTCTGCTTTTCTTCTTATCATTGGGCTTGAAAGCCCAGGGATACTTGGGAAGGGATTTTCTTAATTTCTCAAAGAAAAGAAGGTTGGCTAACTTTCGACACGAGTGGCTATTGATAACACCCTCGTTATTATCGTCACCCAGTGGCACTTCAATTTCTGTCAGCCATTCTAAGAGTATCTCCCTCGCCCCGTCTGAGAGTGTTCTAATGTGCTTATCCTGGTCACCAACTTTGGACTCATTGGAAACACTTATCATATAGGGTTGCGTGCGGAAGGAGAACTTTCCGTCTCTTTTATGAGGGACGAGGACATTCCCGTAGGCACCGACCTTCGTCCACGTTGCGGAATCAACGGATGTCCAAGGCCACCTCCACATCAAGTCAAACGCCGTCATCGCAAATCCGTGCGTCCTTACCAGTGGAAGATAATCATTGGAGGCGGGACAGAGGCGAGTGAAAAGAGCATCCCCCCAATCCAAATACATATTCTTCGTCACCCCCTGCCCCAGCCCTCCTATGCCTAGATAAGTGTATCCCGCCTCTAAGTGCTTATCTATCCACTCTGCACTTGCTCCATAGTGGATAACTGGGATAGGGTGGAGTCCGTGTTCATTCTCTAGATACTTTAGAACCTTCCAGGAACGCTCTGGATCGTAGATGACATCGATGTTGGCGTAGAAGTCAATGGACTTGGGGTAGGCTTTGATAAAGGAGGCGTACCTATCGCAGTAGGCGTAGAACTCGGAGGAATCGTAATAGGCGTAGCCAGCTTTGTTCCCCATCTTTCCAACATAGATGTTCCACAAAGAATGCGCCCCGCTGTCAAGGAACACCAGTTTAAATTGAGGATCGGGTCGATTCTCTGCGGTAGGTGGAAGTGGCATGAATGGACACTCCTCCTCTAGGGGTTTGGATGACTGTGACAGTGACTTCGTTAGGATGAATAGAGTCTACTACGTGTTGAAGTAAGTCGTGGGATAGTCTTTCACAGAAGACGCCTGTTTCTCGCAAACTCTGCAGTTTGAGTTTAAGGGACTTAGATTCAATACATCGTTCATCTGGCACATAGTCAATTTCTACTGAGTAGAAATCTGGTTGATTTGTAATCGGGCAATTGTGAACTATAATACCATTGGCGAAGAAGCATTCCGTATCTTCCACCTCCATATTGTAGACATCTGCTTTGCCTGCTGATTCTACAGAAATAACTTTATGATTCAAAGATGGTAAAGTAATCTTCTTTCTTAGACTTTTGGTTTCTTTGTCTGTTCTTACTTTCCCTCCTGCTTTCCTCACCCAATCACAGATAGACGTGGAATGGACACCATAGTAGTCACAGAGTTCATATATAGTGTATCCCTTTTCATAATATCCTAAACATTCGGTATACACTTTTCTCTTATTAACGTGGTCAGCATTACCGAGTAAAGATTCTCGTTGTGTTCTTTTTTTTACTAAATGACCTATCCTATTTATTATTGTTGAGACGTCACATTCATATTTTCGCCCTAAATCAGCAAAAGACGCCCCGTTTTCATATTGTATTACTAAATCATCAATGTTAAGAAATGCTTCATAGCCGTATTGTTCTAAACGATGATAAGAGGAATGCACACCCTCATGCAAGATTTCTAAATTAGATGGTGTATTATCATAGTGGTTGTGATTCTTATGATGTACATGCTCCTCATGTGATATTGATTCGCCGTAGACACATTCAGCTACTAAACGATGCCTCCCTTTGCCTTTTATTGTATCCCTTTGACGTTGGTGAGAAACCAACCTCATAGAAGGTTTTAGGTCTTTAGCTTGAATCCAAATATACCAATGCCAAGAGGCTCTGCCTTCTTTAACTAGAAATAGGTGGTCTGGTGTGCAAGTGATTTCTTTCTCAACCCTCTTCCTTGGTTCCCCTTTCTTCGTTCTCCCTTGCAGTAAAGAATATTTAACTCGCACTACACCAACTTGGTCTCCAGTTTTTCTTACATTCGTAAATTTCTTGGCTACTGCTGTATTATCATTCTGGTCAAAAGAAAAGACAACACCATCAAACCCTACAAGGTCCTTTATGGCTCTACCAAAAGGGTAAATCGTTTCATCAGTTGCCACATCTATCAATGTATCTCCGTGGAGGCATCTTGCACTGCATTCATTGGAAATCATTTTGACGCGAGAGATGTGACCGGGACGAGGAAATGATTCCAAGAGTTCCGTCGGTTCTGTGACACCGGACTTACCGAGAAGGGTGAGGTCTTTCTTAAATTGTTCATCGTTCATGGGTCTATCCTTTGATAAGATTGAAGAATTCTGCTCGACAGGAGGGTTCTTTCATAAACACCCCTGTGAGGCTGCTGGTCACTGCAACTATTCCAGGTTTTTGAATTCCACGACAGGACATACAAGAGTGCTGGCATTCAATAACACAGGCACTCCCCTTGGGCTGCAAGTATTTATCGAGGGCATCCGTTATCTGCTCCGTTAATCTCTCTTGCACCTGGAGCCTACGGGCAAAGACATCAACCAGACGTGACAACTTACTCAACCCAAGTATCTTCCCCTTGGGAATGTAGGCAACGTGAGCAATCCCCGAGCATTCTAACATATGGTGCTCACACGTGCTACTGAAGGGAATCCCTCTCAATAACACCATCTCATTACAAGCTCCTTCTGTGAAGCACTTGAAGACGTCTTCAACATTCTGTTGATAGCCAGAAAAGAGTTCTTTATAAGAACGAGCTACCCGAGCAGGCGTCTCCAGAAGACCTTCCCTTGTCGGGTCATCTCCAATAAATTGGATAATTCGGCGGATATTATCTTCAATTCCTGCCCCTCCTACTGGGTTCTCCCTCTCCCACGGCATAGAAACCCACTTCCCTTGCCAGTGTTCATCCTTATCTAACTTGTCCACAAGTGCATAGAAGGGACGTTGAGGGTAACGACTACACCAATCTGTCATCGTCGCCCCAGAGTCAATGATGTCATCTACAAAAACATCTGCCTGTGCTGGATTTTCAACTACTAAGGAAGACGGATGACGAGCGTGGCAGATGAGGGCTGCTTTGATGCCACCATTGGGGATGCCGTAGATGTTCTTCCCTGTGAGGGGAAGGCTCTTCGCTCGCATATAAAGTTCGTCGTAAGAGAGGGAGATGACTTGATTCATTCTGGTTTCTTAGGAAGAGGTCCAGTGTATTGGTAAGGGATGGGGTCTTCGATTCCAAGCAGTTGGAAAGATTCTCTGCGTTCGCAGCACGCTCCGCAACGCCCACAAGAAACCTCATTATCGGTATAACAAGTCCGCGTGTACTGATAAGGAGGAGGGGCAGTGAGTGCGAATCCTGCTTTAAGGATGCCTAGTTTATTCGTATACAGG
>Ga0210389_10001237_pt1 | contig 20825 bp, 21 predicted proteins | sample IncBWH28OmetaG_FD_160127 | JGI IMG/M metagenome (GOLD analysis project Ga0210389, IMG submission 160127) | Forest soil microbial communities from Barre Woods Harvard Forest LTER site, Petersham, Massachusetts, United States - Inc-BW-H-28-O ...
AATCGACGTGCTCGTAAACAACGCCGGTTACGGTCACGTGGGCTTCTTCGAGGAACTGACGACCGAAGACGCTCAGGCTCAGTTCGCCACCAACCTAAACGGAGTCTTGAACGTCACTTGGGCGGTATTGCCGGTGATGCGCCGCGCCCGACGGGGAAGAATTTTCAACCTCTCGTCGCTTGGTGGATTTATTGGTGCGCAGTTGTATTCGCTCTACTGCGCAAGCAAGTTCGCGATCGAAGGATTCTCCGAATCGTTGGCCAAAGAGATCGCACCGTTTGGACTATACGTGACGATCATCGAGCCCGGGCCATTCCGCACGGATTTTCTGAACCCTGAATCGCTTCGCTTCGGACAGACTCGGATTTCCGACTACGATGATCGGCGTGCGCAACTGCGCGCAGCGATGGCCGCACGCAATGGCCAGCAGCCCGGCGATCCGTCGAAGCTTGCTGATGCGATGCTGCGCCTGGCGGACGAAGCTGATCCTCCGATGCGCTTTCTCGCCGGGTCAATCGCGGTCAGCGCGGCCGAGCAGAAGCTCTCCGGGACGCGTGCGGAAATCGAGCGCTGGCGGCCGCTCTCCACCAGCACGGACGGGGAATTCAGTTCGACGAGCGCCGCCGGTTTGCTTGACCAACTCAGATGAGCCCACCAAACATTGCGAAGTAATTTGACAACACTATGTACGGACGTAGTATGATCCAGCAACGAGCTTCGATAGAGCTGGGAATCTGAAGGCCGTGCCTGAGCGCGGCTCAGGAGAAAAGTCGTGCTTGATGGCGTCTCGTTGGATCAACTACGGACCTTCATCGCGGCAGCGGAGGAAGGCAACTTCTCAGCGGCGGGTAGACGCCTGAGACGCGCCCAATCCGTGGTGAGCCAGACATTGGCGAACCTGGAGGGGCAGATTGGCGTAAGGCTCTTCGATCGTGGCGGTCGAGTTCCGACGTTGACCGATGAGGGGCGAGCGCTTCTCGCCCGCGCCCGCGCGGTTGCCACGGAGGTTGACCTCTTCAAGGCTCGGGCGAAGGGTCTTGCCAGCGGTCTCGAGACAGAGCTGAGCCTGGTGGTTGACGCCATGTTTCCCGTAACGGTGTTGGCATGCGCTGCGGCCGCCTTCCAAGTGCAATTCCCCGCGATTCCGCTGAGACTACACGTGGAGATGTGGGAAGCCGTAGCGGACCCGGTACTCGACGGGCGCTGCGCGATCGGCCTCATGGGGTCCTTGCCGCCGGCGCCGCCGCAGTTCAGCCGCGAGCGGCTGCTCAGTGTCAGGGCGATCAAGGTCGTTTCACCCCGGCATCCCCTGGCAGCTCACCGCGCGCCGATACCGATGAGCGTCCTTGGCGAGCATATTCAGCTGGTGCACGCTGATCACGCCAATGTGTGGCGCGCCGGCCGATTCGGGCTGCTATCGCCGAGAATATGGCGTCTGTGCGATCTCGCGGCCAAGCACCATTTCCTACGCGCAGGTTTCGGATTTGGCATCATGCCGCTGCACATGGTGGATGAAGATCTGGCAAGTGGCGCGCTTGTTGAGATCAAGGTTGAGGACGACCCGCCCGAGGGACATGCCATAGTCATGTCGGCTGTATATCTGACGAACAGTCCCCTCGGCCCGGCGGGGCGCTGGTTTGTCGATCGCGTCAAAGAGGAAGCAGCCTCACGGATCAATGGCGACTCCTTCCCTTCGTTGGACCCAATCGGTGTACAGCCGAGCGCGAATCGGACTGCCGCTCCGCCTAGAGTAGCCGGTTCAGCACTCGACCGCCCGCGGCTCTATCCGGTCAGCGATTGCGGAGCGGCAATTGAGAACCGCGATCGTCCACTGCCACGCGTTATCGCTTAGAACCGCCAACCGATACCCAGAGTTGTCTCGGCTGTGTTCATGTGTTGATTCGATTGGCTGACGAGCCGATCGAGGTAGCGATAGCGAGCGAGTGCGTCCACATATAGATTGCCGGTCACATAGTATTTGACGCCGATGCCCGCGTTGGCCGTAAAGCCGTTGCTCTCGGTAAGAGCGACAATGCGTCCGTTGCTCTCTCCCGTGATGGGGGTATCCAAATTGGCCCAGGCGTAACCGGCACCGGCGAGCGCGTAGGCAACGAACGGGAATTGAGGCGTGATGTTCCACACCGCGTCGAGATCCACGGTCGTGAGTCCGAGCTTGTTTTCGCCAACTTGTACCCGCGAGGCCCGGCTCCAACTGTAGCCGCTCGACAACTGGACACCCCACATCTCGGTAAAGTTGTAGTTATAACGAATGCCGGCCAGCGCATCGTCGTTCGGGCGCGGGTTGCGGCCCGACACCGGCGTGTCAGTCAGCTTGTCGCCGAACAGCTCGCCGCCAAAGATCTCGACCGATTGCGTTCGCGCTTGCTCCTGAGCCACGGCTGGCGCGCTTGACAGCGACAGCGCCGCGATGGCAGGTAGAACCAGGCTGGGCATCGAGTACTTGATGAAGTTACCGCCCGGCGGCTGTGCGCTTCGGCGCGCACGGGATAGATCGCATCGGAAATTTGACTCGGACATGACTCCTCCAAGATCTCTCGTGAACTCATCACTGAGACTAGAAGAGCGGGACCTGCAGTGGAATCCAATATTTCTCGATATTAGTTATCGCCGACAAGGATGCTCGGAGACTCTCTCGAGGTCCTCCATCTCAGTCTTCGACGCCGACTTCGATGGCGTCGACCCGGTCCGGGTAGAATGCGAGGTACTCGCGGATCGACGCTACGGAAGCGTAAGGCGCCTCGTAAGTCCAGACGGCGTTGACCGAGCGTTCCCCTCCGGCAGGAATGCTGTAATAAGCGCATTCGCCCTTGTAGGGGCAATACGTCTGGTGCGCAGTCCGTTGCAACTGCGTTTGGTCGATGTCCTTGCGCGGGATGTATTGCACGGCCGGATAGGAGGCTTCCCTCAACGTCAAGGCCTCGCGCGTGTCGGCGATGCGCTTACCGTTCACGACGACTGTGACCCGCCCTTTCGTCGGCGTGATCGTTATCGGATGATCGGGTCCCGGAATCCTGATTGGCTTGCTGCTCATCGCTTTCCACTCCTGAAAACACTCGGTGAAAGGCCTCGGATCGTCCATCTTCAAGTTCTTTCAGAAAATCAGCCGGGGCGCGCCTGCGCTTTCTCATGACGGCTCGAGGCGAAACAAGGCAACCCGTGGCGCGTCGCTGATCCAAATTTTATTCGCAGACCAGCCCGCCTCTGCGGCCAGCCTGGCAAACATGGAAACCGTGAACTTGTGCGAGTTCTCGGTGTGCAGGCGCTCGCCCTTCCTGAACGCAAAGGTCTTGCCTGCGGCGTTGACGACCTGGTCTTTACGGCTGACCAAATGCATTTCCACGCGGCTGAGCGCGGCATTCCACAAGGCCAAGTGATCAAAGGCATCCAGGTCAAAATCGCCACCCAGTTCGCGGTTGATCCGCGTTAGAACGTTTTTGTTGAATCGCGCGGTCACGCCGCCGGAATCGTCGTAGGCTGCGACGAGCGTCGAAACGTCCTTGACCAGGTCCACTCCCACCAATAAGGCCGCATCGATTCCCAACATCTGCCGCACCGACCGGAGGAAGCGCACTGCGCCATCCCCATCGAAATTGCCTATTGTCGAGCCGGGGAAAAAGCCGATCCGGGGATGGCCGTCCGCAGCCAGGCGGACTTGTCGGGTAAAGTCAGCGACTACCGGAGCGACGCGGAGGTGTGGGAAGTCCCGTGCCAGTCTCCTCGAGGCCTCGTAAAGGGCAGCCGCACTGATATCAATCGGCACGTAGGTGGACAACTGCGGTGCCGCGTCGAGCAGCAGGCGGGTCTTGGCGCTATCTCCGCTGCCGAACTCCACGAGCGCGGCTCCATCCGGGATCCCGGCTGCCACCTCCGCCGCAACATTGCGGAGCAGAATCGTTTCGGAACGGGTGACGTAGTACTCGTCGGTGCGGCAAATTTCCTCGAACAGACTCGAGCCCGTGGAATCGTAGAAGTACTTCGGCGGCAACCGCTTGTCCCGCGCCGACAGGCCCGAGATCACCTCGGGTGCAAACTGATCTCCGGCCGCCGAAGCCTCCGCGTCCACGGCATCAACGATGCCGGCGCCATGGTGCGGTTTGAATGCGATCGGGATCATGCCAATTCACTATGTACGTCCATGGTATATCTGTCAAGAACGATGTGTACGTGCGTATTGCTACGCGACAATTCATATCGAGGCAGGGGGCTGGTTGGACGGGACCGTCAATTCCAGATGTTCGGCCGCCTCAGGCCAGGACCGTTGAAAACAGTATTTTCTTGAAATTTTCTGCAAAGGCCAAATCGCGCTCAACCTTGGAAACCAGCCACGCCCCCTGCAATCCCGTGACAATGAAAGTGGCGACTTCGCCGGCTTTAAAACTCTTGGGAAGCTCGCCCTCTCTCACGGCGGCCTTTAAACTGTCGGTCACGGCCTCCCGCACCTCGGTATAGATTGCCGACACCCGCTTGCGGATGATTTCACTATGATCGGACGCTTCAGCGGCGAAATTGCCGACCAAACAGCCATTCTTGAGGCCATGACTTCTAATGGCGGTCATGGTCGCATCAATGTAGGCGCGCACGCGTTTCAGGGGGGACAGTGCCTCGTTGCGTAACGTCTCGGCCATCACGACGCAGTTGGTTGCGAAGTAACGATCCAGAATTTCCAGCGAAAACGCCTCTTTGGAGGCAAAGTGATTCGTGAAAGACCCCTGCGGCACTCCCGCCGCCTCAACGATGTCACGCACGCTGGCGCCCACGTAGCCGCGCTCCAGCACAACCTTCAGCCCGTTGGCCAAGATCTTATCTTTATTGGAAATTTTGTTCATAGAGCAACAATACGTCCGTACATAGTACATGTCAAGGCAAATCCCGCTGGGAGCGCCGATATGGTCACAGCAAAATCAATGAGTTGGAGCGGCTTTCGGCCGCCCGCTTCAGCCGCCTGCCTTTAGGCCGAGCGGGAGGCGAGCCCGGCTGCCGTATACGCCGGGTAGTCGATATAGCCACGGGCATCGAACGTATAAAAAGTATTGCGATCGTAATCGCTGAGCGGCAATTGCTGTTTTATGCGAATCGGCAGATCAGGGTTCGACACAAAGTAACGCCCGAATGCCACGAAGTCGGCATCGCCCTTCCTCACGACCGACTCGGCGGTGTCCGGCTCGAAGCCTCCCGCGGCAATGATCTTTCCCGTAAAAATGGTACGCAAATATTCTGCTGCGATTGGGCCCTGACCCTCCTCGACAACCACGTTCCCCTTCACCCGAGGCTCAATGATGTGAAGATACGCCAGCCCGAATCGGTTCAAGTGCTTGGCGACATGCGTGAACAATGACTTCGGGTCGCTATCGGACATCCCGTTCCATTTACCATCGGGCCCGATACGGACGCCGACGCGATCCACGCCCCACACCGAGGTCATCGCATCGACCACCTCGAGCAGCAATCTGGCGCGATTTTCGATACTTCCGCCATATGCGTCGGTGCGTCTGTTGGATCCGTTTTGCAGGAATTGATCGATCAAGTAGCCGTTGGCCGCATGCAATTCCACCCCGTCGAATCCCGCTTGCTTCGCCCGAACGGCCGCCCTTCGGTAGTCATCCACAATCCCCGCGATCTCGGCAGTCTTCAGTGCGCGATGCGGAGAGGGCTGAACCCAACCTCCCGGTGTTGAAGTCAGCCTGCCGGGGTCATTCCAGTATTCCGGGTTGACCGACGCGGAAACCGGCTGCGGTCCGCCCGTGACCGACACGTGCGATGCCCTTCCGGTATGCCACAGCTGCGCAAACATGAAGCCCTTCTTCGCGTGAACCGCAGCCGTGATCTTCTTCCAGCCATCCAACTGCTTGTCGGAATACAGCCCCGGCGCTCCCAGCCAACCGCGGGCACTTTCCGATATGGTGGTTGCCTCGCCTATGATCAGGCCCCCGTTGGAGGCGCGCTGAGTGTAGTACTCCACCATGAGATCGTTCGGCACGTCGCCTGGCAGGTCGGCGCGCGAACGGGTCAGCGGCGCCATGACAATACGGTGTGTGATATTGAGATTTCCAATCGAGATGGGCGTAAAGAGCTTGGACACGATTCCTCTATGAGCAGGTGAGAAACAACTCGGACTGCGGCGTCGAAGACCATTCAAATCGATGCGCCTGCGTCCGGATGCCGGAGTCCAAATCGTACCGGCCCGCGACTCCGTTTACAATACGCACGTCCATCTTTCTCTTGACTATGGATGTACGGACGTCCATCGTACGCATTGCGAAGCGACGGCCGATTTTCGGCGGCTCAACCCGAGGAGATTGTAAAATGAGCACTCAAGTTGTATTGATTACGGGCGGACTCACCGGGATCGGGCGCGCCGCCGCGGTCGCCTTTGCCAAGAAGGGGGCCAAAGTGGTCGTCGCGGGTCGGCGTGATGAGGCGGGCAAGGCGCTCGTGAAGGAACTCCGCTCTTTGGGAGCGGAGGCGGAGTTCATCAACGCCGACGTCCGCAAGGAGGAGGATATCCGCAATGCGGTCGACAAGACCGTCACACGGTTTGGACGTCTCGATGTCGCCGTGAACAACGCCGCCACCGAGGGCCAGGTCGGGCCAATTACCGACCAAACTGCGGAAAGCTATGCCGCGACATTCGACACGAATGTGCTCGGCGTGCTTCTGTGCATGAAACACGAAGTGCGCGTCATGCAGAGGCAGGGCAGCGGTAATATTGTCAACATCTCCTCGACCTACGGGCATGAGGGTGCGGCATTTGCTTCCGTCTATGTGGGCAGCAAGCACGCCGTCGAAGGCATCACCAAGTCGGTGGCGCTCGAGACCGTCAAGTCCGGCATCCGCGTGAATGCAGTGGCGCCGGGGCCGGTGGACACCGGCATGTTGACCCGCTTTACGCACACGCCGGAGAATAAAGCGACTCTGGTGACACACGTTCCGATGGCGCGACTCGGACTCTCGGAGGAGCAGGCAAACGCGATTGTCTTCATCGCCTCGGACGAAGCTTCATTTATCACCGGCCACATACTCAACGTCGATGGCGGAATGACGATCAACTGAGCAGGAACCCTACGATGGCAATCACAATCGTGCGCGATCAAACGGCGCTCATGCGGCATGAAGTCCGCGTCGGTGGATACATTTTTGCCGCCGACGCCAGTGCCGATGATGGCGGTGAAGGACTCGGGCCCAATCCCCATGACCTATATGACGCTGCGCTCGGTGCATGCGAATCACTGACGGTGCTTTGGTACGCAAACCGCAAGGGCATTCCGGTCGAAACAATAGAGGTCACTGTGGAACGCGACCGGTCGGAAGAAAGAACCGGCACTTACCGTCTTGATACCAGACTGAAACTTGGCGGGAAGCTGACCGATGAGCAACGTCGGGAACTGCTGTCGGTCGCCTCAAAGTGCCCGGTGCACAAACTCATGACTTCCGTGCAGACCATAATTGAAACGTCGCTTGTCGAATAGGCTCGCTGCCGGGCGCGATCAACCGGCACGCTTGCGCGTCGGCCGCGCCCTTCCGTACGCTGCATCAACCTGCACCTCTTCTCCGCCGACCTCACCGACAATCTGCCGGACCGCCCGCAGGATCTGATTCGACAGCTTCGGGTCCGCCTTGGCGACCGCGCGCGAGGCGGCGACGCCTCCGACCATCGCGGCCATCATTGCCAGTGCACGTTGACGTTTATCCGCTTTGACGGGAGAGGGGCCGAGGCCGCGTTCCATGAGAGCGACGATTTGCTCAAACCCTTCCGCGAAGCGCTCGCCAACCATTTTGTCCTGTCGCGCGACTTCACTGGCGGAAGCCGACATCGGGCAGCCCGCCGCCACGTTGTCGCGGTGGTCGAACGACATGTAGTGGTCAAGGAAAGCCGTCAGAGTGGCGGGCAGGCCGGCCTCGTTCGCGGTCATCATCTTCAGGCCCGGCCTAAGTCCGGATGCAAAGGCTTCCGCTGCCAGTGCCTCCTTCGACGGAAACTGTGCGTAAAGCGCACCATGCGTCAATCCGGCCTTCTCGCTGATCTCCGCGACGCCGACGCCGTCGATGCCCCGCTCCCGAAACAGGCGCCCGGCCGCGCGCACTAGCGCAGCACGATTTTCGGCGGCCTTTTCCTTGGTGACTTTCAATGCAAGGTACTCCCAAAAACGAATCGACTTGACATCAAAGATTGCAGTCGCCATTATAGCGCAACTTAATCATTGCGGTCGCCATGATTATTGCTGCGCCCCACCCCCAGGAGCCGACACGTGTTTGACAGATCTTCCAAGCTCTTCGCTGCCGTCCTTCTTCTGGTGCTGGCCGGCTCTCTTGTCCCCCCGCACACAGCTCGGGCTGCGGCACCCCAGCACCATGATCAGGCGCCGGGTTTTTACCGCATGAAAGTCGGCGATCTCGAGGTCACGGCCCTACTCGATGGCTCCGCCCAATTCGATCCGCATTGGCTGACCGCGAAGAAGGTGGCGATGGATCGCGTCGAAAAAGCCTTGGCGGAGGACCCGCATCTGCTGGACACCAGCGATACCGGCTTTCTCGTCAACACCGGCAAGCAGCTGATCCTCATCGACGCCGGTGCCGGCACATGGTTCGGCGCCGGGTCTCTCGGTCGTTTGGTGGACAGCCTGCGTAGCGCAGGCTACGCACCCGAACAGGTTGACCGCGTTTTTGTCACGCATCTTCACTCCGATCACGTTGGGGGCCTCACCACTCAGGATGGCAAGCGCGTCTTTCCCAACGCCGAAGTGTTCGTCTCAAAGGCTGAGAGTGACTTTTGGCTGTCACCCGAATTCGCCGCCAGAGCGCCCAAAGATGTGCAACCATTCTTCCAGAGCGCACAAGGCATCGCCGCGCCGTACATCAAAGCCGGCAAGTGGCACACGTTTGGCAATTCCGATGTGCTGGTGGACGGGATGCAGCTCGTTTCCCTGCATGGCCACACGCCGGGACACACCGGTTATGAGTTCTCCTCGCAGGGACAGAAAATACTGTTCTGGGGCGACACCATCCATGAGCAGCTTGTTCAGCTGAGTCATTCCGATATTACGGTGGTCTTTGACGTCGATCATGCTGCTGCGGCAGCCACGCGCAATCGACTGTTGCCGCCCCTTGCGCACGAGGGCGTCATGATAGCGGGGCCGCACATGCCGTTTCCCGGCATGGGCCGTCTGCGCAAGGAGGCGCATGGTTACGTCTGGGCGCCGGTGATCTTTAGCGATCAATGGGCCGAGAGATAAGGCCATGTATACGCTCCTCATCCTCGCTGCCGCCCTTACGGTGGTGACTCCCGCGGGCGATCAATTCTGGGCCAATTCCGTCCTCATCGAGGGCACCCACGAAGTATTGTTGGTCGACGCGCAGTTGACGAAGACCAATGCCGAAAAGGTGTTGCAGGCAATCAAGGCGACCGGCAAGCCGCTCTCGATCATCTACATCACTCATGAGCATGCCGACCATTTTCTTGGTCTGGAGGTGTTCAAAGAAGCGTATCCGGGAGTGCGGATACTTGCGAATTCCAAGGTCGTGGACCGTATCAACAGGGTTTATCAAGAGAAAATAGACAAGTGGAAAGGCCTGTTGGGCCCGGATGCCGCTTCCCAGGTGGTTGCCGTCAGCAAATACGACGAAGACGTCATTCAATTCGAGAATTCCAAAATCGAGATCCTGAAGCATCTCCAGGGCGACACCGATGAGAACACCATGCTTTGGCTTCCCGGACAGAGGACTCTTATCGCGGGTGACGTTGTCTTCAACGACCTCCATGTTTACACCGCAGAGACCGACAGTGCGGCGAGAAAACGCTGGTTGGACTCCCTCGAGAAAATCAGGAACTTGAAACCCGCTGCGGTCATCCCTGGGCATAGCAAGGTTGGAGCACGAATTGACGCCACTTCGGCCGTCGACTTTACCGAAAAATATTTGTTGATCTTCGAGGAAGAGCTCAAGAAGGCCAAGACGCCCGATGATCTCGTCAAGGCGATGCAAGAACAATTCCCGTCCGCCGATTTACTGCTCGCAATCGAGCGCGGTGCGAAGGCCAATGTGAAGGCATGCACGGAATGACCCGCATGTTCTCCTCGTTGCTTGAAGCAGTCAGGGACCACGTGCACCTACGACTCGACGACTCGCGATACGTAACGATTCGTCCTGTCCTGCCGTCCGATTTGGACGCACTGCGGAGATTTTTTGCGGCGCTGTCGCGCGCAACCCTTCGGCTTCGATTTCTCTGCCCGGTCAATGAGCTTCCGGAGCAGCTTTTGCGCGAGTTCACGGCGGTCAACCAGCGTGCTCATGTTGCGTTCGTCGCCGAGTTCCATGGCGCTGCCGGTCAAATCGTTGCGGAAGCCCGCTTTGTTCGCAGCGCCGACCCGGAATCCGCCGAGCTCGCCCTTGTGGTCGCCGATGATTGGCGCAGAATCGGTCTCGGAACCATGCTTACGCGAATCTTGGTGCAGCGCGCGCGATTCACGGGCCTGCATCGCCTATGCGGCGACGTACTCGAGGACAACATGGCGATGCGAGGCTTTGCGCATTCGCTCGGTGCGCGATTGTCGCAAGTCATGAGGCACGGTCTCGTTCGACTCTCGTTGGATATATGAACACAAGCACTCTTTTCGAAACCGAGTCACTGGAGGGATGGCAGACATGAGCAAGTTAGCGGGCAAAGTCGCCGTCATCACCGGCGGCACCTCAGGAATCGGATTGGCGGCGGCGCATCTTTTCGTCCAGGAAGGCGCACATGTCTTCATCACGGGCCGACGCCGGAAGGAACTCGATGAAGCGGTGAGGGCTATCGGCCGCAACGTCACCGGTGTTCAAGGAGACGTCGCCAAGCTGTCCGACCTCGATCGTCTCTACGAGACTGTCGAGTCGGCGGGCCGGCAAATCGACATTGTCTTCGCCAACGCCGGCGTCGGCGAGTTCCTTGCCTTGGGAAAAATCACAGAGGAACACTTCGACAGGCTCTTCAACACCAATGTGAAGGGCGTCCTGTTCACGGTGCAGAAAGCGCTTCCGCTATTGAACGATGGCGCCTCGATCATTCTCACGGGTTCCGTTGGCAGCGTCAAAGGCACCCCCGGCTTCTGGGTCTACGGCGCAACCAAGGCGGCAATCCGCAACTTCGTGCGAGCTTGGACGGTGGAACTGAAGGATCGCCGAATTCGAGCAAACGTCCTCAGTCCAGGGCCGACCGATACTCCGCTTGCGAACGGCGCACCTCCCGATGCCATCGCGCGGATTGTGTCCACGATCCCCATGGGGCGCATGGGAACATCGGACGAAATCGCCAAGGCTGCGCTGTTTCTTGCCTCCGATGACTCCAGTTTCGTCACCGGCATCGAACTCTTCGTCGATGGCGGCCGGGCGCAGATCTAGCGCATCGATGCGACTATTGCGCCCTCAGAGCGTGACCGGCTCGCGGCCCTCGGCCTGCCGGAGTGAGGCCAGCCAGGTGTGAACCGCCTGCACGACGACAGATCCCTCTCCGACGGCGGAGGCGACCCTTTTCACCGAGCCCGAGCGCACATCACCCACGGCGAAGACGCCGGGCAGGCTGCTCTGAAAGACCTCGTATGCTGTCGAAGTATCGTGCTCCCACTTCTTGCCTGTTACGACGAAGCCGCGCTCATCCAGCTGCACCGTGTCTTTGAGCCAGCCGGTGCGCGGGTCTGCACCGACCATGATGAAGAGTCCGCCAATTTGCACCCATCGTTCGTCGCCGTCGCCATCGCGAATCTTGACGCGTCGCAGATGATCATCGCCCAAGAGCTCGACCACCTGCGAATTCGTCTCGATCTTCACATTTGCGGCGCGACGCAGACGCTCGACGAGGTACTGCGACATGCTATCCGACAGGTCCTGCCCCCGATGAACGAGGTGCACTCCGGACATGCGGGAGGCGAGGAACATGGCAGCTTGCCCTGCGGAATTTCCACCGCCGACGACCACGACCTCCTGCCCCTTGCAGGCGCGAGCTTCCAGTTCGGTGGCCGCATAATAGACGCCTGCTCCCTGCAAGCGATCTTCCTCAGGCACGCCGAGCTTGCGATAGCGCGCTCCGGTGGCGATCACTACGGCGCGTCCGAGAAGCGTCGTGTTGTCCTCCAGAGTGACCTCGTAGAATCCAGGCCGTGCGCTGGGTTGCAGCCTCTGCGCACGACGCGGCACCGTCACTCTCGCGCCAAATTTGATGGCCTGCAGTTCGGCCCGAAAGGCGAGATTCGCGCCCGAGATGCCGGTAGGAAATCCGAGGAAGTTCTCGATCCGAGAGGTGGACGCCGATTGGCCGCCAATTGCCACGTCGTCGAACAGGACGGTCCGCAGTCCTTCGGAGGCGCCGTAGACGGCTGCTGAAAGACCGGCCGGACCTGCTCCAGCGATGATCAGATCCACCGCATCGGGTTGGGCAGCGAGTTCGAGCCCGAGCGCACGCGCAACTTCCGCAACGGATGGATCGTGCAGCACCTGTCGACCCCGCACGATCACTTTCATGCCGGGTCCCTCCGCCGCGAACTTCTGGATCTCTGCTTTCGCGGCAGCGTCGGCCGGATCCAGCCAGCGATATGGAATGCGGTTGCGTTCGGCGTATTCGAGAATCCGCTGAAGACCAGGTGCGCCCTCGTAGCCTATGAGCGTCAGCGTTCCTTGTCGGCGCTGCATGAGCAGCAGCCGGCGGGCGGCAAAGGCGGGCAGCAGCACGTCGCTAACGTCCGGATCGACTTGGACCAGCTCGGCAATCTGCGCCGGGTCGACCAGCACCACCTCGCCCGGCTTGACGACGACACAGTCGGCGAAAGCCGGCTGGCCGAACAACAATCCGACTTCTCCGGTGAATTGACCGGGCTCCATGACGCCCAACACCAGTCCGTCGGGATCCCGGACTTGAAGCGTGGCCGAAACCGCGTAGATAAGCGGATACTCGCGATCGTCGACCCGGAACAATGACTCGCCGACCTCTACGGAGCGGCGCACGCCGCGGGACAGAAGCGACGCGACCACTGCATCCGGCAGGGACGAGTTGGCACGGCGTCTCAGCTCATCGTAGTTGAGATCTTCAAACACTGGACCCCCAATTTATCTGCACCATCGCCCGGCCCCCGCAGCCGAGTGTAGTACCTCGTGAGTCCGTCTTAAAGCAGTCGATCAGGGAATAGCGGCCTCGAGCTGCGCATGAGCCGTTATCAACGCGAAGTCGCGCGGCGGCTTGGGGTCGGGTAGCGAGCTGACACTGTTGCCTAACGCTACTGCGTCTTGAAGGTTTTCACCGGACTGGACACGCCATCGCTCGCGCCGGTGGCGCCGGTCGATCCCACCTTGTAGTAATAAGTGGTATTCGAATTGAGGCTCATGATGCGCACGCGGAAAATCATGTCGGGACGCGAAGGGCTGCGGCGATTGGGCGACTGTGCGACCTGAGTCAAGTTCCTGGCATCAGTGCCGTAATGCACCACGCCATAGTGCAAGGCGGTGCCTCCCGGATTGATGGCGGTCCAGCGAATGATCGCCGAGCTGTCGGTCGCGGACTCCAGTTCCGGTCCCGCCGCAAGTTGCACGGCTTTATGAGCCGGCATCGCCGCTTTCACGGCATCATCGGCAAATCCCCACGCTATCGAGCCGGCCACCATCACGAACGCGAAAGTCAGAATGGATCTTTTCATGGACGTTACTTCCCGAATCCTCGCTTGAAATCCTGAGGCGCGGAACATCTCCGCGCCTCAGGTACCGGGTCGCCGGCTCAACAGCAAAGCCGGTGCAATTGCAATCTAGCGTCCCGGAGGTGTTGCAGGTTTCCTCAGCGTGCTGGCCGGTGTGCTTGCCGCACTGGCGGTTTGAACGAAGCCATCGGTCAGAGTTTCCAGGAACGCCACCAGATCGTTCTCCTCGGCGTTTGTCAATCCGAGTTTGCCAATGGTCATATTTTCATTGTTTGGATCTTCCGGCGGCGGCCAGCAATTTACTTTCTCCACCGTTCCCGGGCGGCACTTTCCGTTGACGAATGCTCCCGGATAGGCATCGCGCGTGTTGTAGAAGTGGACCACTTCCTTGAGGCTCAACAAGTAGCCGTTGTGCATATACGCCTTCACGAAACCGGCGTAAGGCACCTTGCCCACGTTGCGGGCGGTGGAGGTTTGGAACTTGCCTTCGAAGAACGGCAGGTGTTCTCCCCAGCTCAGATTTGGAGGGGCTCCGTAGTAGCCATCCAGGAAAAGACCGACTCCCTCGTCGATGAAGCCGATTCCCAAGGGGTTGCCGGTGAAGCCCCACTGATCCGGGAAATTTTCCGCGTACCACGGCAGGATCGTGTTCTTCGGCAGGCCGAGATTGTTGTAGGTAAAGTCCGTGAACATCGGTTCGACGCTCGAGGCAGCACCGGTATCGCTGCCTCCCATCGCCGTGTTGGATCTGCCGTCGAGGTGGCAGGTATTGCACGCGCCTTTGCCGCGGAACAGCTCATAGCCGCGCAATTCCTGCGCCGTGAGGGAATTGCCGCCGGCAAGATAGCCGTCGAATTTCGACGTAAACGGGCTGACCGTGGATCCGATTTCATAGGCGGCGATGGCCTGGCCGAATTCATCGAAGGCCTGCTGGGCACGAGTGCGATCCGAAGGGCTGAGAGTCAAGGGAGTCGCGCTGCCGCCGAGACTGGCGGCGCCTTTCGGAGTGTGGCATATCGTGGCCACATTGGCGGGCCAATTGATCTCGAGGGAGCCCGTGCCCCAGACCTGCTCAAAGAAGAATTTGTACTTGCTGAGCGACAGCTTGTAGACGACGCAGGCCGTGTCCGGATTGGCCATCTCCTCCGGATCGACGGGCGGGTCCTGGGCCTGATCCGCGGAAGAGTTTTGCAAGCGGAAGCCGGTAGCGCGAGCATCCCAGAAATTGCCGCCGTAGAAATCGCCCTGCGTGGTGTTGTATTGCAGCGGGGGGTAGTACGGTGCATACACATAGGACGTCGGATTGCGTTTGGCCATGCGATTGTCGGGGAATTTTCCGTGATTGGTAATCGGTACCGAACCCGGATTCGCTCCGCCTGTGAAGACGCTCAAGATGGACGCGCCATTTCCGTAACCCGCGGCGGGATCATGGCAGAAGCTGCAGGCCAGATTGTTGTTGACCGACAGATTGGGATCGAAGATTTCCAGCGCGCCGAGCGTTTCGACGGCGTGGAAGGGATCAAGACTTCCCGATTTTGCCGCGGCCAGGGCTTGCGCCTCGAGTCCCGCTTCTTCGGCGCGTATGCGGATAAAGTCCGGATCGTTCGCGATCAAACACTGAATGTCCACCTCATTCCCCGGCAAGATGCAGGGCTTGTCTTGCGGAGGAATCGTGTAGCCGGTGGGCAATTTCAGCGCCGCCTCCACCGACGCCGGCGCCGCATTTTGCGAGAATGCGCTCTTCGAGGCGATTGGCGACAAGAGCGCGGTCGCGAGACAGACGATCATTGCCACAAACACGTGCAGCTTCATGAGTAGGTCCTCCTCAGTTGTGTGAAATTCTGTGTGCTGGATTGTTTCCTTGTTATTTTTGTGAGTGGATAGCCGCTGCAATCAGGAATGAGCACGGCGGTGTCAGCTCTGAACGAATTGAGATGAATGCGGCTCGGCTCGCACGATCACGAAGGCGCCCTCATTCCAAAACACGTCAGGCACACTAAGTGATATTCCGGCCGATTGCTTGTGACCGATTGCCCTCACTTTCCTACTCTTGACCTTGCATATTGGCCGAAAAACATATTCCTACGAGCAAGGGCTGCGCTCTGCCAACCTTCGCACAATCGACCGCGCCTGCAGCCCGGGTTACCGTGTCATCGAAGCGAGATAACCAAGACCATCGGGGCACACCGATCGGTCGTACTCGGGAAGCGATATGTCCGACCCGGCCTGCAAGGAACAGGTAGTGGAGGTATCACCCTCCGATGCGGTGAGCCGCCGCACTGCGAGCTGGCGCGGCTTGGCGGCCGAGATCATCCAGGCCAACCGGCGTTGCCGAGTCGATTACCACTATCATGCGCCCGCCCCCATGTTGGTGTTCCACGAGCGCGGCGTACGCCGCGACGGCTGTACGGTGATCGAGGGCCTGCCGAAATCGACGCTGCAGGATTGCGGCCGAAAACTGGTCTTCGTGCCGGGCGGCCGCAAGTACCACGACTGGCACGAACCACGTACGCTCGCGCGTGCGATTTTTTTCTATTTCAACCCTTGCCAGTTCGCAGCAGGCCCGGAGCTGGAACTATGGCTCTTGTCGCTGGCCCCGCGGCTGTTCTTCGAGAGCACCGTATTGACCGAAACGGCGTTGAAGCTCGCGACACTGATCGAGAGCGGCGGCGCGGACAATCGACGATACCTGGAAGCTCTCGGAATCGTGTTGGCACATGAACTGGTATGGATCAATGCAGGAAGATGCCGCGCGCAAGCGCCGGCCAACAGCGGCCTCGCCACGTGGCAGCGGCGCAGGGCCATCGCATATATCGAGGAACATCTTGCCGAGCCCGTATCCCTCGAGGTGCTGGCGGGACTGGTTCGCCTGAGCCCCTGCTACTTCTGCCGCGCTTTCCGCCGATCCTTCGGGATGCCGCCCCACCGTTACCAGCTGCGCCAGCGCATCGAACGCGCCAAAACACTGCTGGCGAAGCGCGGCGCCTCGGTGACCGACATTGGCGCGACGGTCGGATACCATGACGCGAGCGCTTTTTGTACCGCATTTCGCAAGGTCACCGGGGTGGCTCCAAGTACCTTTCGCCGCAACCTGGGTTAGCACGGACCGCAACTTGCGCGCGCGGATCTCACGAAAGAGTTGTCCCAAGCGCCGCCCCGATTCCATAAGTGACTGCGGCCGCGAGGCAACCGAAAATAAACTGGCGCGCCGCGGAGTACCAGGGGCTGCGTCCATTGAACAGCGACGATAGCATGCCGACCGCGCTCAGCACGGCACCGCTCGCGAGCGCGCTTGCCGCGATCGCCCGCGTCCCATTCGCCCAGAAAAATGGTGCTACCGGAAATATCGCCCCGGCGGCGAACAAGGCAAATGAAGTGGCGGCTGCCGTCCAAGGGTTCCCCCCCAATTCGGCGGGATCGATGCCCAACTCCTCGCGGGCCAACGTATCGAGCGCGCCCTTCTTATCCTTCATCATCTGCGACGCGACGCGCTGCGCGTCCTCTTTGGGCATTCCCTTGGCCTGAAAGATCAGGGCGAGTTCATGCTGCTCGGCCAGCGGCGTTTGTTCAATTTCCTCCGCCTCGCGCGCCATCTGCGTTTGCGCGAGCTCCCGTGCATTGGTCACCGAAAGCCACTCTCCGAGAGCCATCGAGCACGCGCCGGCCGCGAGGCCCGCCAAGCCCGTCAGAAGAACCGTTCGATTTCCGCTTCCAGCCCCGGCGATTCCCATCACCAGGCAGAAATTGGACACCAAACCATCGTTCGCGCCGAGAATGGCAGCACGAAGGTTGTTTCCCGAAGCGCCGCGATGCCAAGGTTCGGCGCGGGCAATGTCGGCGCCGGTTGTCGCGCCGCTGCCGGCGTTGGCCGCCACCGCTTGAATCACCGCCGCATGACCCCGCTCCTCCGCGGAAATGGCGTGCGCATCGCTTTGACCCGCGTACTTGTTGCGGTCGGCGAACTCCGTGGCCGCGATGGTCGGCAGCACGAAGCGCGGTCCGAATCGTCGCGCCAATTTTGCGAGCAGCCGAGTGCGAAACCCGGGCGCGAAGCGCTCGTCCTGGACCCCGGCTGCGGCGAGCTTGTCGCGCCACAGTTGAGCGTGGCTGGACTCCGCCTGCGCCAACTGCAGGAACAGGTCCTTGCGCAGCGGATCCGATTCGGCGGCCGCCAGTGCGGCATACAGCGCCGCGCCATTGAGTTCATCGCGCAGATTGTCTTGATAGCGCTTGATGTCGGGGTCCATCAGAAAGTATCCATGTAATTCACGGGGGTGCGGATGCCGCGGCCGCGTTGCCGGGACGAATCTGATCGACTTCGACGCCGCGCATCGCCGGCAGGACGATCCGGAATATCGCGCCGGCGGATTCGCCCGGCGAGGCCCAAATCCGGCCTCCATGGGCGGCAATAATTGATCGTGAGATCGACAGGCCCATGCCCATTCCGCCTTCTTTGGTCGTGAACATCGCATCGAAGATACGCTCCCCTGAGCCGGGATCAAAGCCGGTTCCGGAGTCCTCGACCGTGATGAGGACGCCTTCGTTCGGGGCGTCCCGGAGGCATCGAATGATCAAATCGCGCGGGCGATCATGTACTGCCGACATTGACTGAATGGCATTTATGATCAGATTGAGCAGAACTTGCTGCAACTGCATCCGGTCGCCGAGAACGGGCGGCAATCCGGCGTCCAATTCGGTCCGCACCGCGACGCGATGCTGCTGCAACTCACCTCTGGCGAGCACCAGGACCTCTTCAATCACCGTGTCGACTTCCAGCCGAGCCACGCGCGGCTCCGCCTTTTGCACCAGAGAGCGGATGCTTCGGAGCACGTCGGCGGCCCGGGTTCCCTCTTGCACCAGGCGCTGCGCGGCGTCGCGCGCCTCCTCCAGATTGGGGCGCTCGTTTCCCAGCCAATTCAGGCACGCGCCGCCGCTCACCACCATCGCACCAATCGGTTGCGCAATTTCGTGCGTGATCGACGCCGCCAGGAGGCCCATGGTCGTCAACCGTTCGGCACGCGCAAGCTCCGCCTGGGCGACCCGCAGATCCCGTGTGCGCTCGTTGACGCGTTGTTCGAGTTCTTCGTTCAGCTTGCGGATTTCTTCCTTCGCATTTTTAAGCGCGGCTGTCTCGATGACTTCCCAGTTGCCGCTGCGCTTCGTGATCGCGGATTGATGTGTGTGGGTGACATCGAGGATGTCGCCGCCGGCGCTTCCGATGAGGGGATACGTGCACAACACCGTCATCCGCTGATTGACGATGGACTCGTTGAGATTCGCCTCATATTTCCAGAAGTCCGGCCATTCCCGCGTTTCCAGCCACCCCGTGCTGCCCGTCACTCTGATGCCTTCGTAGCCGGCTGAGAGCGCGCCGTCGAGGCGGGCACCCCACTCATTCCTCACCCGATCGAGATTGAATACTCCATCGCTGAGATAGCATTTCTCAGCGGGCATGAACTCCATGTGCCGGTCGATCAGGTGCCGATCCGCAGCGGGAATCGCCTGATTCAGCGCGTACCTCGCATCGTCTTCGTTGAGCGGGGCAGCGAGCACCCAGAAGCAGAATTCGTTGTGGGCAAGCCCCGCCTTGAAATACGGCACGAGAATTTCGAGGAGATCGCTCTTTGTGTCGAAAAATAGACAGAAATGAGAGCCCCAGGGACGATCGCCCAGGACGTCCAGGCCCGTTCTGCGCAACGGTTTGCTTGAAGGATGTTTATTCATGGATCACTCCCCGGATTCGGTTTGAAGACCTGCCCCGTGCAGGAAGCCCCGCCACGCCTCTCTGACCGCGGCCGCTATCTGTTCGGCGGAGTTCAGGCCGGATGAGAAAGATCCCAGCAAGCGGCTCCCGGCCTCTACGATTTCATCCGCAAGCGGGTGCCATTTGGCGACCAGCGCATGGAGATGCCTGCGATTGGCGATGTCGTCGGCGATCGCAAACCGGGTGAGCGCAGCGGTCCACCGGCGGCTCCGTTCGCAATCAAGAAACAGATTGTCGGCCAGCAGCGCATCGAGCTCGGCATTCAGGTTGCGCGCCACGGCCGCGAACTGCCGCAGCGTGAGCTCATCCGCCAGAGGCTTGACCACGAGATTGAGGCCGACGAAGACATCATCCCAGTCGAAGGTGACGAGCAGCCGCTCTATTCCCTTGCGCAGTCCCTGCCAATCCGGCAGTTGCTCCCACGCAGTCCGCTCGGTTTTTCCGAACAACCGCTCCGGATATGCGCGATCGAGCTGTTTGGTTCGATACGCCACGCGCTGCACGCGGCGGAGTTGATCGCCGGTTTGGAAGGCTGCGCAATTGCCGACATAGGTCGAGGGTGCCAGCTGCTGCAGATACGCCGACATCATCTGCAGACCATGCGAGAGATAACGCGACGGAGTCAGGCAAGCCTGCAGAAACTCCGGCCGGCTCTCGGCGCGGCCGATGCGCTCAAACTCGTCAATGGCCGCGTCGAGATAGGTTTCGCTCTTGTCCTGGCACGTCACGTATTTCCTGTAGGTGAGTTGGTCGGGATCGCGGAACGCATTCCAATCCTGGACCCTGAGCTTGATACGGTCCCGATGACGCACCAGCCAGAGATTGGCATGGCTGTCGGGGCGAAGCTCGAGCGGTGTATCGCGCAAGGTGTGGTTCATCTTGTGGGTGACGATCTCGTACTCGCTCGGCCGGCGCCCCAAATTGCCGAAGGCGGACCAGGTCTTGAGCAGCGGCCGGCGCGCTCTTTCCGGGTTCCTGGCGTCCATCGGTTTCTCCTCGCGCGGTTGCCGCGGCTGGGCTGTCAGTTGTCGTAGAACCAGACAAATTCATCGTCGCGCGTCTTGAGCCGGCCGCAAAAAGACGGCATTTCGATTTCCAACATCCGCAATTCGTACGGATGCCCCAGATGCCGCTCCAAGGCTTCCCGGGTAAGGCGACAGACCTGAGCCGTATGAATGCGCACATAATCGCCGTGATCGACGACCCGCACTTCCTTGCCGGGGTTGTCGTCCTCGATCGATCGCACCACCACATCGGCGAAATCCCCGGCGCGGATCACCGGACCCACAAAATTGTCCATCATGGCCCTCCCGGGTCGTCATGGCCGTCGCTGCACGACCGCAGTTCCGGTTCGGCGATGACGCTCCCAAGCTCCACTTCGATCAATACCT
>Ga0210389_10001238_pt1 | contig 20825 bp, 18 predicted proteins | sample IncBWH28OmetaG_FD_160127 | JGI IMG/M metagenome (GOLD analysis project Ga0210389, IMG submission 160127) | Forest soil microbial communities from Barre Woods Harvard Forest LTER site, Petersham, Massachusetts, United States - Inc-BW-H-28-O ...
CCGGTCTGGACGTCGCCGCCGAGGCCGGCTGCCGGGTGCTGTACACCACGACCGGGCCGGCCGGAGATCTGACCTGGCAGCAGGCGGCGGCGCGGTTCATTGACGCGGTGGCTCCGGTGGCAAGTTACGCACAGACCCTGCCGGTCAGGTTCGCCTTTGAGAACACTGCCACGATGCGAGTGGACCTCGGATTCGTGCACGTGCTTGCCGACGCTGTCGACCTGGCCCGTGAGGCCGGACTGGCCGTGTGCGCGGATCTGTTTGTGGCCTGGACGGACCGGCACTTGCAGGAAACGATCGCCCGCTCGGCCGCAGACTTCGCGATGGTGCAAATCGCCGACTTCGTTGTGGGTACCCGGATGACGTCGGATCGCGCCGTACCCGGCGACGGCAGCGTACCGATCGGCCGGCAGCTGGCCTGGTTGCAGGAGGCTGGCTATCCGGGTCTAGTGGAGCTCGAACTGCTCGGCCCCCGGATAACAGCCGAGGGTCCGGCACAGGCGGCGGCGCGGGCGCTGACCACCATCACGCCGTTGCTCGTGCGCGCGTAACCGCTTGGTCCGGTGCCGCAAGCGGCACCGGACCAAGCGGCTCAGACTCAGGACGAGCCGGGTGCGCCGAACTGACCGTCGATGACCTTGGACGGCTGCACGAAGGCAAATGCCGTTGGGTCGATATTGGCCGCGTGCGAGGTCGCGCTGAAGTGGTACGCCGGGAAGATCGCGGTCTGGTAACTACCAGCCGGCAGTGACTGCACGGCGTGAGCGATCTTGGCACCGTCGGTCGTCGTATCCGCCGCCTTAGCGCCGGCCGCGGCAAGAATGACCGCGTCGTAGGCGTAGGCGAGGATGAGCGGCGCGGGTATCGGGCCTAGGGCCTTCATCCCCTTGATCATGTCGGTCACCGCCGCGGGCGCGTGGGCCGAGTACACCGTGCTCGCAAAGACCAGTGCCTTGGCGTCGCTCTCCAGCGCAGTGCCCAGCATTCCGGTTGGCGGTGGCGAGGTGATCACCGGCGAGACCATGAAAGCGTCGTCGCCGAGCAGCGGAACCTTCCACTGCAGACGGTTCAGATCGTTGAGGACGTACCCCGACGGCGCCCCGTACGAGGAGACCACGAGGACGTCGGGATGCCCTGCTTTCAGCGCCGACAGCTGCGGCGTCAGGTCGAGCGCGGTGAGCTCGAACTGCTGGTCGCCCGTCATTTTGAGCCCCTGAGCCTGGCACTGCGAGGCGATCGCGGCCGCCTCCGGGTCGGCGAAAGCGTCGTCACCGTGGAGGATCGCGAACGTCTTGTACCCCTTGGCCTTGATCGCCGGGCAGAACGCTGCGGCGTAGTTCGGGGTCGACGGCGACAGGTCGAAGTTGTAAGGCGAGACCTTCGGATCGCTCGAGGTGGCCGTCGGGGCCTGGTTGAACGAGACAATCTTGTTCTGGGTCAGGATCGGCAGTTCTGCCTCGGCCTCGGGCGAGGCGTCTGCCTGGATGAAGACGGCGGGCTTATCGCTGCTAGCGAGCGCGCCCTGCAGCTTGGTGACGGCGGTCGTCGGGTCACCGGCGTCGTCTTCCACGGTGAGCTGGACCGGGTGGCCGAGCACGCCTCCTGCCTTGTTGACGACGGCCAGGGCGGCCTTGGCCGCGTTGACCGCAGTCTGGGCGTTGGGGCCTAGTACCGAAGAGCTGATGGGCGCGACGAGCAGGATCCGCAGCGGCTGCGCCGCGGTCGAACTCGAGTTGCCGCTCGAACTACCGCATCCGGATGCGGTGGCTCCGAGAGCGGCCACCGCCATCAATGCGACCAAAGACTTTCTCACTCGGAGTCTCCTCAAAGGGTTGTCTACCAAACGCTTGCTCAAGGCATGCTAGAGACCAAGCTCGGAGTCCGTCCAGGTATCTCGTCAGTCAGGTTGGATCAGCCGAAAAATTGTTTCCTCACCGTTATCAACTGACTGTGATCAGGCGTGCCGCCAGGCGGTGGGTGGAGTACGCCCAGTTCGGCGCGCGGCCGTGCGGCCGACCTCGCCTGCGATGTTGCAGCAAGTCGTTGGGCCAGAAGACGTGACCAAGCGCTTGATTATGTCTTAAAGTCGGTGCGGGCTCGAAGTTCACGTGGGAACCCTGGCGGGACGTTCGTCCTGGTTGACAAGCTATGACCGACTTATCGCTACAGTCGGAATTCCAGCGGAAAGGACGTAACGCCCGATGGATGCAGTCTGGTCTGGCCTTGCGCTTGGCGCGGTCTACGCGCTGGTAGCGCTCGGCTACCACATTGTGTTCGTGTCGTCGAACGCCTTCAACTTCGCGCACGCGCAGCTGATCATGCTGGGCACCTTCATCGTCTACTGGGGGTCGGTCACCCTCAAGCTGCCGATTGGTCTGGTCTTCCTGCTGGCAGCGGCGATTGTGGGCGGCGTCGCGGTCCTCGAGGAACGCACCGCGATCCGCATCGTGCGCGGCACGGAAGGCCAGCTGGTCACAACGCTGGGATTCGCGACGCTGCTGAACGGTGCCACCCAGGTCATCTGGGGAGGTAGCCCATTGCAGGTGCCGTTCTTCGGCTCCTCCAACGTGCTGGTCGTGCTGGGTGGCCACGTATTCCCGGACGATCTGATCCTCATGGGCGTGGCCGTCGTCCTCACGATCGGTTTCGTGCTCGTCAGTCGGATGACTGTGCTGGGAATCGCCCTGCTCGCTGTCTCCGAGGACCGCGAAGCCGCGCTGATGCGCGGCATCAACGTGCGCGCGCTCGGGATCGGCGCGTTCGCGGTGTCCGGGATCGTGGCCGGCCTCCTCGGGCCGCTCATCGGACCGAAGACGTTCGCCGTGGCCACCCTCGGATCCGATCTTGCGCTCAAAGGCTTCGTCGCCATGGCGATCGGCGGCTTCGGCAGCGCACCCGGCGCACTGATCGGCGGTTTCGCCGTCGGTCTTATCGAGTCAGAGGCGGGTCGTTACCTAGGCGCGTCCTACTCGAATCTGATGATCTTCGCTGTGCTGCTAGGCGTGCTACTCCTGCGGCCTACGGGCCTGTTCGGGCATGCCCGCGAACGGATGGTGTGAGGCCATGGACGTGCTCTCGGTCGCGCGACGCATTCCGACGTGGCTGCTGCCGCTCATCGCGGCCGTCATCGTGATCGCCTTCCCCTACCTCGGGGCCCAGTCCCCGGTGCAGCGGCAGGTGATCCTCATCTGCAGCCTGGCCTTGCTTGTCAGCGGCCTTAACCTCAGCCTCGGATACGCCGGCGAACTCGCACTCGGGCAAGCCGCGATCTACGCCTGCGGCGCGTACATGACCGGCTACCTTGGCTCCCACGGGTACACGGACATTGTGCTGCAACTGGCGTGTGCCATCGCAGCCGCGCTGGTGATCGGACTTGTGACCGGCATCCCCGGCCTGCGACTGGGCGGCTGGGCCCTGGCCATGGTGTCGTTCTTCCTGGTCCTGCTCGTGCCTGACATCCTGCAGCTTTTCGCCAACCAGACCGGCGGGGCGCAGGGCCTCACCGGTATCGCGTCCCCCAGCCTGCTCGGGAAGACCCTCACCCCGAACGGCTTTTACGTGTTCGCCACGACAGTGACGGCGCTCTGGCTGCTAGTGCTGCGGAACCTGGTCACCTCACGGCACGGGACGGCGTTCCGGGTGCTGCGTGAGAATCCGGTGCTGGCATCATCGGTCGGCATCTCGGTGTTCCGCATGAAACTGAGCGCGTACGCGATCGGCGCCGTGCCCGCTGGCATCGCCGGCTGCATCTTCGCCAACCTTGACCAGTACCTGTCGCCCGACTCGTTCGGCTTCGCCTTGGCGGTGTCCATACTGGCCGCGTCCGTTCTGGGCGGGTCGGCCAGCATCTACGGCGCCGTGGTCGGTGCTGTCATCCTGACGCTGGGCCCGCTGGAATCGACGTCGTTCCAGCAGTATTCGCTGGTGGTCTACGGATTGCTGCTGCTGGTGGGCGGCATCGTGCTCTCCATCGGCATCGCGGGCGTGCTGCAGCGGGTCTGGGCTAGGGTGCAGCGGCGCTGGCTTCCGCCCGCGCGGTCGGCCCCCTACGAGGGTGATTTGCTGCCTCGGACTGAAGGGACTGCGCTGTCGGTTGATCATCTGGTGAAGTCCTTCGGCGGTGTGAACGCCTTGCAAGACGTCTCGCTGGTCGCCCAGCCTGGCCAGGTAACCGCCCTCATCGGCCCGAATGGCTCCGGCAAGACGACGCTGCTCAACTTGATCTGCGGCTACTACCGCATCGACGGCGGCACCATCAGCGTCGGCAAGGAACAGACCACGCACCGGCCGTACCGGATAGCCCGGTCGGGCGTGGCGCGAACATTCCAGACGCCGTCGATCCCGCGGGAGATCACCGTGGCCGAGGCGGTGCGGGCTGGCCGGTACGCCACACAGCGTGCCGGCTTCGTGCCCGCCGTGCTCCGGCTGCCGTCCTACCGTCGCGCGCGGGCTAGTGATGTGGAGGAGGCCAGACGCGTCCTGGCCCTGGTCGGGCTCGCCGACCAGGAGAACGAGATCGCCGCGTCGATGCCGCTCGGAACGCGCCGTTTGCTGGAGGTCGCCCGGTGCGTCATTGCGCGTCCCAAGGTGCTGCTGCTTGACGAGCCCGCGTCCGGCCTCGATGAGAATGAGGTGGAGCGGCTGGCCGGCCTCATCCGCAAGATCAGCGACAGCGGCGGCACGGTGGTGCTCGTCGAGCACAACTTCCGGCTCGTGCTGTCGGTGGCGGACCAGATCTATGTCCTGGCTCGAGGCCAGATCATCGCGGAGGGCCCGCCGTCCGTGATCGAGGTTCACCCCGAGGTGCTGACGGAGTATCTAGGCGTCAGGGTCCCGGAAGCGGACGACTTGCTGCGCACCCCCTCGGAGGTGGCTGACAATGACTGAGCCCCAGAACGGTCCGGCCTCGCCGGACGTCACGCAGCCACCGGCTGCGACGGGGCCGGCCGCATCGCCCGGTGCGCCGCTGCTGAGCGTCAATGAGCTGGCAACCGGCTACGGTGACCTGCGCGTCGTCTGGGACGTCTCGTTCGAGGTGCGTCCCGGACAGGTCACGGCCCTGCTAGGGCGCAACGGCGCTGGCAAGACCACCACACTGCGGGCGATCGCGGGACTCAATCGGGTCCAGGGCGGATCAGTGCTGCTGGAGGGCCGCGACATCGCCGGCCTGCCGCCGCACAAGCGCATCCGGGCTGGCCTGGGCTTCGTGCAGGAGAACAAGAGAGTGTTCAAGCGCCGCACTGTGGAAGCGAACCTGATGCTGGGCGGGTACACCCGGAGCATCGGGCGCAAGGGACTGATGAAGGCGGTCGACGAAATCTACGAGCTCTTCCCGGTCCTGCGCGGGCGTGCGACCACCACGGCAGGGCAGTTGTCCGGCGGGCAGCAGCAAATGCTGGCGATCGGCCAGGCGTTGATGGGCAAGCCAAAGCTGCTGATGCTCGACGAGCCTTCCTCGGGCCTGGCGCCCTCCATCGTGAGCGAGGTGATGGGGAGCGTGGCGGCCCTCAAGTCAGCCGGGCTGGGGATCCTGCTCGTGGAGCAGGCCGTCGAGGCAGCCGTCCGCGTCGCCGACCAGATCGCTGTCCTCGACGTGGGGCGGATAGTCATGTCCGGCGCAGCGAGCGAGATATCCGACCTGGAGATCATCCAGGACGCTTACTTCGGCCGCGTTCGAGAGCGCCCGCAGTGAGGATGGACGACTCCGCGTCAGGTACGGCAGCGGAGCGGTTGTGACCGGGCCGCTGGAGTCGGTGAACGTGCTCGACCTCGGCACTCTCGGGCCCGGCGCGCGGGCCGTCAGAATCCTGTCGGACCTGGGCGCCGCAGTGGTCCGGATCGGCGCTTTGTCGGGCGCCTGGCAGCTCCCCTTCTACGCCTACGGCGGCATGCGCGGGGTCCGGCGCTGCCAGGTCGACCTGCGCAGCGAGGCTGGCCGCGCCGTGGCGCTCGACCTGGCCGCCGTGGCTGACGTGGTGGTGGAGGGGTTCCGTCCCGGCGTCGCGGACCGGCTAGGCGTCGGATACGAGGCGGTGCGCGCCGTGAGCCCGTCGGTGGTCTATTGCTCTGCCACCGGATTCGGGCAAGCTGGCCCGCGAGCGGGGTGGGCCGGCCACGACCTGAACTACCTGGCCTTGTCCGGGTTCCTCGCCGTCGGCCAGCCGCTCGAAGACAGCCGGCCCGCGCTGCCCGGCGCCACGATTGCGGACGCCGCCGGCGGCGGCATGTCTGCCGCACTGGCCATCGTTGCTGCCCTGGTCCGGCGTGCTCGCACGGATTCCGGTGCCTACCTGGATGTGGCTGCAACTGACGGGATGCTGGGCGTCATGGCGATGCATCTGGAGAACCACCTCGCGACCGGCGCGGACGTCACCTATGGCGCCGACGTCATCACCGGCGCCTACGCTTGCTACGGCATCTACGAGTGCGCCGACGGGCGGTTCCTGTCGGTTGCCGCCGTGGAGCCAAAGTTCTTCGCCAACCTGTGCCACGCCCTCGGGCTGGCGGAGCTCATCCCGCTCCAGTATGCGGACGACGAGCAGGAGCGGGTTCGGATCGCGCTTGACGCTGCTTTCGCCGGCCGCGACCGCGACGACTGGGTCGACAGCCTGAGCGGCCGGGAGACCTGCGTCGCCCCGGTGCTCACGGTCGCCGAGGTCGTGACGGACGAGGGCTTCCGCGAGCGAGGCGCCTTCGTGCTGGCCGAAGACCCGGTCCGCGGCCAGTTCCGGCAGCTAGGGCCGGTGATCGCTGGTGCGCGGCGACCCGCGGAACCGGTCCTGCTGCCCGGGCAGGACGTGTCCGACACAGACGAGGTGCTGGCCGGTGTTGGCTACTCCAGCGACGACATCGACCGGCTGCGGCGGGAGCGGGTCGTCAGGTGAGTCTCGTCTGGTGCGGGCCGGACCCCCGGATCGCCGACAGCATCGGAGGTTGCCATGAAGCTTGGTGAGGTGCGCAATGAGCAGGCGCGGCCGTTCGGCAAGCCGCTGGACGGCGTGCGGGTGCTGGCCATCGAGCAATTGCAGTCGCTGCCGTTTGCGACGCAGCTGCTAGCTCGGCTGGGCGCAGACGTCGTGAAGATCGAGAAGACCGGCATCGGTGACTCCGGTCGCGGCGCGCTGCCGGCGATGACCGATCCGCAGGGGCGCCGGGTCGGGGCCACCTTCCTGCGCAACAACCTCGACAAGCGCAGCGCCGCGGTCGACATCAAAACACCCGCCGGAAGAGACCTGGTGCTGCGGCTGGCGCCCCGCTTCGACGTGGTCGCCGAAAACTTCCGGCCTGGCGTGCTCGACCGGCTGGGCCTCGGCTACGAGGACGTCCACGCGGTCGCGCCGCAGTGCATCTACCTGTCAGTCTCTGGATTCGGTCACGCCGATTCGCCGTATCGCGACCTGCCCGCCTACGCGCCGGTCCCGGAGGCGATGTCGGGGATCTACGAGATGAAACGGCTCCCGGGCGCGGCCCCGATCCCGGCCCCGATGGGCGGGGTCGGCGACACCGGCACCGGCCTGTTCGCCGTCATCGGCGTTCTGTCGGCACTGCGGCAGCGGGAACGCACTGGGCGCGGACAGCACGTCGACATAGCTATGTATGACTGTGTCCTGTCCATCACCGACATCGTCACCAACTTCTGGTCGATGGGGCTCGGCGAGGGCGAGCTCGGCGCCGCGATCATGCACGGCTTCCGGGCCGGCGACGGCTGGTTCATCCTCATCTGCTTCCGCGAGTATGAGTTCGCTCGGCTCGCTGACTGCATCGGTCGCCCGGACTGGCACACCGATCCGCGGCTGTCCACGCGGGCCGGCTGGATCGAGCACCTGGAGACCGTGATCCGTCCGGCAGTTGAAGGCTGGGCCAGGGCGCGCACCCGCGCACAAGTCTGCGCTGAGCTGGGCCGCGCGGGAGTGGCGACCGCGCCGTGCCTGAAGGCCGCAGAGGTCGCCGCTGACCCCCACGTGGCTGCGCACGACATGATGGTGGAGGTGGAGCGGACCGACGGGATCGCGCAACCGGTACTGGTGCCGGGTAATCCGGTGCGGATGACGGACATGGCCGTCGGTCCGGAGACGCGGATCCCGTGGCTGGGGGAGCACACCGACGCCGTGCTACGCGCTGAGCTTGGCCTTTCCGACGACGAACTGGCGGAGCTGCGCGCCGACAAGACCATCGAATGAGCGACAGCGCCGCCGCTCAGCTCGGCCTGCTGGAGACCCTCTCCAACTGGGGGCGGTGGGGACCAGATGACGAGCTAGGAACGCTGAATTTCATCACGCCGGAGGTCCGGCGCGCGGCGCTGGCGGTGACGCGCTCCGGACGCAGCGTGTCGTGCGCGCGGGAGTTGCGTCCTGACGTCATGCCCTACGCGGTGGGGGCGAGCGCAGTCCAGCGGTACATGGTGCGCTCGGGCGAGGGATACCCGGCGGACGTGCCAGCGGCGGCCGCCAGTGAGTATCTGGGCCTGGTCTTCCATGGCCGGTTGCACACCCACCTGGACTCGCTCGCTCATGTATTCGCGGGTGGCAGGCTCTACAACGGCGCCCCGGCCGGACAGGTGAGCACGGCCGCCGGAGCGGCCCGGCACGCCGTGACGGCAGTAGCCGACGGTATCCTCGCCCGCGGCGTGCTCATCGACGCAGCGCGGCACCGCGGTGTGGCGTGGCTGCCGGAGGGCGCGCGTGTCGAGCCGGATGAGGTGGTGGCCATCGCGGCCGCGCAGGCCGTCGAGCTGCGGCCTGGCGACGCTCTGCTGCTGCGAACCGGGCACGGGGCGCAGGTGGCGGCCTGGCAGCGCGGCGACCCGCCGATTACGGGCTATGCCGGCTGGGCCGCGTCGTGCCTGCCATGGTTCCGCGACCGCCAGGTGTCGCTGATCGGCGCGGATACCGCGCAAGACCCGGTGCCGCCAGCTCCCGGCGCGCTGGTGAGCCCGATCCACGTCGCCGGGATCGTCGGGATGGGACTCTGGCTGCTCGACAACTGCAACCTCGAGGGCGTGAGCCGGGCGGCGGCCGAGGCGGAACGCTGGGAGTTCTTGCTGGTGATAGGCGCCCTGCGGCTGGTCGGGGGGACCGGCAGCCCGGTGAACCCGATCGCGGTGTTCTGATGGACTTCCGGGTGTGGGATCGTCCGCCCGTGCGCTGGCTGGCGCCGGCCCGACCGCACAAGCTCAACGCCTGGACCTACGAGATGGCCGCGCGGCTCACGGAGGAGTTTTCCGCTGCGGATCAGGACGACTCTGTCGCGGTGATCGTGCTCGCGGGTACCGGCGGCGTGTTCAGCGCTGGCATCGACAGGAGCGTCATTGCGGGTGAGATCAGGCAGACGCCGTTCGACGTCGAGGCCTTCATCCGGTCCCGCAAGCCCACCATCGCCTGCGTCGACGGCCTGGCGTACGGGATGGGCGCGACCAGCGCCCTGGCGTGCGACCTGCGCGTTGCCTCGGCTCGCGCAAGCTTCGTGTTCGGCTTCGTTCGCATCGGGCTCACGCCCGAGTGGGGCTCGTCGTTCCTGCTCAGCCGCCAGGTCGGGCTGTCCAGGGCCATGGACCTGTGCCTGACCGGACGCCCGGTCGCGGCCGACGAGGCCTACCGGATCGGGCTGGTCGACCGGGTCGTGGACGGCGAGGCGGATGCGGTCGAGGAGGCAACGCAAGCCTTCGCTGAGCAGATCGCCGCGAACGACCCGGGCACCGTGCAGCGCACGAAGGCCCTGCTCTGGGCTGGGTTCGAGGCGGCCGAGCTGGCCAGAGCGCGGGCGGCCGAGCTGGACGCGGCACTGGAGCGGCGCCGGTGGCTGAAGGAGCACGCCGATTCGCCGTCACGGCGCGACCCGGCATGAGTTGCTGCCTCAGGTCAGGCCGGGAAACAGCAATCGTGCGTTCTCGACGAAGAACTCTGCGGCGAAGCGCGAGTCGACCTTCGCAGCCATCGACGTGAAGACCTCGACCGGCCGTCGGCCACCCTCGACGTGCGGGTAGTCCGAGCTGAACACGTAGGACTCGCGCAGGCCGTAGCGCTCGACAAGGACGTCTACGGGCTCGCTCCAGAATGGCGTGACGCGCACGTTGCGGCGCAAATACTCACTTGGCCGCAGCGGCAGCGCCTCGCTTACCTTGGCCAGCAGATCAGCGTGCCGGTCCAGCCGTTCGGCGAGCGGGCCGAACCAGGCCGCGCCGTACTCGATGACGCCGACGCGCAACTGCGGGAAGCGCTCGAAGACCCCGCCCATTACCAGCGCGGTGAGAAATAGCTCGGCAGCCTGGTGGGCGACCACCACGAACCACGGGCCGAGGCGCTCTTCTGCGCCCGGCATGTCGGAGAACCGGGCCTGTAGCTGCGGGGCGTTAGCCCACTCCCGCGCGGGCATGCAGGGGTCGTCCGCGTCGCTGCTGACGAGGCCGCCACTGCCGATGTGGATCAGCGCGGGCACGTCCGCTTCCTGCAGCAGCGCCCACAGCGGGTCCCAGGTCGAGTGGGCGAACGCCACGCCCCCTGGCGGCTCGGCGCACGGCAGCAGCAGGCCGCGTGCGCCGGCGGCAACCACGCGCTGCGCCTCGGCCAGCGCCCACTCCGCGGAACTCATGTTCAGCTCGCAGACCGCGCGGGCCCGGCCGTTCGCCGCGGCAGTCCAGGCCAGGGCGTAGTTGTTGTAACGTCGGCACGCCTCCTGCGCCTGCGGACCTGGCACGCGCAGCTCACGGAGAGCGGTGTTCGGGAACAGCAGCTGAGCCCGGATGCCGAGCAGGTCAAGGGCCGTGAGCCGGTCGGCCGCGTTCGTTGAGCCCAGCGCGGAGATGCCCTTCACCTGCCAGATCTCCTGGGCTGACCGGGCACGCGCCGCCAGGTCGGCGGGCGTGCCCACCCAGCCGCGCAGCAGCTCGATAACGAAGCCTGCCCCGACGTCGCCGACAATCTCGGCCATGACATCCGGGTCCTGGTACAGGTGCGAATCGCAGTCCAGCAGCTGCCCGGTCAGGGTCGCCGCGGGCTCAGCAACGGTCGTCATGGCACTCCTCGTAGCAAGTCCGACAGGATGCAGGCTCAGCCCGGCAGCTTCAGCAGCCGCAGGGCATTGGTACGCAGGAACTTGGGCCAGACTTCGTCCTTCAGTGGCAACAGCGGCAGCTCAGCGAAGATCCGCTCTAGCTCCAGCCCGAACGGGTAGTAGCCCCCGTAGAGAACCTTGTCCGCGCCCCTGGTGTTGGCGTAATCGATGATGGCCCTGGGGTAGTACTTCGGTGCGAACGCGGTGGTCGAGTAGTACAGGTTCTCCCACTTGAGCATCAGCTTGATCGTCAGGTCCACCCAGGGCTCGCAGCAGTGCCGGAAGACGAACTTCAAGTCGGGGAAGAACCAGCACACTTCATCGACGTGTCCCGGGTACTGGCTGTCCATCGGCACACGCGGGCCGGGGACGCCGCCGTTGACGAAGATCGGAATATCGAGTTCGACGCACTTGGCGTAGATGGGATACGCCTTCTTGTCGTTGATGGGCACTGGGGGCACTACGCCGGCGGGCATGTACTGGGCAGCGATGATGCCGAGTTCGGATACGGCGCGCTCAAGCTCGCGCACGGCATCCATGGCTCGATTGGGGTCGACCATCAGGCTGCCGCTGAGCCGGTCGGGGTGATCACGCAGGGCTGCCAGCACCATCTCGTCCGACGGGTCTACGGCCAGCAGGCCGCGCTCGATGCCGAAGCGGTCCATTTCGCGGAGCAGCTCGCTGGCACTGTCGGTCGTGCGCCTGACCTTCGGCGGCTGCTTGTACATGTACCCCGCGGGATGCTCGAACTCCTTGCTGCCTGCGTCGTGCAGCATCGGCTCGAAGGACTTGTACCAGCCTCGCCGGTCGGCGTTCGGGATTCCGAGCAGAGTGTCTACGACTCCGATGTCGGTCGGCATTCCCACGCGTGCCCCTGAAGTATGTGAGACGTCGTCTCGGCCCAATTGTCAGTCTACCAAGCGCTTGCTAGATTAGCGCCATTCGCTGACCGCACAAGGCCTGGGGAGATTCGAGATGGCAACTGACGCGCCAGCCGCGGTCACTGGCCGCATCATCGACGCCGACTCGCACCTGTACATGGAGCCCGAGGTCATGGCGGGCATCCTCGAACCGATCGGGCGCGACTGGGTAGTGGACATGATCGAGTCGTTCAAGAACCGCGACGGTTTCGAGGCCGACCGGGAGCGTGCCAAGGACAACCCGTGGGCGGTGAAAGGGCTGGCGGCCTGGGGCTCGGCCGACGCACTTGGCCGGGTGGCGGTGATGGACCGCATGGGCATCTCCCGCGCCCTCGCCTTCCCCAACACCCTCGGCCGCGAGACCTGGCTGACCAGTGACGCCGCCTGGTCGGTTGTGCGCAGCTACAACGACTACAGCCTGCAATGGACACGCGACACTGGTGGCCGCTCCATCGGCGTCTGCCAGCTCAACCTCACCGACATCGATCGGGCCCTGGCGGAGGCGAATCGGGTGATTGCGGCTGGCGCACGGGCTGTGTGCGTCTCCTACGCCACGCCGCCCGGCGGGACCTCCCCGGCCAATCCGGTCTGGGATCCCCTCTACGCCCTGCTCTCAGAGGCGAACGTGCCGCTGCTGGCGCACTTGGGCGCAACCGGCCAGTTCTCAGGCGGGCCAGACAGCCCGATGATGCTGCCGCGCGCGTTGTGGGACTCGCCCACGCTGCGCTCGGCGTTCCCCGATCAGCCCGGCGCAGAGGAACGCATCGGCCCGATCTGGACGATCATCGCGCCCATCGGGATGGAGGTCGTTCTCACCGCGCTAGTAATGGGCGGGGTCTTCGAGCGATTCGCGGCGCTCCGCTTCGGCGTTATTGAGTTCGGCGCGCAATGGCTCGGTCCCATCGTTGAGCGCATGGACCTGCATGCCGATCTGATGGCTAAGGTCGGGGTTGGCCTGCCGCTGAAGCCGAGCGAGTATGTCCGCCGCAATGTGCGCGTCACCCCGTTCTGGAGTGAGCCGATCGATGTCTACATCGATCGTTACGGCCTGGCGGAGACCTACATGTTCTCCACCGACTATCCGCACGTTGAGGGTGGCAAGGATCCGGTCGGCAAGTTCCTCGGCAGGCTCGAGCGCTTCGGCGACGAGGCGCTGGAGCGCTTCTTCGTCACTAACGCCGAACTGCTGCTGCCCTCGAGCTAGCCGGCCGCTCAGCGGCCGGTGAACGACACCGGACGCCGGTCGATGAAGGCGCGCAATCCTTCGGTGAAGTCCGCCGAGCGGGAGTTGACCTCGATGGCCAACGCCTCCTCCCGGAAGGCGGTGCCCCGGTCCTGATCGAGTGACCGGTTCACCAACGATTTGACCAGCCCGTACGCGACGGTGGGTCCGGATGCCAGCCGGTCAGCCCATTCGGTCACCACCTCGTCCAGCTGCGCGCGCGGAACTGCGCGGTTTATCAGTCCGATCGCGGCAGCCTCGGTGGCCGGCAGCGGATCTGCGAAGAACATGAGCTCCTTGGTCTTGTGGGGCCCGATAAGTCGCGACAGCAGATATGCGCCGCCGCCGTCGGCCACCAGGCCGCGGCGCGCGAACACCTCGATGAAGCTAGCGTCGTCGGCGGCGACCACGAGGTCGCAGCACAGGGCCAGGTGCACGCCGATGCCGGCGGCGGTGCCGTTGACGGCAGCGATAACGGGCTTGTCGCAGTCCAGGACAGCGCTCATCAGCCGGTGCATGCCGGCGGCGATGAGGCGGGCGATGTCGCCCACGGGACGCGCCGGCCCATTCGGGTCCGGCGGCGCCGCGCCGGCGTGCCGCAGGTCCCCTCCGGTACAGAAGTGCCGGTCGCCGCTCCCGGTCAGGACGATGACCCTGATCTCAGGGTCGCCGCTGGCCGCTTCGAAATGGGCAGTCAGCGAGTCCCGCTGCGGTGGCGAGATCGCGTTGCCGCGCTCCGGACGGTCGATGGTCAGCCGGAGCACGCCGCCGCCGAGGGCACGCCTGATCTGGTTGTCCTGCACCATGCGTGGGACCTTAACGCAGCCCGGTCCGCGAAGCAATCGCTTGCTTGGTAGCGAAGGGCCGTGCCACCATACCCGCATGGCCGCCCCCCTCGCCGGGATCACGGTGCTCGACCTCGGCCGAGTGATCTCGGGTCCGCTGTGCGCGCTGACCCTCGCCGAGCTGGGCGCCACAGTGATCCGCGTCGAGAAGCCTGGCGGGGACTCGAGCTGGCAGCTGCCGCCTTTTGCCCACCCGGACGGCTCCATGGACGGAACCAGGCGGACCGAGGCGGACATCTCCCTCAGCCACCTCAAGCGCGACCACGGCAAGCGCAGCATCGAGGTGGACTACACCACGCCGCAGGGACGCGACCAGCTGCTGGCCCTCGTCGGCCGGGCCGACGTCCTGGTCGAGAACTTCCGCCCGACCGTGATGTCGTCACTGGGGCTGGACTACGAGGTGCTCAAGCGCGTCAATCCGCGGATCATCCACTGTTCCATTACGGGGTATGGCCATGGCGGGCCATACCAGCACCGGCACGGTATGGCGCTGCTGGTCGCCGCCATGTCCGGCGCGCTCGGCAAGACCGGGTTCCCTGACGGCCCTCCGGTCACGCCGGGCTTCCCGGTCGGCGACCACGTCTCGGCTGTGTACGGCGTCATCGCGATCCTGGCGGCGCTGAGGCACCGCGACCATTGCGGACTCGGCCAGTTCATCGACGTCTCGATGTACGACGTGATGGTCAACATGCTCTGGGACGAGCCGCTGGATCAGTATCAAGACGAGAGCCGCGCGGACCGACTCGGCAATACGGATCTGCGCGGCGCGCCGATCAACGTCTATCCGACGAGGGACGGCTGGATCGCGATCATGGGTCTCAGCACGGCGCACCTGGCCAGGCTCTGCGTCGAGCTCGACCGGCCTGACCTCGCCGTGCATGACACGCTTGCGGCGCGCACCGCCGCGGCGGGCGAGATCGACGCCGCGGTGACCAGGTGGACGTCGTGCCTCAGCACTGCGGAGGCCATGGCACGCCTTGATGCCATCGACGTGCCCAACGCGCCGGTACGGTCGCCGTGGGCGACCCGTGACGATCCGCATGTCGACGCGCGAGGGATGCTAGTCACCCTGGAACACGCGGCTAGCCCGGGAGTGCCGCTGCCCTACCGCGCCGCGCGACTGCCGCTGATCATGCCGGCGGTCGAGCTTGGCGCTTCGCCGGTGGTCGAGCCGCTCGGCGCCAGCACCGCCGAGCTCGTGGGCGTGACTGACGAGGGGTCGCTAGGCGGGACGCCGGCCGCCGATGGCGGCGGTCACCAGGTCCACTGACTGCAGCAGCGGCCGGGCGAACGTCTCCACGTTGCCGCCGTTGACCTGGCCCGGCCGTCCGACGATGGTCAGCGTCAGCACCACCCGGCCGGCGGCGTCAAACGCGGGCGCGATCAGGTGGGTCACCGGGTAAGGCGCCTGCTGTCCGTCGGGTGCCCCGCGGACCAGGTCGGCGACAGTAAGCGCGAGTTCAAGGCGTTCGCTGGCGGAGCTGCGGCCGATCCGCTCGATCAGCTGCTCCACTTGCAGCGCCACCTCCATGCCGCCGCCGATGGAGTAACCGCGGCCCTTGATCGCGGCTAGCGCGCGCCGGTGCGCCTCGAACTCGGCGGCGTCGGTGGTGCCGCCGACGCGGTCAAGCCAGTCGTCGATCACCGCTGGCGGTGACCAGGCGAAGTACACCGACCCCAGCGGCGGCCTGGCGGGCACCCGGAGCGCGTCCAGCGACGGGAGGTCAAACTCCCTGCTCTCGCCGCCAGCTCTATCCAGGATGACCATTTCCATGCCGACCAGGCGGCAGGCGAAGCAGGCCACGTCCAGCCGCCGGGCTAGGGCGAACATCTCCCGGCGGGCAACATCGATGCCGGGCACCTGCTCAATGCTGGCCCAGCCGAGGTGAACAAGCTCGGGACCGGGGCGATAGGTCTTGCTCGATTCCTCGCGCACCACCCAGCCCAGCTCGGCCAGGCAGGCCAGCTGAGCGAAGCAGGTTGCCTTCGACATTCCCGTTGCCACGGCTACTGCTGAGACTGTGAGCGCACGGCCTGGATCTGAGCAGAGCAGCCGGAGTATCTGATCGGCCCGCTGGAGCGCGGGAACTGCGGTCGCCATCGTCTGCTCCCTCTGTCGATCGGGCGCTGGACCCTTGACGCTATGGCAGACCGCTCATAGCGTGTTCTTGATACTGTCCTTCTGTTTAGTATACGAAACGGATGCACTGTGCCGTTCAAGGTTGATCTGTTGTTCGAGGTGGAAGTGCCGCGCCCGTGGGATGAGGGCAAGGAGCGGAACCGATTCCACGAGGCGCTGGAGCAGGCGATATTCGCCGACCAGATGGGCTTCGACACGGTCTGGTTCGTGGAGCACCACTTCTTGGAGGAGGCGGCGCACTGCTCCGCGCCTGACGCGTTGCTGGGCGCCGTCGCCGCGCGTACCGAGCGCATCCGGATTGGCCTCGGCGTGGCGCTCATGCCCGGCCGGGTGAACCACCCGATCCGGGTCGCGGAACGAGCCGCGATCCTCGACATCCTCTCCGATGGCCGCCTGGAGATGGGCACTGGCCGGTCGAGCAGCCCCTACCAGCTACGGGCCTTTGGCGTGGACGTCGCGAAGACGCGCGAGGAGTGGGCCGAGGCCACGCGGCTGCTGCCGCAGCTGTGGACGAAGGAGAAGTTCAGCTATCAGGGCGAGTTCTTCTCCTGGACGGACAAGATCACCGTGGTGCCCCGCCCGGTGCAGAAGCCGCATCCGCCCCTCTGGGTCGCCTCGACGCAGCCGGACACCTGCGCGCTGGCGGGCAGCAAGGGACTGGGCCTGCTGATGCCGCAGCTCGGAGGTCCGGACAGTGCCAGGGAGGGCATCGCGGCCTATAAGGCAGCCGTCAGCGCCCCGGCTGACCCGATCGGCGCATTCGTCAACGACCAGTGCGCCCTGTTCACCTGTGCCTTCACCAGCGACGACGATGACCGCGCCCGCACGCTGGGCGGTCAGGCGGCGCTGTGGTACCTCAAGTGCCTCGGGGCGATCTATGCCAACGATTGGGCCGGACAGCCGCTCGAGGCCGTCCCTGACTCCTACCGGTTCCACGCCGAGAGCCGGCGCAAGGGACTGCTCACTGGTGGCACCCTTCAGACGGGGATGAAGAGCGGCGACATGACGGACCCGCGAGCCTACGAGAAGATGATCGACTCCGGCGCATTCTGCGTCGGCGACCCGAAGCACGTCGTGGCCAACCTGGAACGGTACCGCCAGGCTGGCGCTGACCGGATCGTCTGCGTCATGCAGCTGGCCGAGCTCCGTCACGACGACCTGATGCGCTCGATCGAGCTCTTCGGCCGCGAGGTCATCCCGGCAATTCGGGCCAACGAGGCCGCCGAGTCGGCCGCATCGGGCCATGCAGTCGCATCGGGCTGAGGAATGGCACGAGGATGCTGCACCCGAACGAGCGCTTGCTTGACAAGGAAACACATCGCACGATTCGATCGACGCGACCTGCACCGTGTCGCTGAGGAGCATTGATGGCCGAGCCGTTGTCGTGGCCCATGAGCATAGATCTGTCCGGACGGGTGGCGGTGGTCACCGGCGCCAGCGAGGGCATCGGCGCGGCAACTGTCGAGGCTCTGGCCGCGCACGGTGCCGACGTCGCCTTCTGTGCCCGCGGCGAGGAGGGGGCAGCGCAGCTGGCGAGTGAGCTTGCTTCGCTGCCCGGCAAGGTCCGGTCCTACGTCGCTGACATGGGCGATTCCGGCTCTGTCGAGCGCTTCCTTGACGGGGTCACCGCAGATCTCGGTCATGTCGACATCCTGGTCAACAACGTCGGCAGCTCGCCGTCGCGGAACTTCCTGCACATGAGCGACGAGGACTGGACTGGGCTGTTCGAGCTCAACCTCATGTCGGCCGTCCGCTGCACCCGCCGGCTGCTGCCTGCCATGCGCCAGCAGAAATGGGGCCGCGTCGTCATGGTGGCCACCGCCGGGGCCAAGTACCCGAACCCCGCGCTTATCGATTACGCGGCGTCGAAAGCCGCCCTGATTGCCACCGCCAGCGCCCTGTCGAAGAAGTACGGTCCGGACGGGGTCCTGGTCAATTCGGTGCTGCCCGGCCTGATCCGCACGCCGATGTGGGAGCGCACGGCTGCCGAGGTCGCCGCAGCCACGAACAGTGATCCGGAGTCGGTGTTCGCGGCCCGCTCTGCGAGCGTGCCGCTGAAGCGGTATGGGACCGCCGACGAGGTAGCCGCGCTGATCCTCTTTCTGGTCTCGCCATACGGCCGGTACCTCAACGGCGCCGCGGTGGACATCGACGGCGGCTTCGGCACCTACATGTACTGACCCAGGTCCACTAGTTCGGATACTCGCGTCGGCTCACTCGACGAAGGTCGCGACCGCCGTCGTGATGGTCGCCCGGTCGCTGTCCCGCACGCACGCCAGCTCAGCGTGCAGCACCCCGCCGGCGTGCCGGACGGTCGATCTCAGCTCGCAGCGCAGTCGGTCGCCTAGCCATGATGGCGACAGGAACCGGAGGTCCAGTGACCGGATCCGCTCCGCCCCGTACAGCTCGGTAGCCAGATCCGAGAGCACGGCGGCTGGGTACAGCCCAGGCACCAGGACGGCCGGCCAGCCTGCTCTCATGGCGGCCGCGGGGTCGTGGTGCACGGGATTGAAGTCACCGCTGGCGCCCTGATAGCGCACGATCTCGGTCTGCGTGATCGGGCCGAGCCTGCGGGCCGCCTGCGACCGGCTCGCCGTCGCAAGCCGGCTGGCGACGTGCGCCTTGTCGGATAGCTGGGTCAAGGGCCGGGCAGCAGGCGCTGCGTCCCGGTTGGGCAACGGCTGGACCGAAGTCGTGCATGCGGTCGCTACCAGAATGCCGCTGCCTGTCCGAAACTCGGTATCAAGCCGGACCTCGGCTGCAGTGCCCAGGCTGCGCGACGGGCGGGTCCGCACGTCCGTCACGGCGGTTCGGACGAAGAGCGCGGTTCCGGCTGGTGGTGCTCCGCCGGTGAACCTGAACTCCTGGCGCGCGTGCAGCGGCGGAGTTCGCACGTCCCAGCCGACGCGGCGGACGGCCGATCCCTCGGCGGGCTCCCATCCGAACTGCGCCACCTTGAGCAGGACCGGCATAGCGATCGGATCGGGGCCCAGGTAGGCCGGCTGCCCGGAGCCCACCGCCCGGGCCAGCTCGCGGATCTTGCCGGCCTCGACAACGAAGCCAAATTCTGGGCCGTGATACCCGAGCGCCGACGCGTCGACCATCCCGGCTTCCGTCCGCCGCGTGCGCTCGTCAGGGCGCGATAGGGCGGTTGGTCCAGTTCCGCCCAGGGCGCGAGGAGGAGCGGAACCACCCGCCAGCCGCCCCGGTGCCGCCATCGGTCGGGATGGTGTGACCGGTGACGAAGCCCGACATGTCGCTGGCGAGGAACAAGATGACCCGAGCCTGGTCTTCGGGCACTCCCATGCGCCCGGCCGGCACCCACAGCGGCCACATCGCGTGCTGATCAGGCGTCAGCCACTGCGAGTACGGCACCTGGAGCGACTCGGTAACATCCGGCCCGACGCCGTTGACGCGAACGCCCTGGTGGCCGACTTGGACAGCCAGGCTGCGGGTGAAGTGGACAACGGCAGCCTTGAACGCCGCGTACACCGGGTCCTCCGGGTAGCCTCGCAGGCCCTCTACCGACGAGACGTTGACGATCGCGCCGGATCCGCGAGCGGTCATCGAGGGCAGGAACGCGTGGCAGGCGAGGAACACATGGAACAGGTTGACCTTGTACAGCTCGTCCCAATGTGCCAGGTCGCCGTCGGCGAAGGCGCCCACCTGCCGGACCCAGTGCCCGACATTGTTGACCAGCACGTCGACGTGACCGTGCTGGCTGAGCGCGGTACGGGCCAGGGCATGCACCTGATCTGGCACGCGCACGTCCGTGATCACCGACGTGGCCGCGCCCCCTAGGGCGGTGATCTCGTTGGTGGTGCGGGCGGCCAGCTCAGGGTCGATGTCGGCGATGACCACCTGGGCGCCGTGAGCAGCGAAGAGGCGGGCCGTAGCCGCGCCGATGCCGCCGCCACCGCCTGTGACGACCGCTACCTTTCCCGCAAGCAGCGTCCCGGAATCGCCGGGCTGTGGCGTAGTCACGCTGATTCCCCTCTGGTGAGCGCAGTACCGACGGCGTCCGTCCGGCCTGCCGCCGCCCGGAACGCCGCCACGATCTCCGGCAGCACGTCGGACGCCGTGAGGTGATCGTCCGGCAGCGAGATGCGGCTGCGGAAGTCAGTGACGCCTGCCGCAGCCAGCTCCGGCACGGCGGCCATTGTCGCGGGCAGGTCAAGCGCGCCGTCGCCGGCTCGGACGGCGCGCAGGCTCCCGACCACTTGCAGGCCAGCGGGATCGCGTCCGGCATCGGCGAGCGCGTCTTTCATCGCGACGACCGCAGCCGCAACGTCGCGGGCGGCGTCGCCCCACGGAATCCAGCCGACACCGAACCGGGCAAGCCTGCGCACGACCCGCGGGTTCACCGTGCCTGACACCCAGATTGGTACCCCGTGCGGCCGCACTGGCTTCGGCATCATGTGGATGGCCTCGAAGCTCAGGTAGGGCGAGGAATACTCGGCGCGCTGCTGGCTCCATAGCGTCTGGCAGACGGCCAGGGTGTCGTCCAGCAGGGCGCCGCGATTGTCGAAGTCAAGTCCGGCGGCCAGGTACTCCTCGCGCTGCCAGCCGACGCCAACGCCAAGGTCGAGGCGGCCGCCAGACAGCACGTCCAGCGTCGCCGCCGACTTCGCCAGCACGGCCGGCCGACG
>Ga0210389_10001239_pt1 | contig 20825 bp, 13 predicted proteins | sample IncBWH28OmetaG_FD_160127 | JGI IMG/M metagenome (GOLD analysis project Ga0210389, IMG submission 160127) | Forest soil microbial communities from Barre Woods Harvard Forest LTER site, Petersham, Massachusetts, United States - Inc-BW-H-28-O ...
CTCGGCGTGACGTCGTTTGGGATGCAGGTGATCCAGCTGCCACCCGATTACGGCGACTACCCCGAACACGATCACGCCGAGAGCGGCCAGGAGGAGGTCTTCCTGGCGATCGGCGGGTCCGGCTGGATGGACGTCGAAGGCGAGCGCGTCGAGCTCGACAAGGACACACTCGTGCGGGTCGCGCCGGAGCCCAAGCGCAAGGTCCACGCCGGGCCGCAAGGACTTCGGATGCTGGTGATCGGTGGCTGCCCCGGCGAGGCGTACAAGATCGTGCCGGCGACCGAGCTGGCCGCCGCCTGAGCGTTGCCGCGCCGTATGCCCGCGGTGCGCGCTCGTAAGGCGTGCGCCGCGGGTCAGCGTGCGAACGACGTCTCGCGCTGCATGCGCAGCGTGGTGGCGGCGATCAGCCGCGCGCAGTTGTGCACGTCGTCGAGCTGGACGAGCTCGACCGGGGAGTGCATGTAGCGGATGGGGATGGAGACAAGCCCGGTCGGCACGCCGCCGCGGCTGATGTGCACGGCGTCGGCGTCGGTGCCGGTGGCGCGCGCGGAGGCCTCGACGGTGAACGGGATCTTCTCGGCCTCGGCGGTCTCGTGCAGCAGCTCGAACAGCGCCGGGTTGAGGTTCGAGCCGCGGCTGATCACCGGCCCCGAGCCAAGCTCATGCTTGCCCGCCTCCTTCACGTCGATGCCGGGCGCGTCGGTCGCGTGGGTCACGTCGATCACGATCGCCGCGTCGGGCTCCAGCGAGAAGGCGCTCGTGCGCGAGCCGCCGAACGTGGTCTCCTCCTGCACCGCCGCCACGGCCGCGAGCTGCCACTCTCCCCCGCCCGCCTGCGCCACCAGCCGCGCAGCCTCGAGCGCCACGAACGAGCCGAGGCGGTTGTCGAGCGCGCGCGACACCAGCCGCCCGTTCGGCAGCTCGACCGGATCGGAGTCGATCACCGCCACGTCGCCGATCCGCACCAGCGAGCGCGCCTGCTCGCCGTCGCGCGCGCCCACGTCGATGTGCAGCTCGCGCATCTCCGCCACCTTCTTGCGCTCCTCGTCGCGCAGCAGGTGGATCGGCTTCTTGCCGACCACACCCCGCACGGGACCCTGGCGCGTGTCGAGGACCACCCGCTGTCCCACCAGGATCTGCGCGTCCCAGCCGCCGACGCCGCCGAACCACAGGTAGCCGTCGTCGTCGATGTGCGTGACGATCAGGCCGATCTCGTCGATGTGGCCCATCACCACCAGGCGCCGCGCGCCGCCGTCGAAGTCGTGCTTCGGCGCCACCAGCGCCAGCGGCGTGCCGATCTCATCGCTGCTCACGCTCGCGAACTCCGCGGCCGCGTCGCGCCACACCTGCGCGGGGGCGCTCTCGTAGCCGGACGGTCCGCGCGCGGACAGCAGCTCGAGCAGCACGGGCGGTGTCGGCGCGGGCTCGCCTGCCGGAGCCCCCGAGGGTGTTTCCGTGTCGGCGTTCATGCGCTCAGCAGCCCGCGCAGCACGTACTGGAGGATGCCGCCGTGGCGGTAGTACTCGGCCTCGCGCGGAGTATCGATGCGCACGCGGGCATCGAACTCGATCTCCTCTATAGATGTCTTCCCGTCAGCGCCACGCCGCGCGCTCACGTGCACCTCGAGCGGTGGCGAGCCGCCCCCGGCCATCGCCTCGGCCATGCCGCCGATGGCGAACGTCTCCTGGCCGGTCAGGCCGAGCGACTGCGCGCTCTGGCCATCTGGGAACTGCAGTGGCAGCACGCCCATGCCGATCAGGTTCGAGCGGTGGATGCGCTCGAAGCTCTCGGCGATCACCGCGCGCACGCCGAGCAGCTTGGTGCCCTTGGCGGCCCAGTCGCGCGAGGAGCCCGTGCCGTACTCCTTGCCGGCCAGCACCACCAGCTCGATGCCCTGCTCGATGTAGCGCATGGCGGCGTCGTAGATCGACATCTGCTCGTTCGAGCCGTCGGCCAGGTAGCGCGTGTAGCCGCCCTCCGGCAACGCCTCCAGGCCGGCGTCGCGCCCGCTTCGTCCCCGCGTAGTCCCCGCAGGGGGGAGGTGGAGCAGGTTGCGCAGGCGGATGTTGGCGAACGTGCCGCGCATCATCACCTCGTGGTTGCCCCGGCGCGCGCCGTAGGAGTTGAAGTCGCGCGGCTCGACGCCCTGCTGCCGCAGGTAGAGGCCGGCGGGGCCGTCGCGCTTGATCGAGCCGGCCGGCGAGATGTGGTCGGTGGTGACGCTGTCGCCGAGCAGCGCCAGCACGCGCGCATCGGCCACGTCGCGCACCGGCTCGGGCTCGGCCGGCATGCCGTCGAAGTACGGCGGCAGGCGCACATATGTCGAATCTGGGTCCCACTCGAAGCGCTCGCCGCCGGGGACCGGCAGGCCGTTCCAGTTCTCATCGCCGGCGAACACCTCGCCGTAGCTCTTGCTGAACATCTCCACGCGCACGGCCTCGCCGATCGTGTCGGCGACCTCGCGCGCCGTCGGCCAGATGTCGCGCAGGTACACGTCCTCGCCGTGCTCGTCCTGGCCCAGCGGGTCGCCGACGATGTCGATGTCCATCGTGCCGGCCAGCGCGTAGGCGACGCACAGCGGCGGCGAGGCCAGGTAGTTCATCTTCACGTCGGGGTTGATCCGCCCCTCGAAGTTGCGGTTGCCCGACAGCACCGAGACGACCGCCAGGTCCGCCTCGTTCACGGCGGCCGAGACCTCCTGCGGCAGCGGCCCCGAGTTGCCGATGCAGGTCGTGCAGCCGTAGCCGACGAGGTTGAAGCCGAGCCGCTCTAGCGGCTCGGTCAGCCCGGCATGGTCGAGGTACTCGGTCACGACCTTCGAGCCGGGCGCAAGCGAGGTCTTGACCCACGGCTTCGAGCGCAGCCCGCGCGCGAGCGCGTTGCGGGCGAGGATGCCCGCGCCGATCATGACCGACGGGTTGGAGGTGTTGGTGCAGCTGGTGATCGCCGCGATCACCACGTGGCCGTGGTCGAGCTCCACCTCGGTGCCGTCGGCGAGCGTGCAGCGCGCTCCGCTCGAGGCCTTGACCGTGACGGCGCTCTCGCCCGGGTCATCGACGTAGCTGGGGCCGCCGTCCTGAGGACGCGGGCGGTCGCTGCCGTTGGCCGGCGGATCGCTCGAGGGGAAGCTCTCGGCGCCGGCCTCGTCGCGACTGTCGTAGTCGGGCACGTAGCCGCCGAGCGCCTCGCGGAAGGACTCCTGGGCGCGGCTCAGGGCGATCCGATCCTGCGGGCGCTTGGGTCCGGCGATGCTCGGCTCGACGCTCGAGAGGTCGAGCTCAATCGTGTCGCTGAAGGTCGGCTCTTCGGAGTGCTCGTCGTGCCACAGCCCCTGCTCCTTGGCGTATGCCTCGACCAGCGCGATCTGCTCGGGCGCGCGCCCGGAGAGCTCCAGGTAGGTGATCGTCTCGGCGTCAATCGGGAAGATCGCGCAGGTCGAGCCGAACTCGGGCGACATGTTGCCGATGGTCGCGCGGTCGGCGATCGGCAGCCCGGCCAGGCCCGCGCCGTAGAACTCGACGAACTTGCCGACGACGCCGCGCTCGCGCAGCATCTCGGTGACGGTCAGCACGAGGTCGGTGGCGGTCGCTCCCTCCGGCAGCTCGCCGTGCAGACGAAAGCCGAGCACCTGCGGGATCAGCATCGACATCGGCTGCCCGAGCATCGCCGCCTCGGCCTCAATGCCGCCGACGCCCCAGCCGAGCACGCCCAGGCCGTTGACCATGGTGGTGTGCGAGTCGGTGCCGACGAGCGTGTCGGGGTAGGCCTGGCCGCTCTTCTCGTTCGAGAAGACCACGCGCGAGAGATACTCGAGGTTGACCTGGTGGACGATGCCGGTGTCGGGCGGTACCACGGCGAATTCGTCGAACGCGCCCTGTCCCCAGCGCAGGAACACGTAGCGCTCCTGGTTGCGCTCGAACTCACGCTCGGCGTTAAACCTGAAGGAATCGCGCGTGCCGAACGCGTCGACCTGCACCGAGTGGTCGATCACCAGCTCGGCCGGCACCAGCGGGTTGATCTTGGCCGGGTCGCCGCCCATCGCCGCCATCGCCTCGCGCATCGCCGCCAGGTCGACCACGGCGGGCACGCCGGTGAGATCCTGCATGAGCACACGCGCGGGCGTGAACGCGATCTCCTTGCTCGGCTGCGCCTTCGCGTCCCAGCTGGCGAGCGCCTCGACGTCGGCGGCGGTGACCGCGCCGGCGCCCTCGGTGCGCAGCAGGTTCTCCAGCAGCACCTTCAGCGAGAACGGCAGGCGCATGACGTCGAAGCGCTGCTGCAAGGCATCCAGACGGAAGATCTCATAGCCGCGACCCCCGACCTCGAGCGTGTCCTTGGCGCCAAAGCTGTTCTCCGACATGGGCAATCTCCAGTGCGTGTCGCTGGTCTATGGGGGCTCTGCCAGTCTCGCAGAGTCACGCTCGCGACTCAGTGGACCCGTCCACCGCCAGCCGGCCCCGGGGCGCTCGCGCCTGCCGACCGCAGGAGGGCAGCCTGCTGGGCGCTACGTGGCCGACGCGGGGGCCCGCGTCACGCGCCCCTTGCCCTGACGCTTGGAGCGCAGGAGCGCCGCGTCGCAGGCTTCGAGCAGTTCGTCGGTGCCCATCGGGGGCTGCCACTGGGCGACGCCGATCGACGCGGACACGCCGGCGCCGATGCCGTCGGGCACGACGATCGCGCGCATTCGCTCAAGCGCACGGGCGGCGGCCGCGGCGGCGCTGTCGAGCGTGGCGTTGGGGAGGATCACCACGAACTCATCGCCGCCGTAGCGGGCCACGCGATCGAACGCGCGGAACTCGCCGGCGAGCGCGTGCACGACGTTGCGCAGCATCGCGTCGCCGGCCTGGTGACCGTGGCGGTCGTTGACGAGCTTGAAGTCGTCGAGGTCGATCAGCATGCACGACAGCGGACCGCCGGTGCGCGTGGCGCGCCCGATCTCCTCACCTAGGCGCCGGCGCATGGCGCGGTGGTTCATGCAGCCAGTGACCGCGTCGGTGCCGGCCTCGGCGCGCGCGCGGGTGAGCGCGAGCGTGGTTGCCGCCTGCTCGACGAGCGCCGCCGCGAGCTCGGCTTCGCCCGGCGTGAACACGTGTGACTCGCGGCGCACGAGCACGACCACCGCCTCGACCTCGCCGCGGTCGGCCAGCGGCAGCAGCAGAGCGCTGCCGACCTCCCCGGTCTGGGCTAGCCGCGGGATGCTTGCCCCGAGCCCGGCGGCGTCCGCGGCCAGGAAGCTGCTGCGCGTGCTCGCCACCCAGCTGACGCCCGGGGGGCGCTCCGAGCGCGGGTGCAGGTAGCTGAGACGCCCGATGCCGCCCTGGATGTAGACGGCGACCAGCTCCTCGCGACCGTCGCCGTCGAGCACGAGGTGGTGCACCTGCACCTCCTCGCCGCCGGGCAGCGCCAGCAGCTCGCGAGCGAGCGCCCGGTAGATCGAGTCGGCGTCACCAGCGCCGTCGGCCAATCCGTTCAGATGGCGAATGCCCGCCAGTAGGCGTTCAACGCCAGCCGGCGATGTCGAGGTATCCGTACCCGTGACGACATCCATACCGACAATGTACGGCATGCGCCAGCCGCTGGCGAGCTGTCAGAGACGATCTGGGCCGACGAGTTGGCCAACAAAAAGCGCTCGGAGCGACCATCTGCCGGTCCGAGCGCCTTGTTTGTGGCTTGGCCGGTCGGGCCCGGCCGTGGCTCAGCCGAACTTCACGCTGACAGTCTTGCTCGAGGACTTCCCGCCCTTGGCCTTGGGCGTGAAGCCGACGCGCACGTTCACCTTGAACGGACGCCGCCTGCCGCGACCCTTGCCTGTCAGCGGGATCTTCAACGTGACCGCCTTGCTCGCCGCGCCGAGCGTCATGCGGGTGGTTTTCAGGCCCTTGCCAGTGCCGCTGATGCGCCCAGCCGCGTAGGTCTCGACCTTTACGTAGGCGGTGTTGCCGACTACGCGGTGTCCAATGACCTGCACAGCGCATTCGGTCGGAGCGATCACGGTTTCCTTTTTGAACACGATGCCGTTCTGAGCGGTGACGGTCGTCGGCATCACCAGGCGTGCCGTGCATACGTTGGTGTTGAGCTGTTCCAGCGCGAGCGCCGAGAACGCGCCCGTGGGCAGGCTCACGGTGATGCTCGACACCGGCACGTCAGGCGTGGACTGGAAGTCCGTGGTGGTGATTCCGTTGTGAATGTGCGTCTTGCCTTCGACGATCACGCGAACGTTGTCGGCTTCGAGCACCAGCTCGAGACTGGGGAATTCTTCCCCTGCGTGCGAGACCAGGATGGCCGGGCCCCTCATGATGCTCGGAAGCACCGGCGTGGCCGCCGCAGCACTGCCGACCTGCGATTCCTTCGGGCAGTTGAACGGGTTTTCTTCGAACGTCTTTGCCAGGCACGCTTTCTGCAGCGTCGTCAGGCGCGAGGGCAGCAGTTTGGGCAACTGCACGAGCACCGACTTGATGTTCGCCTGACCCGGCGCCTGCGTAATGGTCGTCGTCAGGCTGGCACCGTTCTGTTTGTTCTTGATCTGGTTGCCCGCGAACTTGCCGACTGTCGAGGCGGTGAACGTCGGCTTGAAGGCCAGGCCACTGCAGCCTTCGGCCTGTAGCGGCGAGTTCAGCCCCGTCTGCGCTGCGCCCAGAATCGACGTGAGGCTCGTTTCGGTGTACTCGGTCGAGCAGTTGGTCGGATTCAGCAGGAAGCCCTGCCGGTTGACGTCCACGCTCAGCGAGCGCAGCCGGATTGGTATCCCGCCGACGATCGTGGGCAGCGTCGTTTCTGCCGTCACACGAGCGGTCGTCGGGTTGATGTTGATCGTCGAGCGGGTCTTCACGAGCCCGAGGTTGAACGGACCGGCCACTGCCGGCACCGCGATCGACAGGCCGAACGGCGCCCCGTTGTAGGGCCCGGTCATGTACACAGGCCCCGAGAACGAGTAGGGAGAGCTGCCCGATCCCGCCAGGACCGTCGCGGTCCCGATCCGACTGGCGGCCCCGCACGTGCCTTCCTTCGCCTGCGGTTCACCACAGAGGGTGACCGCGGGGATCTCGCCGACGAGACCCGACGGCAATGTCGTCTTGACCGTCTTCAGGTACTGCTGGCCTTCGGGCCGCGCCAGGTTGAGCGTGTAGGAGTCATGCGCTCCGGCGCTCGGGTTCGAGTATTCCGTGCTCTGGCCCAGCGAGAACGGGATCGACGACGCGCAACCGGTGATCGGCACGCCGAATTCGGCCGCGGCCGTCGGAACCCCTTCGGTCGCTACCGGCGCGAAGCTGGCGGAGCCGGTCGGCGTGCCGCAGATCAGCGGGTTCGCGACCGATGTCAGGGCACCGCGGTTGAAGTGCAGCGTCAGCTTGCTGAACGGCTGTTCGGGGTTTTCGTTGAACACCGTCGTCAGCTGGCCGGTCGCTTCGTTGGGGATCACTTCCGCTTTCAACCTGACGGATACGCCGTACCGCGCGGAGTTCGCGACGACGTACACGATGTACGGCGGACCCGTAATCGGACCCGTTTCGGAGCCCGTGATCGGGCCGCCGAGGTACATCGTGCCCGTGAGCGAGCCCGCGGGGAGCGTCGGCACTTCGAGGCTGACCGTGCCGAGTTCAGAGCCGGCCGGGCATTCAACGCCGAATGTTTCGCTGTGGATCCTCGCCTGCGCGACAGTGCAGGCTTCGAGCCCATACGCGGCGGACGGGTTCAGCGTCATGCCTTCCGGAAGCGTGATCGTCGCCGTCTTTACTTGCGAGCTGTCGACTTCTTCTTCGCCCGTGAAGTGGGGCAGGGTCACCGCGGTCGTGAGCTGATCCGGCTGATCGCTTCCGCTCGCGCCCGTTTCCAAGCTGAACAGCGGGTGGAAGGGAACGCTTTCGCAACCCTGCAGGCCGATCTTGGTTTCGTAGGATTTCCTCTCGAATTCCCGCGCGCCGCTCGCCACGCTTTTGGCGATTTCCGCTTCTGTCCCGAGCGGAACGCCTTCAAGGCTCAGCGTCGTCGTGTGGTTTCCGGGGCAATTCGTGCCGTTCGTGATGAATGCCCCGTTGCCGGCACGGCCGTAGTCGAGCTGACGCGACCTTACGAGCGGAAGCGCTGGAGACACATTGACTTCGAAGTAGTCGTGGTAGTCACCTGCGTTGGTGCCCTTTACTTCTTTGCCCCATTCGACGTCGCCTTCGACGAGCGTGTGGGCGTAGTACTGCGCTTCCGCGATCGGCCCGCTCAGCCCGTGCGCTTTGAGGACGAATTCGGTAAAGCCTTTCGGAAGTTCGAGCGCCGCGCCGTAGAGCGCCGAGCGCGCCTTGGCGGGTGGCTGCGGGGGTTCAAGGTTGTAGAGCACACCCGCAATCGGAAGGTCGCCGGTGCCGTCGAACACGATCGCCTTTTCTTCGCCGATCACCGTGCTTTCAGCGCCGGTTTTATGCGGTCCGGCACCCGTTTTGCATTTGGGCGCTTCATAGAAGCCAAAGCTCGACGCGAGCGGCCCTTCGCCGAAGTCTTTGACCGAGCACTGAGGCACGTTCGCAGGACTGGCCGCGAGTCCGGGCGCGACGTCGACCCTGACGTGCGTCACGACGGCATCCGGAATGGCTTCCGCTTTTTCGATGCTCCCCGTGTGCGTAACCGTGAAATCGGTGACACCGAAGGGAACGTGTCCACCAGCTTGCGTATAGCCTTCTTGTTCGGATTTGACGATTTCAGGTTCGACAGTTTCGCTAAACGGCCCTTTGTTGCTTTCGCCGCAGGTTTCGTGGGTCGCGTTGCAGTTGATCCCGACGAACTTTTCGATTCCAAGACTGGCCTGCGCAGCTACCGGCGCCGCGAGGATGACGAGCGCGCTCACGACGAGCGCTACAAGCGAGACACGGACCTGAACCCTCACGACTACCTCCCTATGGCGACCCACTGACGGACACGTCGAAACGTCAACTACCCGCTCTGACCCCGAGCAGGCAAAAAAGTTGCGGACGATCGTCGGCTCTATTAGACGACTCTTCACAAAGTCCTGCAAGGAATGGAATTGGCATGAAGGTTGGGACGGCGCTGCCGCGCAAAGCTCGACCGAGTGCCCGCGAGGCCAACCGAGCGCCGCGCGAAGCTCAACCGCGGATGCACGAGGTCGGCCCTTCACGATCTGATCACAAGTCGACGCTTGGTCGCGCACGTTCCGCGAAGTAGCTGCAAAGCCACGGTTTTCCGTGGCGAATCGTGCTCGCGCCAGCGCGCGAGAACGGAGACATCCACCATCTCTGGGCCGGGGCCGGGCAAGGCGCTTGCTAGATTCGGGCCCGCGTGGCTGGCGGGCAACCGCGGCCCACGCGCAACGTGCGTACAGCCCTACGGAAGATGGTGACTGGATGTCGAGCTCCGAGCTGCGCAGCGCTCCGTTGCACCCCGACGGAGCCCCCCCAGGCAGACCACGGGTCGGCCGGCGCTCGCTGCTGGCGTTGCTGGCCGTGCTGGCGACGGCATGCCTCGGACCGGCGATCGCCGAAGGGGACCAGGCGCCGGTGCTGCACGTGCACGGGACCCACCTGCGATGGAGCCCGACCGCCACCCAGGGAGCCCAAAGCTTCTACAGGGTGCTCGCGCTGTATGGCGGAGAACGCGCGAGCTGGAGGGTCGAAGGGACGTCGTTCGAGCCTCCGGCGATCGCCGGCACGACCGTTACCTACGAGGTCAAAGTCGCCCACGGCGAAAGCGCTTGGTCAAACCAGGTCGAAGTGTCCTACCCGCCGGAAACATCAACGACCCCCGAAGAACCGCCCGCGCCGGAAAAGCAGCCCACGCCGGAACCACCGCCGACGCCCGAACCACCGCCGGCTCCGGAACCACCCCCAGCGTCAGAACCGCCGCCCGCTCCCGAAAAGCCGTCCGGCTCGGAAGGTCAGCCCGGCCTGGGCGAACCGGTAGGGGAAGTGGCTCCGCGGACTCCGTCGCTGAAGATCGGGCTGATCGGCGGGATCCTCGGGTGGGGTCCGACGGCCAGCGAAACGATCCGCAAGGCGACCAAGGTCAAGCACACGCGGCTGGGTCCGCTGCAGGAAGGCTGGAGCAACACTCGAGAAATGGTCAGCGACGGGATCACGCCGCTGATGCTCTACAACCCGGGCCTCGCGGGCATGTCCCCGGCGAAGGTCACCGAAGGGGTCAAGAACTACGTGCCGGAGATGCACGAACTGGGCCTGAAGGAAATCGAGCTCGGCAACGAGGTCTACTACCACGGCTCCACCCCGTGGGAATATGCGGCGCAGTACAAAGCCGCCCACGAAGCGCTCGCCGGCAGCGGCATCACCCTGATCGCCAACGCGTGGACCGACACGCCCAACCGCACTGGCGGCGGCTGGTCGCAGTGGGAAGCGGGCGGAGGCTGGTGCGTGCTGTTCGTGCAAGCTCTCGGCTACGTGCCGGACGCGTGGAGCTTTCACCCGTACGGCCCGATGAGCGCCGACGGCTTCGGCTCGGGCGCCTACCGCACGGGCTGGGCGACGGTGCCGCGCATGATCGCCTATATGAAGGCAGACCACGTGTACGCGCCGCTGAACATCACCGAGGTTGGCCAGCCCACCTACCAGGGCTCGGACGGCAACACGGCGGTCACCGAAGCCGAACAGGCGCAGGACACCAAGCAGTACCTGCGCCAGTCGGCCGAATGGGGCCTGGCCTCGATCTACCTGTACGAGGCAATCGACACCGGTGAAGGTGGCTACGGCCTGTACAAGTGGCCGCTGCAGGCCAAGCCGTCTGAGACTGCGTATGTGGAAGCGGTCTCCGAACTGTCGGGGAAATCAGAGCTCGACACGAGCAGCCCCCAGCTGGCGACGCTGAACTCCAGCGCGGCAACTCTCTGATCGACGGGTCTGATCGACGGGTCTGGCGCCGGCGCCGGGGAGCAGCGAGCTCTCCGGTGCCGGCCCCCGTTTGGCGTGTATGGCTGCTGGTAGAGTCCGGGCGATGACGCACGCGGGCCCGGTGACGTTGCAGATCAACGTCGCGCCGGTGGATCTGCCGTATGCGACTCACACCCTCCCGCATCAGCTGCGCCAGTGGGGCGGGCAGGTGCAGGAGATTCTCTTCACCTTCGACCTGCACCGCACGGCCCGCGGCGGACACTTCGGCGAGGGTTGGGAAGAGCGGCGCGAGCCGATGCGCGAGCTGCTGGAGCGGCTGTGCGAGCAGTGGCCGGCGGCGCGCATTGCCGAGGTCGACTACGGGGCGCAGAAGGCGCGTGAGATAGCCGAGGCGTTCACCGCCGGTGCGCCGCTCCCGGCCAAGGACACCAAGGGAGCGCCGTTCTACCCGTACTTCCACGGCCTGCACGAGGCGCGCAACGACCTGGTCTTTCACCTCGACTCCGACCTGATGTTCGGCGGCTCGAGCCAGACTTGGATGGCGGAGGCATGCGCGTTGATGGGCGAGCGCGCCGAGGTGCTCGCGTGCAACCCGCTGCCAGGTCCGCCCACGGAGGATGGTGCGCTGATCCGCGAGACGGCCACACGCCTGCCATACAGCTCTCCGGCGTACGTGTTCAAGACGCTCAGCACCCGCCTGTACCTGGTCGATCGCCGGCGGATGCGCGAAACGGTGCTGCCGCTGCCGCTGCTCGGGCCCAGGCGCGCGGTCAGCGCCGCCAAGGCGCGCTTGCACGGCAATCCGCCGTTCAGGGCAGCGGAGCTCGTGATCAGCGAGGCGATGGCCGCGGCGGGGCTGTGCCGGGTGGATCTGCTGGGCGACGCGCCCGGCATGTGGTCGCTGCATCCGCCGTATCGCTCAGAGCAGTTCTTCCAGGAGCTTCCACGGCTGATCGAGCGGGTGGAGGCGGGCGACGTTCCCGACGCCCAACGCGGCGACTACGAACTCAACGACAGCATGTTCGACTGGTCGAGCGCGCGCCGGCGGCGGATGGTGCGCCGTCTGTGGGCATGAGCGCCGCCGCGGGCACGCGCCAGCTGCGCAAGGCGCTCGTCGGCCTGTGGCTCTCCCGTCACGCCAACGAGTCGACGCTGCGCCTGCCGGTCGTCGGCAACCTGCGCTCGCGGATCGTCCGCGGACGCGGTGCGCAGTTGGAGGTGCACGGGCGGCTGTACCTGGGCGATGCCCCGACGCACGTCGGCTACGTCGCCCGCGGCCAGGCCCCGCTGATCGAGCTGCGTCAGGGCGCCAGGCTGAGGATCGACGGGCGCGTGCGCTTGGGCGATGGCGCAAAGCTCCTCGTTGGGCCGGGGGCGTGCGTGAGGATCGGCGATGACACCCACTTCGACGGCGACTCGCGGGTGATCAGTGCGGTGGAGGTATCGATCGGCAATGGCTGTGCGATCGCGTGGGAAGTGCTGATTATGGATACCGACTTTCACCGTATCGACGGGCGGCCCAGCGGCGATGCCGCGGTGAGCATCGGCGACCGGGTGTGGATCGGCGTGGGCGCGAAGATCTTGAAAGGTGTGACCGTCGGCGACGGCGCAATCGTGGCCGCCGGCTCGATCGTCACCCGTGACGTCCCGGCAGCCACGCTGGTCGCCGGGAATCCCGCACGCGTGATCCGCGAGAACGTGAGCTGGGACTGAGACATCGTGTGGGTTCGTTTAATGGGCATGCGTTTGATCGTGCCTGTCTGGTGGGCATAATCGAGCTGTGACGAGCGTGCGGGCGCAGGAGCCGCAGGACTTCTCTCGCATCATTGAGGAGATCGACCGTCGCCTCGACGTGCCGCCGATGCCGCCGGCTCCTGCGCGCGTGCGGATCGTCACCTCGCCGTGGCTACGGAGTCTGCTGCCGCGCGCGATCTCGATCGACCGTGCAGAGCGCCGTGGCTCGCGCGCGTGGGAGCGGGACCCCGAGCAACGCGCGCACGCATTGTCGGCGATGGAGACGGTGGTGGCCGGAACCGAGCAGGCGGACGCGCTCGCCGAGCATGCTCGCCAGCATTTGAGCGAGCGCAAGGTCATCGACACGATCTTCTGGCACAGGTGGATCACGCCGAGCCTTGACGCCCACTCGCGCGAGAACGGCCGCGCCGCGCTCGACAGCGGTCGCGGCGTGTTCTTGAGCACCTGTCACCTCGGCCCGTTCTTCTGTGCGGCAAAAGGACTGCAAACGCTCGGCTGCCAACCGTATGTGGTCGCCGGGTCGTGGTGGTTCGAGACCCCCACCCACGACTACTGGGGCCGGCGCCTGGCGCACTGGCGCAAGAACGAGGACTGGCTGCGGTTCGTGCGCGCGAGCGGCTCCTATGCGCTGCTGCGGGAGCTGTTGCGGCGAGGCGAGCAGGTGATGTGCCAGTTCGACATGCCCGGCTGCCGCGAGACGCACTTCCTGGGAAAGCCAGCCACCCTGGCGGACGGAGCGGCCCGTCTGGCGCTCGACGCCGACGCGCTGATCCTGCCGACGCGGGTGCGCCGGGCGGGACACACGTTGTGGCTGGACCTGGCGCCGGCGCTGGACCCGCGCGAGCTGCTCGACGTCGATGCCTTGCACCGAGACCTCGCCGCTCAGCACGAGCGCTGGATTCTCGAGTATCCGGCGGCGCTGGAAAACCCTCGCGACACCGGCTGGGACGCGAGCCCCAGCGCCTGGCTGCACCCCAAGGCGCGCGCGCGGCCGCTCAGCGGGTGAGGGCTTGCAGCGCGTCGCTCACAAAACGCTCCTGCGCATCCAGATACGGTCCGAGCCGGAACAGCTGCGCGTGCTCGTGGGCGCGCTGCACACGCGCGGCCGTCTGCTCCGGCTCGCGCAGCACACGCGCGAGCGCACGTGCCGCGCCGGCGGCGTCCGCGCGCTCGAACAACAGCGCGTGCTGCTCGTCGGCCATGCCCTCGCTGATGCCACCCACGTTGGAGGCCACGAGCGGCACGCGCGCGAGCGCACCCTCGATAGTCACGAGCGGAAACGGCTCATCCCAGGTGGACGGAACGATCATCGCGCTTGCGCGTGCCAGCAGCCCCGTGATCGCCTCCGGGGGCTGCGGGCCGGGCCAGCGCAGCGAGTCGGCGACGCCGAGACGCGTGGCCAGCTCGCGCAGTTCGCTCGCGTGATCGCCGTCCTCCGGGCCGGCCAGCACGAGCGTCGCCGGCAGCTGGTAGTCGCTGCGAAGCAGCGACAGCGCTTCGATCGCGACGGCCGCGCCCTTGACCGGCGTGATGCGACCCACGAACAGGATCTCCGGGATCTCCGACTGGGCGATCGAGTCGCGCTCGACCGCCGCGTACAGGTCGCCGAAACGTGGCACCGAGTGATCGATGCGCTCGAGCGCCAGCTCAATGAAGTCCGGCACCTGCACCATGCGCTTGATCGCCTGCGAGTTCCAGGAAACGGCCGTGCGCAGCGGAGCCGTCACGTCCAGGCGCAACGCCGGCAGCGCGTTGAGCGCGCGGCAGCCCGCGGCCCAGCATGCGCGCGCGGGCCCGCGCGCTTCGGGCAGCAGCTCGCGCATGAACTGATCGCGGGCGAACAGCCCTCCGAACCAGTGCTCGCACACGCGAAAGGCGAGCGGCGTGCCGCTGTCGGCCAGCACGCGCAGCGCCGCCTGGGGGATCGACGCACCGTTCCAGCAGTACACCAGCTCGGGCTTCCACTCGAGCGCGCGCCTGGCCGCCGCGACCGCCCGCAGCGACGCCGCCGGCGCACGCAGCGCCCCTGTCTCGTCGGGGGTTAGCAGTGGCAGCTCGCGTCGAATCGGCACGGGCTGCGAAGCGCTCGCATCGGTGGTTGGGCGCCATCCCCTGGTCCCGCTCAGCACCAGCACGTCGTGCTTCTCGGCCACCCGCTCGGCCACCGCCGAGCACTCGACCTCGTAGCCGCCGACGGCCAGCGGCGGATACAGGGCAGACACGAACAGGACGCGCACGGGAGGCACAACCCTATCCCGAGATCGTCGCTCAGCCGATGCGCTAGCGTGGGCCCTCCGTGCGGGTCCTGTTCTTCAACGAGGGCAACCTGGGCACCCACATTCTGGGTCAGGCGCAGCTGGAGACGGCACTACGGGTGGGATTGTCCGAACAGGCGGACGTTGAGGCGCGCTTCGCCGGCCTCTCGTCGATGGGAACGCTCACCGGATTGCTGGCAACCCGACCGCTGCCGCCGCTGGCGAAGGCCCAGCTCGACTTCCGGGCGCTACGCTGGCACATGGTGCAGTCGCTGCGCGCACGTGCGCGGCTGCGGGCGCAGTTGCGCACGTGGCCGGCCGATGTCGTTCACGTGCATACGCAGTCGGTCGCGTTGGCGCTCGGTGCGACCATGCGCTCGCTGCCGGTCGTGCTGTCGGTGGACACGACCGTGCGCGACTGGTGCTCGATGCCCGCGTGGGCTCACAGCGACTTCAGCATGGCGAGCACGATTACGCCGAGTCGTGCGCTCGAGCGGCGTGCGCTGTGCGGTGCGGCGCTGGTGCTCGCGTGGAGTGGCTGGGCACGCCGCGCGGTGCAGCGCGAAGCCCCCGGGGCGAACGTGGTCGAGCTTCACCCGGGGATCGACCTGAACCGCTACTTGCCGTCCCTGCGCAGGGAGCGCCCGCGCCCGCGCGTGCTGTTCGTCGGCGGCCGTTTCAAGCAGAAGGGCGGCGAGGACCTGCTGGCGGCGCTCGGCGATCGGCTCGGGCGCGACATGGACGTCGAGCTCGTGACCCCCGCCGAGGTGCCTGCGCAGGCGGGTGTCCGCGTCCACCGACTCGAGTCATCCGATCCCCGTTTGCTCGACCTCTTCCAGCAGGCCGACGTGCTCGCGCTGCCCACCTACGGCGACGCCGCTCCCTGGGTGGTGCTCGAGGCGATGGCGTGCGGCACGCCGGTCGTGGCCAGCCCGGTGGGGGCGATCCCCGACATGCTCGACGAGGGCCGCGCGGGCGTGCTCGTGCCCTACGGCGATCCGCGCGCGCTAGGGGAGGCTCTGGGCGCGCTGCTCGACGACGGCGCTCGGCGCGCGCGGCTGGCGGAGGCTGCCCGCGCGCACTGCGAGCGCAACTACGACGCTCGCCGGCAGTTCGCGCGCCTGGCCGGCCACCTGCGAGAGCTCACCCGCGTCGTGCCCGCCGCCGCGCCGGCGCTGTGACGGCCAGCCGCGACACGCCCGATCACGCCACCGTCTCGCGGCGGATCAGGATGCGCAGCTCGTCGACCGTGAGCGCGCGCAGGGCGAACAGCAGGGCGGGGTAGGCCACGCACGCCGCCACCACCAGCGGCGCCAGCGGCGCGCCGAGCAGCTTCATCGCATCCAGGCCCGCGCCCAGCAGGCAGGCCGCCAACAGCGTGCGCCCCACGCGTCCCGGCGCGGGCACGGGCAGCTCGAGCTCCCGCAGGATCAGCCATAGGCTCGCGGCGCACACCGTCGCCTCGGTCGCCAACGTCATCCATGCGGCTCCAATGAAGCCGTCGATCGGGACGAGGATCAGATTTCCGGCGACGTTCAGCACGAGCGCCACCAGGCTGACCCATAGGCGCCGCTTCTGCAGGCCGAGGATCACGAGGATGTTGTCGTTGAGGTAGCCGAAGCAGATGAAGATGAAGGCCCCGCCCAGGATCGGCAGGGCGGGCGCGGCGGCCACGAATTCGTGGCCATAGAAAAGGTGAACCAGCGATGAGGCGGCGACGCTCACGAACGCCAGTGCCCCGAAGGACGCGACTGCCATCACCTCGGCCGCCAGTCGCGCGGTGCGCAGCATCCGCTCGCGGTTGCCAGGCCAGGAGGCGGCCATGATCGGCGCCAGCGTCGTCAGGATCGAGATCGGCACGAAGTGCGCCTGGTCGAGGACGTTGTACACACTCCCGTACAACCCCGCCGGTTTGCTGCCGCGCAGGCTGAACACGATCAGCTGGTCGATGCGCGCGTAGGCGATCACAAGCACGCCCGAGATGCCGATCGGCAGACCGTGGCGCACCAGCACCCCCAGGCGCCGGCGCGACGGTCGCGGCCGCCGTAAGGCCGCGCGCAGCGCGGCGAGCGCCTGTATGACCGATCCGACCGCGTTGGTGGCCGTCAGCGCGATCGCCAGGGCGACCATGCCGCCGTGAGAGGCGTAGATGACGATCACCGCGATCGCCCACAACACACTCCTGAGCGTCAGCACGAGCATCGGCACGAAGTTGTTGACGCGCAGCTGGAACACGAGCTGCAGCGCGCCGACGCCGTTGAACGGCATGGTGATGACCAGGATCAGCCCCGCAACCAACATCTGCTGGCTGTGGTGCAGCAGCACGATGGCCAGCGCCGAGAACACCACCACCGGCACGATCATGTACAGGCGCAGCATCATCACCGCCCCCAGCCATTCGTGCTCGGTGTCCGGCTCGCGCGCCGCTTCGCGCACCGCCACCGTCTCCACGCCAAAGCTCGCGAAGTAACCGACCAGGCCGATCACCGCCAGCGAGGTCGACCACTGCCCGTAGCCGGAGCTGCCCAGCGTGCGCGCCAGCAGCGCCGTGACAACCACGCCCAGCGCAAGGTTCGCGACCCGCACAAAGATCTGCATGACGATGTCGCGCGCCGCGCGCTGGCCATCGGCTTGGGCGGCTGTGCTAGGCATCGACCACTGACCTTATGCGGGAGGCGCCCGGCCTGCCGCGCCGCTCGGCCTGGCGCTCATCCCGGCCTGCCGCGCCGCCCAGCCTGGCGCTCGTCCAGGCCTGCCGCGCCGCTCGGCCTGGCGCTCGTCCAGGCCTGCCGCGCCGCCCGGGATGAGCGCCGGACCCCGACCTTCAGGCATGATGGCGCCTGTGGCGCAACCCCCCGTGGACAAGCCAACCCCGGCGACCCTGACGGCGTGCGTGATCGCCCGCAACGAGCAACGCGACCTGCCCGACTGCCTGGCCAGCGTCGGCTTCTGCCAGGAGATCGTGCTCGTCGACTCGGGCTCGAGCGACGACACGGTGTCGATCGCCCGTGCGGCCGGCGCGCGCGTCGTGGAGCAGCCATGGCTGGGCTACTCCGCCCAGCGCAACGTGGCGCTGGACCACGCTCGCGGGACGTGGGTGCTCGAGATCGACGCCGACGAGCGGGTCAGCCCGGAGCTGCGTGGCGAAATCGAACGCTTCCTGTCCGATCCGCCCGACGGGGTGGAGCTGGTGGGGCTGCCATTGCGCGAGCGCTTCCTCGGCCACCCGCTCGGCCCATCCGCCAAGTACCCCAAGTACCGCCACCGGCTGTTGCGCCGCGGAAGCTACCGCCACGACGAGGCGCGCACCGTCCACGAGGGGTTCATCCCGCGCGACGTGGTGGCGCCGCTCGAGGGCGATCTCGTGCATCTGCTCGCCGGCAGCTGGAGCGAGGCGCTCGGCGACGCCTGGCGCTATGCCCGTCTGGAGGCCGGCCAGCTGCAGGGTGGGCGCTCGGCGCGCACCTGGATCGTCGGCGCGCTCCTGCGCCCAGCCGTCAAGCTGGCCTATCGGCTGATCGTCGACGGCGGCTGGCGTGACGGGTGGCCGGGGTTCGCCAAGATCTCGCTCGACTGCGCCACCGACACCGTGGTGTGGACGCGCCACCTGCTGGGCCGTCGCGGCAGCGAGCGGGGGACCTCGGGCGTCGGCGACAGCTCGCACTACGGCTCACGCAGGCTGCACGTCGGGCGCACCAAGGCGGTTGGTCTCGCCACCGACGCCACTACCGTGGCGCTCGCCGAACGCTGGCTGGCGAGCGCTCATGCCGCCGGCGCCGACGTTGCGCTGATCGCCCCGGCGGCCGGCCGTGGCGGCGAGGTGCGCGTGCGGGCCCTGCCTCACGTCGGCCCGCTCGCGCTCATCAGGGCGCTGGACGCGGAGGACCAGCTGCGCCCGTTCGACGCGGTCGTGGCCTTCGGCACCAGAGCCCGCCTGCTGCTGCGCGCTGTACCGCCAGGCCTGCGCGGGCAGCTCCCCGGGCTCACGCAGGAGACCGACCCGGCCACGCTGAAATGGTCAGTCCGCGAGCAACACGACGTCGATTCCCAATGAGCCAACTTCGAGACCTGTACATGACCACGAGCGCTCCCGCGCTCAGCACCGGCAGAGACATGCGCACCTACACCTGTATCAGGGCACTCGCCATGCTCGGACCGGTCGACATGCTCTATGTCCCGCACGACACCGACGAGCCGAGCGCGGCCTTTCTGGCGATCGAGAATCTCGAGCTCCACAAGATCGAGCCCTCGCGCGGCTATCGGCGCGCGGCTGTGTACGCGGGCAAGCGCCTGCAGGGGATCCCGGCCAAGTGCTGCAGAGGCACGAGCCCGGAGCTGATCGACATCGGCGAGCGGCTCGCGTCGCTGCCGGACCGCGGGCGGGTGATTGTCGCCGACGCGAACTGTGCGACGGCGATGATGCCGATGGCCAGGCGCAGGCCGATCATCTACAACGCGCACAACTTCGAGCCGGACTACGTACGCAGCGCGTTCGGGAATCACTCGCTGGCGCAGGCCATGAGACGCAGCTACGAGCGCAGGCTGATCGCGCTGGCCGCCGAGACGTGGATGGTGAGCCGCGCCGACGTGGAGTCCGCGCGTGCGCTCGTGCCGACGGCAACCGTGCGCTATGTCCCTAACGTCGTCGACGTGGCGGCGATCGACGCCAAGGCGTACAGCCACCCGCGGGCGCCCGACAGCGAGCAGCGGCGCATCCTGATGGTCGGCGACTTCACCTACCCGCCGAATCGCGGCGGACGCGAACTGCTCGTCGACTCCGTGCTGCCGCTCGTTTGGCGCACACTCCCGCAGGCGCGCCTGACGATCGCCGGGCGCGGCATGGACAGCTGGCAGGCGCCGGACGAACGTATCGAGGTGGCCGGCTTCGTGGACAGCCTCGCGGAGCTGTACGCGCAGGCGGACTGCGTGGTGGTCCCGCTGATCGAGGGCGCCGGTACGCCCGTGAAGTTCATCGAAGCGCTCGCCTACGGCGTGCCGGTGGTGGCCACCCCCAAGGCCGCCCGCGGCCTGGACGTGGTCGCCGGCGTGCACTACCGCGAAGGCGAGGACGTCCAGACGCTCGCCCACGGGATCGTCGAAGTGCTGCGCCACGGTGCCGAGGAGATGGGCGCAGAAGGACGGAGGCTGGCCGAGCGGGAGTACTCGATCGAGGCGCTGGCGCGATGCATAGCGACGTGAGCTCCTCGGGACGATGGGTGACGCGCGCAGCCGCCACGCTGCTCGGCAGGCGCGACCCGTTCGTGCTGTGCTACCACGGCGTTGGGCCGATCTCCAGCGGCGGCGATCCGCTGCGCCTGTTCGTCAGCCGCGAGGTGTTCAGCCGCCATCTGGACGCGATCCGGGGCACCGGCTATCAGCCGCTCACGGTGACCGACCTATGGCGGCTGATGCAGAACGGCTCGGACGCCCAGCGCAGCTGCTCGATCACCTTCGACGACGGCCTCGTGCGAACGGCCCACGAAGGCATCTCGGTGCTGATCGAACGCAACATCCCGTGTTCGATGTTCGTCAGCACCGGCCTTATGGGCAGGCCCCACCCGGACCTCGACGGGGCGATGATCATGACCGCCGCCGAAGTCGTCGAGCTCGCCGACGCCGGGGTCGAGATCGGGGCTCACTCGGTTGATCACGTGAACCTGGACAAGCTCTCCTACGCCGACGCGCTTGAGCAGATGCGGCGCAGCAAAGTCGTGCTCGAGGATCTGCTCGGCAAGCCGGTGACCGCGATGGCCTACCCGTACGGCAGGGCCAGCGAGCAGACCATGCAGGCAGCGCTCGAGGTCGGCTACGAGCTAGCGTGCGTGTGCATCGGGCCGGGCGCGTGGCTGCCGATGAGCATCCCCCGCGAGCCGATCTACTCGTCGGTCACGATGCTACGCCTGCGCCTGAAGATGGCCGGCCTCTATGGTCCCGTACATGCGATCAAAAGCATGCGTGCACCCACGCCCTCGCA
>Ga0210389_10001240_pt1 | contig 20819 bp, 24 predicted proteins | sample IncBWH28OmetaG_FD_160127 | JGI IMG/M metagenome (GOLD analysis project Ga0210389, IMG submission 160127) | Forest soil microbial communities from Barre Woods Harvard Forest LTER site, Petersham, Massachusetts, United States - Inc-BW-H-28-O ...
AGTGGCCCGCAGCTCCGGGGTGATCCAGCCGCTCAGCCGTGACATCCCGTCGAGGTCCTGGGTGGTTAGCGTCAGCCCGCGCCGGCGCGCCCGATCCTCATCGGAGAACTCGCCGTCGGGGTGAAGGCAGTCGGTAAGCCGGTCGGCCAGCCTGGCCACCTGCTCGGGGCGAAACCGGGTGGCCAACTTCGCGAGGTGTTCTTCGGCTTTCTCGCGGGTCTCGAAATCCACACAGCCGGGTAGCCGGTGCACAAAGGTGCGGATCACCTGCACATGGGAAGCGCCGATATGCCCGGCGCGCTGGGCGTCGGCGGTGGCGCTCAGCCGTGGCGGCAGGGATTCACCGGTCAGCGCCCGCCGCGGGCCCAGATCGGCGGCCTCGGCCACCCGCCGGCTAGCTTCACCGCGGGTGATGTGCAACCGGTCAGCCAATGCCCTGGACAGTCTGGCGCCCAGCTCGGTGTCGTCGGCCTGCTCAGCGAGCTGATTGATCAACGCATGTTGGGGCACCGGCAGCCGCCGTGTCACCCGTTCCAAGCGGTCCAACAGCCTCAACCGCTCCGGAGTGGTCAGCGCGTCGAACGACAGCTCGCACGCGCGCTCCACGACGGCGTCGAGCGCGTCGAAAACCTCGACGACCTCCTCACGACTACTCGAAAGCATGTTCGAATACTACGCTGGCCTACCGACAAGAAATCCCCTGGCTGAAGCCACTGAAACCAAAGTGGCACAAGTGATTCCGCCGCCAGAGCCTACTGAGCCTTGTGCGAAACGTCCGCCACCAACCCGCCATCCACCACGAACTCGGCCGCCGTCGCATACCCCGATTCGTCGCTGGCGAGAAAGAGCACGAACGACGACACATCCTGTGGTTCACCAGGCCGGCCGAGCGGGATGTTGAGCATGTCCTGGGGAAGTTTGGCGGTCATCTGGGTGCGGATGAAACCCGGGTGAATTGAGTTGACCCGTATGTTGTTTGGCGCCAATTCCAGCGCCGCGGACTTGGTCAGACCGCGAACCGCCCACTTGGAGGTCACATACCCGTGCACCCACGCGGCACCCCGCAGGCCCTCGATGGATGAGATGTTGACGATCGAGCCTCCGCCCGCCGCGATCATCGGATCGACGACGGCCTGAATGCCCAACAGCGTGCCGGTGACGTTGACGTCGAGGATCTGTTGCCACTTGGCCAGGTCGAAGGTCTTGAGTGGCCCGTAGTTGATGATCCCGGCGTTGTTGACCAGGACGTTCAGCTTGCCGAACTCGTCCACCGCCGTGGCGGCCGCGGCCGTCCATTCCGAGGGCTGTGTCACATCGAGATGCACATAGCGCGCGGCGGCGCCCAATTCGTCGGCCAGTGCCTTACCTTCCGCATCGAGGATGTCGCCGAGCACTACCTTGGCACCTTCCGCGACGAGCAGTCGGGCATGAGATGCCCCCATGCCGCGGGCGGCGCCGCTGATCAGTGCAACTTTTGCATCCACGCGTCCCATGACGGGTCACGCTACCCGAGGGTTTCGCGCCGTTAGAACCTGTTCTAATCTGCGTTTGAGGATCGGAGGTGAGCGTCGTGGCCCCGCTACTCACGGCCTGCAGCGGATTCCTGTTTGCCGTCTTGTGGATGGACCTGATTTTCGACGTCCAGGTCCTGGCGCACCGAAGCGCGGGTGAACAACTGCCCGAGCCGGTGCTGGCGTCGATCGCAAACTACTACCATCGCGCGACGACCACATCGCGCCCGATGAGCCGGTTGATCGTTCTTGCGATGGTTATCCTATTGGGCGCGTTGGTATTTCAGGCGATCCACGGTCACGACCCCGGGTGGCTCCTGCTCACGTCGGCCGGGCTGGCGGGAGTCCCTGTGGTGCTGGCACTGACGCACACGGTTCCCTACGCGGTTCGACTCGGAAAGCGCACCGACAGCGCGCCCGAACAGACCCGGTTGGCCCGATCCATCTACCGGGATCACCTCATCTGCGCCGGTTGCATGCTGGCGTTCCTGGTCGTTTGGGTGATGCATACCCTGATGATCTGACGCACCGGTGCGAGGGGTCTTAGTTGCGACGCGCTGGACCTGGCTGGCCCCGTCAATGGGGTCCGTACTAAACTAGAACACGTTTCAGTTCCTTTCGCATCGGTCAAGCTTTCCAGGAGTAGGCATGCACACCGCCATTTGCGATGAGCTCGGCATCGAGTTTCCGATCTTCGCCTTCACCCACTGCCGCGATGTCGTCGTCGCTGTCAGCAAGTCCGGGGGTTTCGGCGTGCTCGGGGCGGTCGGTTTCACCCCTGAGCAACTGGAGATCGAGCTCAATTGGATCGACGACAACATCGGCGACCACCCCTACGGCGTCGACATCGTCATTCCGAACAAGTACGAGGGCATGGACTCCCACCTGTCGGCCGAGGAGCTTGCCAAGTCGCTGCGGGCGATGGTGCCGCAGGAGCACCTGGATTTCGCCAAGAAGATCCTCGCCGACCACGGCGTCCCGATCGACGACAGCGACAAGGACAGCCTGCAGCTGCTCGGGTGGACCGAGGCGACGGCGACCCCGCAGGTCGAGGTGGCGCTCAAGCACCCGAAGGTGTCGATGATCGCCAACGCGCTCGGCACCCCGCCGGCGGAGATGATCAAGCACATTCACGAGGCCGGTCGCAAGGTTGCCGCGCTGTGCGGGTCGCCGTCGCAGGCGCGCAAGCACGCCGAGGCGGGCGTCGACATCGTCATCGCACAGGGTGGTGAGGCCGGCGGTCACTGCGGCGAGGTGGGCTCAATCGTGTTGTGGCCGCAGGTCGTCAAGGAGGTCGCCCCGGTTCCGGTGCTGGCGGCGGGTGGCATCGGCAGCGGCCAGCAGATCGCGGCGGCGCTGGCCTTGGGCGCCCAGGGCGCGTGGACCGGTTCGCAGTGGCTGATGGTCGAGGAATCCTCGAACACCCCGGTTCAGCAGGCGGCATACGTCAAGGCGTCCAGCCGGGACACCGTCCGCAGCCGTTCATTCACCGGCAAGCCGGCCCGGATGCTGCGCAACGACTGGACCGAGGCCTGGGAGCGGCCGGACAACCCGAAGCCGCTCGGTATGCCGTTGCAATACATGGTTTCCGGCATGGCCGTGCGGGCCACGAACAGGTACCCGAACGAATCCGTCGACGTGGCGTTCAATCCGGTCGGTCAGGTCGTTGGGCAGTTCACCAAGGTGGAAAAGGCGGCGACCGTCATCGAGCGCTGGGTGCAGGAGTACCTGGAGGCGACGACGAGGCTGGACGAACTCAACGCCGCCGCTGCCGTCTGACGGGCTACTCGTCGACTTCGTGCTTGCCGGTGAAAACTTCTTTCACCCTGTCGACCGCGTCGGTCGCGATGTCGATGGAGTTCTGGACGATGCCGCTCGCACCACCCTTGATGTCTCCCCGGATGATGTCGCTGGCGTTTTCGACGATGTCGGAGGCTTTCTCGACCGCGTTGGTCGCGATGTCCTTCGCCGCGTCGACCGCATCTTTGGGATTGAAGGCCATCGGAGACTCCTGTTCGTTGGCGGATGCTTGATACGACTCTAGACCCGGTAGTTGACCAAGCTGCGCCAGTACTCCTCCGGTATCTCGTTGCCGGAGCGCAGTATTCGTCCCAACCCGACGGCCATCGCAATTCCGAGCAGGCCGAGCAATAATCCGGCCAGCGCGATGACCGCCCACAGCACGGCGGTGACCGTCGGCCACGGCGACAGCACGGCGAGCACGGGAGCAAAGAAGAAACCGGTCCCGATGTACCACGCCGAGCCGGCGCGGTCAGACGCCAAGACCAAGCGCAGCCAGCGTGGGACTGGAGAACTAGCGGGCTGACCGGCGCGCATATCTCCAGATTATCCCGAGGGTGGGAAGAACCCTGCCCCGGTGAACCACCCTGGTTGCCATCCTTGGGCTCCCAGACAGAGCATCGGAAGTCCGTCAGGAGTCTGCGCCGCTGATTGCGGACCCGGACACGGCGCACCGTTCTGCTGGACCCCGTACAGCGGATAGGAGATGACCCAGTACCCGATGGTGGCAGCCGGGAACTGGTTGGGGGGCGGGAAATGGCAGGCTTCGGCCTGGCCGCTGGGGCCGCGTCCGAAGATGAAGCGCTCGTAGTTGTCGCACGGCGCACCCAGCGAAGCCGAAAAGCTCATGCCCGGCACGTCGCCCTCGTAGGCGGCCGCCGCCGGCGCGACGCCGATCGCCGCGCCCGCGAGCGCAGCGGCGGTGAGTAGTTCGCGGATCATGTTCCACCCTCCGTGTCGTGCCACGCGGCCCCCGGAGTGCCGGTGACCTGGACCAAAGCATAACCATTGTGGCGGGAGCCACAAGATCGTTTTCGAAGCTAGGCCGGCCGGTAGGTGCAGATGAGGACGCCGGTTCCGGTTACCGCCGTCGAAACCAGCTCTAGTGCCCGGGACCGGCCGTCGTCGGGGAACACTCGCTTTCCGCCGCCCAGCAGGATCGGCTCGATCATCAGCCGATATTCGTCGACAAGGTCATGCTCGATCAGCTGTGCTGCCAGCGAGGCGCTGCCCATGACTTGTATCGCCTGGCCATCGTGCGCTCGCAGCGCACGGATCGCGCCGATCGCATCGTCGGCGGGCAGCAGGGTCGAACCGGGCCAGGTGAGGTCGGCTTGGGTAAGAGTTCGGGACGCCACGTACTTGGGGATTTCGTTCATTCGGTCGGCGAACGGGTCACCGGCGCGGCCGGGCCAGGCGGCGGCCATCGTCTGCCAGGTGCGCCGGCCAAACAGCAGAGCCTCCGTGCCGGCCATGACCTCGGCGACGGCCGGTCCCATGGTTTCGGGCTCAAAGTACGGCATCGACCAGCCGCCATGAGCGAATCCGCCGTCGGTGTCCTCTCCCTGGCCGCCCGGGGATTGGACGACCCCGTCGAGACTCATGAAGTCGCTGAGAACGATCCGCATCAGTCATGCCCTTTCGCTTGTTCCGTGTTTCAACAGATCAGCCGTGCAGACCGGCGCGACGCCGGAAACTCATCGCGGGTGAACACGTTGCAGTTCAGGTGGCGATCTTGCCTTAGTTCTTCCCAACCATGGTGTAGCAATGGTTTATTTGGCAGAAGAGGACGACTAGAAGACTTCGTATCGAGGAGTGGGCCTTGTCAACCACCGAGCAATCCACGCAGCCGGTCCCCAATCTGCCCGCCGGCTTCGATTTCACCGACCCGGACATCTACGCCGAGCGGCTGCCGGTCGAAGAAATGGCCGAGATGCGTCGAACCGCGCCGATCTGGTGGAACGAACAACCCGTCGGGACGGGAGGGTTCGACGACGGCGGTTTCTGGGTGGTGTCCAAGCACAAGGACGTCAAGGAGGTCTCGGTACGCAACGATGTCTTCTCCAGCCTGCAGAAGACCGCCCTGCCACGCTACAAAGAGGGCACGGTCCGCGAGCAGATCGATACGGGCAAGTTCGTCCTGCTCAACATGGACGCCCCGCAGCACACCCGGCTGCGCAAGATCATCTCCCGCGGTTTCACTCCCCGCGCCGTCGAGCGCCTGCGCGATGACCTCAGGGAGCGTGCCCAGCTCATCGTCGAGGCCGCGGCGGCGGAGGGTTCCGGCGACTTTGTCGAACAGGTTTCGTGCGAACTGCCGCTGCAGGCCATCGCCGGCCTGCTGGGTGTGCCCCACGAGGACCGCAAAAGACTGTTCCACTGGTCCAACGAACTCGTCGGTGACCAGGATCCCGAATTCGCCCGCAATGACGCGAGGGGTGCCTCGGTTGAGCTGATCACGTACGCCATGCAGATGGCTGCGGCGAGAGCGAATAATCCCCAGGATGACATCGTCACCAAGCTGATCGAGGCCGATGTCGACGGCCACAAGCTGTCCGACGACGAGTTCGGCTTCTTCGTCATGCTGTTGGCGGTGGCCGGCAACGAGACCACCCGCAACTCCATCACCCAGGGCATGATGGCCTTCACCGACTTCCCCGATCAGTGGGAGCTGTACAAGAGGGAGCGTCCCGTCACCGCGGCCGACGAGATCGTCCGCTGGGCCACCCCGGTCACGTCGTTCCAGCGGACCGCGCTTCAGGACTATGAGCTGTCGGGTGTGCAGATCAAGAAGGGTCAGCGCGTGGTGATGGTTTACCGCTCAGCCAACTTCGACGAGGAAGTCTTCGACGACCCGTTCACCTTCAACATTCTGCGCGACCCCAACCCGCACGTGGGATTTGGCGGCACCGGCGCGCATTACTGCATCGGGGCCAACCTGGCTCGGATGACGATCGACCTGATGTTCAACGCGATCGCCGACGCCGTGCCCGATCTGGAATCGGTCGGCAGACCCGAACGGCTACGGTCTGGCTGGCTCAACGGCATCAAGCACTGGCGGGTCGACTACCACAGCGATGGGGCTGCGAAATGCCCTGTCGTGCACTAGGAAATATCTTCAAGCAAGACCTATATTCAAGCAATGGCGACCCATCGAGCTGTCCACGTACCCTCCGCAGGCGCAGCGTTAGAACTGGTAGACGTCGAAACCAAGCCACCGGGTCGCGACGAAGCGCGCCTGACGGTTTCGGCGTGCGGGATCTGTGGCACCGACGCCCACTTCGTCTCCGGCGGATTCCCGGGCATGTCGTGGCCGTTGACCCCCGGGCATGAAATCGCAGGAACGATCGCCGAACTGGGCGACGGCGTCGAGGGTTTCGCGGTCGGCGATCGCGTCGCGGTCGGGTGGTTCGGCGGGTGCTGCCACCACTGCGACCAGTGCCGTAAAGGCCAGTTCATTCACTGCGAGAACGGGAAAATCCCGAGCTACCAGTACCCCGGCGGATACGCGGAGTCGGTGACCGCGCCGGCCAGCGCCTTGGCCCGCATTCCGGCCGAGCTCTCCGACGCGGAAGCCGCCCCGTTGGGCTGCGCCGGCGTCACCACCTACAACGCCCTGCGTCACACGAAGGCCTTGCCCGGCGACCGGGTCGCGATCCTCGGCGTCGGCGGGCTGGGTCACCTCGGTGTGCAGTTCGCCCGGGCGATGGGTTTCGAGACCATCGCGATCGCCCGCGGCAGCGCCAAAGCCGAGGACGCCAAGAAATTGGGCGCCCATCACTACATCGACTCCACCGCCGGTGACCCCGCCGAAGCGCTGAAGGCGCTGGGCGGCGCGGCGGTGGTGCTGGCTACCGCGGGCAACTCGGGGGCGATGGCCGCCACGGTCGGTGGGATCTCGCCTCAGGGCGAGCTCGTCACCATCGGCGTCACGCCCGAACCGTTGCCGATCAGTCCCATTCAGCTGATAACGCCGGGGGTCAGCATTGTCGGCCATCCCTCCGGGACGGCGAAAGACGTAGAAGACACAATGCATTTCGCGGTCTTGTCGGGCGTGCGGGCCTGGATCGAAGAGCTGCCGTTGTCGCAAGCCGCGGAAGGCTACGCGGCGCTGGAACAGGGGCGGGCGCATTACCGCACCGTCCTGACCATGTGACCGAGGAACAAAGCGCGGTCTGGACCCTCGATCCATCCGACGGCGAGTTGCTGGTTCGGACCGGCGTTGCGGGCAGGGCCGCGCGAATGGGTCATCGCCTGAGCATCGCGATGACACGGTGGCAGGCCACCGTGAGCTGGGACGGTTCCGCACCCGACACCGCAGAGCTTGTCGTCGAGACCAATTCGTTTGAGGTGCTGCGCGGCGAGGGCGGGGTCAAAGGATTATCCGGCCCCGAAAAAGCCCTGGTGAAGTCGAACGCGCTGCGGTCGCTGAGCGCCAGCCGCTTTTCCGAGATCCGCTTCACCGCAAACGTTATCGACAAGACCGATGACGGGTACCGCCTGAGCGGGACGCTGCAGATCCGGGGAAGGTCGCGAGAACACGTAATCGAACTGCGCACAGACGATCTCGGCGACTCGTGGCGAGTGTCTGCCGAATCCACAGTTCGCCAGTCCGACTACGGCATCAAGCCCTACTCGTTACTGATGGGATCGGTGCAGGTCGCCGACGATGTGACGGTGTCTTTCACCGCGGTTCACGGCAAGGACGATTAAGGCTGCGGCGCTGAATCACCGTAGGCGCCGGGTATGTGCTCGAGCACCCTGGTCAAAACGGGTGGCCGACCATCCGGATACGGTTGTGGCTCCGAAGTAGCGTTCTGTTGTTCCATCGGCGCCACCGGTTGCGTGGCCGGTTCGGCGGAGGTAGCGCTGACGGGCGGCTGCTCCCCCGAGACGGGTTGCGCTGCTTCCGCCGGCGCAGGCGGCGCGACCTGCGGCGCGACAGCCGCTTCGACGGGTGGCGCGACGTGTTGAGACGTGCGTACCGCGTGCGTCGCCGTTCCAGAAGCGTTGTCCGGAGCGAGCTGCAGGCCCACAGCAAGGGACAGCGAAGCCACGAAGGTAATCGCACCGGCGGCCAACGCGGTCACCGCCCCCGCATAGGACAACTGCCGCGGCCGAGCGGGTGCAGGGGTGGGTTCGCTAGAGGTCGCCACCAGCTGCTCGTCGGTGAACTCGGTGCTTCGAGCCGCCGCCAGCGCCGCGCCCCGTGCAACCGTCACCTGCGCCATGGTTTGCGCGAAAACCGGTACCGGCAACGCCTTTTCGAGCTGCCATGACAACGCGTTGATGTCAAGGTCTGAACCGACGACAATCACCCCCGCCGGGCGCCATCCGTTACGGTCAAACATTCCGCTCAGCCAGGAAGTCAGCCCGTCGAAGCCGCCGCGTACATGCTTGACGGCCGTGCGAGTCTCGCCGTCGTGGGCGTCGACCATGACGACGTTCGCCCATTCATGCTCGAGAATGCACACCGCGGTCTGCTCGTAGCCGATGACGGGTGCGATGGCCAGCGCCAGCGTTTCGACGGCTTCGAGGAACCGGACCGGCACCACGTTGTCGAAACCCGCATCGGTCAATGACTCCAACAGCAGCGCGGCCTGCGCGGACGCTTCGTCGTTCCAGGTCACTCCGATGACCCGTAGACGGTGGTCGCTCGCGGCCGCCATCGCGTCTACTCGCAATACCTCGTCGGCCACTTGCTGTGCGGTGCTCACCGCGCGCACGCCGGGTCCGCCGCGCAGCTTCAACTCGTGATGGTCCAGGATCGTGCCGTCTGCGCCGTGTCCTTCAGCGAGAACCCACCCGACGGTGGTCGGCGTGACTGATACCCCTAGTACCGTGTCCAAATTTCACACCTCAATCGGTCCCGGAACTCCGATGCCCTCAGCTCACACCCCCCGCGCACCGTGGAGCCCGCTGGTGCGGTGATTCGTGAGAGCCGGAACGGACCGGGATAACGTGGTATCCCTCGGCTTGCTTCGTGTGAGCCTACGCGGTCGACGCAAGTTCGGCTGCAGGTGTGCGGAAGTGCCAGGTGAAGCACCGCGGACTTCGGAGAGACCCGGCGGCGAGGTTTTCCGAGAGGCAGTTCGATCACTTTGAACCCCCGGGCGTCAACGCGGGTAAACCTCCGGCCGATTGCTTGGCGCGATACGGCGTGGCTTAAATCCGGCCCGCCATTTGCTTGGCCACCCTTTGTACCTTTTGCGTGTATGTTGCGCGCGCCCCGGTTCCAGTCCGCAAAACCGGGTGTTACCTAGCGATTCTCGCACCGTCGGGGACCCGCGCAGGAGCTACCGGGCACGCCCGGCGCGGTCGCTGCAGCCCTCATATCACAGTTGCTGTATTCGTGGCGGTAACCGATACAAAACTGAGATTGCTTCGCGTCCAGATCGACATTTGGGCTATTCGCACGGTAAATTCCTGCCGAGAGTACGGGCACGACATATGACAAGGGGCAGGTATGACAGACGTGAGCGAGAAGATCCGGGCCTGGGGGCGCCGGCTTTTGGTCGGTGCGGCAGCGGCTTTCACCCTGCCGGGTCTGGTCGGTCTTGCCGGCGGCGCAGCGACCGCGGGAGCGTTCTCGCGGCCAGGTCTGCCCGTTGAATACCTGCAAGTGCCATCGGCTGGGATGGGCCGCAGTATCAAGGTGCAATTCCAGAGCGGTGGAAACGGTTCCCCGGCGGTTTACCTGCTCGACGGCCTGCGGGCGCAGGAGGACTACAACGGCTGGGACATCAACACCCCGGCGTTCGAGTGGTACTACCAGTCGGGCCTGTCGGTCGTGATGCCCGTCGGTGGGCAGTCCAGCTTCTACGCCGACTGGTACCAACCGGCCTGCGGTAAGGCCGGCTGCACCACCTACAAGTGGGAGACCTTCATCACCAGCGAGCTGCCCCAGTACTTGTCGGCTGAAAGGCAGGTCAAGCCCACCGGCAGCGCCGCGGTCGGCATCTCCATGTCCGGCTCGGCCGCATTGATCCTGGCTGTCAACCACCCCGGCCAGTTCATCTACGCCGGCTCGCTGTCGGCCCTGATGGACCCGTCCCAGGGCATGGGGCCACAGCTGATCGGCCTGGCGATGGGTGACGCCGGCGGTTACAAGGCCGATGCCATGTGGGGGCCGTCGAGCGACCCGGCGTGGCAGCGCAACGACCCGACCCTGCAGGTCGGGAAGCTCGTCGCCAACAACACCCGCCTGTGGATCTACTGCGGTAACGGCACCCCGTCGGAGTTGGGCGGGGCCAACATGCCCGCCGAGTTCCTGGAGAACTTCGTGCGGAGCAGCAACCTGAAGTTCCAGGACGCCTACAACGCGGCCGGTGGCCACAACGCCGTGTTCAACTTCAACGCCAACGGCACGCACAGCTGGGAGTACTGGGGTGCCCAGGTCAACGCGATGAAGGGCGACCTGCAGGGCGCCTTGGGCGCGCACAGCGGCGGATAGCCCCTGCCCCTCCCCAGAGGTCGGTACTGCGCTTGACGGCAACCCGTCAAGCGCAGTAGCGCGTTAAGGGCCAGTCAACTGGTCCTCCCGAATTGATTGGTGATGTCGACCCAGCCGGTTGCGTCCTTGCGGTGATCGTTCATGTTGCGACACTCACCGTAGGCGCGCATAACCCCCACGCTCTGGTCGTCGCTCTGTGGATAAATGATCGCGGTGACGGCGTCCTTGGAGAGCCTCTTGCCGAACGCGTGTTCGTTGGGAGGTGTGCCCTCCGTCCAGCCGTGGGTCACCAGCGCCGCCGCGAGTGTCTTGAAGTAGGCGTCGGCCCGAGACCCGGGAGGCAATTTGAAGGTCAGGTAGATCGCTCCTTGATAGGGCGGGTCGTTCTCGTTCTTACAGGACATCAACAGGTAGCCCGCAGACGCCGTCTGAAGTCCGGCAACGATCACGATTTCTTTGGCCGGCTCGACCACTTGAGCCGCGGCCGCATCGTCGGTGATCGGATTAACCGGATGATCGAGCACATCGGACGGCTGCGGACGGAGTCTGCTTACCACCAGGAAAGCTCCACCCAGCAGCAGCGAGACGGCGAGCGCGGCCGCAACCAGCGCATGAACCCGCGGCGCGCGTAACCACTTCCCGCGTTTGCCGCCGGTCTCGGTGCGGCGGCGATTCACAACAGTACGTATGTCAGAAAGGCTATCTCGGAAGTAGCCCATCCCGGGCGCGCAACCCGCGCCAGAATCAAGCCAGAATCGTAGTCATGACCAGCACCAACAGTCGAGGTTGCCGATGCCGACGCCGCGCCGTACTGGCCGCTTCGGTCGGCGCGGTCGGCGGGCTGGCTGTGCTGGTTGCAACACCGGTTGCCGCACAGGCGCGAGCCGACAGCCTAAGCCCGCTGACGGAGTTGGTCGATGCCGCCGCACAGCGGTTGCAGCTGGCCGAACCGGTGGCGGCCTTCAAGTGGAGTGCTCACGGCGCCATCGAGGATCCAGGTCGCGTCCAGCAAGAACTCGCCACGTTGGGCGCCGACGCCACCGCGAAGCGCATTGACCCGGATTACCCCGCTTACATAGCCCGGATCTTCGGGGACCAGATCAACGCGACCGAGGCCATCGAATACAGCCGGTTCGCGGACTGGAAGCTCAACCCGGCCAGCGCGCCGTCTGCTGCGCCGGACCTGTCGGCGTCGCGGTCGACGATCGATGCCCTCAACCAAACGATGCTGACTCAGATCGCGCTGAACTGGGATCTGTTGCATTCGCCGGCGTGCGCCGTCCAGCTCGACGCGACGACAGGCGACGTCATAAGGGCGCGCCAACTCGACAGCCTTTATCAAAAAGCGTTCTCATTGGCAACCCATTCTTATTGTCCCTGACAATTCGGCTTGAAATTGCCACAGATTTCTTATCTCGCGCGTTTTTCGAATCGGTAACGCTTTAGACACACCCGGCGAAATGCTTGACATGAGAAAACTCTGCAGGCCTCTCGCCAGGTCCGCCATGGTCGGCGGGGTCATTGCAGCGTCGATCACTCTGTCCAGCGGTGTCGCCAACGCCGCCCCCGCGGCCCCCAACTGGGACGCAGTCGCGCAATGTGAGTCCGGCGGAAACTGGCAGGCCAACACCGGAAACGGCGCATACGGTGGGCTGCAATTCAAGCCAGGCACCTGGGCCCAATACGGCGGTGTCGGCAATCCGGCCGCCGCATCCAGGGAGCAACAAATCGCGGTGGCCAACCGGGTTCTGGCCGACCAGGGCCTGGATGCATGGCCGAAGTGCGGTTCCGCTTCGGGCCTTCCGACCGCGGTGTGGTCGAAGCCCGGACGGGGCGTGACATCGATCATCAACCAGATCATTCAGCTGGCCGCGCCGCATTAATGACTATTGCCGATTTCGGTCTATGACCCAGCGATCCTGTGTTTGGATCAGGCCATGGAAGGTTCGGCGACAGTTCACATGGCGGCGCCTGCGGACAAGATCTGGGATGTGATCGCGGACGTCCGCAACACCGGACGATTTTCCCCGGAAGTGATCGAGGCAGAGTGGTTGGGCGATGCCGCCGGCCCCGCGCTCGGCGCCAAATTCAAGGGTCATGTTCGGCGAAACGAGATAGGACCGGTGTATTGGACGACGTGCGAGGTGACCGCGTGCGAACCCGGCCGCGAGTTCGGTTTCGCCGTTCTTCTGGGCGACAGGCCGGTCAACAACTGGCACTACAGATTGGCGCCTGCGGGCGACGGTACGGACGTTACCGAGTCATTTCGACTCTCCCCGTCTGCCTTCACGACCGTGTACTTCTGGTTGTTCGGCGGCTGGCTGCGTAAGCGCCGCAATATCCGAGATATGACCAAGACGCTGCGGCGCATCAAAGACGTCGTCGAAGCGGGCTGACACACCTATGAAGTCCGTCTTCATCACCGGCGCGGGTAGCGGAATAGGCCGTGCGGGCGCAAAGCTCTTCCACGCCAGGGGTTGGCGAGTCGGTGCGGTGGACCGCAACGAAGAAGGTCTGGCCGAGCTGCGCCGCGAGCTTGGCACCGAGCGACTTTGGACCCGCGCTCTCGACGTGACGGACAGGGCGGGCCTTGATGGTGCACTGGCCGATTTCTGTGCCGGCAACGCGGCCGGGGCGTTGGACATGATGTGGAACAACGCCGGCATCTGCGAGGGCGGTTGGTTCGAGGACGTGCCGTACGAAGCCGCCATGCGTGTCGTCGAGGTGAACTTCAAAGCCGTCCTGACCGGCGCCTACGGCGCGCTGACCTACCTGAAAAAGGCCCCGGGCAGTCTGATGTTCTCGACGTCGTCTTCGGCGGGCACCTACGGCATGCCACGCCTCGCGGTCTACTCGGCGACCAAGCATGCGGTCAAAGGATTGACCGAAGCACTGAGCGTGGAGTGGCAGCGACACGGCGTGCGCGTCGCCGATATGCTGCCTGGCCTGATCGACACCGCAATCCTCACCACGACACCCAACCACTCCAACGATGCCGCCGCGTCAACGTTGTCCGCTGACGAGGTCAGGGCCACCGCGCCCAAGAAGGGCATGCTCCGTCTGATGTCCGCGACCAGCGTGGCTGAGGTGGCTTGGCAGGCCTACCACAACCCGACCCGGTTGCACTGGTACGTGCCCAACGGCATTCGCTGGATCGACCGGCTCAAGGGCCTCAGCCCGGAATGGGTGCGAGGCCGCATCGTCAAAGGGCTCCCCGAGCTTGCTTCAAAACCGCAGTCAGCGGAATCGAGGTGAACTGGTGCCGAACCGGTCGGTCGCCAAGACCGGAGTTGCTGTGGTTGTCGTCGCCACCATCGCAGGGTGCGCGCAGGCCGAGACGATCCCCCGAAAAGCCGCACGTGTGACCATCGACGGAAATGCACACAGCACACGTCCTCCTGCGTGCAGCCAGGACCAGTCGTACCGCACCATCGACATTCGCGAGCACGACGGCCGAGTCGAGGCGGTGGTGCTGCTCAGCGGCGACAGGGTCACCCCCCAGTGGGTGAAGATCCGCAGCATCGGCGGGTTTACCGGCAGCGCATGGCAGGGCGGAGTGGGCGATGCGCACGTCGACCTTGCCAAGAACACCTACACAATCACCGGCAGTGCCGAGGGCATCAACAGCAATAATCCCAACAAAGTCGTGGCAGAAGCCTTCAAGATCACCGCTGAGTGCTAAGGCCCGACGACCTAGGCTTGATGGAAGACGCCTGCGACCGGCCGATCGATGGAGGACCTGTGAAGCAGAGATTGCACTGGCTTGCGCTCCACGGGTTTGTTCGTGGCGCGGCGAAGATCGGAGTCCGCCGGGGCGACTTGCCGGCCAGGCTGATCGCCGATCCGATAGTGATCGCCGACCCAGTGCCGTTCTACGACGAACTGCGGCCCCGGGGCCCGCTGATGAAAGGCCGCGTCACCTACCTGGCCGTCGGCCATACGCTCGCTCATGAGCTGCTGCGATCCGACGACTTTCGGGTGCTGATGTTCGGCGGTAATTTGCCGGCACCGATGCGCTGGCTGGAAAGCCGCTTCCGCGACGATCTTCTGCATCCGCTGCGCGCCCCGTCGTTGCTGGCCGTCGAGCCGCCGGATCACACCCGCTACCGAAAGACGGTGTCGGCGGTATTCACCTCCCGGGCGGTCGCCCGATTACGTGACGGAGTCGAGCAGACGGCGAGCAGGCTTTTGGATCAGCTGGCCGACCAGTCCGGTGGCTCCGGTGTCGTCGACATGGTGGAACGGTACTGCTCGCAACTTCCGGTCGCGATCATCAGCGACATCTTGGGCGTGCCCGAGCAGGACCGGCGGCACGTCCTGGAGTTCGGTGAGCTGGCCGCGCCGAGTCTGGACTTCGGAGTGCCGTGGCGGCAGTACCGGCGCGTGCAGGATGGGCTCGCTGGATTCAGCTTCTGGCTGGCAGACCACCTGGAGCACCTGCGGCGTAATCCGGGTGGCGATTTGATGAGTCAGTTGATCCAGACAGCCGAAAGCGGCTCTGCCGAAACGCATCTCGACAAAGACGAACTTCAGGCGCTCGCCGGGCTGGTGTTGGCCGCCGGGTTCGAAACCACGGTGAACCTGTTGGGCAACGGGATTCGCATGTTGCTCGACATGCCCGAGCACCTGGAAACGCTGCGCCAACGTCCTGAGTTGTGGCCCAACGCCGTTGAGGAGATCCTGCGGCTGGATTCGCCGGTGCAGCTCACCGCGCGGCTGGCCCTCAATGACGTCGAGCTGGCGGGCAGGCCGATCAAACGCGGCGAGTTGGTGGTGGTCTATTTGGCCGCCGCTAACCGGGATCCCGAGGTATTCCCCGATCCGCACCGCTTCGACATCGAACGCTCTAATGCCGGCAAGCATCTGGCGTTCTCCGGTGGCCGGCACTTCTGCCTCGGGGCCGCCCTCGCCCGCGCCGAGGGCGAAGTGGGGCTGCGAACGTTCTTCGACCGCTTCCCCGAGGTGCGGGCCGCGGGTACGGGAAGCAGGCGGGAGACGCGGGTGCTGCGCGGGTGGTCGACGCTGCCGGTGACACTGGGACCGGCGCGATCGATGGTTGCACCGTGAGCGACTAATCCTTTCCACGACTTGTCACATCCGCCACACGTGCCTCAGCGTCGAGAGGATCGACTTTTTGTCCGCCTCCGAGCGACAAGGCGGATGACTGACGTGACGAATGTGGCCAGTGTGCTACTGCGCGCCGAGGTAGCGGCCGAACCAGTCCAGCAGTCGCTGCCACGCATCGGCCGCCGCGACGGCGTTGTAGCGCGGGCCGGTGTCGTTGAAAAACGCATGGTCAGCATTGGGTTCGACAACCAGGTCGTTCACCAGCCCGGCCCGATCGAGGGCCGCCTTGGCCGCGGGCTCGGACCCGGTGACCCGAGTGTCCAGGGCGCCGTAGATACCCAGCACCGCGGCCTTGGATCCGGTGAAGTCGGGGTTGTCGGGCAACGGCCCGTAGAACGGGACCGCGGCCGCCACCCCCAGCGCGCCGGCGGCCAGCAATTGCCAGACCAGCCCACCGCCGAAGCAGAAGCCGACCACGCCGACTTTTTGACCTCGAGCACGCAGCTTCAGTTCCGCGACGCTCGAATCCAAGTCGCGCGTGAACCGTTCCGGCGCGGTCTTGACCAAGGTGGCGGTGGCCTGGGCCGGATCCTGGAAGGTGCCGGTGCCACCTTCTTCGGACAACAGGTCGACGGCCAGCGCCGAATACCCGGCCCCCGCCAGGCGCCCGGCGACCGACCGCACCCAGTCCGTCAGTCCCTTGTTCTCGTGGATGACCAGCACGGCGCCTTTGGAATCGGGCGCTTGGGCCCACGCCGCCTGGAGTTCGCACTGAGGCCCGCGCCAGGTGATCGGCGTTGTCGGCCGCACGTTGGCCATTCCGGGCGGTAGCGAAGGGGTGGTGGGGCCGGAGCTGGGTGCCGGCGCGGTGGGTGCTTGGGTCGGTTCTTCCTGCTTTGCGCAGGCCGCGATGAGCGCGGAGGCGGCCGCGGCACCCATACCGAGCAGAGTCAGCCGTCTCATGGCTTCGCGTCTGGTCAGCAGGCCGTCGACATGGTCGGTGGCGATCTCCTCGGCGATGTAGCGCTGTAGCGCAGTCACGCAGGTGAGTATGCCCCGAACGGCTCGTTGACATCCGAGGGGTCAACGAGTGTTATTGGCGGCTGTGACAGACGACTCCACGACCGTGGCCCGAGAGGTGGTATTCGGGCTGTGGCAGGCACTTTCGCGGCGGGATTGGGATGCGGTAAAGACGTTCTTGTCCGCGGACTGTCTTTACGTCGACATGCCGATCCCTGCGGCGGCGGCGCGCGGGCCCGAGGACATCGTGAAGCGACTCAAGATTGGGCTCGAGCCGCTGGCCGGCTACGAGAACCACGAGGGCCTGCTGGTGTGCAACGGCCTGGACGCGATGTACGAACATTCCGAAATATGGACGTTCCGGACGGGCGAGCAGGGCACGCTCCGATTCGTCACCGTCCACAAAATCGTCGACGGCAAGATTACGGTCTGGAAAGACTATTGGGACATGAATAGTCTCGTCTGCTTCGCGCCTCCTAATCACTTCGAGAACCTTGCAAACGGGGATGTGAGCTGGGTATTTGATGCGACGGGCTTGGTCTGAGGGCGCGCCTCTTAAGCCGACCTTCGGTCGATGTTCGACGGCCACAACGCAGCATGTCGTGTTGCCGATGACCACTGCGACGGCTTGCGAGATAGCGAGCCTGCTTTTAGGAGCCGCCAATGCCTGACGCGATCGTCGTGTCCAACTGATATCGCACGCCCCCCACGATCGCGCAGCGGCGCGACGGCGGCGGCGTGGTCTTGCGCCAGTCCCGTTCGTACATCGTGTTGGACCGGGTCGAGTTCGACCGTTTGGATAACCCTTGCCGTCGATATAAGAAGTTGAGGGGCACTGCCCCGTCATCATCACCGATTCGGTAATCGGCGCCACTCCATTGACCGCCGCGGGCTATGTCATCCCGTTCTTTCCGGGTGTGCCGAGCAGCCCGCCGGTGCCGCCGGTCCCGGGTTTGCCCTCCGTTGCACCAGTCCCGGGGTTGCCGCCGTTCCCGCCGGCGCCGGTCAGCGTCGCGTTGCCGCCGTTACCGCCGTTACCGCCGTTCACTGCGCCTGCGCCGCCCTCGCCGCCGGCACCGCCGATGCCTAACACGAGGGCGGCATGGCCGCCGGCCCCGCCGGCCCCGCCGTTGCCGGTCGCTGAGCTGCCGCCGGCTCCGCCGTCCCCGCCGGGCCCGGTAACCACTCCGGAGTTGCCGCCGGTCCCGCCGGCTCCGCCGGTGCCCGTTGAGCTGGATCCGCCCGCTCCGCCGGCACCGCCGTCGGAGCCCAGCAGGCCCGAGTTGCCGCCGGTCCCGCCGTTCCCGCCGCCGGTCGCCCCGAATCCACCGGTCCCGCCGTGCCCACCGGCGCCGAGCAGCAGGCCCGCATTGCCGCCGGTCCCGCCGGCTCCGCCGGTGCCGCCCGTGCCGACCCCGCCGTCCCCGCCGGCGCCGCCAAAGCCGCCGAGCAAACCGGCCTTGCCGCCCGCTCCGCCGGCACCCCCGGCGGTGAAGCCCTCTCCGCCGACTCCGCCGTCCCCGCCGGCGCCGAACAGCAGGCCCGCGTTGCCGCCGGCTCCGCCGGCGCCCCCGGTGGTGCCGCCGTGTCCGCCGGTCCCGCCAGCGCCGCCGGGGCCGGCGAGCAGGCCCGCGTTGCCGCCGCTCCCGCCGGCGCCCCCGACGCCAGCCTCGCTGAATCCGCCGGCCCCGCCGTGCCCGCCGCCCGCACCGATCAGCCCGCTGAGCAGCCCGCTGGTCCCGCCGGCGCCGCCGGCCCCGCCGTTGCCGAGAATTGAGCTCCCGCCGGTCCCGCCGGCCCCGCCGGCGCTGAACAGCAGGCCCCCATCCCCGCCGTGTCCGCCGGCCCCGCCGACCCCGCCGGGCGCCGTGCTCGATCCACCCGCGCCGCCGGCCCCGCCGTGGCCGAACAGCGGGTCGCCGGTCCCGCCGGTCCCGCCGGCCCCGCCGTTGCCGGTCGCGGAGCTTCCGCCGGCCCCGCCGGCACCGCCGGTGCCCAGCAGCCCAGCGTTACCGCCATTACCGCCGGCCTGGCCGGTGCCGGGCGCGCCGGAGCCGCCGGCGCCGCCGGCGCCAAGCAGCCACCCGCCGGGCGCGCCGTTTTGCCCGGTCCCCGGGGCCCCGTTGGCGCCGTTGCCGATCAGCGGGCGCCCAGTCAGGTCCTTCACCGGCGAAAACACCACCTGCAGCGGCGAGGCATTGGCCATCTCCGCGGCCGCATAGGCACCCTCCGCCCCGTTCAGGGCCCGCACGAACTGGGCGTGAAACGCCGCCGCCTGGGCGCTCAGCGCCTGAAACTGCTGGCCGTGGCCGGAAAACAGTGAGGCGATGGCGGCCGACACCTCATCACGAGCGGCGGCGATCACTCTGGTGGTCGAGGCCGCGGCCGCTGCGTTGGCCTCGCTGAGCGACGAGCCGATGCCCGCCACATCTGCCGCCGATCCCGCCAACATGTCCGGCGCCGCGATCAAATACGACATTGTTGACCTCCCACTAGCAAACCATCTCGATTATCACAAGCGGGGCTTTTCAATCGGTTGCCCGGCCTCCTCGGCGTACGCCTGGTTGCGCGTCGCTACCGCTGAATCGGCCCAATTCACAGGAGAGTTTCAGATTTCGCCAAGGGCGCTTACAGAAAAAACGGCCATCGAAGCCCTCACGCCGGTTCACTAATGGGTGTTCGGGCCGCGTAATAAATTCCGTTAACGTCAATATCGTACAAATTCCGCCACCGTCAATATTAGGGTCGTGTCAGTGTCTCTCGGCCCCGCGCGGCCCTCGTGTATTACGAGCGATTCTTGGCCTCAATGAGCGAGTCGTACAGCGCGAGCAGGGCTTCCCGTTGCTGCGCGGTCACGCCGTCACGGCACAGGAACTTCTCGACCATCTCGATGGTCTTGGCCATGGCGTCCGAGCGTCCTCGTTCCCACATGCCCCATGCGTAGACAAACTTCTCGGCGTCGTTGATGTCCATAGCTCCCCCTGCGGGTGTCCAATGACAGGTGCCGTCGTGGTGGGAGTCGTGGTAGGAGTTTTCACTAAAACGACTAGTTGAATGGGTTTGTCGCGATGGCGAATGCGACAAAGAAAGCGATACCAATAGCGGTGGCAAGTAGCCAGTACCGCTAGCTTTTCAATCGGTTACCCGTCCTCCTCTGCGTACGCCCGGGATTTTCAGCCCAACGGTGATCCTGGTTGCGCGTCGCCACCGCTGAATCGGCCCAATTCACAGGAGAGTTTCAGATTTCGCCAAGGGCGCTTACAGAAAACCGACCATCGAAGCCCCCACGCCGGTTCACTAATGTGCTGTTCGGGCCGCGCATAAATTCCGTCAACGTCAATATCGCGTAAATTCCGTCAACGTCAAATATTGCAGCGTCGACAGTGCTGACGATGCTGCCCACCACCCCGGCACCCGAACCGGCTCATGTGGATGTTCCTGAGATGACGGAACAATGCTGGGGGCTGCCCTGGATGCCGTGTGAAGAATATCGGGTGCCTCCGCCGCCGCCCGGCACAGCCGGAGCCCCAGACAGGCCGTAACGACCTTCGAGATCGTCCACCGGCAGTCCGTGGGCTGCGCCCATCGACTCGCCACGGGCCCCGCATTCGTCGGCGTGGTCGGCCAGCCGCAGGCATTGCTCCGGATCCGCGGCTTCGACCAGCGCGTTGAGCGTGGGGTTGACGGTCCGGATCCGCGCCAGGTGTGCCTGTATGACTTCCCGGCAGGACACCGAGCCGGTCTTCATCAAACCGACCAGCTCGTGAGTCGGCGGTGGCACAAGTCGTTCATGTTGGGGAAACTACAATGGTGCACGGCCGCGATGTGTCGAAGGCAGCCTACGAACGAATGCGTGTAGCGCATCTCAGTGCCGTTCGGGCCGCCCTCGAAGACCACGTCACGCGCCTGGATTGGTCGCGCCAACAGATCGAGGACTACCAGAACCAACGGCTGCGGGCGCTGCTGGC
>Ga0210389_10001241_pt1 | contig 20813 bp, 21 predicted proteins | sample IncBWH28OmetaG_FD_160127 | JGI IMG/M metagenome (GOLD analysis project Ga0210389, IMG submission 160127) | Forest soil microbial communities from Barre Woods Harvard Forest LTER site, Petersham, Massachusetts, United States - Inc-BW-H-28-O ...
CGCGTTTACCGCTCATACCGCGACTGCGGACGCATTGTATCGAGAGCTGCACGCCGTGCGCGGTATCGCCGGTGTCGCACTGCTCACGTCTCGCGGGGCACGCACCGCGGGAGGTCCGCGCCCGCGAGCGGATGTCATCAGTGCGCTCGCAGCCTCGCGCCAACCCGTGTCCGCTCACGACGAAATTTCACTGGTGATCACCACCGATCTCCTGAGCGAGGGCGTGAATCTCCAAGGTGCATCAGTCGTGGTGCACCTCGATATTCCATGGACGCCGGCTGGACTCGAACAGCGAGTCGGCCGCGCTGCTCGGATGGGCTCGCCACACGAGCGGGTGCACGTGCACGGATTCTCGCCGCCGGCCGCGGCAGAGCGTTTGCTCGCACTCGAACGGCATTTCGCTCGGAAACACGCGGAGCGCATCGAAGTCGCGCGTGTGCCGCACGACGTTCAACAATTGCGCGACACAGTTCGCGCGTGGCCGGTCAACCAGGGCGAACCGTCCACAGGCGCGCTCGCGAGTGTCGCGGGCACGCGAACCGGATTCATTGCCGTAGTCGCCGAGCGCGGCGAAACGGTAGTCGTGTGTGGCACACCGCACGGATCGCTTGGCGCCCGGCGCTGGACCATCAGCGATGCGCCCCGTGACCTCAGCGCTATCGCGTGCGCGGTTCACTTGTCGGCATCGGTGACCGACAGCGGATTCGAGTCGAGCGCGCGCACGGCGCTCGGGCGCTGGATCGCCAACCGCCGCGCTCGTGAATCCACCGGCGCCGCCGCGTCACCCGCCCGGCGCGCTATCCTCGCTCGAATCGACACGGCAGTCCGGCGCGCGTCGCCTCATGCGCGCTCAAAACTCGCCGGCCGAATCTCCGCGCTGCGCGCGTTGGTCGAGGGATCGGTGAGTGCCGGTGCCGAGCAGGCACTCCTCGCCCTCACACACGTCGAAGCTCCCGATCTCGACGCCTGGCTCGCCGAGTGCGAGTCGGCGCTTGCCGGTGGCGCAGCAAACCAGACGCCCGCCGCGCGCGGCGAGCCCGGGATCATCGCCCTCTTACTGCTGTCCGGACCCGCCTGAGCGTTCGGCGAGCAGTTTCGCCGTAAACCGCTGGCCTTCGGAAATCCGTTCGAGTTCAATCGCCATCGCGTCGACCGAGTCCTGAAGCTGGCGGATGTGCGGTGTGAGATCAGGGGCGGCCACCGCTTTGAAGTCCGTCTTGCGGTCGATTCGCCGGCCCAATGCACGCGCGATCGGAAAGCCAACCACGCACACCGCGACCGTCAGAAAAAACCCGAGTGAAATGTCCACGGCCTGCGGCGGAATCACATTGCTCGCGTCGAACGGCGCCGGGGGCGCGGTGGTCGTCGTCGCGATGTGCGGGGCAGCCTGCGGATTTGCCGCGTCCTGCGCCGCCTGCTTGGCGTCCCGCGCCGCGATCTTCGCCTGCTTGGCGATATCACGCACTTCCTGGCTGATTTCCTTGGCCGTCGTCGCCGGAGGCGCCGGATTCAGGTCCATTGACGGGATCGGAGGTGCTTTGGTCGCGGCGGGCGGCGTGCTCTGTACGTTTGACATACATGCTCCCGTAACTGGAATCACTCTGGGTCCGTACGGAAAATACCCCCAAAAGTGTCACCCGGCAGTCGTTGAGGCCGTCTCGGGCACTTCAAACCTTTCCCCCGCACCGGCCATCTGAACCAATGAGACGAAAAGGATCAGATTCCGGATGTCCGCAGCCCTGCGATTCAGACAGATCGAACCTGTGATTGAACCGGTCAACCGCCGAAACGAGACGGACGTTGAGCGTGCCGCCGGCGGCGACCGGCAGGCATTCGAACGTCTGTACCGCGAACACGTAAGCCGGATCTTCTCCCTCTGCACGCGCATGGTGGGCGATCGCACGCGCGCCGAGGAGCTGACGCAGGACGCGTTCGTGCGGGCATGGGAAAAACTCGATCAGTTCCGCGGGGAGAGTGCGTTCGGAACATGGCTCCATCGTCTCGCGGTAAATGTCGTACTGAACGACCGGCAGACAGAGAACCGGCGCCGCGGCCGGCACGATGATTCGATCGAAGATGTCGACACAATGGCGCACGGTGATGTGCGACCGACCGAAACTCCGGGCCTTTCCATCGACTTGGAGCGCGCGATCGCAGGACTTCCGCCCGGTGCACGAAAGGTGTTTGTCCTGCACGACGTCGAGGGCTTCACGCACGATGAAATCGGCGAAATGCTCGGCGTGACCGCAGGCGGATGCAAAGCGCAGCTCCACCGCGCCAGACTGTTACTGAGAGAGGCACTGAACTCATGAATACTCCGGACAACGATCTTCCCGAACTCGACGCCGAGCTGCGCGCGATCGTGCGCGCCGCCGCCGGGCTGCCGCCGCTGACTCCCTCGCGTGACCTGTGGAGCGGAATCGAGGCGCGCATTCAGGCACCGGTGATCGCGCTTCCTGTGCACTCTCATCCCATTACACAGGCGGCTCCGCAGTCGGCGAGACTGCCGGTTCGTCGTCTCGCGATTGCCGCATCGCTGTTGATCGCCGCAACGGCGGGCGTCACCTATTCGCTCGTCAAACGCAACGCGGCTCCGGAAATTGCCTCCGCTGATTCGGCGTCGGTTGAGTCGCGGATTCCAACCGCAACCATTCAGGCGGTCAATCTGCCGACCGCCGAGCAGACCTTCGATCACGAGATCGGCGCGATGCGCGCGGTTATCGATGCGCGCCGCAAGGATCTCGACCCGGCCACGATCAGCGTGCTCGAGAAGAACCTGAAGCTCATTGATGCGGCGATCGCGGAGAGCAAGGCCGCGCTGGCCAAAGATCCGGCGAGCGCGTTCCTGATGGACCGCCTCACCCATGCATACGACACCAAACTGCAGCTGCTGCGCGGAGTGGCGACCATTCCGTCGCACGGCTGATTTCTCAGGACGAATTTCGATGACGAATCGCATCACCAGGTATTTGAAGTTCTCACTCCTCGCTGCGTTGCCCGCGATCGCAATCGCGCCGGCATCGGCGTGCGCGCAGCGCAATCGCGAACTCGCGCGCATCGACTCCACCTTTGCATTCGACAAAGGGAGCGCGGTTGACGTCAATGTGATCTCCGGTGAGATCGTCATCACCGGCTGGACCCGCCCCGAAGCGAAGGTTTATGCGTCGATCGATCGCGGCTGGTTCGATTCGCAGCTCAACTCACGTCGCATTTCGATCGAGACGCGCTCCGATCGCGGGCATTCGAGCGGCGCACGGATCGAGATCATGGTACCGATCGGCAGCCGCGTGCAGGTCGGTGCTGTTTCCGGAAACATTCGGATCACGGGGACCGAGGGCGAAGTCGAAGCCGGTACCGTGAGCGGCCACATCGAAGTGGTCGGCGCGAGCGACCGCATCACGGTGCATACGGTATCCGGCAAAGTGCACGCCGCGAAGCTGCGTGGGCGCACGCGCCTCGCCACGACGAGCGAGTCGATCGAAGCGGAAGATATCGTCGGCGATCTCTCCGTCGGCACGGTGAGCGGCCGGATCACGCTCAACAGCGTGAAGTCGTCGCACGTGAGCGCCGAAACCGTGAGCGGATCGGTGACGTACATGGGAAGCATCGACGCCTCGGGGAGCTACGAGTTCTCGACGCACTCGGGGAACGTGCATTTGCAGATCCCGGACAACTCGGGCGCAGAACTCGCGCTGGAAACTTTCAGCGGCCGCATCTCGAGCTCGTTCCCGATCACGCTCCAACCCGGTGACATCTCGGCGATGGCGCGGCACGGAAAGAAAATGGAGTTCTCGATCGGCAAGGGCGGCGCGCGTCTCACCGCTTCGACGTTCAGTGGCAACATCATCATCGACAAGAGCGGTCACAGCGACCGCGAGGAGAACTAACACAACATGCGACGCAAGATTTCGACACTGGCGCTGATGCTGGGCGTGGCAATTCCGCTGGTGTCCGCATGCACGACTGTACGTGCCTATGCGCAGACCAGGGACAAAGGCGACACACCGTTCACCTGGTCGGGCGCGGTGCAATCGGGACGCTGGGTATACGTGCGCAATCTCAACGGCCCCGTGCGCGTCGAGCAGGGGACGGGTGACAAAGTGGAGATCCGCGCAGAAAAGCGCTGGCGCCGCGGCGATCCGGCGGACGTGAAAATCACCGTGCGCCAGGTCGGATCGGGCGGCGGCGATGTGATCGTCTGCGCGCTCTGGAACGACCGCTCGAGCTGCGACGAAGACGGATATCACTCGCACAACGACAACTGGTTTCACAACGACCACAACGACGTGCAAGTTGAGTTCGTCGTGCGCATCCCGGCCGGCGTGAAAGTCGACGCGAGCACGGTGAACGGCGGCGTTGATATCGACGGCGCGACATCGACCGTCGTGGCGCACACCGTGAACGGAAGCGTCGAAGCGCGGTCATCCGGCGGCGCAGTTTCCGCGCACACGACCAACGGCGACATCACCGTGCGCTCGGCCGCGCTCGATGGCGATCGCACGGAATACGTCACCACCAATGGCTCGATCACCGTCGAGCTGCCGTCGTCGGTCAATGCCGATGTCGACATGCGGACCGTGAACGGCCGCCTCTCGTCCGACTTCCCGCTGACCGTGGAAGGCTCATTCAGCCCACGCCGTCTGCACGCGACGCTCGGCAAAGGTGGCGCCGCACTGCGGCTCTCGACCGTCAATGGAAGCATCCGGTTGCGGAAACTCTCATGAGGTAGTTTCGTAGGGCTGAGTAACCGGCTTCCACAGCTGGATCCAACGGAGGATCACTCATGCCCGCAATCGCAGAGCGTTCGAATACCGGGAGGGCCGTGCGCAAAGGTGCGTTCGGCCTTCTCGTCGTTGGTGCCGTTGCACTCAACGCATGCATCATCAATGGCCACGACGGGCCGGTGCAGGACGATCCCGCCGCCTTCTCCTGGAACGCGCCCGTCAGCGCTCCCGCCACCGTGTTCGTGCGAAATACGAACGGCTCGGTGGAGGTACGCCCGTCAACGGACGGAAACGTCCGCGTGACTGCCGACGTGAAATGGCACAGAGGTGATCCGAAGAAGGATCTCAAGTTCGAGACCAAGAATGGTGCGGACGGCATCACCATCTGCGCGCTGTGGGATGGCGGGCAGTGCAGTGCGGCACACTATAAATCGACGGCTGACGGCGTCACGAAGAACCTGCTCAATCATGGCACCGATGCGAGCGTGACGTTTACCGTCTACGTGCCGACCGGTGTGAAAGTCGATGCATTCACCGTCAATGGTTCGATCGGCATCGCAGCGACGGCACCGGTGAAGGCGCAGACGGTCAATGGATCCATCAAGGTTGCGACCTCGGTCGGCCCGGTCGACGGTGAGACGGTCAACGGCAGCGTCGACGTGCGCATGACGACGCTCGGCGGCGACGGCCCTGTGCGCGCTCATGCGGTCACCGGATCGGCGGTCGCGTATTTGCCGGAGAAGTTCGATGGGTCGGTGGACATTTCATCGGCGATCGGCGGGATCAAGAGCGACTTCCCGGGCACCACGAGCAAAGATGGCGACAAGAAGTTCACGGCCGTCTTCGGTACGGGGAGCCGGACGATTGATATCGCGACCGTGACTGGGCCTGCGGAGCTGCACAAGCTCAGGGCGGACGGGACGGTAGCCGCTCCGTAGCCTGCGGAACGCTGCAGGAACGGGGCTGGCGCGGCTGGTTATAATTAGGGGTCCTTCACGGAGCAGGATTCGATGGGTTTTTCGAGATATGCAATTCCGCAACAGGGAACGATTGTCCGCAGCGGCGAGGAAGTAGCCACGCTCGTTCGCAGGACGTATACGCTGGTTTTTGCGAGCGTTTTGGTGACAATCGGCGCCGCGGCGTACGCGATGACGAATCAGGCGATGATGAACGCCGTGATCGCGCATCCGTGGATCATGCTGCTGTGCACGTTTGTTCCGCTCATGCTGGCGCAGGCATCACGAAACAGCTTTCCGCAGAACATCGGGTTCGTGTTCTTGTTTACATTCGCGGAAGGTCTTTACATGGCGCCGTTCATCGCGCTCGCTGAAGCGCACAGTCCCGGTGTCGCATCGCAGGCAGGACTGCTGACTTTTGCGGCGTTCGGAACGCTAACGACGTACGCCTTTCTGAGCCGCCGCGATTTCAGCGCGTGGCGGGGATTCCTGATGGTAGGTGTGGTCGTCCTGCTCGTCACGATGGTGATCATGGCGATCACCGGAAGCACGGCTGGCTACACCTGGATCGCGAGCATTGGTGTCATGCTGTTTGCAGGCCTGCTCGTGTATGACACGTCACGCCTGCGCAATGTGTTCGGACCAGATGACTACGTCCTCGCGGCGGTACGCATCTACCTCGACCTGCTCAACATGTTCATCTTCATCGTGTCGCTGTTGAGCGGCGGTCGAAAGAACTAAACACAGCTACACCGCCAGCCGATCCATCTCGCGGGCAAGCGCCACATCATTGCCCGTGATCCCGCCCGCCGAATGCGTTGAGAGCGTCACTCCGATCTTGGTAAAGCGAATATCGAGATCGGGGTGATGGTCCATCTTCTCCGCTGCCACTGCAACACGATCCACAAATCCGATCCCGGACATGAACGTCGCAAAGGTGAACGTCTTGATCAGCGACTCACCTTTCCGGGTCCAGCCCGTCAGCGTTCCCAGTTCGCGCTGAATCTCGATGTCCGACAACTTCGGCACTGCTGGCATTAGTGCTCCTGAGCGTCACCGCTCTGCTCGTCGCCTGCGTGGATCAGCTTGCCGCCCCGCCTGCGCGACCCCGCCCGCCTGACTGAAATCATTTCCGCCACCACACTCACCGCGATCTCTTCCGGTGTATCGGCACCGATGGAAAGTCCAACGGGTGCATACACCCGTTCAATCGCTTCGTTCGTGATCCCCCACTCTCGCAGGACTTTCTCCGTGAGTGCGACTTTCCGCCGGCTTCCCAACATGCCGAGGTAGCGCAGCGGAAGCGGCACGAGCTGGCCGGCGAGCACCACGTCGTGCTGATGACCGCGCGTCGCGATCACCACGTATGTATCGGCGTCGAGCTGCGCCGCGCTGATCACATCGTGGAAATCGCAGACGACCGCGCGTTCCGCAAATGGAAGCCGCCGCGCGTCTGCGAAGTCCGCGCGATCATCTGCCACGGTCACCCGCCACCCTGCAAATGCCGCCGCCTCGGCGACGCGCGCACCAACATGCCCGGCGCCGAACACCACGAGCCGCGGCTTTCCCGAGATCGGTTCAACGAGCACTCCGTTCTCAAGGCTCGGTAGTTCGCTCGCCGCATCGAACTCGCCAATCGCCGATCGCACGAGCGCGTTGTCCGCGCCGATGAGCCGTTCGGGATTGGCAATTGCCTTCACGACCCCGCCACTCCAATCGACGCCCGTCGCCATCAGCGCGCGCTCGCCACGCGCCATCAGTGCGGCCGCTTCTGCATAAACCGCTGAGAGCCGTTCATCGCCATATACCGGCTCGATGAACAGCTCTGCCGTGCCGCCGCACGTGAGCCCGTAATCACCCGCGAGCTCCGCATTCAGTGAATGCGATGACAGAGCGGGCACGCGCGTCTGCAGCACGTCATGCGCGCGCTCGATGATTTCCGCCTCGAGGCATCCGCCGCCCACCGTGCCGATGCGCGCGCCTCCGGCGGTGACGAGCAGCTTCGCCGTCGCACTCATCGGCAGCGACCCATGCCGCTTCGCGACTGACGCGAGCGCGCCCGCCCCTGCGCCCGAACTTCCGGACGCGATTCGCGCGCATTCTGCGAGAATCTCGGGAAGGCTCATGGATGAATGTTTAACGTGTCCGGCGGCGCACGCCATATGGTGCCGTCGGGCCACCGCTCCACCGCGACGAGTCCGGCGAGTTTCGCGAGCGAGTCGGGCGGTGCGTAGTCCTCCGCACGCACACCGAAACTGAGCAACGCGCCGTGCTCGCGCTCGATCTTGTCGCGGAACGCGCGCACCGTCGTCGGATCCAGATCCGAAGGCAACTCGTGCGCGGCACGCGCCGTGTGGAACCAGACGGCGGCGGGCCAGTTCGAATAGAGCGCCGTACCGGGCGGCGCCTGCGCGGCCCATGCGATCAGCGGCGATGCGCTCCACTCGTGACCGGCGAGATCGCCGCCGTCCACGCGGTAGTCATCGATCATCGATGTGCTGACCTCTTCCGCACCCCACATCCAGCTCGCCGTCACGCCGATCGTCAGCAGCGCGAGCCCCCGGTGCGACACAAGCGCGGCGCGCAGAAACGACGCCATCGCGACCGCCACGCGCAGCGAAACGAGCAGGAACACCGGCGCAAGCATCCGGTTGTCGAGCGGAATTCCCGGATCCGCGAGCAGGCGCGACGCGAAGAGCACACCGAGATAGCTCAGCAGGATGATCGCCGTCGCGCGATACGATCGCAGTTCGGATGCCGGCACCAAACCGCGCCGCGCCGCGCGGATCGTCCGCACGACCAGCACATATACCGCCGCGAGAACGGCAATCGCGGCCATCGCGCGCGCAGTGTCCGAGTTCACTCCGGGCGCGAGCCAGCGCGCGATCGTGTCCATCCCGCCCAACAGAGTCGCGCCGAAGCCGGCCGTGTAAACGCCGACCTCGCGAATCTTCTCCGCGCCTTCGCTATGCGGGCGCGTCAACACCCAGATCGCGAGCACGAGCACCGGAAGCTCGGCGGCGACGATCGCACGTTTCGCGCGCACCCGCCACGTATCCATCCACTTTCCGTCGACCGTCCACCACGCCTCCGCAATGACGGCAACCACGAGCGAAACGCCCGCGTAACGCGTGAGGGTCGCCGCGGCGGCCAGTGCGCCGAGGACGAGCGTGCGCGGCAGATCGGTGCCGCGTCGCTCGCGCGACATCTGCCAGGTAAACAGCGCGAGCAATGCCAGAAAGAGTGGCTCGCTGAGAATTGCGCCGTGCACGACGATGAGCGCCGGCGTGCTGGCGAGAATTCCGAGCACGAGTATCGTCGCGAGTATTCCGCCGGCGACTTCCGCCGCGATCAGCATCGCGAAGACGGTTACCGCGGCCGATGCGGCTTCGACGAACCGCGCAGCGCCGAGCGGCGTCGCACCGAGTTTGATCCCCGTTGCGATCGCCGCCGGAAACGCCGGCGGAAAGTGCACGAGCGGCGCGGTGGTGTCGTTGCTCTCCCACGACGCCGACGGCACGCGCAGTCCGTGACCGTGCGCGAGTGAGCTTCCGGCACCGAGGTATGCGAGCGCGTCCGGATCGAGTCCGGGACCGGGGGGCTGCGTGAGATCGATCACGCCTGAAAAGGCCGCGACTCCGAGGAGGATCGCGGGGATCAGGGCTTTTGGACCGGTGCGGAGGCGGCGCATCTATAAGGAAGATGGCGTATCAGCGGTCGAACTGCACCAAACCGGCCTATTTCATGTGCACCTCGAACGGTTGAGCGCTCAGCTCGCGCGAATGCGGTTGTTCTTCGGATTGTGCTCAAGTTCGCACAATCCAAGGACCTCCATCAACGGTGGAAGGTACACGCCAAAACGCCCGCGCAGCCCCTTCTTTAGGCCGTACCATCCGCCGATCGGGTTCTTCGGTGACCGCCCCCAGGCTTCGACAGTGCCCTCCTTTGCCGGCTTTTGCTCGTCCGCACCGCCAAGCTCCACCCAATCGCCGTTCTTCTTGAGCATCGTATGCAGATCGTCGACGCAGCGCGCGTCGTAGTAGAGAACCGTCTTCCCGACCGTGCAAACGAGCACCCTAACGCCCTCCTTTTCGTCGACGTGCATCGTGTACTCAGACGTTCCAGGCGCCGTTTTGAGTTTCCACGGCTTCGCCTTCGTGCGATCGAGTTTGGTCATGTGTGCGAGTAACTCCCGATCCGCGTCAGCACGGTCGTCGCCGGCGGGATCTCGCAGCGATCCTTGACGCCCGCGGTGAAGGCCTTGAACTCGCTAAGCGCCTGAAGCGGATTGCTCTCCGGATTGGCAACGGTCGCGACGTGCATGAAGCTCACGCCGTCGTCGAGCTTGTAGGTAGCGTAGGTCAGCCCGGGCGGAGCGCTGCGCGCCAGCGCTTCGAAGACTGCCTCGACCAGTCGCGTATTCTCTTCGACGCACTCGGCGCGAAGTTTGTATCTGACCATTATGTGTCGCATGGTTGTCCCGGAGGTTGGAGTGAGACACGATGGAGTCCGCGCCTGCAATGAAGTCGGATACGGCCTTCGAAAAGGATACGTCTACCGCGATTTGAACCTCGACGTATCCTTTTGAACAGGCTGTTACGACATACAAAGGTGGCGATGACTTCAATTGGCGGGACCCCGGCCGATCTCACCGATGCACTCCAGTCGGTGGCGCAGTCGCGGAAGCTGTTCATCTCGGCCGCCGGCGAACTGCGGCCGCGACTCCACCGGTTTTGCGCGCGGATGTGCGGGTCATCGCTCGACGGCGAGGACGTCGTGCAGGAAACGCTCGCCGATGCATTTTACAATCTGGCGTCGCTGAAAGACGCGAGTCGCTTCGAGCCGTGGCTTTTCCGGATCGCATACCACAAGTGCATCGATTTCATTCGGCGCGAACGGCGGCGCGAGGACGATGTCGCGTTGGAGGAGGAGCACGATCGCGGAGATGGCCCGGAGAGCGACGCGCTCTCCGGCGCCCCGATCGACGAGGCGCTCGCCGCGCTGATCGGCGAGCTTCCGCCGAAAGAGCGCGCGGCGGTTCTTCTCAAGGACGTGCTCGATTATTCACTCGCGGAGATCGCGGGTATCGCGGATACAACGCTCGCCGGCGTGAAAGCCGCGCTGCACCGCGGTCGCGGCAAGTTGCGCGCGCTCGAAGGCGCACCGAGTGTAATCGAGTTCGACAGCGACCAGCGCAAACTCTTCGAGGCATATGCCGAAGTTTTCAACCGTCGCGACTGGGACGCGCTGCGGCATCTCGTGCGCGCCGATGCGCGCCTGGAGATCGTCGGCGCGAACGAAGGAACGATGTCAGGGCTGGGAGCGACGTATTCCGGCAATTACACCGCGCTGCCGTGGGAGTGGAGGCTGTCTGCGAGCGTCGTCGACGGCCAGCTCGCGCTCGTCCACTGGAAACGCGAGGGGGCTATATGGAAGCCGCACACGGCGATCCGGCTCTGGTGGGAGGACGGTCTGGTCACGCGCATCAGAGATTACGTGCACGTGGGATATCTGATGCAGCTTGCGGCCATCGAGTCGCCGGCCGCGCCCTAGTGAAAATCGCGTGACTTGTGCGTCACCCCGCCCGCCGTGAGCTCCAGAAACTCCCGCCCCACCAGATTGATCGCGGTGCCCTCGCGCTCCACTTTCCCGCGGATCAGCACGAACTGCGCCCGCTTCACCACATCTTCGTTCGGCTCGACGAACTGCTTCGACACGATCACGTTGACGAACCCATGCTCGTCTTCGAGCAGCAGGAAAATCGTCCCGTTCGATGTCTGTGGACGCTGGCGCACGATCACCATCCCCGCGACCGAAACAGTCGTTCCGTTTTTCACCTGGCCTAGATCGCGGCTGTCTTTCACCCCTTCGGCACGCAGCCGCTCGCGCAGCGCCATCATCGGATGGCCGTGAATGCTCGTGCCCGTCGCGTGATAGTCGATCGCGATGAGCTCGTGTTTCCCGAGCGGCGCCGGGTTGTGCATCGCGCGATATGCAGGTGCGAATGGCAGTGTGTCGCCCACTGCACGCAGTGCTTCCCACGAAGCGCGCCGCCGCTCTTTCTCCCACGCCGAGAAAGCATCGGCGAGCGCGAGTGAGGTGGCCTCTGCACGCGTGAGCCGTGCGCGGGTCACGACATCGGCAATCGATATGAACGGCGCGGCATCATGCGCGCGCCGCAGCTTCTCCAGTGTCCGCTCGCCCATTCCGCGTACGAACCGCCAGCCGATGCGCAGTGCGGGTTTATCAGGATCTGCCGCCGGCTCTGTCGTGCATTCCCAATTGCCATTGCACAGGCAAGGCTGGCGCACCTCGACCTTCTGCCGCTTGGCATCGTGAATCAGCGTGGCCGGCGAATAAAATCCCATCGGCCACGCGTTCAATATCCCGAGATAAAACTCCGCCGGAAAATGCACCTTGAGATACGCCGTCGCATACGCGATCAGCGCAAAACTCCACGCGTGCGATTCGGGAAATCCATAATTCGCGAAACTCAACAGGTCGTCACACAGCCGCGTGGCGATTTCAGGAGTCACCCGCGGCGTGACCGCCTCGTTTGCAATCATCTTTGCATGCAACCGCTCGAGCGCACCCTCGAGCCGCTTCTGCTTGCGAATATTTCCCATCGTGCGACGCATTTCATCAGCTTCGCCGCCGGTGTAGCCGCCGAGCGCCATCGCGATCGCCATCGCCTGTTCCTGGAAAACCGGAATCCCCTGCGTTCGCTTGAGGATCGGTTTCAACGCCGGGTGCACGTAGGTCGGCTCTTCTTCGCCTCGCCTGCGTCGCGTGTATGGACGAACGAATTTCGCCTGGATCGGCCCCGGCCTGATCAACGCGACCTGAACGACGATATCGTACAAAAGTTCGGGGCGCGTATGCACGATCGATGAGATTTGTGCCCGGCTCTCGATCTGAAATGTCCCGACTGTATCGCCGCGTGAAATGAGATCGTAGGTCTTGGGATCATTGTCGTGCGGCAGACGGTACATCTCCGGCCGCGTGCCGGTGCGCACTTCGATCGCATCGAACGCTCTGCGAATCATCGCGAGGCCGCCCAAGCCCAGAAAATCGAACTTCGGCACGCCGACGGCATCGAGATCGTCTTTGTCGAACTGCACGATCGTGCGCCCCATCGTAGTCTGCTCGACGGGCATCCAGTCGCCGAGCGGCATGCTGGAGAGAACGAATCCGCCGACATGTGTCGCGCGCAGGCGCGGCAATCCTTCAAAGCCGGCAATCGCACGCAGCAGGGCGCGCACACGCGGCGTGTCCACTTCGAGTCCCGCCTGCGTCGCATATCGCTCCTGCATGTGAATCGCGGCATCGGCGGGATCGTAGCGGTGCAGCCGTGATGAAATCGACGTCGCGAGTTCCGCAGGGTATCCAAATGCGCGCATGGCATCCTGCACCGCATTCGGCGCGCGATATGTCTGCACGATGCAGGCGATCGCGGCATGCGGACGTTTGTACTTGTCGTACATATAATCGAGCACTTCTTCGCGGCGATCGTGCTCGAAGTCGACGTCGATATCCGGCGCTTCGGTTTTGCCGTCAATTCGAACTTCAGAGAGAAACCGCTCGAAAAGCAATCCTTCTTTCACCGGATCGACCGACGTGATGCCGAGGCAGTAAGTCACAGCAGAATTCGCCGCGCTCCCGCGGCCCTGGCAGAGAATCCCGTGCGAGCGCGCGAAAGTCACCGTATCCCACATGACGAGAAAGAATCCGGCGAAGCCGAGCTGCGCGATGAGCTTGAGTTCGTGCTCGAGTTGTTTGACCCGCTCTTCGTTCAGCACGCCTTCCCAGCGTGTGTGCGCACCTTCGTAGGTGCGCGCCCGCAAAAACTCATCGGCATCGCGACCGATGAGCTTGTTGTATACAGGAAGCGGCGGCCGCATCCACGAGAGATCGAGCGATTCAATTTCGTCAGCGATGCGCGCGCTTTCTTCTATCCCCACCTCGCGCCCCTGCCAGCGCAGCTGCATCTCCGCGGGTGAGAGCAGGCGCCATTCACCATTTGGATGCAGCACACCCGCGCGGAGTGCGGCGGCGACATCCATCTCGTGCCGCAGTGCGGTGAGAAGATCGTGCACGACACGACTCGACTCATCCACATAGCGCGGATCATTCGTCACCACCCACGGCACGCCGCATCGCTCCGCGAGTTCGATCAGCGCGCCCGCGAGCGCCCCTTCCGCACCGCCGGCGTGATGGAGCTGCACTTCAACGGCAATGCGATCGCCGAATATTTCGCGGAATTCCATGAGCCATTGCTCAGCTCCCGTGCGATCATTCGCACGCACCAGCGACGCGAGCGCACCCGACGCCGGACCGGTGAGCGCATGCAGTCCGGTTGAGCGGGCGAACAACTGCGCGCGCTTCACATTCGGTCGCCCACGCTCCCTGCCTGCGCGCGCTTTGTCCCACGCGCCCCACACGCCAACGCGCGACTGCGTGACCAGCCCCGCGAGATTGCGATAGCCATCCGCGTTGCGCGCGAGAAAGGCCATCGGCATGCCGTCGACTCGAAGTTCGGCGCCCGCGAGAATCCGGACATCATGCGCCCGCCCCATGAGCACGGCGCGCACGAGTCCGCCAACATCTGCGGTGTCGGTGATGCCGATTGTTTTATAGCCGAGTTTCGCCGCGTGCTCGACGAGTGTTTCCGGCGTGACGCTGCCGTCGCCGAACGAGAACGCGGTATGCGCGCGCAGTTCGACATATGAATTTTCCGGCACCGCTCAATCCCACCAGCCGTGGAGATACCAGCCGCCAGCTTTTTCCTGCGCATCGCGAAAGAGCCAGACGAGCACGCCGTCGTTCGTCACACAGCGGAAATATTCGCGCGCGTACGTGCGGATGCTGTCGCACTGTCCGCCCGACACGCGATCGGGGCCCGCAGCCTGCACGATCTCGTGCCACCCGCCTGCGTCGCGATACCGAGCCGGCACGAAGTGATCGCGGCGTGGAGCAGTCTCCACGGTGATCAACTGCGGTGACGGCGAAAGCTGCAACTGGAGATGCGGCACTGAAGTTTCGGTCTTCGGTCCTCGGTCTTCGGTCCTCGGTCTTCGGTCCTCAGTCTTCCATCTTCGATCTTCCATCGCTTTCCAGTTCGTCCGCACATCCAGCAACGGATGCACCGAGTTCTCCGGCACCACCACCACGTCTCCCTGATCCTCCACGAGCTTCGCGATCGCATTTTCTGTCGCCTGCGCGCTGCCAAACCCGCGGTCGAACAGATCGCCCTGCTTGGCCTCCTGTCCCGTCACGCGCGTCGCGCGCACCCCAACGCCCGTCACCGCCGCGACGAGCGCGATTTTATCGAGCGCCGTGCGCGCGAGCCGGATCCAGGTGCTTCGGTTCGCGGTCGGCCGCGCGGAACGGAGCGGCTGCAGGTGCGTCGTGCGGTCAGTAAGCGAAAACTCGATCAGAATTTCACGGGCGCCGCTCCCGTTCTCGATCAGCGCGGCACACACGTTTTCGATCAGCGAATTGATCACGAACAACAGCCGCATCGGATCTTTCAGTGCGTACTCGACCCAGTCGAGCGATGCGTGCGGCAACTCGCGCTGTGCCGGCGGAAAGAGCGCCTCGCTGCGGCGATCGTCAGCGCGCGCGAGCCGCCACAGCGCCACACCCTCTGCGCCGAGCCGCACTTCGACCGCTTCGTGATCGAGCACCGCGAGTTCGCCGCAACTGCGTACGCCAATGCCGAACAGCAGCGGCTCGAGCCGCGGCGGCGGGTTCAGTACATCTATGGGAAAGAGTGCGACGAACGCGCGGTCTGTTCCCGGCGCAACGACAGACACCGCTCCTTCCTTTTCTTTTTCCGCGTTGCCATGGTTGCCATGTCCCGTGCGCGCCGCAAGCTCGGCGGCGATGGGAGTGTCTGCAAGAGCGGCGCGCGTGCCGGTGATGCCGCGATTGCCGAGCAGCACGAGCGCGGTGCCGGCGAGCGCGAGCTGTTCGCCCGCACTGAAGCCGCGCGCATCAACCCAGAGCACTCCCCGCTCGCCGACTGCAACGTGCGGCGCGCACGAGAGCAGCACTGCGGCGAGTTCAGGCCGGGGAACCGAGGGACCGCGAGTTCGGTCCTCGGTCTTCGGTCCTCGGTCCTCGTGGAAGTCCCCGTCGGTCTGCCAGGCCGGGTTCCAAAGACAAACGAAGCTCATGTGACTGTACCGGAATCGGAAACTCCGCGCGCGCGTTCCAACCGAGCGAGCGCACCTGCGCGCGAATGCGAACGTCCTGCACTTCAGCCGGATCACCAAACGGATCGCGTCGCCATCGGTAGTGATCGGGCGCGATGCGCGCGGCGATGCGAAGCGCGGCCATGGTGGAGAGCCGCGTGAGCGCGACGAACGCGCAGCCGCCGTCGTGTGCGGCGCGAACGAGCCGTACGAGATCGACGTCGCGAAAAAAAGGGGCATCAGTTCCCCGTTCGCCGGCGAGAACCACCAAGCGGAACCCGCCCGAGCGAAGGAGCTCATCGACGGCGCGGAGCGCATGCACCCGGCCCTGGGGCCGGACGAGGAGCGGCCCTTCTTCCCAGAACGCTCCGGCGATCGTGCCGGCGACGTCTACCCAGGCCGCGCGATCACCATGCGCGATTGTGGTACTGCATGCCGCACGCATAATGGACGTCGCGCCTCCGCCCGGTTCCCAGACCGTGAGCCGGCCGAGCGGAAACCCTCCGCCCGGGAGCGCTCGGTCGAGCTGGGCGATCCCCGTGACGACCGGATCGGCCGTATGCTGCGCAATCTGGACAGCGTCTGGGAAACGCTGTTCGAGGAGAACACGGAGTGCGGCGACTTGGGCAGACACGGGATAAAAATGATACCGAACAAACACCGAATAAACAATATCAACAAGTCACATTTTAATATTTCGACTTTCGAAATATCGATATTGCATTATTTACAATTTTTGTTATTATTACCTCCATGGAAGTCGACTTCGATTCAGACGACTTAGACAAACTCGAGGTCGAGGCTGCGTTTACCGGTGGATTCGGACCGGAAATCGTACGCGGCTTTCGCAAAGTCATGCAAGCGATTCGCGCCGCACATGACGAAAGGGACCTATACGCTGCCCGGGGACTACGATTTGAAAAGTTAGAGGGAAAACGCAAACATCAGCACTCTCTTCGAATCAACAAACAATGGCGCCTAATAGTGGAGATGAGAGGTCAAGGCGCATCAAAGCGAATTGGAGTTATTGGAATTGAAGACTATCACTGACGGAGGAGAAGCCATGAACAATCGCATGCCCGCTGAAGCCTTTCCTCCTGGTGAGTTCCTGAAGGATGAATTGGAAGAACGCGGCTGGACACAGGACGAATTCGCAGCGATCATCGGGCGCTCGCCGACCGTAGTCAATCAGATTATTTCCGGCAAACGTGGGATTTCACCGGAGACCGCGCGTGAAATCGGCGCTGCGCTTGATTCGAGCGCGATGTATTGGATGAATCTCGAGGCGTCCTACCGTCTTTGGCGCGCTGGTCCAGCGCCGTCGCGCATCAGCGAAGAAGCGCGCGTGCGCGCAGCATTCCCAGTGCGCGAGATGCTCAAGCGCGGGTGGTTACCAGGATCAGAGAACACGGAAGTTCTCACGGGTCAGGTCCTGAAGTTCTTCGGCATCGCGGACATTGGCGAGACTCCCAAGCTGATGCATGCAGCGAAGAAATCTGGCTACCCAGATGACATCAACGGAGCACAGCGCGCGTGGTTGTTCCGCGTCAAACAGATTGCGGAAACGATGGCGGTGAAAGCGTACTCCGAACATGCCCTGAGAAACGCCCTACCAAATCTTCGAGAACTGCTCGCTTCGTCTGACGGAATCCGGCTCGTACCGAAAGTGCTCGCGGATTGTGGGGTGCGCTTCGTCGTTGTCGAACCGTTCCCCGGTTCGAAGATAGACGGAGTTTGCTTCTGGACCTCTGAGACAAAACCTGTAATCGGTATGTCGCTACGATGGGACCGGATTGACAATTTTTGGTTCGTTCTTCGTCATGAGATTGAACACGTCCTGAATAAGGATGGGCGCGACGAAGCGATGGTTGACCGAGAAACCGCACCGCTCGAACAGAGCACACGAGATAGTGCTTCAGACGAAGAACGTCGCGCCGATAGCGCTGCTGCCGAGTTCTGTGTCCCAAGCGCTGAAATGTCGGACTTCATCGTTCGTCACCGGCCACTCTACAGCGAACAGCATGTCGTCAACTTCGCACAACGACTTCACGTGCATCCCGGAATCGTTGTTGGACAACTCCAGCGAAAAACAGGGAACTACGGATTGTTTCGGAAGCACCTCGTCAACGTTCGCCCAATCGTCACTCCCGTCGCGATGACTGACGGATACGGACAAGTCGTTCCAATCTAGGAGACCGAAAATGGGAAAATCTTTGACTCAACAACTCATTCGCATCAAGAATGAATATCGAGAAATACACGGCTCAGGTCCTGCGTCAGCGCGAACGATGTTCGATTGGGCGCTCGCAACCGACAGGGCGAAACTCGACCTCAAGAAGGCGATGACGTCGGCAGTAGCCGATTTTGCGGATGCGCTAAGAGCAGAAACCGCACTCGACACAAATGGCAACGAAGTACGCGCGAACCTCGCGTTCGAAACTCAGCAGGGATGGCTCTGGGACCAGTGGAACACCATCAGTCATTCGAACATGGAACTGAACGTGTCGCACAGTCGCCGAAACATCTACGGCGAAATAAAAAATGTGGTCCTTAACGTCAACGCCTACAATGAACTCCACGCGGACGAAGAGCCGGTGCAGTTCTCACTCAACTTCGCTGCCGACCTCGCTGACGACGGAATCCCGATCCCCTCTCCAATCGTCTACGTGCCGCTCGCAATGCCTCAACATACCGTTCTCGCGGACTCACCCGAACCGTCCGATCCCGCCGGCCCAAAATCTCCTGTCGTGCGCCCGAAGAAGCAGACCGAAGGCTCGTTCCTCGCAGATGCCCCCCAACCTCAAAATCGTCCGTAATACCACAACCAAGCGCTATGCCGAGCAAGAGTAGTCGAGTGTGCCGCGGCGCGATCTTCGCCGCTCGCTATTTGTAGATTTACACCACCGTCCGCGTGTTTCCGCGACCAACACTCCCGGAGAATCGCAGTGACTAATCGACAACTCGCACAGGTTGGACTCGGTCTCATCGGTGTCTGGGCGCTTGTTGACGCGCTCAAAATATTTTCGACGATCGCGCTCATGGGAGCGGCCGGACCGCGGATCACGGAGATGTTCGTGCTCGCGATCCCTATGGCACTCCTCCTGGCCTTCAGCTACGTGCTCGTTTTTCGCAGCGGCCAGCTGGTTTCGGCGATCGCCCCCGATGCGCAGGACGCAACCGAACATTCGCCGCCTGACACGCCTCGCGTTCTGGTCGTGTTACTCGGAGTGTGGCTGCTCACTCAGGCACTGCCATTGATGAGCAATGTCATCCTCGCGTTCTTGGCCGCGGGGGAATACCCGTCAACCGGCCAAACCGTAATGCTTCGCGGTTCTCTCGGATCAGTTCTTCAGATCGCGATCGGACTCTTCCTGATCATGAAACCCGAACGTCTGCTGGAGTACGTGCGCCGACCGCAGCCCGAGCACGCGGTTTGAGTATCCGCGAATATCCGGACGTCAATCGATAAAATCCGTGGTTCTTCTTTAGAACCCTACCCCACCCAGATCGCCGAAAGCGCCCGCGCCCAATTCCCCCCGAGGATCGCCTCGATATTCGCGTCGCTGTATTTCCGCCGAATCAACCCTTCGGTGAGATCGTAGATCCGCTTCGGGTGATCGAGTCCGCGGATCGTCAGGCGGCCGTCCGGGTCGGTGTGCACATGATAGCGGTCGAAGTTGTGCTGGTTCGAAGGCATGTCGTTCCCGCTTGGTGAGTGCACCGGGTTCGGATTGCCCACAAGGTCGAGATCGCCGCCGACGCCGACGTGCTCCACGCCAACGAGCTTCGCGACGTGATCGAAGTGATCGAGCACGTTCTCCTGCGTCACCGGCTCGTCGATCTTAACCATGAAGCGGATCAGCGGAATCCCCATCACGCCACCGGTCCGCGCCATCGCCGCGATCATCTCGTCGGTCTTGCAGCGCAGGTGGCCGGGGACGAGCGCGCGGCACGCCGCATGAGTGAAAATCACCGGCTTCCGCGACGCTGCGATGCCGTCGAGCGTGGTCCGGTCGCCACAGTGGGACAGGTCGATCGCCATTCCCACCTGATTCATGCGCGCGACAATCTCGGCGCCGAACGGCGTGAGACCGTTGTCCGCGTCGGCGAGAAAACCCGAGCCGAGACGGTTGGTGGAGTTGTAGGTGAGCAGCGAGACGCGCTGACCGAGTGTGTGGAACGTGTTGACGTCGTCGGCCGTGCGGAAATGATCGGCATCTTGAAAGGTCAGCATGATGCCAACCTTGTTCGATTTCTTTAACCGCTCGAAATCGCCTGCGCTCTCGATCCGCGCAAACCAGTCGGTGTACCCGGCGATGAATCCGTTCCAGTCGGCGAAGAACCTGACGCCCGCTTCGTAGTTCGGCGCGCTCTGCCCAAGCGCAAAGACACGAATCCCCGACGTTCTGTATTGCCGAAAATCCTCAGCCGTGAACGATCGCGGTGTCTTCAGCCAGAGCTCGCTCTTTGGCGGGTGCTCGGCGTAGTCGGCGAATCGAAACTGGTTGAGCATGTCGACAACGACCGTCCGCTCGACGAGGCGCACGGCACGCGACGAATACTCGACGGTCGATTCGGCAAAGAGTCTGTAGCGGCCGCGCAAGACGGCTGGTGCGCCCACGACGGCGAGCGCGCCCGCCGCAATCGAGCCTATCGCATCGCGCCGCGAGACATTCTTCTCATTGGACATTCAGTCAATGTACGACGATCTTCACCGTCTCTCCAACTTCACTCATCACGATGCCGATGATGACGGTGTTCGAGCCGCTGTTCATTCTGCTATTTCTGGCGGCGATCATCACGCTGATCGTCGCAGGCGTTTCGGCTTTCACCGGCCGGCGATCGCGCGCACTCAAAATTCTGCGCAGGCTCGCAATCGGTGCGGCGGCGTATTTCGCGGTCGTGGTGGCAGTCGCCGCGACGAGCACTCCGCGCGT
>Ga0210389_10001242_pt1 | contig 20802 bp, 20 predicted proteins | sample IncBWH28OmetaG_FD_160127 | JGI IMG/M metagenome (GOLD analysis project Ga0210389, IMG submission 160127) | Forest soil microbial communities from Barre Woods Harvard Forest LTER site, Petersham, Massachusetts, United States - Inc-BW-H-28-O ...
GGTATTAAACAAATTATACCCGAAACCCACCGGGTAAAAAATTTTCTTTCAAATCCTGCAATGCCGGGGCATGTTACCAGCATTACCGAACAGTACAAAGACGGACGCTATAGCTTGTGGCTGAACGGATACCTCACGGAGTTTAAACCCGAGGATGTGCATTTTTACCGCCACCTGCTGAAACCAATTGCCCAGGCAGCCGCGCTCGACCCGGTTTGCGTTTACACCTCCCGCGATAACCTGCTTTGGATTTCGACAGTTAAGGGGGTTTATATCATCGATCCGGCGAGGCAGCTTTTCCAGCATCATTTTATCATTGATCAGAATAATCTGACCAGTCAGAACGCCGCTGTTTTTGCGCAGAAAGACCGGTTTTGGGTTGGTGGTGACAAAGACTTCCTGCTTAAAGTATTCGACTACAAATTTAGCCTGTTAAGAGACTACACCCCGGCTATTAAGGCGCTTGGGCCAATTTACAACAGCGGCAACCTTGCCGTGATGAACATTACACCGCGCAGCGAGACGGAGTTATGGCTGTCGACCAATGCCGGTATATTGAAACTCAATCCGGTAACCGGTAAAATTGATATTGTATGCGGCAGCGTCAGCGATAACGCGAAACACGCTTCACCGTTTATCAACGATGTGTTTTTTGCCGGCGATAAAACATGGTGTTTCCCATGGCGGAGGGGCGTTTGGGAGTTCGACGCAAAATCAAATCAATTCAGGCCGGTAATAACGAAGATGCCGGAAGGAACCGGCACAAAAAACCTTAACCTGCAGGACGCGGTACAGGATGGGGCGGGCAACATCTGGATAAGCGATCTGGATTATGGCGTAGTAAAATACACCTTATCGACCCAAAGGGCAGAGCGCTTTATAACACCAGATATTGCCAACTTTGGCCGCACGATCAATATCCTTTACCTGAAAAATAAAGTTTGGATACTTTCAAATTTTAACGTGGTGGAGATAGACCCGCAAACCAGCAAAACCCGGGCCTGGCCCCTGCCGCAGGGAATGAACAAATATGTTTACGGCTATACCGGCGACGACGACGGAAATTTATGGCTGGCAACCCGTACAGGCCTGGTAATTTTTAACACAGCCACGCATAGTTTTAACCAGTATACCGAAGAGGATGGCCTGATCAATAACGATCTGAACGGGACGTTGCGGATGCTGCCAAATGGCTGGATGATCTATGCCGGTGAAAATTATGTAACCAGCTTTAAACCGACCGAATTATTGCGCACCCCCGCCCGCAAAAAACTGCTGCTGACAGCCGTGGCCACCGCCGACACCAATTTATTGACGTACGATAAACCAAAAGTAATTGTTCCGCCCGGCAATGAAAAACTCACCTTTAAGTGGGCTTTTATCAATTACAACAATCCCTTGCAAAACCGCTATTATAGCAAAATGGATCGCATAGACAAAGACTGGAACTATAACGGCAACAAAGGCATCACGGAATACAATGGGCTGGCGCCGGGCAGGTATAAATTCAGCTATAAGGCTATCAGCGCCGATGGGCTGGCTGTTGAAGAAAGTGCGCTGGTTTTCACTATCGAACCTGCATTCAGGCAAACCTGGTGGTTCAGGGTAATGGCGGCTGTGTTGCTGGCGGCGGGCGTATGGCTGCTTGTTGAGTATTTCAGACGCCGCGAGCGGCGAAAAGCTGCCCTGCAGCTCCAGCTTTCTTCCCTCGAGATGAAGGCCCTGCGCGCGCAGATGAACCCGCATTTTATTTTCAACGCACTCAACTCGATACAGGAATGTATCGTCACCAAAAACACAACCACGGCGCACAGTTATTTGTCCAATTTTTCGAAGCTGGTGCGCATGATACTGGAAAACTCGGAAAGACAGTTCATTACGCTTGGGGATGAGATAGAGACGCTGAAATTGTACCTCTCCCTGGAGCGGCTGCGTTTTGATGACAGCTTTGAGTACCGAATAACAGTCGATCCCGGAATAGATACCTCGTTTGTCCATTTGCCGGCAATGATGATACAACCATTTGTTGAAAATACCCTGTGGCATGGGCTGATTCATAAAAAAGGGAAAAAAGAGTTGCTGATCAGCTTCAGACAGCAAGGCAGCAGTTTGATCTGCCTCGTTCAGGACAATGGCATCGGCCGTGACAGTGCCGCGCTACTGAAAACCAGCAACCAGTTAAAAAAACATTCGATGGGAATGAAAATTACCGAGGAAAGGCTGCAACTGCTGGAAACCGGCGCCAGCATCAGCATCGACGACCTAAAAGATGAAGAAGGACGGCCCGCCGGCACAAAAGTGACTATTGTAATACCTTTAGACCTGTAACCATGAAAGCAATAATAATTGACGACGAGCCTAAAGGGAGGAATATCCTGCTCCAACTGATCAGCGAGCATTTTAGCCATATCAAGGTGGTGGCAACGGCCGCCGGCGCAGATGAGGGCATCATGCGGATAGAAACCCATAAGCCAGATGTGGTTTTTTTGGATGTAGAAATGCCCGGAAAAAATGCCTTCGATATGCTGAAGGAACTGGGGCCGATTGATTTTAAGATCATATTCGTTTCAGCCCACAATCACTATGCGCTTAACGCAATCAAACTTTCGGCCCTGGATTTCCTGTTGAAACCGGTTGATCTGGAGGACCTCAGCCGCGCCATTGATCGCCTCAGCACCGGGTCTTATGCCTCAAAACAACAGGTTCCCCATTTGCTGCAGCAGGTGCAGCAACCAAAGGGCAAGTTGGGTAAAATTGCTGTTTCATCGGTCAATACAATCGAGTTTGCTAATATCAGCGACATCATTTACTGCAAGGCCGACAATGTTTATACCGAGGTTTTCCTGCTCAATAACACCTTGATTTCAACTAAAAGTTTAAAGGAGTTTGAGGACCTGCTCACCCCCCATTTATTTTTCCGCATACATCACTCCTACCTCATCAACCTTAACCACGTTAAAAAATACATCAAAGGCGAAGGCGGCAGCGTGATCATGATGAACGATAAAGAAATTGAAGTCAGCCGCCGGCGAAAAGGCGCCTTTTTGGAGCTGCTCGCATCGATGTAGATTAGGAATATAGGTGGGATCACAATTCCCCTTGAGGGAGTAACTAATATAGGAGTTGGGCAAGGCTGATTAATTATTAAATCAATTGCGTTTCATTAACTGCAAAAACAACCTGTTATCCGTTAATCATTTAATTTCAGCATACAGTCGTAGATGAGAGCCAGGGACTTAAACATCTCAGACTGTCTGCAAACCTTTATTCCATTTTATCGTTTAACAATTGATATAAAAAATATTAATTACGATAGTTAAATTTAACAAATAGTTGTTATCTTTGTATTAGCACTGCCCCAAGGGTGGATGCACTGGCATCGCAAAGCCGTACTTGCGCTCAGCACCGACAGGGTGCTGTTTCTTTTTTAGCACGTTCCATTCCCGTCCCTGAAGTCCGTGTATTTTTCCCAAAACTTAACCTTGTCTTCCTTGTCGACATTAAAACCGGTGACGATAACCACGCCGCCATGTATGTCTTTCAGCACGACCATATAATCTTTCCGATAATACCAGAAATATTCTTTACATATATTGTCATCGTCCTTAAACTTGAAATAATAAATTTCGTTGCTGGGATGAGCCAATAGGATAGGCTTTATCCAGTGAATCCGGTTGGCTCGTTCGCACAGGTATATACGCCCGCCAGAAGATTTGTATTCCCGCGTGATAATGTGTACAAATGTTTCGCGGTATTTCGCGTATTGCCCGATCCTGGAGTTTTGCGGATAGATACGAACGTTCTTGCCCTGGTATTGGAACGGATTGGTCAAAAAATCGTAAACAAACCGCTCATAGATGCGGTCGACCTGCTCCTCATTAAATTGGGAATCCAGTTCATCATCTGCGAGAAACCCGGATAATTCATCCAAACTCATTGCTGCCTTTGTTTGGGTTGGTGGTCAATGATGTTGAACTTGGTCTCCCACAATTCGGTTCCTTCGGACAAAGAGTACCCCGAGGCCTTTTCCAAATAGCTGATGAACTCGTTTTTGACTAGGTTTTGAGGCAGGCCATCAACCTGTTTGCGTGCACTGTACGCAATAGCGCCGATGAAGAGGTCTGCTATTTCAAAAAAAATATTGTGGTGTGAGTGTAAATGCTGAAAGCTGAGAAATGGTTGGTTATTGAGGTTAGCAGTCAATGATTCCCGAATCTTATTGATCCTGTCCCTACCACGGCTGTTGATCACGTCAAGAAAGACCTTGTATTCGTTTTTGAATGAATTGGAGGCCAACAGAAATTCGATCATTTTATAATAAAAATTCTCATGAGAACCGCGGCTCAAGTCAATTTCCTTTAGTCTTTCTTTGTATTTGACAAGGATACATTTGAACTCTAGTGAGCTCGAAAAAAAATAGTCGACGAAGTCCTTATATAAAGGCAATCGGCTCTTAGAAAAGCCACTCCATTTGACTTCTTCAAAAACCCGGTGCGCCCGTTTGACCGCCGTAAGATCTTGCTTGATTTGCTCATACGCATTTTCTTGTACTTTAATAAAGCCAATACACATGACGGAAGCCCTATCTTTTTCAAGGTGGCAGCTTTCGTCAATAAAAATATATTTAATCATAAACGAAGTTACTTAATAAAATTAAAGACAATCCGGCCTTTGGTTAAGGCGAATAATAATGTTAAACAATATTATTATTTTTCACCCACACAGGAGACCCTGCGCTTTATCCATCGGTGAGCCTTAAGAGTTCCTACTGCCGCGTTGCACCGGTTACCGTTCCGCAGGAGCATATCGCCAAGGGTGCGCTGCGAGAGCCCCTTAAGAGCAAAAAAATTATTAAATTAAAACTGAGACAATCCCGCTACCGGCTTTATTTATCCCTACTTTGGACTGGCGCCCCGCCACTTACCCCCTAAACCCCACCACTTACTAAAACGCTAAAAAACACGCTGCTCCTTTTTCCAGATTTGTTTAACAGAGCTATCGTGAACAGGAATTAGCATTGCGACAACTCTTTTGCATTTATTGATAACAATATTTAGAAAACCATAAAAATGAAGTCAATGAAATTTTTCGCCGGGCTGGTTGTTTTTTGTATGATCGCCGGTATGGGTTACAGCCAGGTAGTTGATCCAAAACAAGTTGCCAAGGATGACGCCACCGATCGCACCAACTCCAACATCGAAGGTGGCGTTGATAATGGCGTAGGCAAAGCCGAAGGAGCCATAAAAGGCCTGTTTAAAAAGAAAAAACCGGCAACAACACAACAAACGGCGCAGCAGCCGGGGCATCAAATGCAAGCTACCGGCGGCTCTGGCTTCCGGGCTTACAATAACTATGATTTTGTGCCCGGCGATAGCATCGTTTTCGAAGATCATTTTACCGATGATGCCGACGGCGAATTTCCTGCACACTGGAACCTGGGTAAGGGCCAGGCCGTTTTAAATAATATGGCCGGCACAAAGGTATTTTCGCTAACCGATGGCAATTATGCCCATGTCAGCCCGCTCATCAAGTCGCCTTCGTACCTCTCCGACCCATTCACTATCGAATTTGACAACTACAGCACAGGTGGTTATCTGCCCCGGATCTATTTTTATGCAAGTAATAGCAATGCTATTGCAGCGAGCAGCGACCTCGGCAGCGTGAACATTGGCTCCGGCAATATCGAATACGAAAATCACCCAGGCACCATAAAGTTGGATGCCGGTTATCCCGCCGACATCATTGGCACACAGTATTTAAACAAATGGCACCATATTGCTATCGCTTATAAAAAGGGACAGATAAAAGTTTATGTAGACCAGTACCGCATTTTGGTAGTGCCTAACATCGGCTTTGCACCGCATGCCTTCGACATCGAAGGCATAGGCGATCAGAATAACCCTATCATGATGGCCAATTTCCGTGTCGCTAACGGCGGCGCCATGAATATGCTTGGCCGCAAGTTTACCGATGCGAAGATCATTACACACGGCATCAATTTCGATGTGGATAAAGCCACCATCAAACCCGAAAGCATGGGCACGTTGAATATGGTTGCCGGCGTACTGCGTGGCAATCCCGACCTGAAGTTTGAGATAGACGGTCATACCGATAATACCGGCACCGTTGGCCATAACGCCATGCTTTCGCAGCAGCGTGCCGATGCGGTAAAGGCACAACTGGTAAGCATGGGCATAGATGCCTCCAGGCTTAGTACAAAAGGCTTTGGCGATACCAAACCCGTTGCCGACAATTCAACGCTCGAAGGCAAGGCCAATAACCGCCGGGTTGAATTTGTAAGACAATAAAAAATCGAAATAACGTCGATTCCCACGGAGTATTTGTGCGTTGCCTGGAATAAGCTTAACTGGCCAAAAACTACAATATTGTTTCTACCGCCGGGTGGGAAATGGAGCAGTCCTAAACGGCTGCTCCACCTGTCCGGGTTACCTGGATCAATTAAAACTAAATTGAAGATGAAAAGATCGGCCGCATTCCTGTTAATATTCAGCTCCCTGTATTGTTCGTCGTCCGCTCAAACCCGAAAGCTGCGCCAGGACGAAATAAACTTTTACAATAACCTGCACCAGGTTTTGTATAATGCTTTGCCGCATGTTTATAAAGACTGGAAGGCCACGGGCGATGCAAAAGATTTCGACGTATTTAAATATTTCTGCCCTATGGTTTATGCCGACAACGACTGTACAGGCAAAACCGACATCGCATTGGGAACGAAACTGCCTCATCAACTCAGCATGAGCGTTGATTTTGCGATGCCCCGCAGCCAGAGCGATGCGATGGCCGGAAGTGCAATGAGCACGGTTACCGACTATAATAACGCTGCGCAAATTGCAGCCATGCTGAAAGGCCTTTCCAAAAGAAAACTATCTATACACATCAATGCCAATGTTTACGCACCCGGCAGCGGCGTATTTACCCTGGTTTATTGCCCTAAGACGACGCCTGAGGCGATCACACTTCCGGTACCGGCAACGCTGGCCCTTATAGGCATCCGCTCGGCTGATTGTCAGCTGATGTCGGGGTCACGGCCCGACCTGTCGCCGGGCGATGGTTATTACGATGATGCCGTGGTTTTTATGGGCAAACCGGTTACAACCAAAACAGCCGATAACCGCAGCGACGGCCTCATCCGGACGGTGTTTGGCATCGGCTTTGACAAAACTAAAATAGGAAGCCCGGTGGTGCAAAACATCGAGGTTGACTTTAAAGGCGATGCCGAAGATATACGTGCCGCCATAAAGCTCATCGACTGGCAAAAGCTTTACGCGCTTATTGCCAAATGATCAATTAAAAACTAAGGTAGCATGAACAGGCCGCTTTTATTGTTGATGGCGCTTCAGATGTCGGTGAGTATCAGTGCGCAGTCAAAGGCCGGTTTCAGGAAGCTAAACCCGGGCGAGGCAGCTTTTTTAACTAAAGTGTATTACATAATGGCCGGGGCTGTGCCACATACGTTTTATGACTGGAAAACGGATAATGAGGAGGATGATTTTGATGCGTTAAAGCTTTGGTCCACGGGACCGGGAAATGCAGGTGAACACCGCGGCGACTGCCCGATTTCCCTGGGGAAAACCGAGCCCTACGCCGTGAGTTATACGATAATATTCATGATGCCCGACAAGCAAAGCAAGGCGGTGCTTTTAGCAGCCTATAAAAAGATAACCGATTATAATAGCCCAAGCCAAATTTCGGGGGCATTAAAATCGACGGCTGTTTGCAGGTTAACTATCGACATCACTACCAATGTAATGCCTTCGGCAATTACTAAAATGAGCTATTGCGGAAAAACCCCGCCTGCCCGTATCCTGCTACCCGTACCGGCAAAACTGGCCCTGTTGGGCCGGCGGACTGATAATTGCCCGATTATGGCAGGCGGTAAGATAGATATGACGGCCGATTACTACGACACGGCGCTTATCTTTTTGGGAAAGCCCGTCGTGAAAAAGCCCGTGCCACAGCAAATGCCGGGCCTGGTACAAACCGGTTATTCAGCCGGCTTTGATCGCTCGCAGATTGGCCACATGACCATACAGAACATGATCATATCGATACACGGAGACGCTGCGGATATCAACGTAGCCATCAGGATGATAGATTGGAAGAAGCTCTACTATTTGGTTGACAAATAGTATTGGTTAGGGGTGCGCCGGCCGGGTTATGCCCGCCGGCGTAATTTTTTTAAAGATTGAACCGAAATGAGTTAATAACCAATAAGATACAGCGGCACGTTTCAGCCATAGCCTGGCCTCAAAAACCGCCTGTCAGTAAAGAATTGTTTGTTTAATGTGTGTAAGATCAGACCCTTTGTCTGCCAGGCCTCCGGCGAAATCCGGGGGCTTTTGGTTTTGCATCATCGTTGTGCCGGTAACCATTTGTCACTTCAAATTAATCTTTGAAACTAATTGGAATGATTATTCCAAAATGAGTTTACATTTGCGGAACGATTGTTCCAAAATGTAAAATTAAATCATAACATGAAAAAGTTAGAAAACAAAGTAGCCGTAATTACCGGGGGTAACAGCGGTATGGGTTTGGAAACTGCAAAAGAATTTGCAATAAACGGCGCAAGTGTGGCCATATCAGGCCGCAACCAGGAAACCCTGGACAGCGCGGTAGCTGAAATTGGTCACGGTGCGCTTGGTGTACAGGCTGATGTGGCTAACCTCGCCGACATCGATAAATTTTACCGCGAGGCTTATGGAAAGTTTGGTAATTTCGACGTGCTGGTAGTGAACGCCGGGGTTTTTAAAGGCGCCCCCTTGGCCAGCTTTACGGAGGAATTGTTTGACGAGGTGGTCGATGTAAATTTCAAAGGTGCGTTCTTCTCCGTGCAAAAAGCACTGCCGTATCTTAACGACGGCGCCTCGGTAATCATCACTGCATCCACTGTGAATGAGAAAACCATGTTGAACGGTTCAGCTTACGCAGCTACCAAAGCGGCGGTGACCTCATTGGCCCGCAATTTCTCTGCTGAACTGCTCGACAGGCGGATCCGTGTTAACGTATTGTCGCCGGGGCCCATAGAAACCCCCATATTTGGCAAAAATGGCGGCAACCAGGCTGATATCGATGGCGTGAAGAATTACCTTTCATCCATCACACCGTTGAAACGCCTGGGAACTGTGCAGGAAATGGCCAAAGGATTCCTTTACCTGGCGTCCGAGGATTCATCCTACATGCTTGGCGCGGAGCTATTGCTTGACGGCGGCTTTAAAACATTTTGAGGCTAACGCGGTACCGGGAACTCAAAGTAAACGGCCTGATGATCTGGCACGATGCCTTCCGCTAAATTTAGAGGAAAGCGGAGGATAGGGGCCGCCAACGCCATGCAGCCCGATAGCTCAGGCTGTTAATCACAAACTCAAATAAATTAAATAGCTTTGCCCTGGCCGGCAAGGCTTTTTTGCTATGGCAAGGACAAAAGATTTCGATGAAGACGAAGTGCTGACTAAAGCAATGAACCTTTTCTGGAATAAAGGGTACAATGGCACTTCTATGCAGGACCTTGTCGACGGCCTTGGCATAAGCCGTTCCAGTTTATATGATACTTATACCGATAAGCACACGCTTTATATTAAATCGCTGGAGCACTATAAAAAAAGCGCCGGAGCAGGCATGTTGGCAAGTATCCAGGGCTCACGCACAGGTAAGGACGCCATAAACAGGTTACTTAACTATTTTGTAAACGAACTTACTAAAGATCCCGAACGTAAAGGTTGTTTCCTGGTGAACTCGACTGTCGAACTGGCGTCACACGACCAGGAAATTAGCAAAATGCTTTGCGAAAGTGACCGGGAGACAGAGGCCTTACTGTGTAAAGTGATAGAAAAAGGGCAAAAAAAGGGCGATATCACTAACGGCCGTGATGCAGCCTCCATAGCCCATTTTATTTTTAACAACATCAAAGGTATGCGCGTAACCGCCCGCGCGGGAGCGGATAAAAAAATATTTGATGACGTCGTAGCGATGACCCTTTCTGTTTTGGGATAGCATCGGAGATGGCCTATAACGGCTCATAGACAACTCGGGCCACAGGTATCCAGCCCGGTTAAGCCGTCGGCTTTTGTTTGGGCCTGCGCCGTTAGGGCGAGGCAAATGCCGCTAACCACCAATAAATTATGTACCCTAATCGCGTAGCGGAATGTCAAATTAGCATGATCCGGTCATTGCCGGATATTTCAAATTAATCCACACTAATTTACAGATTTGACAGACAACTCCTTACTTACTTATCGGGTGCAATTCAAATTGTCGCATAGCCACCAAACGTTCCCACGGAACGTAAAGAATATTTTTTTACTTTCTACCTACCAGACGCCCCGATGGGGCGAAACTTCTGCAATCCTCGTCCCATAGGGACGGTTGGTGGGTAGATAAATTAAATATTGGTTTTAGCGTTCCATCGGAACGCTTGGTTAGCAAAGCGACAATTTGAATTGCACCCTACTTATCCCTTGGCTTAGAACATTGCCATAGGTGATTAAGCCCTCTAAAAATATTTTTCTAATAAAATAATTTAATTAATAAACAATTTATGATAGCCTGCTGTTTTTGTATTGTGTTTGTTCCATTCGGAAGGTGAAGAACGACAAGTGATTAAGAAACCGATATTTTTAATAATTATGTTATGAAAAAACCAATGATAATCTTACTGGCATTGCTTGGCAGTGCAGCACTTATTTCGTCATGCAGCAAAGATCAGCCGGTTGTTTACAGCATGACCAGCCAGGATTTTGTGACACGTTCGGCAAGCTATTTTAATTTTCAGATACAGGCCGGTAACCTGGCTAAAAGCAAGGGCGTAAATGATAGCGTAAAGTCGTACGGCACTGTAATGATAAGCGACAACACCGCCGCGTACGCGGCTTTAAAAACCCTGGCTACTTCAAAAAGCCTGACCATTTCAACCACCTTGCAGGCAAACGACCAAACCAATTTAAATTCACTGGCGTCACAATCCTCGGCGGCATTTGATCAGTCGTATGCACAAATGATGATTCTCACGCATAACCAGGAGATCGCCCTGTTTAACCTCGCTGATCAATCCAACGGGGGGGCCGATATGGATTTGAGAACATTCTCGTTTAATCAGCTGCCCTTGCTGAGTTTGCGGCTTCAATCGGCTTATAGCCTGCAAACCATTGTGACAAAACAATAATGCTGCTGTGAAAGCCAACAAAAAGGCCCTTCAGATCGCTGAAAGGCCTTTTTAAATTTATATCGATTTACGGTTAGTAATAAAGTTGAACAGCCAATCCTTAATGATCATATTCCATCCCAGTACGGTGTTTGAATAACAATTTAGTTCAGGCACAAGTCCTTCATGCGTAAAATGCAGTATTGTTTTATCACCCTTGCTGCTCAGTTCAAAAGCTATTTTTGTGTTCGTCCATTCCTCTTTGTTGTTTTCAATCCAATTGATCTTACTGTCTGTAACCAGCCATACAACCTTTTTGTCGGGAATAAATTCTATAAGCTTCTGTTTTGAATAATGGGCGTGTTCTCCTTCTCCATAACAAAAGATAAATTCATCATGGAGTTTTGTGCTGCTGCCTTCAAATCCTTTGTCCTTAAACCATTGGGGTACGTCGTTTATGCAATTGAAAACATCAGCGGGGCTGCCCGGAACTTCTATGCTCGCACTATAACTTTGGCTTTTCATGATTAGATCGTTTTGACAAGTAATGTTCGATTTCCCACTGATTTTATTATTCCATTCTTTTGACCGCCGCTTTTACTTTCGTCACGTCGGGGCCTGCTCCGGCACCTTCATAAAAGGACATATCCTCATCGATGCCGGCTAACCGCAGGCATTGCCCGCCCGGCGCCTGGAAGTAAAGATGAGGGTCGGGTATTTCAAGTATCCTCACCAGGCCGGATTCCAGAATTTTCCGGCTCATTTCTTCCGGATTGTCCGACTTAATTTCCAGCCAGATGGATCGTGCGGTCCGTAAAAACTCGCTCTCATCGGGAACATCCCCATAGAGAAACCCAATATAAAAACTTTCTCCCAGCCGAACAAAGTCTCTTTCAGGCTCTGCTTTCGTAATTTCGCCACCGAGTACATCACAATAAAATTCACGAATGCCGTCCCGGTCTTTCCGCGGAACTATAACTGACGAATGATTACCAAAAATTACGTTTGCCATAATTAGTGTCGATTTAATTGTTATGAAATGATTCGATGAAAAACGTCCTATATTACCTTACCGGCAGTTATAAACTTAAATAGCCAGTCCTTAATAACCATATCCCAACCTTGCGTGCAGCGCTCATAACATTCCTTTTGGGGTACCAGGCCTTCATGGGTGAAATGGAGCGAAGTTTTATCGCCTTCAGTGGTCAATTCAAAGATCATCCTGGTGCCTGTCCATTCTGCCTTGTCTCTTTCGAGCCAACTCATTTGACTGTCGGTCACCAGCCATACCACTCTTTTGCCGGGGCTCATTTCCGTCACGCGTTGTTTTGAGTAATGCTGGCCGGGATGGCAAATAACAAATTCATCATTTAGTTTTGCGCTGCTGCCCTCAAAATCTTTAGTCCACCATTTTGAAACTTCGTTGATGTGGTTGAAAACGTCCTGCGGGGGGTTGGCGACCATTATTGTCGCCGTGTAACTTTGATCGCTCATTGTTTGATTGTTTTTTCGAAGATTATCTCAAACTAAAAAACCTGAAATTATTTTATTTGGTTGGCGCCCGAAAAACGCCTTGCCCAGTGGTAAAATAGGAGAACAAGCTTGTTTTGATCCAGTGTGTCCAACCCGGTTCACAATCCTTGTAACATTCCACGTCGGGCGTCAGGCCTTCGTGCGTAAAATTCAGGGTTGTTATGCCGTCATCTTCAGTGAGATCGAAAATCAATTTGGTGTTGGTCCACTCCTTTTTGTCATTATACCAGGGCATATGGCAATCGGTAACTAACCAAACAACTCTTTTGCCCGGGATTAATTCAGTCACGGTAAAGTTGAAGAAAGAATCTCCGCTCATCTTCACGATAAACTCATCATTTTGATTTTCGGCGCTTCCGGTAAAGGTTATTCCCCACCAGCCAGGCACGTTGTTGATTTTTTTGACCGCCTCGCCAGCGCTAATCTTTGCAGAAATACTGCTGTTGAAATCGTTCTTTTCCATCTTATTTGTTTTTTTAACCAAAGATAGAGCGGTGGAATACGCAAGTATTGTACAAATCGGAAGTCAGCTCGTATAATGTTTGGTAGCGAGTTCGTTCACACTGTTTTGAAGGTCGGTTGGGGTGGACCCGGTGAACCTTTTAAATGCCCTGATGAAATGAGATTGGTCGTGGTAATGATGGTAAATTTGTTTCTTTAGGGTTTGATAATCGGCGCCGGCTGAGAATACCTGGTAAAATTGTTTGAACCGGACTATTTCGGCAAGGTTTTTTGGTCCGGTACCCAGGTGTTCCGAAAATTTTGTATGCAGCCATCGCGCGCTGTAGCCGGTTTCTTTTTCAAGCTGTGCTACGCTGACCAGGCCTTCGGAGTAGGTGATGCGATTGATGCAATAGTCGTAGATCGGGTCGGCGGCGGATTTTTCCAGTTGCTTGATCAGGAAATTCTGCAGGAGCTCCAATTTCATATCCAAGGCGCTGACATCGGCAAGTTGCGTTTGAAGTTCTATCGCACGGTTGCCTATCAGATCCTCCAGTTCCACTATTTGATTTTTGACCTCGGTGTACAATAAATGAAATAACCGATAGGCGCCGAGCGGGTTGAATTCGACGATGATCGTGCCGGTTTGCGCATCTTCCTGCGGATCAAGCATCACAGGCGAATCGATCAGGCCCGTTAAACTTAGTTTATTTTCACTTTGAACAAAGGTCTTATCACCGATGCGGGCTTCAATTCCGTTGCGGTAGGTCAGCGTTAACTTAAAATTTGCATTTGGGACGATCAGTTTTTTGTCCATAGCCGGAAGACGGCCGCTGCTTTCAAATACATGTATTTTGGCGACATAGGGACTTAGCAATGGATCTGGCGTAACCGGAATGAATCGGAAATTTGTCATTTGCTATCCTCGCGAAATAATTTCTGATAGTTAAAGGTAGCAGGAAAGTGGTTTTCCTCAAATTTTTATTACTGGGTGTTGTTAGGAGGGGGGTGATTCTATTTCGACCGGTTGAAAACAAAAGCCCGGATATGTTTAATATGCCCTTTAGTGCCAGCTGGAATCGAAATCGGACACGCGCCTTCCCAAAAACTTCTGTTATTTATACCATCCTGATTTATTATACTGACCCGACCACAAATTTAACAAGGCAAATGCAATCGGATCGGGGTGGCGCATCTTTTTATTATTTATGTCCCTTAGCGCGCCAATCAATTGCGTTCCCATCTTTTCATAACTCATCGAATCGATCATAGTTGTTGAATGCACAGACATTTTTCTTTTTATTTCAATACGGAGGCCTATAAAACTTAGAATTGCCTCACTCATGCCGTTTATGTCAAAAGGGTTAAAACTGAATCCGTTCGTGCCTTCAGCTAATAACGCCTGGTTTGCGTTTATATAAGAACTCAACAATAAAGGCAGGCCACCAGCCATAGCTTCATTTACCACTAAGCCCCAGGTTTCGGATAAACTGGCCAAAATAAGCGCGTCTGCCTGTGAAAAATACGCCGGGATGTCGCTATTAGCTACTGCGCCAATAAACGATACTTTTTTCAGATTTAAATCCTCCTTTAATTTAATCAAGTCTGGATACAACGGACCGTCCCCGATAATAACTAATTGGTAGTCTGTGTTTTTTTGTTCGACCAGCTGCCACGCTTTTAATAAATTATCAATGTTTTTAATTGGAACAAGCCTGGCTACACAAACGATCACATTGTTATCTAACTTCTTTTCACCGTTAAATTTAAAAAGTTGATTATCAATACAATTATAACCGTAAAAAAAATATATTCCCTTCCGATGGAAATAAGCATAGTCTTTCTTGTAGTCCTCGGAGGGGAACCATAATCCGTCCGCCTGTTTAATAAGTTTGTCTTTGATCCATTGTATCAGGAAATTTCTTTTTACTTGCAAATGCCTTGCATCATCAAACATGATGAATTTCCTTTTATTTTTTTTTGCCCATCGAACACCCAGGGCGCCGGCATAAAAAACAATTGACGGCCCTATTATTATATCCGCATTTAACCTGTCTAATTCAATTAAAACTGCCTTTTCAATTTCCCTTTTCGTGATATCCTCCGAACTATTGTGCGGAAAAAGGCAGGTATGCCAGCATTCGTCAGTGTTTTCATAAGTATCGAATGTATAAGGCGAACCCTCACCGAATAGTTCAACCGCCCAAAAACGGAAGCCGTTTGAGCCAAGGAATGTTTGCAGATATGATAACCGGCCTCTCCAAAACACCCGAAAATCATTGTGTAAAATTACCACTTTCAACTTTCCATTCCCCTTTTTTTTCTTTTGTCCCAAAAAAAAGGAAACAATGTTTTCAACCACAATTTAATAAACACCAAAAAATAATCTGACGGAAAGTTTCTTTTTATATAGGTTATGTACTCCCCGTAAGCTAATCCTTTGGTGCTGTACAGGTATTTTATTCTTTCTTTCAACGTGCTGTTTCCCGACATCCACTTATCGCCATGGTCATTTTCGCAATAGCCATAATACCCGGGCGCAATCAAAACCTCCAAACCCGCCTTATATGCCGTTAAAGTATAGTCATAATCAGCGGCCACGTGTATATACAATTCCGAAAATATGCCAATTTTCCCCACCGTAGCAGCATCTATGAGCATAATATTCGCATTCCCCATATGGCAGGGCAGGGCTAAATTCTCATCCGGGTATACGTAAAAATGCTTGCTATGTTTTTCACGGTGCAGTTTGTAGCCACCGTACGAAGCTTCATTCGTTTTTTCGTCTAAAGTAGAACCAATTAGTATGATCCCTTTTTTTTCTTGTTGATTATAAACGCTTATTAACTTTTCAAGCGCATTGTCAAAAAGTAAAACATCGTCATTAAAAAGAAAAAAAAGGTCATAGTTTTTTTGGGCGATGGCTTGTTTCCAAATCGCCAGCATGCCGCCCACCCAAAAAAAATCCCCCGTCCCCATCATTATATTGACAAAGGGAAATTTTTCCTGCACCGCTATAGCAGTTTGATCCGGAGAATTATCATCCAGCAGATAGATATCAATGGATAACTTGTCAAATAAATTTTGATTAACTAAGCTATCCAGGAAATGGATGGTTTTTTCTTTTCTATTGTAACAGGCAATTAGAACGGCAATTTCCATAATTATTTTACTCTGTTTAATCCGGATCTGTTGATGGTCGTCCCTGGTTGCTGCGCCAAAGGAATAAACAAAAACATCAACACAAAGCCAAGGTGCACTATTGGTTCACCCGTGCAAATAATCAAAAATGCTATTATGGAATAAATTAATAATTCTGCTCTCCCAAGGTAAGCCATGCAAAACCTGGAGTACCTATATAGCACGAAAAGGTATCCGACTAAACCGAATTTTGCCATGAAATCAAAAATGCCGTTGGAAGTGTTTACGCTGTATGTCTTATTTAAAATAACATCATAATCATTGCTTACACCTAATATTAAATCTTCGCCAAAGGTGTTATAAATAAGAATCATACTTGCAAACCTGTTTACATGGATTTGTTTATCCTGGGCATGAGACAAATAACGTTGAGCATCAGTCAGTTTCTTCGGCTGCAATTGTTCCATGTCTTCCTTGAAGACGCCGGTGATCTTGTCTCCTAAAAAAGGAATAGTAAAAATTAAAACGATTGATAGCCCTATTACCACAAGCACCCCCATTTTTATCTGGGGTACTTTATACCGGTACCATAAAAAGAAGACAAGTAGCAGCGCTAAATAACCTGTCGTTGAAACGGTGCTAATAAGGCCAATAATTATGATTTTACTGTTTGTGTCAAACTTAAATTTATTTAAAAATAAGTTTAAAAGCAGTACAATAATCAAAAAACAGGCAAATACGCCCGGCTCCCAAAAAAAACCGGAATTTCTAAATTCGTGAATACCGACATAAGTGTAAAACAAAAAATTCGCATATTCATCCGATGCCACGCCTTGACTCGGTAAATGCAAAGCCTCAGACAGTAAATAGATATTATGTCCAAACCCTAAGAGCTGAAAGACGAAAAAAATCAGCGATATAATTATTAAAGGGATAGCTACCTTAACCAAATACGTTGCAACCTTTTCTTTAAGTATGACACAAAAAATAAAACTTAAAAAAACATATTTAAGAAGGAAGAAAACATCACTTAATAAATAATCCACTTCCAAATTATTAATAAAAATGTCGCGGACACCAACAAACAGCAGATAACAAATTGCAAATACACCAATTACTTTTACGTCTTTGAAACCTAATGATCTTCTTGCGATTGCTACAACGAACATAAATACCTCTATAGGAATCCAATAGATATTTGCATCCAAAAAATTAGCATTTGACGCCAGCAATAAAAAAAGTAAGGTGACTATATAAAGTATGTCTATTCTTTTAAACAGGTTCATTTTAAAAATTTTAAATTGCTATCAAATCATTTGGTTTCTAAAACTTATTCAGGAATATTCAATTAGTGGTCAGGTTCTATGTTTAATGCCTGGTAAAATAATTCAGGTATTATTTTACCAGGCATTAAACAAAAATGTCGGTCGCACTGGGAATATTATTACCCATAATTATTTTCCATTGAAGTTTTAAACATCATTTACTACAAATACAAATTTAATACCAATTAGATCGATCACCTATTCCAAATACCTTTGGCTTTTTTATTCAATATCAATTTGCATTGATAGGTAATCGTAACGTTCATAATAAGGAAAACAATTATGTTGGCGATCACGGTGCCCGATACGCCTATCCTGTGGATCAAAAAAACGGAAAGCGGAATATTTAATACAGCTGTGGAAACCATCATGATTAACTCGACTCTTAATTTACCAATTCCGTTTAAAAGGTACGCAAAAATGACATTCCACACAACGGCATTTACATAAACTGCCAAAGAAATGGAAAGCAAAGATGGTATAACGATATTTTCACCTATCCATAGCCTGTAAAGGGTTGCCGATAAAAAATAAAGAAGGATAGAAAATAAGGCAAAAAACATCCAGACAAATAACATTTTGTTAATGGAATCTTTTATCCATTTAAAATCGTTTTTTGCAAAAGCATCAGTAAACGCACTCCAGTATGGGGTTATAATTACCCCAAATGCAACAGTGATAATAGAAAAATATTTAAATGCGATATTGAAATTCGTAACCTCTAAAGGTCCCAGGGTTTTCGTTATAACAATGTTGTCTGTCTCAAACAGTATTAATGCCCCTAATTGTATAAAAAAGAACATGCCGCCGGTAGTTACTAAACCCGACGATTTTTTCAGTTGAATAGCATCGAATTTTGGTGCAAAGTTTTTTAAGCTGGTTTTATAAAGATAAAAACCAGAAACAAGGAGTGTAAAAACCGGCGAACCACTGGCGATAATCACCAGTATATAGAGGTTTCCAACCGTAAACATTTTTAAAAAGAATATAAGAATGAAAGTTAATGCCTGCCCTATCAGCAGAATTAACGCACTTCTGAATGGTTGATGGGTAGCGATCAGGATGCTGTTGATTGGTTGTAAAATAAACTGAAGACAAAACCCGCCTAATGCTATAAGTATGATTGGCCAAATATCATAATTTATAGATTTCTGAATATTGAATAGCATGTTCCAATTAAAAAAGGAACCCACAACAAAAAATGAAATAAAGAAAATTGATGCGATAATGAAAAGCAGGGCATAAGTGTTGGCTATATCTTTAACGATGTTTTCTCTTTCGTCTATAGCGATTGAGTGGGCTAGTTTATTTCTTAATCCATTACTCAGGCCAATATCAAATGTATTTATCCAAGCAACCATTGAGGCAATTGTTATCCATATGCCATACTGTACCCCGTCAATATAATGTATCGTTAAAGGCAACAACATAAACCCGATTAATACGCTTGTTCCTCTAATTAAAAAAGTATAAATTATATTCTTCTTAATTTTTAAAGTACGCTCATGACCGATTTCCAGGAAGTTTTTGACTTTTTTTGATAAGGTTGAAATCATATCCAAGTATCTAAGCCAATATAAAATATTTTAAAATCGTTCATGCGTTAATTTATACGGCCTTTTAATTTTTTTGTCAAAAATCCAATATTTGCCAATACCCGGCCTTAAATAAAACTATAAACGCACCTGTGCCTGAATCGCCGGCCGGGCTTATTTTGTAATTATTTTGGAAGGTAAAATGGTTGCATCTATTTTGGCATTCGGTGTATTTTCAGTCCATCCGGTAACTTTTCCGCAGTTTTCGCCGTTCCACATATCATTTTCAGAACCCAACGAATTTATCCATTTTACTTCATTTCCTTTAACAACATTTATGGCACAGCCTTTTTTATATTCATTCCAAACAGAAATGCCGACATTGGTAAAATACTGCTTTTTACTATAAATTTTATTATCAACTATTTGAATGTTCGTACCGCTGGAAATACAAATTCCACATTGCCCGGGATTAACCAGAACGTTGTCTTTGGCAATCATATTTTCCCCTCCGTCATCTCCCAAACAAATCCCACTTCCTGTCGGACTTGGCCCCCCGCCCCTGATCCAATTGCCAATAATTTGTATCGGATCGTTTTGCGTTCCCCGTGATTCATACATACTAATAGCGTCTTCAGGATAACTTGAGCCTAAAAAGTTTTCACCTCTATTATAGTTTACCCGGCTGTCGGCGCCACTAACGTTATCAAACTGAACCATTTGCCCCCTGGGGTAAGGGCCTTTCATATTTTGAAACTGGTTATAATTTACGGCAATAGCACTGCTTTCCAACGCATACACACCCGATGATACATCGTACATGAAACAATCGGTTACTTTTATATTTTTGCAGTTAGAAATTTTTACACCAACTTGTTTTGAAGAATGCAACCTGCAGGTTTGGATGGTTATGTTGCTGCAATCGGTTAGGCTGATGCAAATGGCATTATTTCCGGCTATATCTAAGTTGGTGATCGTCCGGTTTGAAACCTCATATAAACTTATTGGTTTTGATGAATTATAAACTATCGGCGCTGCATAGTCGGCAGTTGTGTCAAAAATGTCAGAGACTTTGTCAACAACCGGGCTTGCGAAATCCGAAGCGATATATGTTTTTCGGCATTGAAGCAGCAAAAAACACATCAAGCATAAAAAAATGTCTTTCAAAAGATTAAATAGCTTTTTCATAGCTAACCGTATAAATGGACAATGTGGCTATAACGTAATCATCACCCGATGACTGCGTTGTAATGCATTATACCGATTTATTATGTTAATTGTTGCTTTAATCATCTGATTAGTTATATAATAAAATTAAATATAAGGCACTCCATAATTATCTATCCAGCAGATAGATAGGGGTTTAAAGATAATGAAAAAAACAAGGGTTTTGTTAGGACGTTATCAAAAAGTTTAAAAGAGGCGAGAAATGTCTATTTTTCAGCGCCCCGATCTTGTATTTTCGATGCTGCTATTTTGCAATTTTGACTATTGCGAGTTTAATAGACCATTGTAGAAAAGGGATCTCGACCATTTGATAAATGAACCTATTATTATCAAAACAATCGATATGCAAAGGATGCAGATATAAAATAACCGGGTCGTTGTTTCTTATTTCCCATATCCTGTCTTTAAATTCTTCCAGCATCGGCCCTTTAAACGAGTTATA
>Ga0210389_10001244_pt1 | contig 20792 bp, 13 predicted proteins | sample IncBWH28OmetaG_FD_160127 | JGI IMG/M metagenome (GOLD analysis project Ga0210389, IMG submission 160127) | Forest soil microbial communities from Barre Woods Harvard Forest LTER site, Petersham, Massachusetts, United States - Inc-BW-H-28-O ...
GTTCCTTCACGACGTCCCAATCGCCCGCGTCCCGCGCCGGACCGAGAAACAGGCAGGTTCCGATCGCCTCGCCGATCAAGGATGCCGCGCGGTACACGCCGCCGCCAAAATCGCTGTATTCGGCGAGTTCTGAACCTGCAACCGAGCGCAGCCAGGATGACCAGCCCTTGAGGTCGGCGTTGTCGGCGATCAGATAGCCCACGCCGCCACGAACCGCGACCCGCGCCCACCACGCATGATCGGGCAATTTCAGCGGCGAACGCGACAGCACGAAGCCGCGAAACACATATTCGTAAGGCGTGATCGAGGCCGGCGTCGCCTTGGCCTCCGGTTGACCGGAGAATGGATCGGTCAATGGTGCGACCAGCGCGCCAACCCGCGCGGCCGATGCCGTTGCCTCACTCCAGTGGATCGGGGCAAACAGCATGCCGCGTTGTTGCTGCGGAGTGACCACAACCTTCAGGGTGCACTGGCCGTGATCGGTGGTAACACGGGCGAATGCGCCGTCGGCCAGCCCGTATCGCGCCGCATCGTCCGGATGTATCTCGACGAATGGCTCCGGCAAATGCGCACCCAACCGAGGGCTCGTGCCGGTGCGGGTCATGGTATGCCATTGATCGCGGATACGGCCGGTATTCAATCGCAGCGGCCGCTCGGCCCTCGTTTCGGTCCGCAGCGCCGGCGGCTCCGGCGCGACGAAGCGTGCCTTGCGATCGTTTCCGAAGAATCCGCCTTTGGAAAAAAATCGATCTATTGGCTCGATATCGCCGAAGCGAAAGGGCCACAGTATCGGCGACATCCCATCGAACCCTTCGTCGGACACCGAACTGAGGGCACCGATATCGAAATCCCGGCTGCCGTTATTCTCGAATGCGGACAGCGCTGCATGCTCGCGGAAAATCGTGGCCGCAGAACCATAGTCGAACGCCGATCCGAACCCGAGACGTTTGGCGACCTCGCTGATAATCCACCAGTCGGGCCGCGCCTCTCCGGGCGCAGCGCGGAACGCGCGCTGGCGTGAAATGCGCCGTTCCGAATTGGTGACGGTGCCGGATTTTTCGCCCCACGCCAGCGCCGGCAGCAAGACATGCGCGCCCGCAGCCACGGTGTCATTGGAGAGAACATTTTCGGAGACCACGAACAGTTCGAGTTTCTTCAAGGCGTCACGCGCGGCGTCGGCATCGGGCAACGACACCGCGGGGTTGGTGCCCATCACCCACAGTGCCTTGATCTCGCCGCGCCCGATCGCCTCGAACATCTGGACCGCCTTCAGTCCTTCATGCGTGGCGATCCGTGGCGCCTTCCAGAACCGCCGTACGCGGTCGATATCCGGTGGGGTGAAGTTCATATGCGCAGCGAGTTGATTGGCGAGCCCTCCGACCTCGCGGCCACCCATCGCATTGGGCTGGCCGGTGAGCGAAAACGGCGAGGCGCCGATCTTGCCGATCCGCCCCGTCGCAAGATGGCAATTGATAATGGCATTGACCTTGTCGGTGCCTTGCGCCGACTGATTGATACCTTGCGAGTAGAGCGTCACCACGCGCGGCGTCGCGGCAAACATCCGAAAGAACGCCGCGACGTCCTGTTCGGAAAGGCCGGTTGCCAGTGCGGTTGCAGCAGCGCTGCCGGCAAGGCTTCTCGCGCGCGCCAAGGCATCGTCAAAGCCGCTCGTATGACATTCAATATAATCGCGATCGAGCGCGCCGTTGTCGGCCAAGTGTACCAGCAACCCGGAGAACAGCGCCGTGTCTGTGCCGGGTTTCAGCCCCAAGAACAGATCGGCGTCTTCCGCAGTATCGGTCTTGCGCGGATCGATCACGACGATACACGCCCCGCGCCGCTGCTTGTTGGCGATCATGCGCTGGAACAACACGGGGTGGCACCACGCCGCGTTGGAGCCAACCAGTACCAGCAAGTCCGCCTCATCGAGATCTTCGTACACGCCCGGCACGGTGTCTGCGCCAAAGGCACGGCGATGGCCTGCCACCGACGAGGCCATGCACAGCCGCGAATTGGTGTCGACATTGGCGCTGCCGATGAAACCCTTCATCAGCTTGTTGGCGACGTAATAATCCTCGGTCAGCAACTGACCGGAAAGATAGAGCGCGACTGCGCCCGGTCCATCGCGCGCGATGATATGGGCAAAACGGTGCGCGACATGGTCGAGCGCGTCGGTCCAGGCGATCTGCTCCATCGCACCATTGCTGCAACGGACCATCGGATAGAGCAGACGATTTTCCAGGCTAAGGGTCTCGCCGAGCGCCGAGCCCTTCGAACAGAGCCGGCCGAAATTCGCCGGGTGATCGGGGTCGCCCGCAATCGCCGCGCCGCTGCTTCCGTCCGGCGTCGCCAGTACGCCGCAGCCGACACCGCAATAAGGACACGTCGTCCTAGTGGAGCGGATTTGACGTTCGCTACCGTGCTGACCGCGGTCTCGTAATGCGAACGTCAAATCCAAAGCTCCACTAGAAACTTATATTTACTAGTGGTCCTTTGATTCCAACATTCGCAAACATGCCTGCCGCAACGGGATGCGAATCCTGGAATCGGACCACTAGTGGTACGAAGGGCAGGATCGATTGATGTCATCGCAATAGGCCGGTCATGCCGCCACCTGCAGCGCGGCCGCGCGGCCGAACATCATGTCTTTCCGGATGCCAGCGATCTTTTCGCGGCTCCGGATCATCTCGAGATACCAGAGCGCATCAGTGATATCGCCGACCAGCACCGCGCCGGTCAGCCGGCCATCCTCGATCACGAGCTTCTTGTAGGTGCCGCGCCTGATATCGTTGAGCACGATGGCCTCGCTGCCGTCGTTGCCCAGAAAATTGCCTGCCGAAAATACGCTGACACCGGACACCTTGAGATTGGTCGCGACCACGCTTCCGCCATAGGCGGCGCTGCGGCCGGCCAGATGCTGCGCCAGCACCCTCGCCTGCTCATAGGCCGGTTCGACCAAGCCGTAGCAGATGCCGCGATGTTCGGCGCATTCGCCGAGCGCGAAGATGCCGTCTGCGCCAGTCTGGAGTTGGTCACCGACCATGACGCCGCGATTGACGGGAATGCCGGCATCCCGTGCGAGCGCGATGTTCGGCCGGATGCCGGCCGCCAGGATCACGGCATCAGCCTCGATCCGCCGTCCGTCATTCAGCTCGATCCCTTCGACACGATGCTCGCCGAGTATGCGGCTGGTATTGGCGTTGAGCAGAACATGGATGCCCTTTTTCTCGACCAGCGATTTCAGAAGCGCCCCCGCCGGCGCATCGAGCTGACGTTCCATCAGGCGGTCCATCAGATGAACCAGCGTTACAGGTGCTCCCGCCTTGGCGAGCCCGTAGGCGGCTTCGAGTCCGAGCAATCCGCCACCGACGACGACCACACGCTTTTTGGCGGCGGCAAGCGTCAACAGAAGATCGACGTCCCTGCTGTCCCGAAACGTATTCGCGCCGGGAAGTTCGACGCCCGGCACGTTCAACCGCAGCGGCGTCGACCCGGTCGCAAGCACCAGCCTTGAAAAACTGATGCTCTCTTCGTTGGCGATCTTGAGCTCGCGGCGGCCGACGTCGATCTCGCCGACGGTGCAGCCATATTTCAAGGTGACGCCGCGGTCGCGCCACCAATTGGCGGGTCGCAGCTCGATATCATGGGAGGCGGTTTCGCCCGCGAGCACCGAGGACAACAGCACGCGGTTATAGGCGAGCCTCGGTTCGTCGCCGATGACGGCGATGGCGTAGCGGCCGAGCGATGTCTTGGCCAGTTCGTCGACCAGACGGGCGGCGGCCATTCCGTTGCCGACGATCACCAGCGATTCACTCATGGCCCGTCTCCTGCTCGGCTGCCCGCGAGTTGCCCTCGTCCCGCGTTGGGACGAGGGCGATCACCACACCGCGCCATGGCGCGGCGATTGCGTCGTTCAAATCCGCGCTTCGGCAAGGCTCGGCGCACCGGCTTCCGCAGGGCTCCTGCGCAGGTAGAACCACCAGGTCATGGCGAGGCAGATCGCGTAGAAGCCGAGATAGATGACCAGCGCGAGCTGCGGCCCCCCTGTGATCGCGATCGATTTGCCGAAACCGCTCGGGATCAAGTAGCCGCCGCACGCGCCGACCGCGCCGATGAAGCCAAGCGCGGCTCCGCTTTCGATGCCCGCGGTCTTGATCGCCAGCACCCTTCCCGCTTCGCCCTTGCCACGGGCCTTGCGCAGATTCTCCTCACGGAAAATCGAAGGGATCATCCGGTAGGTCGATCCGTTGCCGATGCCGGTGGTGACAAAGAGAACGAGGAACATCGCCAGGAAGCCAAGGAAGTCCTTGTTGCCGACGAAATACAGGACGCCAATCGTGGCCGCCGCCATCGCAATGAAATTCCAGAAGGTGACGATGGCACCGCCGACCTTGTCGGCGAGCAGTCCGCCGAACGGACGCGACACCGAACCCACCAGTGGCCCGAGGAACGCAATGGCGATCGTGACGGCCGGGAATTGCGTCTTGATCAACAGCGGAAAGGCCGCCGAATAGCCGATGAACGAACCGAACGTCCCGATATAGATGAAGGACATGATCCAGGTATGCTTGCGCTTGACGATCGCGAGCTGATCCCTGAACGAAGACTTCGCCGAGGTCAGGTTGTTCATGAAATAGACGGCGCCAAACACGGCGATGACGAGCGGCACCATCCACATCAAACCGGCGTTCTGCAGATAGACGCCGGAGACGGGCGCGGCCTGATAGAGATTGATGAGGCCGACGCCCATCAGGACGGGCGTGAGCAACTGAACGCTGCTGACGCCGATATTGCCACCGGCGGCGTTGAGGCCGAGCGCCCAGCCCTTCATGCGGTCGGGATAGAAGAACGAGATATTGGCCATGCTGGAGGCGAAATTGCCGCCGCCAAGTCCTGCCGTCGAAGCCACCAGCAGCATCAGCCAGAACGGCGTGTCCGGCTGGCCGACGAAGTAAGCGAGCCCGAAGGTCGGGATGAAGAGCACCGTGGCCGAGAAGATGGTCCAGTTGCGGCCGCCGAAGGTCGTCACTGCAAAGGTGTAGGGAAAGCGCATCAGCGAGCCGATCAGGCCCGGAATCGCCACCAGCTGAAACAACTCGTCGGTGGAGTAGTGAAAGCCGGCCGCCGGCAGCTTGGTCGCGACAATGCTCCAGATCAGCCAGACGGAAAATCCGATGTGCTCGGCGACAATCGACCAGATCAGGTTGCGGCGGGCGATTACCTTGCCTTTGGCTTCCCAAAAGATCGGATCTTCCGGATTCCAGTCCGAAATCCAGGTCGGGTCTTTCGAGGTCGGGTCATTCGAGCTCATGGAAATTTCCTTTGTCTAGAAGGTCCAGCTTCTGAAGGTCCAAGTCAGGGCATTCCGAGGACACAGCAGCGCGCTTCCGGACGAAGCCCGGTCGAGCGGTCGCAATTCGGATGAAGGCTTTCGGCGGACGGCATCGATGGCGTCAGAAAAGATTATTCAAGCTTTATGCCAAGCCGCCGTATCGCAAAAATCCATTATATTATAGATGCTTAGATCAAAGACCTGCGTGCTTGGAGCAGATGGAGCCCGCACTCAAAATTTGCACCCGCTTATTTGTTGTGCGCCGCACAATAAATAAGCAGAGCGCTCAAAAAAAGCGCCGGCGAGCGACAGGAAGCAGGCAGCGAATCGAAACGCGGGGATGAAGCTGAGCAACACACGCCCATGCTGCTCAAAGACGCTGCGATACGGCACGGGCATTTCAACCGCGCACGATTTTCAGACGGCCCTTGAGACCGGACTGACGATGGCATGTCGATTGCGTCGCCCAATTGCTGGTCAACGAAGACCGCGACCCGCCGGATTGTCCAAGGCCATGGCTGGCTAAAAAACAACCACGGTGTCATCAGCTCGCCGACGATCTCGGCGCAGCCGCGATGGTTGTTCAACATCGCCTGCTGATCCCCATCCGACTGTCGTCATTGCCACGAAAAGAGGACCCGCAATGTCATACCTCGTGCCTTCGGAATTCGTTACCAAGATGGTGGACGCCGGAGAGTCAAAAATTTTCATGTCGACCCGGGATACCGTGATCCGCGCCTATATGGCGGGCGCAATCCTTGCCCTGGCGGCGTGGTTCGCCGTCACGATCAATGTGAATACGGGCCAGCCGATCGTCGGGGCATTGTTGTTTCCGGTCGGATTCTCCATGCTGTATCTGCTCGGGTTCGATCTCTTGACGGGCGTGTTCGTGCTCACGCCGCTGGCTCTGATCGACAAGCGGCCCGGTGTGACGCTCTCCGGCGTTTTGAGAAACTGGGGCCTCGTCTTTATCGGCAATTTTGCCGGCGCGTTGACAGTCGCCTTCATGATGGCGTTCGTCACCACATTCGGATTCACGCAGGAACCCGACAAGGTCGGTACCGCGCTTGGAAGTATCGGCGAAGCCAGAACCCTCGGCTATGCGTCACACGGCGCGGCCGGCATGGCGACGTTGTTCATCCGCGGCATGCTTTGCAACTGGATGGTTTCCACCGGCGTGGTCGGCGCCATGATCTCGACGACGGTCCCCGGCAAGGTCATCGCGATGTGGATGCCGATCCTGGTGTTCTTCTATATGGTGTTCGAGCACTCCGTCGTGAACATGTTCCTGTTCCCGTCCGGGCTGATGCTCCACGCCAAGTTCTCGATCATGGATTATTTCGTCTGGAACGAAATCCCGACCGTTCTCGGCAATCTGGTCGGCGGGCTTTCGTTCACCGGGCTTACACTCTACGCAACCCATGTGCGGACCGCACCGAAGCGTGACACCAGGCCGGCGCCGGTCCGCGTCGCTGTTTGATGATATAAACCCGGGCTAGCCCAGCCCGGGTTCACTTTTTTTCTTTGGCGCATTCATGCCGGCCGAATTGCGGATATCGCTGGGGCAATGTTCTGACAGGGGCCGCAAGCCGGCCAACCAGGACTTCCACGGCGCGCTGATCCCGAACGAACCGCTGTTGAACCTGAAGGGCATTGCCGTCGTGATCGCCGATGGCATCAGCAGCAGCGATGTCAGCCATATCGCCAGCGAGTCGGCGGTCAAAAGTTTTTTGACCGACTATTACTGCACGTCGGAATCCTGGTCGGTTAAAACATCGGCGCAGCGCGTGCTGGCCGCAACCAACGCGTGGCTGCACTCCCAGACCCGTCGGAGCCAGTGCGCCTACGACAAGGACAAGGGCTATGTGTGCACGTTAAGTGCCATGGTCATCAAATCGGCCACGGCCCACATCTTTCATGCCGGGGATTGCCGGATCTACCGCCTCGCGGGCAACACGCTCGAGCAATTGACCGACGATCACCGCGTCATCGTTTCCTCCGAGCAGACCTATCTCGGCCGCGCGCTCGGGATCAACCCTCAGATCGAAATCGACTACCAGGCGCTTCCGATCGAAAAGGAAGACATCTTCCTGCTCGCCACCGACGGGGTCTACGAGCATGTCGGCGCCCGCTTCGTGGCCGCTGCGCTGAAAGACCATTCGGCCGATCTCGACAAGGCAGCGAAAGTCATCGTGGATGAGGCGCTCCGGCGCGGCAGCCAGGACAATCTGACGATCCAGATCGTACGGATCGACGAGCTGCCACCAAACGGAGTTGGCGAGGCCTTTCAACCATCTTCCGAATTGCCGCTTCCGCCGCTGCTCGAGGCAAGGGCCGCGTTTGAAGGCTACCGGATCGTCAGGGAACTTCATGCCAGCCCGCGCAGCCATATCTATCTGGCGGTCGACCGCGATACGGACGCGCTGGTCGGGATCAAGATTCCCTCGATCGACTTGCGCGATGACCCGTCTTATCTGAAGCGCTTCATGGTGGAGGAATGGGTGGCGCGGCGGATCGACAGTCCCCATGTCCTGAAACCGTGCCAGCCGTCCCGCAAGCGCAACTACCTGTACGTCGCGATGGAATTCGTCGATGGGCAGACGCTTCGTCAATGGATGATCGACAATCCGAAGCCGGACCTGGAAACGGTGCGCGGCATCGTCGAGCAGATAGCCAAAGGTTTGCGCGCGTTCCACCGCAAGGAAATGCTGCATCAGGACTTGAGACCCGACAACATCATGATCGACAAGACCGGGACCGCGAAAATCATCGATTTCGGCGCGACCAAAATCGCCGGCATCGCCGAAGCCGTATCATCCGTCGGTCAAAACGACATCCTAGGGACCGCGCAGTACACCGCGCCCGAATACTTCCGTGGCGAACGCGGCTCGCCGCGCTCGGACATGTTCTCGCTTGGGGTGATCGCCTATCAGATGCTGACGGGAAAGCTGCCCTACGGTGCGCAGATCGCGCAGGCCCGGACCAAGTCGCAGTTCGGCAAGCTCAGATACCGGCCGGCCTCGGACGGCAATCGCGATATCCCGGCGTGGATGGATGCGGCGCTGAGATGCGCGGTGAATCCCGATCCCAGGAAGCGTTATGAGAGCCTCTCGGAATTCACCCACGACCTTCGCCACCCCAATCCGAACTACCTCAACGCCTCCCCGACCCCGCTGATCGAGCGCAATCCGAACCTGTTCTGGAAATGCACCACGGCGATCCTGGCTTTGATCGTCATTGCCCTGCTCGTGAGCCAGCAAGGCGTCGGCCGCTAGCGGCGTGATCGGGAGGCGGTGAGCGCGCCGTTCATTTCATGCGTCGTGGGGCGCTGTCCAAACTCCGGCGATATCCGGTCGGGTCCCGGTGAGCTGATAAACCAGGTGGTGATATCTCGATATATTTTAATGAATACAGCGCAGATGTTGCAGCCAAACCAGCGCTTTCCGCACGAAATGCCGCAATGTCAGTACAACATGCACCTGGGCATGGAAGGTCTTCGCGATCAGCCGTCCCGCGTCGCTTTACGGGACAGCGTCGCCACGATAGATTTTTTGAAACCGAAACTGAAACCGGAACCAGAACAACACCCAGGGAGAACTTTACATGGCTGTCACGCAGGCTATTCCGATGACGCGCCATCCTTACGCGGATGGCTCCTACAAGAAGATGCTGATCGAAGGCCAGTGGGTCGACGCCGCTTCCGGCAAGAAATTCGAAACGCTCAATCCTGCAACCGGCGAAGTTCTGGCGACCGTCGCCGAAGGTGACGCCCAAGACATCAACCGCGCGGTTGCCGCCGCACGGCGCGCCTTTGAAGGCCCGTGGAGCAAGGTCAAGCCGTTCGAACGGCAGAACATGCTCTTGAAGCTCGCCGACCTCGTCGAAAAGCATTTCGAGGAACTGTCGCAGCTCGATACGCTCGACATGGGCGCACCGATCAGCCGTACCCGCGGCAACCGGCTCCGCGTGCTTGGCATGATCCGCTATTACGCCGGACAGGCAACCGCCCTGCATGGCGAAACCATCGAGAACTCATTACCCGGCGAAGTCTTCTCTTACACCCTGAAGGAACCGGTCGGCGTCGTCGGCGCCATCATTCCGTGGAACGGCCCACTTGGTGCCAGCGTCTGGAAGATCGGCCCCGCGGTCGCGACCGGCTGTACGGTGGTGCTCAAGCCGGCGGAAGAAGCGCCGCTGACTTCGCTTCGGCTTGCCGAACTTTGCATGGAAGCCGGCATTCCAGCCGGCGTGGTTAACGTGGTGCCCGGCTTCGGCGAGACGGCGGGTGCGGCGCTCGCATCGCATCCCGGCGTCGACAAGGTTGCCTTCACCGGTTCCCACATCACGGGACAATCGATCGTGAGGGCATCAGCCGGCAATCTGAAGCGGGTGTCGCTGGAACTCGGCGGCAAGTCGCCCGACATCGTATTTGCGGACGCCGATCTGGATGCGGCCGTTCCGGGTGCCGCGATGGCGGTGTTCGCGAACTCTGGGCAAATCTGCAGCGCCGGCACGCGGCTGTTCGTCGAGCAGAAGATCTACGACGAATTTGTCGGCCGCGTCGCCGAGTTCGGCAAGAAGCTGCAAGTCGGCAACGGACTTGATCCGAACACGCAGATCGGCCCGCTGGTGTCGCAGCAACAACTGGAACGGGTCAGCGGCTATCTCGATATCGGCACCAAGGAAGGCGCCAAGGCGCTCGCCGGCGGCACCCGTCTCACCGAGGGTCCGCTGTCCAAGGGCTACTTCGTGCCGCCGACCGTATTCGCCGGCGTTCAGGACAATATGCGGATCGCGCAGGAAGAAATCTTCGGGCCCGTGATCTCCGCGATCTCGTTCAGGGACAGCGACGATTTGATCAAACGCGCCAATGCCACGACCTTTGGCCTCGGCTCCGGCGTGTGGACCACCAACGTCTCGCGGGCGCACCAGGTTGCGAGAGCGCTTCGCGCCGGTTCGGTGTGGGTCAACTGCTATCAGACGATGGACCCGGCCGTGCCTTTCGGCGGCTACAAGATGAGCGGCTATGGCCGGGAGTCCGGCAAGCAGCATCTTGAGGAATACCTCAACGTCAAGGCGGTCTGGATCAAGACCGCCTGACGGACCCGAAAGTTTCGACATGAAAAAATGGCGGCGCGAGCCGCCATTTTCTTTGCCGGGCGATGGCCGGTTCTTTGCCGGGCGATGGCCGGGCTTTCCGGATTCGGAACTCCTACGCGGCCTCGGTCACCCCCATCGGCTTGGGGGCTGCCCCCTCACCCGGCTTGAGGCGGAATTCGTAGGTCATGAGATGCCAGGGCGCGGCTGCGGGCTTTCCATCCGGCATCTTCGGATCGGTGCGCTTTTCGACCTTGGCGATCAGCTCGTTCTTCACGCCGAACACGACGTCGGTGTCGATATATTTGTCGCCTTCGACGAAGACGTGCGTAACCAGCGGCTCGTGGCCGGGCGCATTGACCAGGAAATGCACATGCGCGGGCCGCATCGGGTGGCGGTGCAAGGCCAGGATCATCTGCCCGACCGGGCCATCGGTCGGGATCGGATAGCTGCACGGCAGGATGGTGCGGAAATAAAACCGGCCTTCAGCGTCGGTGATGAAGCGCCCGCGCGACGACGGTCCGGCCGTCTCGTAATCCGGCTTCTGTGAATCGTACCAGCCGTCGTCATCGGCATGCCAGATATCGACCGGAACATTGGCCAGCGGCTTGCCCGACAGATCCGTGACGCGGCCCTGCACGAACATTTTCTCGCCCTCGAGATTGGGAGAAACGTCCGTGCCATGCGGCATCGCCTTGTGCTCGCCGACATAGAAAGGACCCAACACCGTCGTCTCGGTCGCGCCTTCGCGCTCGCGGTGGTTGACGGCGTCCACCAGCATCGAGACCCCGAGAACGTCGGACAACAGGATGAATTCCTGCCGGCTCGCCGTGCATTTCTGTCCGACGCGGGTGAGGAAATCGATCGCGTATTCCCATTCACCGAAGGTCAGGTCGGTCCGGCGGACAAAATCGTGCAGCGACTTCACCAGTTCTTCCATGAGAAATTTGACGCGCGGCTCCCGAACCTCCTCGAAACTGCGGATAACAGCGGCGGTGAGTTCGGTGTCATTGAATTGGGTCATTTTCTCTTTGTCCTTGGAGTTGCGCCAATTGTGGCAAACCTACACCAGCGTGCCGGCAAAGGTAAGCGGCTGCGATTGGAATGCCACGCCGATTTCGGCTATTAACGCTTGATATTGGCGCTCTTTTTCAAGAGATGAAATCCGATGCCAGCTCTGCCCCTCGCCTCACCCGAATCCGCCGGCATGTCGAAAGCCGCCCTCGATCGCATCGAGGATCATCTGAAGAAGCGGTATATCGAGGCCGGCCGTTTTCCCGGAACCCAGCTCGTGGTGTTTCGGCGCGGCAAACTCGTCCATAGCACAGTGCAGGGTTTTGCCGATATCGAGCGCGGGGTCGCTGTCAAGGACGATACGATTTTTCGTATCTATTCGATGACCAAGCCGATCACCAGCATTGCCTTCATGATGCTGGTCGAGGAAGGCCGCATCGCGCTCGACGAGCCCGTCCATCGATATATCCCGGAGTGGAAGAATCTCGGCGTCTTCCAGGCCGGCATGATGCCCGCCTTCCTCACCCGCCCGCCGTCGCGGCCGATGCAGATCGTGGACCTGATGCGGCATACTTCGGGGCTCACCTACGGCTTCCAGCAGCGCAGCAATGTGGATGCGGCCTATCGCGAAATAAAGATCGGCGAGGTTGAGAAAGCCGGAACGCTGCAATCCATGATCACGGATCTTGCAAAAATCCCGCTGGAATTTTCACCAGGCGAAGCCTGGAACTATTCGGTCTCAACCGACGTCATCGGCTATCTCATCGGCCAGATCAGCGGAAAGCCGTTCGAACAGTTTCTTCAGGAGCGCATTTTCGATCCGCTCGAGATGAAGGATACCGGCTTCTTCGTAGCCCCCGCCAAGGCCCATCGCCTGGCGGCCTGCTACTCGGCAAGCCCGCAAGGCGCCATGACCTTTCACGCGACCGACCGCAAGGGCGGCCTGACCCTGCAGGACGACCCGGCGACCAGCTCCTTCCTGTCGCCGCCGTCCTTCATCTCCGGCGGCGGCGGCCTGTGCTCGACCGCAGCCGATTATCTCACCTTCTGCCGGGCGCTGCTCAACGGCGGCGAACTCGGCGGGGTCAGGCTGATCGGCCCGAAGACGCTGGCGCTGATGACATCCAACCACCTGCCGGACGGCCGCACGCTGCCCGAGTTGTCACGCTCGTTGTTCTCGGAGGCGACCTACCACGGCATCGGCTTCGGCCTTGGCTTCTCCGTGACGCTCGATCCGGCAAAAACGCTCATTCCAGGCAGCGCCGGCGAATTTGCGTGGGGCGGCGCGGCAACGACGTCGTTCTGGATCGATCCGGCGGAAGAACTGATCACCATTTTCATGACCCAGGTGCTGCCCTCGACCGCCACCCCGATCCGGCGCGAACTGCGCACCATGATTTATGCGGCAATTGCTGAAAGCAATCTCTAGGGGCTTCTTCATGTTCCCCCGGGGCGGCGGCAAATCGCCGGTGCGGCCTTTCGCCTGAAATTTTCGGCGTGTGAATACGTATTCTCCTATGGTTCCGCGGCGTCGAGACCACGCCGACGTGTTGTGTACCGGAGTTCGCGTGCCCAAGCTTTCGCTGCCTGTACGTCTCGCCCTTTTGGTGGCAGGAACCACGCTGCCGCTGATCGTGTTCGTGACGTTCATCGCTTTCGAAGATTACAAGCGTGATCGTGCGGATGCTTCCGAACGGGTGCTCGAAACCACGCGCAGCATTCGTTTTGTGCTCGACGCGGAAGTCCAGCGCATGACGAGTGGACTGGAGGTGCTGGCCCTCTCCGATTCGCTGCGGACCAGGGATTTCGACGGATTTCGCCGCCTCACCACCGGCTTCCTCAATCAATACGGAGAAGGTGGCGTCTTGGTGGTCGCCGATCGGGAGGGCCGCCAGGCGTTCTCTTCGAGCAAGCCCGATACGGCTAATCTTCCGACGCGCAAGAACCGCGATATGGTCACCAAGGTATTTACGACCAAGGCGCCGCAATATTCGAGCCTCTTCGTGGGTTCGACCAGGAATCAGCCGATCGTAACGGTCGAAGTACCTGTGCTGATCGATGGCAACGTCGTCTACGATATCTCGTTTAGCCCTCCCATGCGGATTTTCCAGTCCATCCTCGACAAGCAGCGCCCAAGCGAGGCCTGGACGATTTCGATCTTCGATGCCAACGCCGTCACTTTCGCCCGCGTGCCAAACCCGGAGGAAAGCCTCGGAAAGCAGGCTCCGCCGCAGCTTTATGCTGCCATGTTTCGCGAGACCGAGGCGGCCCTGCAGACCGTATCGTTGGAAGGCGTACGGTTGTTCACGACATTTACCAAGTCGCCGCTCACGGGCTGGACGGTCGCCGCCGGCATCGCCCAGCACTCGCTGGTCGACCCGCTATGGCGCAATCTCGCCATCACCAGCGTGCTCGGAATCCTGCTGCTCCTGATCGGCCTTGCCTTTGCGGTACGGATGGCGACGGCGATCGCGCGCGGTGAAATGCTGCACAACCTGCTGATCGAAGAACTCAATCACCGCGTCAAGAACACGCTGGCGATCCTGCAGGCGATCGCGGTGCAGACCTTCCAGAGCGCCAGCAGATCCGAGCGCGCGAAATTCGAGGGCCGGCTCAGTGCGCTGGCGGAGGCGCACAATCTCCTGAGCGAGGAGAAGTGGCGCGGCTCGGGTCTCCAAGACGTGCTCGACCGCGTGCTGAAGCCCTTTATGCTGAACAATCCGGAGCGGGTGCGCATATCGGGGCCGCCGGTGCCGCTGTCGCCGCGCGTTGCGGTCATCATCTCGATGATCGTTCACGAGATCGCCACCAACGCCGCCAAATACGGCGCATTGTCAAACGAGGCCGGCACCGTGAGGATCGATTGGGAAATCATCGAGGATAGTGGCGGGCCGAAGCTTCGATGGATCTGGGCCGAGTCCGGCGGACCGCCCGTCTCCACGCCGGTGAAGCGCGGCTTTGGATCGCGCCTGATCGAACGAAGCGCGCGCGACCAGCTTGGCGGTGAAGCAACCGTCGACTTTCTGCCCCGCGGCGTCGTCTGCACGCTGGTCTGCGCGCTCGACGATGTCGACTAGTGGTCCGATTCTAACAGTTGCATCCCGGTTTGGCTGGCACTTCTGCAAATGCTAGAATCAAAGGACCACTAGCTTCAGCCAAAGCTCTGCAGACCCGGAAACGTCTCCAGAAGCCAGATGCTGATCGCCGAGACGCTGCCGGTGAGAAAGCCGATCCCCGTGATGACCAGCAGCACGCCCATCGCGCGTTCGATCTTGGCAAGGTGGCGCCTCATCCGCGCAAACAGCGAGGAGAACTGCTCCACCATGAACGCCGCAATCAGGAACGGAATTCCGAGCCCCGCGGAATAGACCGCGAGCAGGACGGCCCCTTTTTCCACCGTAGCTTGCGAGGCGGCGACCGAAAGAATGGCGGCCAGGATCGGGCCGATGCATGGCGTCCAGCCGAACGCGAAAGCGAGCCCCATCACATAGGCTCCCCAGAGCCCTACCGGCTTGGGGATCGGCAACCGCCCTTCCCGCATCAAGAGATCGATCCGCGTCAACCCGAGAAAGTGCAGACCCATGACGATGATGACGATGCCAGCGAGGATCGACAGTTCGGCCGACCAGGCATGAACGAAGCCTCCAATCAGGGAAGCGCTGGCGCCGAGCGCCACGAACACGGTGGAAAAGCCGAGCACGAAAAGGACGGCTGAAACCATCACCGCGCGCCTGGAAACCGACGCCCCCTTGTCATCGGCGACGTGCTCGATGGTCGCGCCGGTCAGGTAGACCAGATAGGGGGGCACCAGTGGCAGCACGCATGGCGACAGGAAGCTGATCAGGCCCGCAATCAACGCAGCGGGAATCGAAACATCGTGGATCATGGCATCGTCACCTGTGGTTTACAGCTCCCTCTCTCGCCGGGCCGGCAGCGAGAGGGGTCAAAATCGGTCGGCGTTCATGTAGCGGATAGGCGGGAATCCGCCAATGAGGGCCGAGCAGCGGGCCGCCCCGTCGAGACGGCCATATCGAGGCGGCCGCATCGAGAGCTGGGGCATCGTTTTTAAGGGTTTGCGTTATTTGACGAGCTTCAGCGAGACCGGCAAACGCTGGCGTATGCCGTCCTGCGATCCCTGCTGAGCGGGCTTCGAGGCCGCGCCCTCGACTTCCCGCAACATTGCATCGCAAAAGGCCTTCAACTCCGAGTCTTCGATCCGATTGAGCTTGATCCGAAGTTCGAGAATCGCGACCGCAACGAGTTGGGCCGTCTCACGGTCGCCGTTCGCGACGAGCGACACCTGGCACTCCTCAAGGGTCGCCAGGATAGCCTTTAGATTTTCCTCGAAATAAGCCACAACGTGTTTCCGTTATTGCCTTGCGAAAAGACGGCGGGATTCGGAGCGGTTATAGGATCAAACCTGACCGCCCGAGAAAGTCCAACGATATTACGACTGAGAAGATAGGTTTCGTCCTTACACAGATTTGTGACATCGGCGGCCGCGCCTCCGGACGATCCGCCCGCGCTTGTTTCGCGGTCCCATGATTGCCATCATGCGCCCCGGAGAAGTCCCCTGGGCCCGACTTTTCGTCCCTTGGCCAGGTCCCTTGGCCCAGGTCCCTTGGTCTGTTCATGAAGGACATTTCACCCCCAGGAAGAGCGGCGGGCAGGCGCGTCAAAAAGTCCGACTCCCCACCTCAGGGTTGTAGAATGTTCTATAACCTGCCAAAGCAAACAGAATGATCCTTAGGTAGAAAAGTACAGGGGAAAACCTTTACCGCAAGCGCACCTTTTGCATGCAGATCGAGGCAAATTGCGACCAGATGAATACCGGGAATATTGTACCTTTGATAGTCGAATTACGAACGTCATTCATTGACCGGCAGTTCTGCAGCTTGCGGAGGGCTAATCCCCGTAAATTTCCGGGGTTCGGGAGCGAACGCAACCAATAGAAGTGGGCCTGAAGCAGTATGGAGTTGTCTCGACCGGTACATTCAGGCGCTTCATGAGAAGGACGATAGAAGCAGTATGAACAAATCCGTAGCCAAAAAGATGAAACAGCGCAGCGCTGGAAAACCGGACATCGAGCTTGGCAAACGCATCCGGTTGCGGCGCGTGGAGCAGAAGATCTCTCAGGCTGAGCTTGGCGAGCAACTTGGCGTCAGCTTCCAGCAGGTTCAGAAATACGAGAAGGGCGTGAACCGCGTCGGCGCTGCCCGGCTTCAGCAAATCGCAACCGCGCTCGATGTGCCCGTCACCTTTTTCTACGATGGCGACGGCAAGGCGCGTGAGGTGGAAAGCCTGCTGTTTCTCGACAGCGCATTCAGCCTGAGGCTGCTGCGCGCCTACAGCAAGATCAAGGATCAGACGGTCCAGCGCCAGCTCGTCGCCCTGATGGAATCGATCGCCGCGAACGAAGACTGATCGGGACGAAGACTGATCAGGACTCGGCCGCTGCCTCCCGGTGTGAGGCGCCGCGGATACGATCGATCAAGGCCAGCGGATCGGCTGGCGCGCAATGACCGCGCCAGGCCACATGCTGATCGGGCCGTGACAAGACCAGCGCGCCCGCTTGCGCGACCTCGACTGGCGCCACCACCTCCAACACCCTGAGCGGCACCTTCCTCTCGCCGGCAGCGGCCACGAGCGGCGCGACATCTGTCGCCGGGTCGAACCGCAACAGCGTGAATTCCGGCCCCATCGCATCGTAGAGCGAAGCGCCGTCCGCGCACCAAAGGTGCTGCGTCCGGCACCCCGGAACCGTCGATGGCGTATAGCTGCTCATGGTGTAGGCCGGTGGCTTAGTGCCATCATAGGCAATGATCGGCGATCGATCGTAATAGGTGCCGAAGTTGAGACCAGCGCAGGCATATTGCTGGACGTTGATTTCGTGCGTCAGGCGTCCGATCTCCCGCCGCGCCTGCTCACCTTCCGCACTCGCATCCTCGATCGTGTCAGGGATGGTTCCGCGTCGGCGCATCTCGGTTTCGGCGTGAGACATCGCAAACCGCGACACCTGGCTCGTGATCGGCCAGCGCTCCGCCTCATAAGCATCGAGGATCGAGGCCGGCGCCCAGCCGTTGAGATGCGCCGCCAGCATCCACGAAAGGTTCATCGCATCCGCAATCCCGGCGTTCATGCCGTAGCCCGCATACGGCACCCAGATATGCGCGGCATCGCCGGCGACGAAGGCGCAGCGGTCGCGAAACTTGCTCGCGATCAGCCGTCGCCCGTACCAATCCTCTTTCGAGATGATCTCGTAATCGAAATTCGCATCCACCCCGAGGATGGTGCGGATACAGGCATCGCGATCTACCAGATCGAAGTCGTCCTCACCCGGCCTCATGTAGTTGTGCACCAGCCAGCGCTCGCGGCCGTCGATCGCATAGACCATGCCGGAGCGGCGCGGGTTGATGGCGCCGGTGCCCCAGGCCGGCGCATGAAGCTGACGCGAGATCAGATCCGGCGCGCGGATGTAGGTCGATTGCACGCGCTGCACGATGGCATCGCCGACAAATTCGGCGCCGATCGCCTTGCGGACGACCGAGCGTGCGCCGTCACAGCCGATCAGGTAGCGGCACTGCAAGGATTTCGCCGAGCCGCTTTCAAGATCGCGCAACGTTACGCTGGCGAAGGTATCCTCCACCCTGACGTCCTCGACCGCCGTCCGGTTGACGATGCGGATGCGCCTTTGGGCGGCGGCATGCTCGAACAGGATGGGCTCGAGGAAAATCTGGTTGATGCGATGCGGCGGCTCCGCCGTCGGCCAGTTGCAATCCGGGCCATCCTTGCGCGTGAAGCGATCGCGGCGGCAGGGAATGGGAATGCGCGTCAGCTCCTGCCCGGTAAACGCGGTGCGGTAACTGATGTCGTGCGGATAATCCGCCGGCAGGCCGGCATTGCGGACTTTTTCTGAAAGACCGAGCCGCCGGAAGATTTCCATGGTGCGGGCGGCGACATGGTTGCATTTCGGCTCCGGCGGTTGGGCCGCCGCGCGCCTCTCAAACACCGTGACGTCGATCCCCCGCCACGCCAGATCGATCGCAAGCGTTAGGCCCACCGGCCCGGCGCCGACGATCAGGACATTCGCGTCGACCCCTACCATCGAGCCTCCCCGAAGCACCTTATTGTTAGAAAGGCTGCGCTTTCGCGAACCAGATTAGCGGTGCCGGCGACATACCGAAAGCGGCACTAGTCTTTGCGGGGACGCAAGCCGAAAACCAGGACTTAATGAGACGGCAAGGCTCACGACTGATAGCTTGTGGAAACTATTCCGGCCTTGCCAACCATACTATGATCAACATACGCCTTTCGGCTTTTGTTTAAGGACTTTGCGATGCGAACCACTTATCTCCTTAGCCTGTCCGCGGTTTTACTGGCAGGCGTGCCCACGTTCGCCCAGAACAATGGCCCGGCAGGAGGCCTGCCCGCCCCGCCGAATGCCGCCAAGTCGGCAGTTCACGCCGCCAAACCCGCGGCTCCCGCCTCGACGCCTGAATCCCGCTCGGCTGCAGCCCTCGCGCTGTCGCATGAACCGACCTTCGATGAAGGCACGGCGCAGCGGATCAAGGAGGCCGCGCTGAGCTATTCGGATATCGCGGTGCGCGGCGGCTGGCCGGTGCTGCCTGCGGATGCGAAGTTCGCGCTTGGCACAGCCGGTCCCAATGACGATCTGCTGCGCCGGCGTTTGATCATCGGCGAGGATCTTGCCGCCGACAAGGCATCCGGACCGTTCGACGAGACGGTGGCCGAGGCCATCAAGCATTTCCAGGTGCGGCACGGCCTTGCCGCCACCGGAACGGTCACGCCGCGAACGCTCTCCGCTCTCAACGTTTCCGTCCAGAAGCGGATCAAGCAGCTCGAAGCCTCGCTCGAGCGGCTGGAAAACATGAACTTCCAGTTCGGTCAGCGCTATGTCGTCGTGAACATCCCGGCGACGTTTGCCGAAGCGGTCGAGAACGACACCGTGGTGCGGCGCTATCGCGTCATCGTCGGCAAGACCGAGAAGCCGTCGCCGACGCTGACCGCCGAAATCACAAGCGTCAATCTCAACCCGACCTGGACCGTCCCCTCCTCGATCGCCAAGACCGAAATCTCCGCGCATATGCGCAAGGATCCGGGCTACCTCTCGCGGATGCACATGGAAGTGCTTGACGGACACGACCACCCGATCGACCCGGCCTCGGTGGACTGGTCCGGTGCACACACGCCGAATTTCACGGTGCGCCAGCAGAACGGCACATGGAACGCGCTCGGAGCGGTGAAGATCGACATGCCGAACCCCTATTCGGTCTATATGCACGACACCAACCAGCGCAATCTGTTCAGTGACGACTACCGCTTCGACTCTCACGGCTGTTCGCGCGTCGACAACGTGCGCGATCTCGCCGCCTGGCTGTTGCAGGAAGAGATGCCGAAATGGAATCGCGCCGCGATCGATGCCGCCATCGCCACCGGCCAGCGCGAGGATGTCGTTTTGCCGAAGAAGGTGCCGGTCGCCTGGATCTACCTGACGGCGTGGATGACGAAGGACCAGACCATCCAGTTCCGCAACGACATCTACGACCAGGACGAGCAGCTTCTTGAAGCGACCGCCGAGGAAGCCGCCTTCTTCAACCAGGCCGCCAATCATCCGCTGACGGCGCATCTGGCGCGGTGACGCCAAGCTTCGTCGTTACGAACCGCGGCGTCATTGCCGGGCTTGACCCGGCGATCCATCGACCTTCAGTAGAGGCCCTTTTGCGAAGCAGATGGATGCGCGGGTCAAGCCCGCGCATTACAGTTAGGGGTTTATCACCGTTGCAGCTCGCGCGCGGCAATGCTTCATTCCGTACCATCTGACACCCTCATCTGAAGGCCTGCTTATGCTCGACGTCGCCACATCGAACCAGAAAACATTCGCCGACGGCAAAATTCTCAAGAGCGTCACCGACGGGGTCGGCGTGGTCACCTTCAACAATCCGGAAAAGCGCAACGCCATGTCGATCGAGATGTGGGAAGGGCTCGGGCAGGCGCTGACCGAATTGCGCGAGGACGACAACATACGCGTGGTGATCCTGACCGGCGCCGGCGACAAGGCATTCATGTCGGGCGCCGACATCAGCCAGTTCGAGAAGAACCGTCACAACGCGCAAGCTTCCGAGGAATATAACCGGCGCAGCGATACCCAGCGCGCGCTGCTGGCGGATTACCCCAAGCCGACGATTGCCTGCATCCGCGGCTTTTGCCTCGGCGGCGGCATGCAGGTGGCGATGCTCGCCGATATGCGCTTTGCCTCCGAGAACAGCCAGTTCGGCATTCCCGCCGCCAAGCTCGGCATCGCCTACGGCTTTGAGGGCCTCCGGCACCT
>Ga0210389_10001246_pt1 | contig 20759 bp, 9 predicted proteins | sample IncBWH28OmetaG_FD_160127 | JGI IMG/M metagenome (GOLD analysis project Ga0210389, IMG submission 160127) | Forest soil microbial communities from Barre Woods Harvard Forest LTER site, Petersham, Massachusetts, United States - Inc-BW-H-28-O ...
TCCGTTACAAGAATGCTCGCATTCAATTCCCTCGAGATTAGCATCGGACCGCGCGCAACATACGGACTAATGAGAGAGAGCAGGCACTGCAGTCTTTCATTCCGGGACCCGAAATTTGGTGTTCGCGTATCGCGGCGATTGAAAGAAATTTGAACACTCAAATCCACGATATAGTGCTCACCGAATTCGTCTTCAAAGGGACTGAGGTGGCCATGTTCCCGAGCCGGATGCCGATGATCCGCGCCGGGCCTGGGTTGGTCAGAATCAACACCCGCTCGCCGTTTGGATTTTCAAGCGCAACATGCTGCAGATCCGTCGTTGCGCTCTGAGAATCGAAGCGGCGGGCGCCGCGGCGGATGGCGCGCGCGTAGTGAGCAAAGGCCCAGTATTGCCCGCTGCGGGTGACCTGCCTCGTCTGCGAGTCGATCGTCACTACACCACCGCAAGGGAATGGTCCAATGTTCGGATGCCCACGCTCATCAAGAGCAAGATTCCATGCAGTGATGGAGCGACACCAATTGCGGAGTATGTCGCTGAAGTTTCCAGACCACTTACACCAATCCGTTAAGTAGCCGGGGTCTGTGTAGTCCGGACCACCTTCTGTCCAGTGCATCTCCGCTTCCGGATATGCGTCCTTAACCTTGCTCATCATATCCGGCGTGCCGTAATAGCCGTGCCAGGCAATGGCATTGGCGTAGCGGCGAAGCTTTGCGTCCGACAGCATGCAGGTGGCGCGGCCCCATAAATTATAGTTATGGTCCAATAACCAGACCTGAACCGACATTCCGCTGCTTTCCAGAAGGGGCCCTAAATGATCGCGCACGAACTCAATCTCGTATTCCTGCGGCCAGATACAGGCGGGCATTCTGCCATCCTGATCGGTATCGACTTCGTTCTGGGTGGTTAATGCCTGCACAGGGACGCCCGCTGCTGAATATCCCTGCAAGAACTTCTGGTAGTAACGTGCGTAGGCTGCGAGGTGATGCCTGCGCATGGAACCACCAAGCATTGTCCCATTGAACTTCATCCAGCCGGGAGGGCTCCAGGGCGAGGAGAAGAGAAACATGTCGGGATTCGCTTTCCGTACCTCGCGAAGCATGGGAAGAATGTATTCGCGGTCGTGGTCGATTGAGAACCGCGTCAAATCAGGGTCTGCCTCGCCTTCGTCAAAACTGTAGACCTTGGTCGAGTAGTCGCTCGAACCGACGCAGATGCGGCCGACGCTCAGGCCCATTTCAGACGAGTGAAATAATTCATGGAACAATTCCTCTCTCGCCGGGGGCGTAAGCCGATTGAATGTGTAGCAGGTTGCGTCGGTAAAGGCGCCTCCGAAACCCAATATCTCCTGAAACTTGACGCGGGGGTTCAAATGTATCTGATCGGTTGCGGGTGCTTCGAGTGCGGGATGCCACGTGACTGGGGAGGCTGCTGCATAAGGTCCATCGTCCGAGGTGGACCTAATAGAGATAGGAGAGTTGTTTGACGGCTCTCTGCCGGAGGCGCCCGATGGCGTTGACGCCTCGGCGGGACGGCTCACATCGGGAATAACGGCTGCGGCCAGCCCTAGAGCGGAGATTCCGAGAAAACTTCGCCGTGAGGTCGGGTTAATCATGAGGTCCTCCTCTAGTTACACGAATTGTGTAATTCATATGTCTTACTAAGTTGGTAAGAGGTACGCACTATTTCTTATAACGCCTTATGAATGTCAGTTTGCCGGCCGCGTTGCGCTTTGGTCCCGGGTCGAAACCGCACCTTCACCTTCTTTTATCTTGTAAGAATGATCGGCGGCCAGATTGCTGAGTGTTTCGGTTTTTCCCGAAGTCCACAGGATTTCAACTTTATCCACAAGCTGCCTCTCGCCGAGTCCAAAATGGAGCCGCAGATCGTTCTGAGAGAGATAGCTCTCCCCACTCATTACTTCAGCCGTTTGTATCAGGTTTCCAGCGGTTGCTTTTACACGCGCGTTAAGAGCAAGCCGGTTGCCCTTCGCGCCTTCTAGTTCAAGGCCGATCCAATGGTTGGAAGCGCCACCCTGCGGACGAAGAATCGTGGGGCTGCCTTCCAGGTTCTCAATGACAATGTCGATGCGGCCATCGTTGAACAAATCGCCGGTCGCGACCCCACGACTGACGCGCGGAACCTGAAGGGCCGGGCCGGCGAAATTGCTGACATTTCTGAACGTACCATCCTGACGGTTCAAGAACAGCAATGCTGGCTCTCGATATCTCGCTCCAGCTTCGCCTGTATCCACCTGCGGGTAGACATGCCCGTTTACCATGAAAAAATCCACCCAGCCATCGTTGTCAAAGTCGAAGAATGCATCGCCCCAGCCTACATAGTGGGTCGTGCTCGGAGCGATTCCTGAGGCATAGGAGGCGTCGGAGAAATTCATCGCTCCCATATTCTGAAATACTGCGGTGTATTCATCGCTGAAATGGGTAATGGCGATCGAAGGGTATCCAGTGTGCCTATAGTCGCCCATCGCCACGCCCATATTGGCCTGTTCATTTCCATCCTGGCTGACAGCAACACCCGAGATAAATGCGATTTCAGAAAAATGTCCGTTTCCATTGTTCTTGTAGAGATAGTTCCTTCCCGCGTCGTTGGCGAGGAACAGGTCGGGATGTGCACCTCCGTTCAGATGAGCCCAGACTGCGGTCAATCCAAAAGAGTCAGGTAAGTCAGCGATCCCGGTTTTCCTGGACAAATCGGTGAACGAGCCATTGCCATTATTGTGGTAGAGGATGGATGAGGCCTTCTTCAGCCCGCGCGGACCGCACTGTACAGAAATTCCGCGAAACTTACATGTCGGGCTGGAGCCGAACGCGGGAAGGTCGTTCAGGCTAAAGTTCACATAGTGCGACACAAACAAGTCCGGCCAACCGTCGCCATCGTAGTCGCCAAAGGCCGCGCCCGTCGCCCATCCTGAGTCATTGCTCAATCCGGCTTGTTTCGTGACATCGGTGAATGTTCCATTGCCGTTATTGCGATAGAGCACTACGCCGCCGAAGCAAGTAACCAGCAGATCGGGCCATCCATCGTTGTTGTAATCTCCCACGACCGCGCCCATGGCCCAGCATGGATAGCCGACACCCGCCATATCGGTCACGTCGGTGAAAGTTCCGTCATGATTGTTGTGGTAGAGCGCACTTCGCGCCTTCTTGCCTGAGAGTGCCATTTCCACACTCTGAGCATTAGTGAAAAAGATATCCGGCCATCCATCTCGATCATAATCAATGAGAGCAACGCCCCCACTCATCGACTCCACGATATATTTTTGCTCAGGGCTCGAGAGATGATTGAATTTAATGCCGGTTGAGCCAGTGATATCGATTAACTCCGGCAATGGCACATTCGCCTGAGCGGGGGCGGTCGCCGCTTTAGCCGCCGGATCAGAATCATGTTGAAGATCCGATGAGAACACGGGAGTCGCAAGAAAAAACAATAGGCTTGCGAGCGCCGCCCAGAGGGCACTCCGCGTTGGAAAGTCGGTATATTGTCGCCCAGGCAATTTATGGATTCGACCCTTTCAACGCCCCTGGATAAATCGTTCGGAGAGCATACAGCGAGCTTCGCGCCAGCACGAACAGCGTGTGGCCGTCACTGCCCCCGAACAATAATTGTGTGGGACGCTCCGGAATGTCGATCGTATCGATGAGCGCTCCCGATGAGTTGTACGCGAAAACCTGGCCGGCCGCGATGTACACGTTGCCATGGTCGTCCACTGCCACGCTTTCTCCGCCGCGTTCTGCAAAGAATCGCAGGTCTGAAATTGTTCCGTCGACTCCTACCTGGCCGACATAGGTCTTCTCACCTTCTTCATCGGAGACATAATAGGGCTGATTCGCGACGGCGGGCACCAATCCGAAAGCTCGGAGAGGGTCGTCCAGTTTTGTGCCGTAGTAAAGTCTTCCGCTGACGAAGTCGTCATCCGCCGAAAAAAAGGTGCTGCCGTCTGGCGAGACGTATTGAAACTGCCGCTTGGCCGAGAGGTCTTTGAGGATATTGCTTTCATTTCTCCAGTAATTGACTGGAAGAACCGGGGTCATGTCGGGGCGAGGGACCGTCGGGACCGGGGTCAACAGCGTAATGTCTTCATCCAGCGCGCCAGGTTTGAAGCTGTAAACAATCCCCTTCCCTGCATAGGAAATTACTATCAAATCACCCGCCTTGTCGAAGAACAGTTGCACAGGGTCAAGAGCGTTGTCGCGAACTTTCGTCAATTGCCGACTCGCGGGGGACCATCGGTAGATCGTCTGCCGGTGGGCATCGACAAAGTAGACGTCTCCGGAGCGGTCCACAGCGCCTCCGGAGATATTGAAGAAGCCGCCCGCGATCTTTTGAACGCTTGTGCCCGCTGGGAGAATTGGAGAGGGTTGCGTCGCGCGGGGTTGGGGCGAGCGGCCTGACATTGTCAACCAGGCAAATTCACGCTGTCTTATCCCAAGATTGTTTGTCTGGTCGTAGAGCGCACCGTCGAAAGAGACTTTGCTATCGCTATAGCAATGTAGGTTTCGAAACGTTATATTCGTCGACTTAGTAACGATAACTGCCTCGGGGAATGGCTGATAACTGCTCACTACGCGGTACATGTGCAGGTTTGCAAAAGTAATGTTGCTCGAATTCCGGATGTCGAGAGGCAATGCGAACCCGCCCTCGCCGCGCTCTTCTTCGGTCTGTAGCGCATAGATTTGCCAATTGGACGCGTGGTCGAGGATTACTTCATTGCGGACATGATGCTCGCTCGACAACTGATAAATCCGTCCTTCGTCTGAGGTGTTCGAGATGTAGAGGCCAGCTTGCGCAAAGGTACTTGGGGTCCAGATATCGACGAATGTGCCACCGCCAGTGATCCACAGGCTGGGATATTGTGAGTCCCAACGACGGTCCGGATTGGGGTCAGCGGTGTGGTTGTCGTTATAAATCTGCTTCCACACTCTCAGACTCTCTGCGGTGGTGGCGTTCGGATCAATGGTGCCGTGGCCTCCCAAAAAGCGAACGTCATTCATCATCGAGTGCGTGCCGGCCATCCACTTAGCGGCTACGGCGCGCGGATTGATGCCGTTGGTATAGAGGCCGATCCCGGTTACGATATTAGTTCCGTCTTTTGGCGTTTCCAGGAGTGGCTTTGGGCTTCCAATACCCTGGAAGGCGGCGGTGGAATCGGCAAGCACCATTCGAGTGACACTCGGGTGCAGTCCGATGAGAACCGTATCGGGCTTCAATGTGATCGTGTCCGTCATTCGATACTGGCCGGACGGCAGATAAATCGTACGGTGCTCGGCTATGGCTTTTCGAAACGCTTCGGTGTCGTCGGCGATTCCGTCTCCCATGGCGCCGAGGGAACGGATATTGACCCAGGAGTCGATCGGAGGCAGATCCAGAATGTCGGACTTGACCGCTTCGGGTAACTCGGTCAATGGGGCTGTTTCAAAAACATCCTCAATCGATGGAACGGAGTCGATGTCCTCGTACCGTAGTCCGTGAGAGAAAGCTCTTACCCGGTACGTTTCTGTAGGCGCGGCGACGCGTTTGGCACTCTCGCGATACGCGGCAAAAAAAGTAACGCCGCGGCATACAACATTCTCCATGTTGATCTCGGTGCGAGCATTTCTCTCATTGCTGATAATCACAGCCGGGCCGGAAATGTTTTCCATGCGCCCATCTTTGACCCAAAGTTCGTCGGAACGTTCAGGATCGATCGAAATCGCGGTAGGAACGTTCTTGAACTGTGGCCGGATCAGAGTAAGTCCGGCTTCTTGCTCTCGAATGGCGGCTTCACGTTGCCCTTCGAAGGTCGCGTCGATGATCGTGAATTGCCAGCCGGGCGCGGGCTTACGGGTCCAGATGCCATACTGGCCGCCGTAAAAATGCACGTCCTGAACGACATTGCCGCCATCGTGGATCGCGGCGAGTCCCGAGCCGATATGGAAATCCACATGCGCCAGAAAACAGTGCTGCGCGTAATGCGCGCGAACGCCGACGGCGCCCGGGTTTCCGTCCCCGATGGTGAAGTCGATGTTGCTGATTGCCGAGTAGAACGTACCTGGGTTCGCATCGGGTGGAGGCTCACCATCGCGGGGACGACCGCCCGCGAAAAATATCATATACGCAGGGCCTTGCTGGAATCCTGGCGTATTTGCGCCAAGCAAAAAAGTGGGCCGGGTGGCTCCAAATCCGATTAACCGAATTCCCGGCCAGACATAGATTGTCTTTGTTATACGGTAGCGGCCAGGGGGAACGAATAGGACGCCTTGGTTGGTCTTTTCCTGAATTCTATCGATGGCCTGTTGCAGGGCAGCCGAATCATCCGCGATGCCGTCTCCCTTAACCGGAAAAGTGTCGGGCGTGAGATAGACTGCTCTGGCATCCTCCAGACGTGCCGGATAATACGACGACGCGAATAGGGGAACCGAAAGCAAGATCGTAGCTGCAAGAAGCGTCTTCATTGCTTGAATTGCGATGGCCTCTGACTATCGGAGTTCATGTTTCTTTTTATAACAAGCTCGCTAATTATTAGGATTCGTATCCTCATTTTCTTCGCGGGTTTGATCCCGATGTAAGTCGTGATAAACGTCTCGAAGCTTTTCCTTCATTTCTTTATACTTTTGGTACTCTGCTAATTCTCGTTTTGCCTCATCCGGCCGCCCCGTCTGCCGATAAATCGTACTTAAGCGGAAGTGGGCCATCGCGCTCGTGGGATCCAGTTGAAGAGCGCGCTGAAGAAGCAACTCAGCCTTTTCCGGTTGAGCGAGTGACATAAGAACTTTCGCCAAGCCAAGGCTGGCCTCCGGATCGTCGGGCTGCAGTTGTAGTGCTTTGGAGTAGTAGTCGGACGCAGTGTTTAGGTCGTTGGCCCGATAAGCGATATCGCCCAACCTGCATTCCGACCGTTCATCCCGGGGGTTAGCCTCCAGGGCCGCTTTGTATTCCCCTTCAGCGTCGCGCCGGGCCTCCGCTGTCGACAAAGTGCTAAGCATCTCGGCAAGTTCGAAGTGAAGTCCTGGGACTTGCGGGTCGATCTTTAGCGCAGCCCTATAGTTCTCGATTGCTTCCTGCGTGTCCCCTCGCTTCGCTAGTTCGTGCGCCATAGACTGATGCATCCGCGCGGAGTTCGGAGCAACGACCGATAAGCTGAGCAGGGACTCGTCGGCAAGGTCGGAATAAACCCTGTAAGCCGTGTAGAGAAGAGCTTCGTCCTCGGGTTTCAGCTTCCGAAGAAGAGTGATAATCGCGGCGGACTTATCCAGTTCGCCGGCCGCGGAATAAATTTCGATCAGCTCCATGCCAGTTTCAATCCGAATCTTTTCTTCTGTGAGGTTTGGGAAAGTCTTCTCCAGATCGTGTCGCGCCGCATCGCCGTCCCCCGTTCGTTTTTCGGCAATGCCTAGAAGGGCCTGCGTCTTCCACAGAGTCGGCCTTAATTTGACCGCCGCCCGCAGCTGCGGTATCGCTTCCGAATACTTACCTCCAAAGAAGAGAACCGCTCCGAGGTTACCGCGCGCGTCCACATTATTTGGATCTACGGCGATAATGGCTCGAAACTCGGACGCTGCCAGATCGGGCTGGTTCTCATGCAAATATTCCGCAGCCTTGCGGCTGTGCGCTTTGATTTGCTGTGCACGGTCAGGCGAAGACTGAGAAAAACATGACAGCAACCCAATCAACAGAACTTCCCAGAACAAGACGACGACTTTTGATGCTCTCATTTCAGGATTGTACGGTGAACAAGTCGCGTCCTAGAATCTGCGTCAAGGGGGAGGAGGACGGCAAACCGCTGCCGTCCCCAATGCCTGTGCATCAGAATGTTATGCGAGCGCTGAGCTGACCACTGCGCGGGGCAACAGCGACACCGTTGTTCTGCGTGGAGTTACTGATCTCCCCGAAGAAATTCCCCCCCAAAGACTGGCCTGGAATTCCGAGGCTTGGGTGATTCAGAGCGTTAACCCAATCCGAGCGCAGCTGCAAGTGAACTCGCTCCCCGAATCTAAAGCTCTTGGCGATAGAAAAGTTGAGGACGGTCAAGCGAGGGCCTCGCAAAATGTTTCTGCCCTCGTTGCCGAAAGCGAATGGGGTATTGGTGTGCGCAGTCCACGGGTCTGCGAAGGCAGACGTATTAAACCATTCGTTCGCGTTCGGATTGCCCACGTGCGTTGAGGCTGTAACGTTGGGGAACCAATCGCATCCGTTGGTGACGTCGCCACCTGTAGCGGTGCCACCAACATTGTTGGCACAACCGGTAACCGTTTGGTTCTGATTGTTGGCTTCGATGACGGTGAAAGGAACTCCGCTTTGGGCAATGAACGTCCCCGAAACTCTCCAGCCGCCGACCGCCTCATCCAACAGCGAGCTACCACTCAGATAGCTCTTGCCTTTGCCGAATGGCAGCTCGTAGGAGGCGTAGCCTTTGAACGCGCTTGGAATATCGAAGTTTGAATTACCGTACGTTGCCGAAGGGTCATTCGCGATCTGCCAATACTGCGTTCCGCCGCGGCTGCCCCAACCACCTGAATCCTGGTCGTCCAGGAAATGCGACCAGACATAGTTAAAGCTAAAAAGCAGGCCATTTGAAAAGTGCTTGTCGATCGAGCCTTGCAGGGCGTTGTAGTTGGAAATCCCGGTGTAGTTATATCCCGCCAAGCTTCCCCAAGCGGGGAAGGGACGGTAGGCTTGAACGGCCCCGTTCGCGACTCCGGATGCCGCCAGTCCCGCCGGGCTGGTTATTTGATTGACATCTGTGCCTGTTTCGAGATTCGAGCCATGGCTCCCCACATAAGCGACCGATGCCACGTAGGATCTGCCGAATTCATGTTCGACGCTTACCTGCCACTCGTTGATATGGCCGGGATGAACGTCATAGGGAACGTAGTTTATGGAAGAGTTGGGTTGGGTGACATTGAGATATGACACGACTTCCTTGGCATTTGGGGAACCAACTACGTATCCCAACACCGCATCAGCGGTGGCCGCTGACGCATTGAGGTTAATCAGCGGATTGACATGCTGCAATGGGGTCTGATCTTGAGTATTGCCCTGGCTGGTCGTGAGCGCCCCAAACCCGATTCCATTGCCATAGACATCCTGACTGTAGTTATAGCTATACATCCCAAAGCCCGCTCTGACGACGGTGTCATTCCTTATCGACCAGGCAAAGCCAATGCGAGGTAGGAATATGTTACGAACCGGTTTTTGCAAGGAGTTTCTATTGTCTTGAGGAGCAAACCACAGCGACCCCAACGTGCCGTTCAAGGCTCCGCAGGGATTACCTTGGCTATCAACCGTACAGACCAGCGTGAGATTTGGATCGAAACCACCCAGGCTATTGTTGATCTCTGTAAATCCAGTCGTCGCGGTGTAGCGCAGCCCAAGATTCAAAGTGAAGTTCGGGCGCACTTTAATATCATCCTGAACGAAAAGCTGCGGACTTTTCAATCGCGCATACGAAGTCGACTGGTTTTTCGCCTGCCAGTGTTGAACATCCCCCAATATGAAGTCCGCCAGCCCTGCTCCGCTCCCCGTACCATTCGATGTGTAGTTCCCCGTAAACTCGAACTGGCCGGCGTCAACGTTCCCCCACGGCGTCGTATTGCCATCCCCCATCAGCACCTCTACGCCGAAATGCAGGATGTGCCGTCCTCGGATCAACGTCAAAACATCAGACGGATCGTAAAGATGTTCGATATAGATCGCGTTCGTGCCAGGGGCAAGACCATTGCAACAGCCGCTGTTGTTGATATTGTCGATGTTTATGGTCGGAAAGAGGTTCGCCTTGGCATATTGCAGGCCTAACGTACTTTGGGCATCAAAACCAATGGTGTCGGGAACGAACCAGTTGCCCTGCTTGGTATAGGCCATCCGGAGTTCGTTCACCATCCTGGGACTTATTTCAGAAGTAATGGTTGCCTGAGCGTTGTACCCGTCGATATCTCCCGAAAAGCAGCTAATGGGGCAGGCGAACGGACCGTACTTATTGACACCCGGATTGTCCTTTTGGCTAATCGAGAACGACAAGCGGTGTTTTTGAGAAAAGTCGTAATCGATGCGCCCAAAATATCTAAGGTTCGGATTGGGCGTTGGCAGAATAGTCGAGTAGTTGCTCGTCAGGGCGCCCGGAGCGCCCGCGTTCGGAAGAGGATAGAAACCGAGGATCTTTGCCGCGACGGGATCGATTCGGTCGGCCGGAATAGCGTTCACGCCTGCAAGCGCCCCGGTGTTTTCGGCGGCGAAGGAGGTACGAGTACAAGTCGGCGGGATTCCGGAACAAACCGTCGTCGCGGGATCGTAGAGAGTGGGGAGGCCGGCTGCACTGAAATCGAACGCCCCAGGAAACGCGTTCCCCATACCTCTTTCGGCCAAGGTGGGCGTGTTTCCTCCGGTGGGAGGGTTTGAGCCGTTATTATGGATTTTGTCGCGGACAAAGTAGAAGAACAATTTGTTCTTCAGTATTGGACCTCCGATGGAGCCGCCCCACTCGTCATACCGCAGAACCGATGCCTTCGCCGGAATTAAGCTGCCGCCAGGACCGTTCGGCACCTCGAAGTACGGTGCGGCGTTCAAATAATCATTCTGGAAAAATTCGTAAGCCGACCCGTGAAAGCCATTCGTTCCGCCCTTAGTGATTTGATTGAATACAGCGCCACCAATTCCGTACTCGGCTGAGAACGAAGAGGTCGTGACCTGGACTTCCTGGATGGCCTCAAACAACGTATTGTCCACGTTATTACTGACGGGCAGTTGAACGACGCCACCGTCCTGAAGATAGTTGGCATAGTTAGGCAGGTTGCCATTAATCGAGACGGCATCGCCGGCGTTGTAAGCGCCGCTGCCTTCGGAGCCGGGCGCGGTCGAAGTGCCAGCGGCGCCGGGGAGCAGAATGTTGAAATTCGCCCAGTCGTTGCCGGTAATTCCTGCGCCGATCTGGGGCAATTCCTGAATGGTTTTCGCTTCGAGCACCGACCCCAGGTGGGCGGTTTCCGTTTCGAGGAGCGGAACGCCACCCCCTTCCACAGTCACCGTTTCCGATACCGCGCCCACATCCAGTGCGGCGTTCTCGGTGATCACATCCACTTGCAGCGTAACCGGGCCGATCACAGTTTTCTTGAAGCCCTTGGCCGTCACCGTGATGGTGTAGTTTCCGGCGGGCGTCGAAACGGTATCGTAGATGCCGTCCTGGTTGGTGACGAAATCCTTACTCTCGCCGGTGTCATTATTGGTTACCGTAACGGTCGCGCTTGGCACGACGGCGCCCCCTGCCGTTACCGTTCCCCTAATTTCACCGGTATTCCTGCTCTGTGAAAATGCCGGTATGACTATTCCGATCAGAATAGAACACGTCATCGTCCAGCGGATAAAGCGCGTCATGGAATCCTCCGAAGCTAGAAGTTGATCCCGCTACAGGGACCGGTACTTCGAGGTATTACAGATCAGAAAGCGAAATTGCCCCGGCACATCGACATTGGAACTTCAGCACCGAATCGGCGAGAGTACCTAATAGTTCCTCTGTCCCGCTTATTGCCTGCCACTGCACACAACGGCTGAATGTCAGTCCGTTGAAGATTAAGCTCCCGTTAGAAATCTTTGTCAAGTGAAAAATAACGATATTCTAAAAGGATGCGGTGCCATATGATATTTCACAGATACCTATGAAGAATATCGATATTCTCTTCAAGATGCGACGTTCCCTAAAATGCCGGACCGACATTTCTCCTGTAACATATCGAAATTCCAATACTGGTACGGCCCTAAGTATTTTGCCTTGGTTTCGACGCTTTCTTCGGATAGAATCCGGTGGCCGCAGATTGAGAGCGAGATCCGTAGATATGAACGCCGGGGTTTTGCAGGGATAGCGGCCGGATGAAAACTCTCCAGAAGAAATCAGGCAGGATACCGAAGTCGGTGGTGACGCTGAAGTCGGTGGCGGAACTGGTGGGACTCACCGCCAGCACCGTTTCCGCCGTTCTGAACAGCTCTGCCGCCTCGCGCTCCGTCCCAAAGCACACCAAAGAACGGATTTTGGCGGCGGCTCGCGCTCTCGACTATCGTCCTAATTTCTTCGCGCGTTCACTCCGGGTCAAGCGCACTTATATGATCGGAGTGATTCTCGAAGAAATTGGCGATGCCTACGGCTCTCTCGTGATTAGCGGCATCGAGCGCTATCTTCGAAAACAGAATGTTTTCTTTCTCACGGTGGCTCACCGCCATGACAAGAAACTCCTCGAGTCTTACTCAACCGTGCTTCGGGAACGAGGGGTGGAGGGTTTCATCACCGTCGACACCTTGTTAACGGAAGAACCAGCTCTGCCTACGGTCGCCGTTGCGGGGCATCGCCGGATCAAGGGAGTAAGCAACATCGTCCTGGATCATCGGCACGCCGCGTCGCTCGCGCTGACACATCTGGTCGAACTGGGCCACGAAAACATCGCCTTCATGAGGGGTTCAAAGTTAAGCGCCGATTCCGAGGTGCGCTGGAATGCGATCTGCGAAGTTGCGGCGAAAATGGGCATCCGCGTGCGACCGGAATTGGTTGTCGAGTTGAAGGGAGACGATCCGACACCGCGTCTCGGCTATCCCTTTGCCCGTCAATTGCTCGAGCGCAAGCAGCCCTTTACGGCCCTGTTTGCCTATAACGATATTTCCGCGATCGGTTCGATCTGCGCGTTCCAGGAGGCCGGCCTGCGGGTACCCGAGGATATATCGGTGGTGGGTTTCGACGATATTCAGAGCGCGGCCTATATCAGTCCGCCGCTGACGACTGTGAGGCAACCTCTGCTGAAGATGGGAGAGATCGCCGCGCAAACGCTGCTAGGGAGAATCGAGGGGCAGATCAAGTACGTTCCGGAGATCGCGATCGAACCCGAACTAGTGGTGCGAAAGTCGAGCGGTCGAGCGCGAAATTGAGACATGTGAACACACACAAAGCGCTGTTCAGCTGAGATTCTTGGCGGTGGGTTCGGCTACGCGCTTCCGCCGCGCTTCGTTGCCTGTCCGTTTCAGCGAACCGCTGATGATCCAGGAGGCTCCATGAAATGCCGGCTTTGGAAGTGTGCCGTTCTACTTCTGATCACTCTCTGCACTCTTCCTTCCGTCTGGGCGGGCGACACGATTCCAGCAGTTGCCTGGAAACGAGGCATCGGCGAGCCGCTCGCCAATCCTGGAACTCGCAAACCCGCACTGAAGACTCTGATTGACGATGGCTACTGGCAGGGCGCGCCGGTCGGCGGTTTTGGCTCGGGCACTTTCTCGCGCACCTACCGCGGCGACTTTTCTCGCTGGCATTTGAAAGCCGGTATCCACAAATACGAAACCGTGTATGCCAACCAGTTCGCCATTTATGAGAAGTCCGAAGGGGCGCCGGGTATCGCGCAAGTCCTGCTCGCGGACCATCCAAAGAATCAGGACCTGCGGTCGTGGAAGTGGGACTATCCGGTGGGCGCGGGAACTTACTATGCACTCTATCCAAAGTCCTGGTACGACTACCAGTGGGAAAAGTTGCCAGCTCACGTCATGTTGGAACAGTTTTCTCCCGTACTGCCCGGTAACTATCGCGAAAGCAGCTATCCGGTCGCTGTCTACCGCTGGCATGTGGAGAATCCAACCGACAAACCCGTGACCGTTTCAGTGCTGCTGTCCTGGGCGAACATGATGGGCTGGTTTCGTGACACGTCGCGCGACTTTGACGGAAAGATGAACTCGGGCAACTACAACCTCGTCGTCTCAACGCCCCTCGGAAAATTGGACACGATGAAGTCGGTGGTGTTCGATCGCGTTCGCGTCGGCGATGTTCAAGACGATTGGGATGGACAGTTTGCCATTTCGTCGCTCGAATCTCCCGGGGTCGAAGTAACTTATCAAAACTCCTTCATTCCTAATGAACGCGGCGGCGATCAGGTCTGGAGTGCGTTTTCGGAAGACGGTCGTCTTCCGAATAACGACTTTAAATGGATCAGCAGCGGAGAAACGCTGGCCGGGGCCATCGCGGTGCGCTTCACTTTGCAGCCCTACGAGAAGCGGGTAGTCCCCATGGTGATTTCCTGGGATATGCCACTGATGGAGTTTGGCACGGGTCGCAAGTGGTACCGGCACTACACCGATTTTTTTGGTACGTCGGGGAACAACGCTCTAAAGGTCGCCGCAGAAGGCTTGAAGCACGCCTCCGAATGGAGCGATGCCATCGATGCCTGGCAAAATCCATATCTCAGCGAAACCGGCAAACCTGAGTGGTATCGTGCCGAGCTCTTCAACGAACTCTATGCCCTGACGGACGGCGGCTCGCTCTGGGGACGCCCCGTCGGCGCCGATCCCAAATCTCCGGCGTTGTTCTCTTTCCTCGAGTGTTACGACTATCCTTACTATTCCACGCTCGACGTCCGCTTCTATGGTTCCATGCCGCTCGTAAAGTTCTGGCCGGATCTGGAAAAACAGGAGATGCGCACATTCGCTGGAACGGTTTTGCGGGATGAGCCTGAAAAGTTGATCTGGACTTGGAAAACACAGCAGGATCACAAAGAGACCTTTCGTACCCGAAAGAGCCGGGGAGCAGTTCCCCACGATCTTGGCGCACCCGAGGAGGATCCGTTTTTCAAAGTCAACCAATCCAGTTGGCAGGACAACGACGCCTGGAAGGATCTGAACCCGAAGTTTGTGCTGATGGTTTATCGCGACTACGTTTTCACGGGTCGCAGTGACGCGAAATTTCTGCGCGACACTTGGCCGGCGGTGCAAGTGGCGCTCGAGTATCTTCGAAAGTACGACTACAACGGCGACGGTATTCCGGAGAATGATGGCTTCCCCGATCAGACCTATGACGTGTGGGTGGTTCGAGGAGAAAGCGCCTACTGCGGCGGCCTCTGGCTGGCGGCCTTGCGCGCGGCCGAAGAGATCGCCAAGGTTTTGAATGACCCGACGGCCCAAGGCAAGTATCACGATCTGTTTGCGAGAAGTCAGGCGAGCTACATCCGCAAGCTTTGGAACGGAGAATATTTCCGGTACGACACAGAAAGCGAATACCGCGACGACATCCAGGCAGACCAACTGGCCGGGCAATGGTACGCGCATATGACCGGGCTCGGCGATGTGATCCCGATGGAAATGCAACGCAAGGCGCTCAGAAAGATTTTTGACTCCAACGTGATGAAGTTTGCAAACGGGGAGATGGGCGCGGTAAACGGCATGACGCCCGACGGCAGCATCATCAAGAGCAACGAGCAGGTGCAGGAAGTCTGGACCGGCACAACATTCAGCGTCGCCGCCCTTATGCTGGCAGACGGACTCAAGGACGAGGGCTACCGCACAGCTTGGGGCGTCTACCATGTTGTTTACGAGACCAAGGGATACTGGTTCCGATCGCCCGAAGCCTACGAGATCGATGGCAATTTTCGCGCCTCGATGTACATGCGCCCGGCCGCGATCTGGGCGATGGAAATGACGGAGCCACCTTCCGAGGCGAACACCGCGGCAGCTGTCAAATGAAATAGCGGCGACGACGAACAGAGTTGGCTCGGAAAACCAGGCAATCCTCAGCGGGGCGTGAGCCGTGAATCTCGCTCATTTCGATTTCAAGCCGGTCCGCGAATGACACGGGACCTGTCAGCGATTCAACTCAATCTTGGTGCTTTATCCTATTGCACAACGGCGTACTCGACTCGCGCCTGTCTTAGCACTAACACATCAGGATCAGCGTCTTTCCAGAGGTCGAAGAAATCCTGGTAGGCGGAACGAGCTCTAGCCGTTTCTCCCAACAGGGCGTAGGCTCTGCCCTGCTCCAGGTGTGCGAGCGCGCCGATCAGTTCGTTCTGAACCACGCCGGGATGATCAATAATTTTCTGAAACTCAGCCACGGCGGCCGAACCCTTTTTCTCAGCCAGGTATGCCTCGCCCCGAACATACACCGGGTAAAGACAGATGCCTTCATCCAAAGCCGTTGTTCCGAGCTCGTATGGCTCCGCAGGAGCGAGTGTTTGTATCGCCGCGCCCGCTTTATGAGCTCGCACCTGTAATGCAGCTCGAATCGTCGGTAAATAATTCAGCTGCACGATCGTGTCCTGCGGAAAGCGTTTGGCGAGACCGTCACTTAGAAGCCTTGCGCGCGCCGAATCCCCCGCGATGCTCAACGCGATCGCTGCCATCGCTTCGACATCCTTACCGTCAGACAGCGCGAGCGCCAACTTCGCCTCCTGTTCCGCCAGGGCCGCATTGCCTCCCAGCGCCTCACGAATCGCCGCGTCCGCACGGTAGGCCGCCGCCGACTGCCTGCTGTCCGCTTTTTCGGCTACCTCCACAGCACGGTGTGTGAGCTCCCTCGCACTGGAAAACTGCCCGCCATAACCGGCCGTGGCCGCTTCGTAATGGAGCGCGGCATGGCCCCACGTCGGATTGTTGACCAACCCCTCAGCCTCTCGATTCATTCCAGCAAAATCGTGTTTAAGAAAATCAATGATGTAAAGATTCAGATGGAAGGAAGCATCGTCCTGGTTATGGCTTTGCGCCGCCAGAACCGTGGCCCGGGCTTCGTCTAAACGGTTAAGAAAAATGTAAGACCAGACCGTATTTGCGGAGTTTAACGGGGAACCGGGATGGCCCAACCTCTCTGCCTTAAGAGTCATCGCCAAGACCTCTTCATAGTTGCCTAGAAAGAGAGACACGACATTCAGATTGGCAGCCGGCGCAGGATCGCGCGGGTAGAGCTGTTCCCATACTTCGAAGTCCTTGCGCGCTGATTCCAAATCACCCAGCACCTGTTCGTCATAGTGTGAAGCGATATAAAGCTTTTCGCGCTCGCTGACCCTTTCGCGCAACTGGTACGCTTTTCCGAGACAGTCGGACCCTTTGACACCCTGGCCAAAATTAAAATAGATAACCCCCATTTGCGCATAAGCCATGGCGAAATTGGGATCCAAGTCGATCGCCCTCTGAAACAATTTCGTGGTAATTGCGAGATCTGCATTGGGAGCATTTCGCGCTTTGATCGCCAGACTGTAGGCACGCAGCGCATCGAGCGATGAGGTAGTCACTTCCTGCGGCGGCACGTCATATTTCTGGACCGACGCGAGGGACTCACCGAGTTTGCTCCGGATCCCTGAAGCTACACTCCCCAAGGCTTCGAGAACATGATTTTTGTCGCTGGCTTCCGCCGATGTGCTCGCCAGCAGTTCTCCAGTGCCGCAGTCCAGTGCCTTCACAGTCAGAAGATACCGAGCGCCAATCTGCGCAATCGAGCCGTCGAGCACCGCCGTCGCGGCCGCGCGCTGACACACCTCCTGAGCCGTTTCAGGGTTAAGGCGCGCATCCTTGGGCTGGGCCATTAACGACAGGGTTTCCCCTATGCGACGCTCGGACAGTAAATTCAGAAACGGCGACTGCTCGAGCTGTGCGGAAAGACCTTGTCGCAGCGTGCCATCGAAGACCGCATCGCCCGTCGTATTGGCGAAGTCGGCGATTACAACGGTGTCTTTTTCCGCGAGCCTCGGTGCCTTATGAGACGACCGGAACCAGGCGGCGGCAAAGACAACGGCCAGTGCGAGTGCAGCGACTTCAACCCAAGGCGACCACCGACTCGAACTCCGCTCGTCCGTTTGGTCTTCAGTTTGTTCGTCGACAACCACACGAGTGATCGAGTGGCTCTCGACTACGATGTCCGCCTCTTCGGGAACGAGCCGCACTCTCTCGGTAAACCGGTAGCCTCTGCCCGGGACCGTGATGATGTAACGACGGTCGCCCGCGGCCTGGGCCAGGGCTTTGCGCAGAACAAAAATGTTCTGCGCCAAATTCGACTCTTCGACGAAGGTATCGGGCCACACCAACTTCATCAAATCGTCTTTGAGCACCACGGTTTCGCTGTGCTGGACTAACACAAGAAGGGTTTCAAATGCCTTGGGCGGCAGTGAAACTGGCTCGCTATCTCGCAGCAGGACGAATTTGTCAGGGTCGAGGCGAAAAGGCCCAAATTCATACAACTTCTTTGTTTCCATGGCCATGGCCCCACCCAAACAAATCCTGAGAATTCCTGATGGCTTCCTAAAGACTTTCTGCACTCACTTGCGGCAAAGTACCTTCCCGTCAGGCGAGAGCGACCCGAAGTCGTACCGGATGTGGTGGCACTTTAGCACGAGATGTCCACTTGGTAAAGGTTTCAGAGGAGGCCGAGCACGGTACATAAAAGGATAGAGATCACCATCCAGACCGACAAGATCACGACCATTCGTCTTGGTGGCTGCGCCCGGATCTGGTGCCGGCAGTGTGGCTGCGAGGTCGACATCGTACAGGCGGACATTCTGACGGGCCGGGGACGAATGCTCGACATCGGCGCCGAGGCGCGCCAATGGCATTGCTTCGAAGGGCCGGATGGGACGCCTCTGGTGTGCCTCGTGTCGGTGCTGAAATCTATCACGGGATAAAGACATTTCGGCGCCCAGGGCCCGGACGAGTAACGAGATCGTTGGAGAACAATATGAAAAAGCTCAAAGCTCATGTGCGGCTAACTTCAGTCTTAGCTCTGACCCTGCTGGCGTGCAGTGCCGCCTACGCCCAGATTACACCCCTCGGTGACTCCTATACGAACACCGCAGCCTCCACGATTAACTATGGAGCTAAGACTCTGCTCGACGTGGATGGTGCTACGCAGATCACCTACATTCAATTTAATCTCGCCTCGATTCCGACTACGGCCAGCATCAGCCGAGCCACGCTGAAGCTCTACGTCAACACCGTGCCCACAGCCGGCAGCTTCAATGTGGACTACGTCAATGGTGCGTGGGTGGAAAGCACGATTGACGCGAGCAACGCTCCGCCACTCGGTGCGACGATCGCTTCGAATCTGGCCATCACCACGGCGGATAAGAATCAGTACATACTGATTAATGTGACACCGGCGGTGCAGGCATGGTTGAGCGGAAGCGAAGCGAACAATGGCATCGCGCTGGTCGCGAATAGCACGTTCAATGCGACCTTCGACAGCAAAGAGAGCAAGACGACCAGCCATCCGCCGGAATTGGACATTGCGTTTGCCGGGGGCGACGGCACGATTACGGGTGTGACGACAGCCGGTGGTAGCGGCCTGACCGGCGGCGGAACGAGCGGCACGCTGAATCTCTCTCTAACCAATGCCTGCGCGACGAATCAGGTACTTCAATGGAACGGGAGTGCATGGATCTGCGCCTCAGTCGGTACTGGCACCATCACCAGCGTAACGGCCGGAACGGATCTCACCGGCGGCGGCACCAGCGGTAACGTCACGCTGAACCTGAATACCGCCAACGTACCACAATTGGCAGCGTCGAACACCTTCACCGGCAACCAGACGGTGAATGGTAACGTGATCGCGACGGGAGCTGTCAGCGCCGGCACCAGCTTCAATCTCGGGAGCAGTCCTTTTGTCTACGGATTTAACCTCAATGCGTTCTTCGGAAGGGCTGGCAACTTCACGATGACGGGAGGGAACAATATCGGCACCGGCAATGGGGCTCTCGCCTCGGGCACCACAGGGGCCGACAACACTGCGTACGGGGTCTCAGCACTCGCCCTGAACTCAACTGGTACTGGGAACGCTGCCGATGGTGATTTTGCGCTGAGTGAAAACACGTCTGGCTCCGGTAACGCGGCCAGCGGCTACGGCGCCCTCACTAGCAGCACTACAGGCATAAGCAACACTGCCGTGGGCTTCCTGGCGCTTGCAGATAACACTACGGGAGACTACAACGTCGCCGTGGGGAGCGATTCGCTCGGCAGTAGCACCTCGGGCGGCTACAACGTCGCCGTAGGGAACAATGCGCTCGAGACCAACACCTCGGGTCTCGCCAACACCGGGGTAGGCAATGCCGCCGGGCAAACCATCGACGGCTCTTCTTTGACTGGGAAAAACAACACCGCCCTTGGGACCGGCTCCGGGTTCTCAACCGGAACTCTGAATAATGCGACGGCCCTCGGAGCCAACGCTGTTGTTGGCGAGAACAATGCTCTCGTGCTGGGCAGCATCAAGGGCGTAAACGGCCAAACGGCCACGGTGAATGTCGGCATTGGCACCACCACTCCGGACAACAACCTCACGGTGAATGGCAGCGCTGATAAACCGGGTGGCGGATCCTGGGGTACCTTTTCCGACGGCCGACTCAAGAGCCTGAACGGCAACTTCACGGTGGGCCTGAGCGAGGTGTTGAAGATTCGTCCTGTTCGCTATCGCTACAAGCCTGACAATGCCATGGGCATTCGCGACGGCGAGGAACACATTGGGGTAGTGGCGCAGGAGGTGCAGAAAATCATTCCGGAAGCGGTGACGGAAAATAGCAAAGGCTACCTGCTCGTTAATAACGATCCGGTGATCTGGGCGATGTTGAATGCGATTAAAGAACAGCAGCAGGAGATTCGTGCTCTGAAGTCTGACTTGCGGGTAACTCACCAGTCCCTGCAACAAATAAAAGTGCAATTAACTGCCCGCCAGCCTACGGTGGTTGCTGAGAAGTGAGTCCAGATCAAAAAGCAAACTGAAGGCGTTACCTCAGGTTGCAAGCTGCGTCATATTTTCGACCAGAAACTCGGGACCGGCGTCGCTTGACGGAACCGTGGATAAGAATCTAGGTGTCAGGTCGCTGGGAATGATCGCGATCGCTGCGTGGGATTGGCTACCCGGAAAGCATCTTTGGCAACTTAATCTATTCCACTGATGTGCCTGACCTCCTGAACCAGGAAATTCTGCCTGACCGACTGACCGTCGGTGAGCCGTTCACCAGCCTTCTGAAATGACTTCCCAAATGCCGACTTACGTTACC
>Ga0210389_10001247_pt1 | contig 20756 bp, 16 predicted proteins | sample IncBWH28OmetaG_FD_160127 | JGI IMG/M metagenome (GOLD analysis project Ga0210389, IMG submission 160127) | Forest soil microbial communities from Barre Woods Harvard Forest LTER site, Petersham, Massachusetts, United States - Inc-BW-H-28-O ...
CTCGCGGCTTTTTGTCTTGGTCCAGCTTTCGGAGCGGCCGGAACGATAGGGTGCGCTGAGTTTCTTGGAAACGATGCCCTCCAGCGACAGCTCCTTGGCCGATGCGAGGACGGCCTCTCCGTCATCTTCGAAATGTTCGACATAGCGGATCGACCGGGTGCTCCTTTCGGGGCTTGCGTCAAGCAGGTCTTTCAGACGCGCCTTTCGCTCGCCAAGCGGCAGGCGCCGAAGGTCTTCGCCCTCAGCGAATAGCAGGTCGAAGGCATAGAAGATCAGATTGTCCGTCTTGGCGTCGGAGATCGCCGCCTGCAACGCGGAGAAATTCGGATTACCTTCGTGATCGAGTGCAACGATCTCGCCGTCGAGCAGCGCATCGGGCAACGCAGCCGCCGCTTTCGCGATCGCCTTAAACTTGTCGGTCCAGTCGAGGCCCTTGCGGGTCTTGAGAACGGCCTTCCCGTCCTCGATTCTTATCTGCACGCGATAGCCGTCGAATTTGATCTCGTGACCCCAGCCGTCGCCATGCGGCGGCCGCTCGACCGGCGTGCACAATTCGAAAGCGACGAAATCCGGCATCGCCGCAACTTTCGTTGGCTTGATCGGCTTGGTGGGCTCAGCCTTTTTCCCCTTGCGCGAGCGCGCCCCCGCCGCGTCGCCACGATTCGAATGCCACACCGCATCCGCCTTGCCTCGGCTGGAGGCCGCCGTCATGAAGGGCTTCGGCGACTTGCCTTTGCCGGCGGCGATCTGATCCATGCTGCGCCCCGAGGCGACCGAGCGGTCGTTCCCAAGGATATCGTTGGCGTCACCTTCGCGGGCATAGTCGTCGCGGTGTTTGATCAGAAGCCAGTTCGTGCGCTTGCCGCCATTGCGGTCGTGCCGCATGCGCACCAGCACCCAGCTCCCATGCAGCTTGTCGCCGTGCAGCGTGAATTTCAGGTCGCCCTTTGCAAAGCCTTTTTTTGGGTCGTCCGACTCCCAATAGCCGCGATCCCAGAGCTGCACAGTGCCGCCGCCATACTGGTCCTTCGGAATGGTGCCTTCGAAGTCACCATAGTCGAGCGGATGGTCCTCCACTTCGACCGCCAGGCGCTTGTCGTGCGGATCGAGCGAGGGTCCCTTGGTGACCGCCCACGACTTGAAAACGCCGTCGAACTCGAGCCGCAGGTCGTAGTGCAGCCGCGTCGCGTCGTGCTTCTGGATCACGAAACGGCGTCGCGCCGACGGCTTGACCGGCACGTCGCCGCTGGGCTCCGCGGTCTTTTCGAAATCCCGCTTCTTGCGGTAGGTGGAGAGGTCTCTCAAGGCCACGACAAACCCTCGGATTCGGAGCACGGCGGCAAAACAACTACCCCGGAACCGAGACCTGCTGTCGCCGTTGAAGTTCCGTCCATTCCCTCGACGCCAAGACAAACCAGAGATTGGACCAACGGAGAGATTGTAATGGCCGCGCGCCTATTGGAAAGGGTCGCTGAAGCTTTCCCTCGTGAGCTGTCCGGTGGCCCTTTACCCCGCCTCCCCGACTCCCGAGAAAGCCCATTTCCACATGATCAACAAGGAGACCGGCAACGGGCTGAAGCAGCAGATGGCATCCCGCTCTGGTTGCGCCGTGTCGCGGCGCGCCACTAAGAAAAGGCCGCATCGGTCTGCAGCGCGGCATCGCCGGGCGAGCTGAGTTTTCAGGGCGAATGCGATTGCACGAGATCTGGCGCGGCCACACATAGCGATCTCCCGCCGTACCCGGCAAGATATCCCCGCCGCAAGATCACGGTGGCTGGACGCGATCGCCTATCGTTTTGCCTTCCGCTTCTTGGCCTTCCGACCTCGCTTGGCACTCTTCTTCGGCACTTTCGCTCCGGCAGCTCTCGCCTCGGAGAGGCCGATGGCAATCGCCTGCTTGCGGCTTTTGACCTTCCGCCCCGAACGGCCGCTCTTCAATGTCCCCGCCTTGCGCTTCTTCATCGCGCGTTCGACGGTGGTGGAAGCTTTCTTCGAATATTTGCGTGCCATGATTGTTCTCCTGCTGGCGTAAAACCAATCGGCGCCGAAGGGGATAGTTCCGCTGCTCATGTCCCCTCGCCGTTGTGGACTCCGGACACGTCTTCGCATTCTCACGGCGCGATGCGTCCGAGTGATGCCTGAACATCCGCCCTTGGAGGGCGCAGGGAAAGCCGGGCGTCTGATGCACCCGCAGCCTCGTATGTGAAAATAGAGAAGCAGGCCTGAGAGTTTCTTTCCTGCATCCCCGTATCACGTTGGCTTTCAGCCTACAGATACGCCCGCCTTCGCCCGGCTTATTCCAAGAGACAAAATGCGATGCAGCAGGCCCGGATAATCGAGTCCGTCATGCCGGGCCGCTGTGGCGAATTCCTGACTCTTCGCGATTTCAGGATTGGGGTTCGCTTCAATGAAATACAGGGTGCCGTCGGCAGCGAGGCGAAAGTCGATGCGCGCGTATCCATCGAGGCCCAGCGTTCTGTAGATGCGTTTCGCTGTTCGCTGAATGCGGGCGCGTAGCTCCGGTGCAAGGCTCTTGGCCGGCCCATCGACAATTCCGACGCGCTCCTGATAATCCGGATCGTGTTTGACCTTCTCGGTGGCGATAGCCTGACCACCCATGGTGCCGAATTTCAATTCCCATACCGGTAGCACCCGCAGCCTGTTGTTGCCGAGCACGGCGACATAAAGCTCACGCCCCTCGATATATTGCTCGGCGATCGCGGCGGTTCCGACCCGCTCGTGGATAAAGGCGACGCGCTCTGCGAGCTTCTCGTCCGTATCGACGATGGATGCCTGCGAGATACCCCGGGATCCATCCTCGCTCAGGCTCTTGACGATCAGCGGCAGCGCAAGGCGCCCTGGCCGTTTGACCTTGCGGCGCATCGGGAACACGGCGAAGGCCGGCACCGCGATCCGGCGATGGTGCACCAGCGTCTTGGACAGATCCTTGCCGCGCGCCAGGATAAGGCCACGCGGGTTGCACCCGGTATAGGGGATTTTCATCAGCTCGAGATAGCTTGGGATGTGCTGGTCATACACCGGCTCATGGTGAAACTGCTCCAGCATGTTGAAGACCACATGCGGCTTGAAACTTTCGATCTCGTCGCGCACGGGTTTGATTTCCTCCTGCACGCCGAGCGGACGAATTTCATGGCCGGCCGTACGCAAGGTGCTCACGACGTCGTATTCTGTTTTCCACTCATTGATTTCCCGCGCAGTGTATCCGTCGGTTGAGTCCGGCGGCACAAAGTCCGGATGCATGAGCACGAGGACGCGCAAGCGTTTCATAGCGCGATCCATTTCCGCCGCGACGGGCCGAAAAGCGCGTGCATGGTCTTGGCAGTCAACAGGACGATGAAGTCGGTCAGAAGCTTCCGCTCGGAGCCGACGACGCGCAGATCGAGCTCGCGGCAGCGCAAGATCATGTCGTCGAGCACCGCATCGAGCGTCAATTGGTTCTCGCCGGTCCACCGCGCAACCAGCTGCCTGATATGGGCGCGGTGCCGCCGGATGAAGGAAGAAGCCGGTTTCCCCCGGCGATGCCGCGGATCGGTGGAAAAGAGCTTGGAGAGGTCGCGGTCGTAAGTCTTCGGTGCCTTGAAGGCATAGAAATCCTGCTTTTTCTGGTAGTGCTCGCCAAGCGTCTGGCCGAGCTCGTGCAGGGGATCGACACGCTCCCGCGTCGCGACTACCAGCCGTTTCCCGGCGATCTCCTCCATCAGCTCGTCGACATATTCGAGCTTCTTCAGCGCCGGCCAGCCGGCATAGCGCGTTCGCCAGTTCGAACGTGGCCGCAGCCACACCGCGAAAGTTTCGGCGAAATCCTCGTCCGGATGGCTCTGCGCGTACCAGAGCCGAAGATGCTGGACATAGCTGCGGCTGGCCGGATTGGGCCGGTAGTAGCGCGGGTAGTGCTTCGAGGACGGGCCGAACAATTGCTGCCAGCGCCGGCGGCGTTGCAACTGATAGCCGTGTTGAATGGCATGGCCTGCCTCATGACGGAGAATGGCCATGCACTCGGACCAGGTGCCACCCTCGACGTCGAGCATCATTTTCTTCTCGAGCTTCATCAGGCGGGGATGGGCCAGATAGAAGGGGATCGCAATGCCGGGCACATCCGCCGGACTGAACCATTCGCTCGATATCCAGGCGTGCGGCCGCAACCGGATGCCCTTCTCTTCAAGTTCTTCATAGAGGGCGTTAAGACAATTTTCGAGCCAGGTGCCCTCGATCCCAACCCTCAGGCTGCTGAGGCGGCGCCTGAGCAACTGCTCATCCGATAGCTTTTCCCAGGCGTATTTCTTCCGGCGTGGCATAGGGCTTCTGGAGGTTAAAACAACTCGGTATTTATGGTGTCATAGGAAGCTGCTGGCAACAACCGCCAAGTCTTGGCGGTGTGCCGTTATTCAACGGCCCGCTTCGGCTTTGGGCCGTTGGCGGGAGTTAGCGCCCACACTGCTCTCAGTCCGCATCTCTATCCGAAGCGACCTCGCGCCGATCAGTCCGCAGGTCGTCTTGGGGGCACAAGCCAACGTTAGTAGGTCCGAAGCGTTCGCACGCATCCGAAAATGAATATACGCGTTTCCGCCAATTGATTTAGATCAATGCACCAGGGCGCCGGTGTTTGCCATGTGAACGGTCAAATACACCCGCAACATTTGTGTCGCGCGATGCTCCTCAAGCCGACAATAATACTCAAGCTCGTTGTGCTTCTCGCGCTGATCGAGCTTGTTCAGCCGGCGCGCGCGCTTCAGTTAAAACGCGTGGAGACCGACTCCGGGACTGTTCTGAGATTGCGTGGTGACGTGAAAGACGGAGATTACGGCCGACTGAAATCGGCCCTGCAAAACGGATCGGTTATCGGCCTGGAGATAACGTCTGGCGGAGGCTCCCTGGAAGACGGCGTCGACATCGCGCGGGTCGTTCGAGACAAGGGTCTCATCGTATACGCGTCCAGGGAATGCGACTCGGTGTGCGCCTTCATCTTCCTGGCCGCGAAAGAAAGGTATATGGACCGAGGTTGCAAAATCGGAGTGCATTCCGTTTCCAACAAACGCGAGAGAGAGGATGCAGACAGCGCGCGCGTTACTATCCAGCTGTCGCGGCTCCTGGTCGGACTCGGAGTATCGCATTCTATCATCGGTAAAATCGTCGCGACGCCTCCAGCCAAGATCACCTTTCTGGACAATCGAGACCTGGTCGAGCTGAAGGTGCACCGAACCAATCCGTTCCGGAGGAACTATGGTGCTGCGAGCATGGCCCGAAGCCAGGAGGCCGGCTCGTCTTGCAACCTTGGCGGTGAGACTGAAGAAACAACCCACGCCGGCCAAAGGTCCTGCAAGACATCGGCCGCGTCCGCTTCTGGAGAACCCTGAACGCTCAATGACGAGCCGTCACTCTCCAGGTTTCAGAATTAACCTTTTTCGGGCGCATCAATCTTAACGCCAACATTTCGTTGCGGCTTCTTGCCGGTCCCATACAAGAGACTGGCCGGACATTGCCCGTCGTTCGGCAACCAAACGTGGCGAAGTCGTCGAGCGATTATACTCCGCTCGGTGACTTCGTGTTTGCCAACCGGACCTAACGATGCGCCCGACCGCGCTAAGCGACTTCGAACAGGCATCCACCGATCCGCGGCCTTCCTGGGCCAGCGTCTGGCATATCTGGACCGTCTTCATTCCGCGACGGTCCATCGATGGATCGCTAATCTGGAGGCGCGTTTTGGCGGCGACATGACGGTCGACATTGGATTTACAAGCGCCTCGCGGATATTGAAGAGCTCCACTAATCGTTGCGGGAGCAGATTTTCAGGCGCGCGCTTCCTGGAAGTCGTGATTTAGGGTTTGATCCGGCTAGTGAAGAACCGCGGCATCGTCGAAGCTCTTTTGTGCCTGCGACGAAAAAGCACAACGCCGGCCAACCGGAGTATAATCGCTTGGCGGCGCTGGCCTGGTCACCGGGACTCTGAAATCCCCCGATCGATAGTTAAGTCTGCGCAAGCGCGTGTCAGGTTCATCCACCGTTTGGCGGAGAACTGGGCCACTCAACCGTTCGGTTGAGCGGAACGGCCCAGGACCTCGGTTTATGAAAACAGATCGAGAATCAAATTTGTCACGCAGCTGCAATCGCCGCGACAAGTTTCGCTGCCAAGATCACTACGGCGGAATGGGCGCTGGATAGCTGGTTTCAACGGCGAAAATTTCGAAAGCCGCCGACGCTCGCATTAAGGTTCATTCCAGGAAATGGCCAAATGTGATCTGGTTCACTCGCCCATCCGGCAAATTGACCGTATAAATTTGAGGTTGTTTATTTTTGACGGGAGTACGTACCCGTGTTTTCAAGAAATCGTTTGAAATGGGGACTGCTGGCGTGCCTGATTATTTCGGCAGCGACCGCTATCCTTCAAACCGAATTGGCGCACGCGCTTTGGGTGAGGGAGGCACTTTATTTCGTGGAAACCGGATCAGCCGTGAGCGCGGTCGCTATTTGCCTTGCTCTGATTGCAACGGTTTAAATCGGAGTGGCTCGTCGGCCAGACGCGCTTGGCAAGTTCGCTGCTCACGTGATCGTCTGACCTGATACTCAATCAGCTCGCACAGATCAGTCCTGCGCCCTCAGCCGATATCCGATTCCGGTTTCGGTCAGCACGAATTGCGGGCGCTCGGGATCGGTCTCGATCTTCTGCCGCAGCTGCCGCACATAGACGCGCAGATATTGCGCGTCCGTCATTTCGTCCCAGAGCTCCTTGAGCAGCAACCGGTGGGTCAGCACCTTGCCGGCGTGCTGCACCAGCACCCGCAACAGATCGTACTCCTTGGGCGAGAGCTTGACTTCGCGCTCACCGACCTTGACGACGCGGCGCACGAGGTCGACCGAAAGCTCGCCGGAACGAAACACCGGGCGCTCGCCGTGGACCTGCAGCTGATGCCGCAGCGCCGCGCGCATGCGGGCCAGCAATTCGTCCATCCCGAAAGGCTTGGTCAGATAGTCGTCGGCGCCGAGATCCAGCGCCTGAACCTTGCCCGCCTCGTCGCCGCGGCTCGACAGCACGACGATCGGAACGCTGTCGTTGCGGCCGCGTATCATCCGCAGCAAATCATGGCCCTGGATATCCGGCAGCCCGAGATCGAGAATGATCAGCGCCGGGTCCTGCTCCAGCAATTCGAGTCCGGTCTTGCCGTTGGGAGCCTCCAGGATCTCGTAGCCTTGTGTGCTCAGGCCCATCCGCAGCAATTTGCGGATCGGCGGTTCATCGTCGATGACAAGGACCTTGATGGGGGTAGCGCTCATGCAGCCGTATCCAGTACTTGTGAAGCCGCGGGCGCGATCGGCAGCCGGATGGTCAGCACCGCCCCGCTCCGGTCGCCGCGGTTGTCGGCGGAAATCGTGCCCCCCATCGCCTCGACAAAGCCGCGGGAAATCGCGAGCCCAAGCCCGGTGCCTGGGCGGACATGGTCGCCCTTTTGCGCCCGATAAAACTTGTCGAATACGCTTTCCAGTTCGGATGTCGGGATGCCCTCGCCTTCGTCGATAATCTGCAGCGTGACGAGACTCTGATCGCGCCATCCCCTGATCGAGATCGTGGTCCCGGCCGGCGCATATTTGGCAGCATTGTCCAGAAGGTTGAAGAGCGCCTGCTCGAACAATACCGCGTCGAGCTCCAGCATCGGCAATTCCGCCTCGAGCTCGAGCGACACCTTGTGATGGACAAGGATCTTGCCAGCGCGGCGCAAGGCGCTGCCGATGATCTCGCCGACATCGTGCCGTGCAGTGTTGGGCTTGATGGCGCCGGATTCGAGCTTGGTCATGTCGAGCAGATTGGCGATGAACCGGTTGAGCCGCTCGGATTCATCGATCACCGTCGCCAGCAGATCGCTCTTCTCCGCTTCGGTCAGGCCACTGGCGAGGTCACGCATCGTGGAGGCCGCGCCGAGCACGGAGGCCAGCGGCGTCTTGAGATCGTGCGAGATCGAGGTCAAAAGTGCCGAGCGCAGCCGATCGGACTCGACGCTGCGTTTGACGCGGTCCATATCCTCCACCAGCAGCACCCGCTCGATCGCGAGCGCACCCTGATCGACCAATGCGTCGAGCAGCCGGCGTTGATCCGGCGCCAGCAGCGGGCCGGTTTTGTCGTCGTCGATCCCGATGACGCCGATCAGCCCCCGCCCGGTTCGCATCGGCAGAAACAGCCGCTTGGCGCCGGGCAGCGTATCGGAGCCGCGCCCAGCCGGGCGATCGTTACCCCATGCCCAGTTGGCGGCGGCAAGATCGGCCTTGTCGAGCTGGTCCTCCGGCGGGTAACCCGTCTTCACGGTGAGCACGCCGTTCTCGGGCAATAGCAGCACGACCCGTACCTTGAGCATCAGCGCGGTCTGATAGGCGGTCGCCCACAGCACGTCGTCGAGCGTCGCGGTGCCCGCCAGCTTCCGGCTGAAGGCGTAAAGCAGCTCCGTCGTTCGGATCCTGCCGATCGCGAAATCGGCTTGCGTGCGAACCCGTGCGGCGACGTTGGAGACGAGGATCGCGATCAACATGAAAAAGAAGAACGCCGCCACATTGGTCGGGTCGGTGATCGTGAAAGTGTAGACTGGCGGCAGGAAGAAGAAATTATAGCAAAGCGAAGCCGCGACGCTGGCGAGCAATGAAGGCCACAGCCCGAAGCGGACCGCCACGCTGACCACCGCGGTCAAGAATACCAGATCGACGTTCTCGATTCCGAACAGCGGCTGAATCAATTCAGCCGCTCCAAGGCCGGCCACGACGACCAGGAGCGCCATCAGATAGGGTTTTGGATTAGATGGCTCGGGCCGCTCCGCTGTCCGCACCGTCTTCTTCGGGACAGGTTCGGCGGCGAGCTCCTCGCCCGCAATCACATTCACGCTGATATTGCCGGCGCGGCGCACGAGATCATGCACCACCGATCCTCGCGTGAGTTCAAACCACCAGCTCCGTACGGTTTTTCCGATGATGATCTGCGTGACGTTGTTGGTCTGGGCGAAGCCGATGACGTCGTCGGCGATCCGGCGGCCGCCACCCGGGATCGTCAGCGCCTCGCCACCGAGCGCCTCCGCCAGGCGCAACGTATCGGCAAGCCGGTCCCGCTCCTCGTCGCTGAGACGCAACGAGCGCCGCGTTTCGATGCTGAGCGCCGTCCAGGGGGCATGCAGCCGGTCCGCGAGCCGCTTGGTGTAACGTACGAGCCCCGCCGCCCGCGGGTCCTCCGAGATACAAACGAGAATACGTTCGCCGGCCGCCCACGGGCCGGCGATAGCGTTGGCCTGCATGTGGGTAAGCAATTGCTCGTCGACACGCTCGGCGGTCCGCCGCAAGGCCAGCTCGCGCAAGGCGGTCAAGTTTCCCGGCGAGAAATAATGCTCGAGCGCGCGCTCGGCCTGCTTTGGGACGTAGACCTTGCCTTCCTTCAACCGCTGGATGAGGTCATCAGGGGTGAGATCGATCAGTTCGATTCCGTCGGCGCGGTCGAACGCCGAATCGGGAACCGTCTCGCGCACCCGCACATGCGTGATCTGCGCGACCACGTCGTTGAGGCTTTCGATATGCTGGATGTTGACTGCCGTGTAGACGTCGATGCCGCGCGACAGCAATTCCTCGACATCGAGATAGCGTTTCGGGTGACGGCTGCCGGGCGCGTTGGTGTGGGCGAATTCGTCGACCAGAGCGAGCTGCGGGCGGCGCGCAATCAGCGCATCGAGATCCATTTCCTCGAGCGTCTGATCCTTGTAGGTGATGCGCTTGCGCGGAATGACCTCGAGGCCGTGCAGCAACGCTTCCGTCTCCGCCCGCCCGTGGGTCTCGACGATGCCAACGACGACATCGACACCGGCCTTCTGCCGGGCATGGGCGCTTTGCAGCATCTCGAAGGTCTTGCCGACGCCGGGAGCGGCGCCGACAAAGATTTTCAGCCGCCCGGCCTCGCTGTTTTCGCGCCGCGCCGCCTCCAGCAGGGCCTCCGGCGAGGGACGTTGTTCTGGGTCGCGGCGCGGCTGTTGAACCATATCGTCAATATAGTCTTCGAGCCTGCCCCGGCCTAGACCGCCGGCCCCGGCCTGGAGCGTGCTATCTGGCCGCGGCCGCGTCCAGCGCCAGGTTGAGCGCCAGCACGTTAACCCTGGGTTCGCCCAGCAGCCCCGCCAGACGGCCGGCGGTGTTTTCCGAAACAAGCTGGCGAACGCGGTCTTCCGGCATGTTTCGCGCTTTCGCGACACGCGGCACCTGGAATAGCGCGCCTTCCGGCGAAATGTCCGGGTCGAGCCCGCTGCCCGAGGTCGTAACAAGGTCGACAGGAACGGGGCTAGAGGGGTTTTCCGCCTTCAACTTATCCACGTCTTCCTTGATCCGGTCGTTGAGGGCCTTGCTGGTCGGGCCGAGATTCGACCCGCCGGAATTGGCCGCATTGTAGGGCGCGGGCACAGTCTTGGTCGAATCAGCCGGGTCCGGCGCCGTCGTCGCCGAAGGCCGGCCATGGAAGTATTTGTCGCTCTTGAATTCCTGCCCAATCAGGGCCGAGCCGACTACCTTGCCGTCACGCTCGATCAGGCTGCCTTGCGCCTGGTTCGGAAAGATCGCATTTGCGATTCCCGTCATGGCGAGCGGATAGGCAAGACCCGTGATCAACGTCAGCAGCAGAAGGATCAGGATCGCCGGGCGAATTTCTCGAAGCATGGTACGTCTCCTGTAGTTTCGTCATTGCGAGCGAAGCGAAGCAATCCATAAAACGACCGAAGGACTGGATTGCTTCGTCGCGTAGCTCCTCGCAATGACGGCTAGGCCAGATGCAGCGCGGCGACCACGAGATCGATCGCCTTGATGCCGATAAAGGGAATGACGATGCCGCCAAGGCCGTAAATCATCAGATTGCGGCGCAGCAGCGCCCCGGCGCCGATGGCGCGATAGGCAACGCCCTTCAGCGCCAACGGAATCAACGCGACGATGATGAGCGCGTTGAAGATGATCGCCGACAGAATTGCGCTTTGCGGGCTCGCCAGATGCATGACGTTGAGTACCGCGAGCTGCGGGTAGAACGCCAGGAACATCGCGGGAATGATCGCGAAATATTTCGCGACGTCATTGGCGATCGAGAAGGTGGTCAGCGCACCGCGCGTCATCAGAAGCTGCTTGCCGATCTCGACGACCTCGATCAGCTTCGTCGGGTTGGAATCGAGATCGACCATGTTGCCGGCTTCGCGCGCGGCCTGCGTGCCGGTGTTCATGGCAACCCCGACATCGGCTTGGGCCAGCGCCGGCGCGTCGTTGGTACCGTCGCCGCACATCGCGACCAGCTTGCCGTTGGCCTGCTCGTCGCGAATCAACTTCAATTTGTCTTCAGGGGTCGCCTGGGCGAGGAAATCATCGACGCCGGCTTCCGCGGCAATCGCAGCCGCGGTCATCGGGTTATCGCCTGTGATCATCACGGTGCGGATGCCCATGCGGCGCAATTCGGCGAAGCGTTCGCGAATGCCGCCCTTGACGATATCCTTTAGGTGAACGACGCCGAGCAGGCGGCCATCCTTGGCGACCGCAAGCGGGGTACCACCGGACTTGGCGATCTCATCCGATATCGCGGTGATTTCGCGCGCCGCATCGGAATTGAGCGACGGCTGCAAGGCACGAACCGTGTTGCCGCTGGCCATCGCTTGTGAGGTCCCGCCGCTGACATAGGCCAGGATCGCCTCAACCGCGCCCTTGCGGACCGACGAGCCGCCGGCGTCGATGCCGCTCATGCGGGTTTGCGCGGTGAACGGGACGAAGGTCGCCGCCAATTCCGCCATGTCGCGGCCGCGGATGCCGTATTTTTCCTTGGCAAGCACCACGATCGAACGGCCCTCGGGGGTTTCGTCCGCGAGCGATGCGAGCTGCGCCGCGTCCGCCAGCTCCTGTTCATTGATGCCGCGAATCGGACGGAACGCAGTGGCCTGGCGGTTGCCGAGCGTGATGGTGCCGGTCTTGTCGAGCAACAGCGTGTCGACGTCGCCGGCCGCCTCGACCGCCCGCCCCGACATCGCCAGCACGTTGAAGCGCACCAGGCGGTCCATGCCGGCAATACCGATCGCCGACAGCAACGCGCCGATGGTGGTCGGAATCAAGGTGACGAACAGCGCAACGAGGATGATCACCGAAATCTGGCCGCCGGCATAGGCGGCATAGCTTGGAATCGTCACGGTCGCGAACACGAAGATGATGGTCAGGCCCGCGAGCAGAATATTCAGCGCGATTTCGTTCGGCGTTTTCTGCCGCTCGGCGCCCTCGACCAGCTTGATCATGCGGTCGATGAAGGTCGAACCTTGCGCGGCCGTGATGCGAACCCGGATCCAGTCCGACAGCACCTGCGTGCCGCCGGTCACAGCGGAGCGGTCACCGCCGGATTCCCGGATCACGGGAGCGGACTCGCCTGTGATCGCAGCCTCATTGACCGAGGCCACGCCCTCGATGATTTCGCCATCGGAGGGAATATTGTCGCCGGCCTCGACCAGGACGATGTCGCCGACTTTCAGGCTGGTGCCCGGCACCAGGCGAAACTCCCTGCCCGAACCGGTCAACAGCTTGGCCTGGCTTTCGGTGCGCGTCTTGCGCAGCGACTCGGCCTGCGCCTTGCCGCGGCCTTCGGCCACGGCTTCGGCGAAATTGGCAAACAGCACCGTGAACCACAGCCACAGGATGATCTGAAAGGTAAAGCCGAGGCCCTCCCCGCCGCTTGCGAGATCGCGCAGGAAGATCACCGTGGTGAGCGTGGCGACGACTTCGACCACGAACATCACGGGGTTCTTGACCATCAGCCTCGGATCGAGCTTGGCGAAAGCCGAGCCGATCGCGGGCAGCACGATCTTCGGATCGAGCATGGCGGACGCAGGCATCTGCCGCTGCTGTTTTGTGGCTTCCATAGCATTCACTCCGGTCAAAACAAGGTATTGGCGTTCATCGCCAGATGCTCGACGATCGGGCCGAGCGCGAGCGCCGGGAAGAATGTGAGACCGCCGATGATGAGAATCACGCCGACGACAAGGCCGACGAACAGCCCGCCCGTCGTGGGCAGCGTTCCGGCCGAGGGCGGAATGGATTTCTTGCCCGCGAGCGAGCCCGCCATCGCCATGGCCGGAACGATCATGAAGAAACGTCCGACGAACATCGCGCTTGCGAGCGTCAGGTTGTAGAAGAAGGTATTGCCGGAGAGCCCGCCAAAGGCCGAGCCGTTGTTGCCGGTGGCCGAAGTATAGGCGTAGAGCACCTCGGTAAAGCCGTGCGGACCGGCATTGTTCATGGCGGCAACCGTCGAAGGCAGCGCCACCGCGACCGCGGTCCAGCCGAGATACATCAACGGCAGTACGAGAATCGCGAGCATCGCCATCTTGACCTCGCGCGCCTCGATCTTCTTGCCGACATATTCAGGCGTGCGCCCGACCATGAGGCCGGCGACGAAAATCGCCAGCACGACAAACAGCAGCATGCCGTAGAGGCCGGCGCCGACGCCGCCGACGATGATTTCGCCGAGCTGCATGTTGATCAGGGGAATCATGCCGCCCAATGCGGTGAAGCTGTCGTGCATGGCGTTGACCGCGCCGCAGGACGCAGCCGTGGTGACGACCGCAAACAGGCTCGATGCGACGATGCCGAAGCGGACTTCCTTGCCCTCCATATTGCCGCCGGTCAGGCCCAGCGCATCGAGCGCGGTGGTGCCGTTGGCTTCGGCCCAGTAGGTGACGGCAACGCCTGCCACGAACAGCACGCCCATGACGCCCAGGATCGCCCAGCCCTGCCGCTGGTTGCCGACCGTACGGCCGAACACGTTGGTCATCGCCGCGCCGATCAGGAAGATCAGCATCATCTGCACGAAGTTGGACAATGCTGTCGGATTCTCGAACGGATGGGCCGCGTTGGCGTTGAAGAAGCCACCACCATTGGTACCGAGCATCTTGATCGCGACCTGGGAGGCAACCGGGCCGACCGCGATCGTCTGCTTGACGCCCTCCAGTGTCGTAGCGTCGACGTAAGCGCCAAGCGTTTGCGGCATCCCCTGCCAGACCAGAAACAGCGCTGCAACGATACAGATCGGCAACAGCACATAGAGCGTGGCGCGGGTCACATCGACCCAGAAATTGCCGATCGTGCGCATCGAGGCCCGCGAAAAGCCGCGGACCAGGGCAACGGCGAGCGCAATGCCGGTCGCCGCCGACAGGAAGTTCTGATGCGTCAGGCCGAGCATCTGCACGAGATAGGACATCGTGCTTTCGCCACCGTAATTCTGCCAGTTGGTGTTGGTGATGAAGCTGATCGCGGTGTTGAAGGAGAGGTCTTCAGCAACGGCAGATTGTTCGGCCGGGTTGAACGGAAGCACGGCCTGCAGCCGCATCAGCGCATAAAGGATGAGGAAGCCGCCGACATGGAAAAACAGCATCGCCACCGTGTAGGTGACCCAATGCTGCTCACGCTTTTCGTCGACGCCGCCGATCCAGTAGAGCGCAAGCTCGATCGGCCTCAAGACCGGCGACAGGAAGGTGCGCCCGCCGTCGAAGACGCGCGTCATGTACCAGCCGAGCGGTTTGACCAGCGCGACGATGATGGCGCAGAACAGAAAAATTTGAATCCATCCAATGGCGGTCATGATGCAGTGCCTTAGGAGTTGTGATGGGAGCCGCGAGGGGCGAAAGCGTCCAAGCCGATCAGAAGCGTTCGGGGCGCAGCAGGGCGTAGGTCAGATAAAACAACAGACCCGCGGACACGAGGCCCGCCAATGCGTAATCGAACATCATGGCCGTATTCCCTTTTCGAACGCGCGTCAGTGACCGAAGAAATTCCCGCGAGATTTAAAGCCGTTCGCAGGCATAGGTGTAACCGACGGCGGCTGCGAAGAAGCCCAGGCCAAGGGCCAACACGATAACGTCCAGCATGGAAATCTCCGCTTGCACTCGCTTGGTGCCGGAAAACGCACATGAATGGGCGCTTTCCAGTTTGAGGCCATGAAATGCCATTCGACGCGTAGGTTTTCGAGGCGGCGTGGGTTACGACGTTATAGGAATCTCATAAAGACGAGCGGCATCGCCGCATCCCACAACGTCCCTATAACAAAGCGCTGGGCTGCATCCCGATATCCTATTCCAGTATCGCTATGTTGATGGCGGACGCCGACGTTCGACTCCCGGCGCAAACTCGCAGCGTGGATAAGCGCGGTACGAATCTTGCTCGTCGAGAGAAGCCAACGCGAACGAAAAGTTATTATTTTTCTATCTGGTAACGACGAAAAAAATGCCGATCGATCCCTCCAGCGTTCGTTCTTGTTTCGCGCGCAACATCGCGACGAAAACGCGCCGTGCCGTGATGGCTTCAGTTTTGGCCGTCGCGGCATTGGCCATCACAGGTCTTTCAGCGCGCGCGGAAGACCCCAACATCACTAGCCGCCGCGCCGCCGAGCGAACCGATTTCACCAACGAGGAAATCAAGGACGGCTTTTTCAAGATCGCCTTCGGCGCCGAATTGCAGATCGACCAGCCGGCCGACCGCGTGCGCAAGTTCGACGAGCCGGTGAGGATTTTCGTGGACGCGGCCGGCGCACTGGAACGGCGCAACGAACTCGCCAGAGTGGTCGCTGACATTCGCTCGCGCGTCAATCATCTCGACATCGACCTCACCATCGATCGCCGCGCCGCCAACTTCGTGGTGCGGCTTGTCCCCGAACGCAGGCTGAAGTCCACCATTCGCGCGCTCTATGGCAGCAAGAGAGCAAAGCAAATTCAACAGAAACTCAGTCCGCAATGCCTGTCGGGCATCGGCAAGGACGAAAGCTTTCGTATCCGCCGCGCGGAAGTGATACTGCCGGTCGATGCCGGAGATTTCACCTTCTACGATTGCGCCTATGAGGAGCTTTTGCAGGCACTCGGCGCCATCAACGACGACGCCTCAGTACCGTGGACGATGTTCAACGATGACGTCCAGATGGGGTTCTTCGACGTCTACGATCAGTACCTTCTCAATATTCTTTACGACCCGCGCATCACCCCCGGCATGACCAGGGACGAGGTCGATGCCGTTCTGCCCGACATTCTCTTGAGCGCGCGCAAATGGGTGCGCGAGATCAACCCGCCACGCCGCGCCGAATCAGAGAATAGTCCAGTCGATCGCAATTAAGCTCAATGCGAGCGATTTCGCGCCGACGATGACGAGTATTCGGTAATCGGAGCGTTGTGACCAGTCTGATGTTGCGCTAGTTGGCTCGAGCGCTGATTCTTGGTCGGCGCGCTGGCAGACGCCCCGGCTTCCGCGCGGACGACCGCGAGAGCAAGAAGCGCGACGCAGAGAACGACGAGTTTTCCGATCGCAAGATACCTGTGCATGGTTTCCTCCAACAGGTCCGGAGACAACGGAGCCTGAGGTTTTCGCTCGGTAAAAGCTCGACACCGTGGCGGCGTCTTGTTGTCTCCGAGTAAGATCATGATACCAGCGCTCGCTGAGCGCAACAAACAAACGGCAGATGCATAAAAGATCAGCACGCCGGAGTGGCCGACGAAAGACGCATCACGCTCTGGTTAACAGGAAGCGCCAGCATTGCGCGACCGAGAACCCAACGGCCGACACTGACCGCGGTTGCGCCTTCCACCGATTCGGCTCGCGCGAAACCCGACGTCCTAGTTTGATTTGCTAGTTTGATTTGCCGGATGGTTTTGCTGCCGGTTCCGGATCGTGGACCTGCCCCCAAGGGTCATACGGCTTTTTCGGGGTTGGAATTCGATCCAGCGCCGCCTTGTAGGCCTTTTCGTCGACCCTAGGCTTCTCCTCGATCGTCGGCGCCGCATGGCTGCCCTTCTTGCTCTGGGCATGTGCCGAAGGGACCAAAAGCAGCGTCACCGCCGCGACCGCGAATGCTATTTCAGCCGCTTTCGCTTTGCCTGCCATGTCTCTCTCCCATCCGCGCCTTACCCTATTGAACCCCAGATTGCCCGATCATGACACCCCCATCCGAGCCCGTGGAATACCCAAGGTAATGAGGTGGGAAGCTTGCCGATGATTCGCCCGGCGCTGGGCGCAAATGCGTCAGGACTACTGCCATTAGTTCCTTTTATATATGAAAAATAGCACCTTGTCGCTGCAACGCGATAGGAGATATCGTTTTAGGCAGGCGATTCAGGAATGTACGATGCGCCCGGACACGGATCTACGGGTAGATCAGATGGGTAAGGCGGACAGCGCCGCCTCGAAACCCCCGTTACATATCTGGCTCGGGGGCGTCGCGGTTCGCACGATTTTTCTACTCGTGCTTACGGTGTTGACCGCGCGGGTAGCTAGCCCTCAGATCGAACGCCTCTCCTCGGTCTACGAAACACCCGGCGATCTCGTTCGCGTCTTGATGGGCGTCGGCGTTTGCGCGTGGTTTATCGTCAACCTCTTTATCCTGCCCAAGGACGCTGGTGCCTATCGCACCTGGATGTATCTTGGCCTTGCGCTGTTGCCGCTGTCGGTGCTCTGCGCATTCGTCGTTTGGTGATATTCTCAAAGCCTGTTTTGGAAGGCCTGAGCGCTGCGCAGGTGGTGCCCAGGCGTGTTCATTCCCAGAAGGTGACGATCAGCCCGCCAACGACGATCAGCAAGCCGCCGAACAAGACCGGCATTCCAGGCGGACTGCGAAACATGATCAGATTCACCAACTGCCACATGATGAAAAGAATGGCGATGTAGAGTCCGACCACGCGGCCAAATTCGACGGGCGCGAGGTTGAGCGAGAGGCCGTAGCCAAACAGCAAGAGCGCCCCGGCGAGAAATAATGCACCGCGCGGCAGCCACGCGGTTTGACCAATCCCCATGCGCACAATCGCGTCACCGAACGTTTCGAGCGACGTTGCGGCGATCAAAAACAGGAAAATTCTGAAGTCCATCTCTCCTCAAATCGCGAACCGAGCGTGAGCCAACATAGACGATATCGTTGGCGAGATGGCGAAATACTGCGACGTATTCCCGTATCCTCTGGAAATTACAAGGACCGAGTCCCCGCGTCGCGAAGCCGGCGCGCGGCTACTTGGTTTGCGCCGCCGCAACCACTGGCGGCGGTTCACCGAGAGCGCATTCGCGCCAGTCCGGCACGGTGCAGTTCGAGGGCCAGTTGCCACCGAGTGCCATGAACAGCGCGGCGGTATCGGAGATACGATTGGCCTCGGTCTGCACGCGAATCACGGCCGCGGTCAGGTAAGTCTGCTGCGCATTGAGAACCGCGAGCTGGTTGACCTGCCCTTCGCCGAGCTGCTTTTCGACGATGTCCAGGCTCGCCTTTGCGGCGTCCTCGGCGCGCCGCGCCGCGCGCATCGCCCTGGCATCCGCCTGTAAGGCCCGCAGGGCGTCGGCGACGTTCTGGAAGGCGGTGATGACGGTGGCGCGATATTGGGCTTCGGACTGCTCGAGCGCAGCTTCGGCCGCCTTCTGCTTGTGATAGAGCGTCAGGCCGTCGAAGATCGGCGCCGCGGCGGCGGCCCCCAAGGTGAAAAAGCCCGTCCCGGGCGCGAAGACCTGCGGCCAATTGAACGCGGCTGAGCCGCCGTTGGCGGACAACGTGATATTGGGCAAGCGGGCCGCGATCGCGACACCGATCTGGGCTGCCGCCGAATGCATATTGGCTTCCGCCGCGCGCACGTCGGGCCGGTGATCGACCAGCTTGCCCGGCAGGCTGATCGGCAAATTGGTCGGCAGCTTGAGATGCGCGAGATCGAACTTCTGCCTGATCTCGTCGGCCGCATATTGCCCGGCCAGCGCGGTGAGCAGGTCGCGCTGCTGGGCCAGCTGCTTTTCGAGCGGCGGCAGCAGTTCCTCAGCCTGGGCAAGGGCTGCGTCCTGCGCCAGCACGTCGGCCTGGGCGGCCTGGCCGAAATTGTGCTGCCGCTTCAGGATGTCCAGCAGGCGCTTTTCGATCGCAATGATACGCTGGGTCGCGGCGATCTGCCCGCGCAGCGATGCTTCCTGAATGGCCGCCGTCACCACGTTGCTGGTCAGCGTCAGGTAGGCGGCCTCCAGCTGGAACAATTGCTGCTCGGCTACCGCATCCAGACTTTCGACGGCGCGGAAGTTGCCGCCCCAGATATCCGGCACAAACGACACCGTGAGCTGGTTGGTGACCAGCGAGAATTCGGATTGCGGCCCCTGGGTCGGAATCGGGGGTATCTGCTGCGGATTGGCAACCAGTATCTGCTGGGTTGCCGAGTTGCCGGTGATTTGCGGGAAGAACAGGCCGCGTTGCGCGAGCGCATTGTAGCGGGCAACCTTGATCGCAGCTTCCGCGGCTTGCAGGTTGGGATTTTGATTGACCGCTTCCCTGACCAGCTGGTTCAGCGGCTCAGACTTGAACGCCGCCCACCAGCGCGTGGAGACGTCCGCGCCGGTAAGGAAGCGCTGGCCGGCAACGTTGGGGGGACCGCTGCCGGGATTTGGCGATGCCAGCGTTCCCTTGACGTAGCCGGTAACATCGGGCGTGGCAGCGGGATTGAAATTCGGCCCCACGGCGCAACCCGACATCGCAAGCGACAAGACGGCCAGGGCGGCCGCGCCGGAGGCGATGCATAGCCTCGGTCGGCGGTTTGCACTAGCCATCCGGATTGCCTTCGATGACTGTGGCGATATCGCCGTGGACCATGGCGCTTTCGGCGTCTTGTGATTCGGTGTCTCTTGAAAGGAATATCTTTCGAAGCGCCGGCGCTACAACCAGCAAAAGCAGCGGCCCGATGAACATACCACCCACGACGACGGTTGCCAGAGGACGCTGCACCTGGCTTCCGATACCATGTGAAATCGCGGCCGGGAACAGACCGACGCCGGCCGACAGCGCGGTCATCAGCATCGGCCGCATGCGCTGTTCTGCGCCGTGAAACACCGCTTCGGCGACATCCATGCCCTGCACCCGAAGCTCCCGGAAGTAGGTAATGTTGAGAATGCCGTCCATCACGGCAACACCGAACAGCGAGATGAAACCGATCGCCGCCGAGACGGAAAAATCGAGCCCCGCGAAATAGAGCGCAATCAGGCCACCACCAATCGCAAAGGGAATGCCGGCCACCGACAACAGGCTATCACGCAGCGAATTGAACAGCCCGTACAGCAGCACAAGAATCAACAGCAGCGTGATCGGAACCACGATCAACAGCCGTTGCTTGGCAGCCTGAAGGCTGTCGAACTCGCCGGCCCAGATGATGCGATATCCGTTCGGCAGTTTGACCGCATTCGAGACCCGCTCCTGGGCCTCCTCAACGGTACCGCCGAGATCGCGGCCGCGGACGCTGAACTTGATCGGAATGTAGCGCTGGCTGCGCTCGCGGTAGATGAACGAGGCTCCGGTATCGAGCGTGATGTCGGCGAGTTCACTCAGCGGCACATAGCCATTGGTGCCCGACGGCGTCGAATAGGCGACCTTGACGTTGCGAACCGCATCGATGCTGCTGCGGTATTTGGCATCAAGCCTGACGGCAAGGCTGAACTGCCGGTCGCCTTCCAGGATGGTGGTGGCCGTCGTGCCGCCGAGCGCGGCCTGAATGACGGTATTGACGTCGCCGGTGTTGAGTCCGTAGCGAGCCGCCTTCTCGCGATTGACCTTGATGTTGAGGTTGGGCTGCCCCAGCAGATGGAATATTCCAAGATCGGTCACGCCCCTGACCTTCGCCATCTCAGCCTTCACCTGGGTCGCGAGCCCTTCCAGCACCTCGAGGTTTGGCCCGATCACCTTCACCGAATTGGCGCCCTTGACGCCCGACAGCGCCTCCTCCACGTTGTCCTGG
>Ga0210389_10001249_pt1 | contig 20750 bp, 19 predicted proteins | sample IncBWH28OmetaG_FD_160127 | JGI IMG/M metagenome (GOLD analysis project Ga0210389, IMG submission 160127) | Forest soil microbial communities from Barre Woods Harvard Forest LTER site, Petersham, Massachusetts, United States - Inc-BW-H-28-O ...
CCTGTTCGAGTAGCGCGATCGCCTGCATGTTGGCCTCGCGCGACCAGGCGCGAATATGCGGAAGCGCGCGCAGGTAGAAATTATAAGCGGTGAGGTCTGCGGTCGGCCGCTCGGACGCACGTCTGACCTCGGTGTCGAGCAGCAAAGGGTCGATCACGCCTGCGACGTGGGAGGCGACCTTGTCCTGGAGCTCGAATACCTCTTCCATCGGGCCGTCGAATTTTTCGGCCCACAGGTGCGCGCCGGTCGAGCAATCGATGAGCTGGCCCGTGATGCGCAGCCGCGCGTCCGCCTTTCGCACGCTGCCCTCGAGCACATAGCGCACGCCGAGCTCTCGTCCGACCTGCCTGATGTCGACGGCCTTACCCTTGTAGGTGAACGACGAGTTGCGTGCGATCACGAACAGCGACTTAAAGCGCGACAGCGCGGTAATGATGTCTTCCACAAGTCCGTCGGCAAAATAGTCCTGCTCGGAATCGGTGCTCATGTTTGTAAAGGGCAACACGGCGATGGACGGCTTGTCGGGAAGCTCGAGCGCGGGCGCTTCGCCCATCGGCAAAGGCGGCTGCGTGCTTGCAACGCCTTCTCTTGCAAAATCGTCGAACCTGACTCGCCATGCCCGCATCGGCTCGGCGATATTCTTCAAGGTCTGCGGGCCCAGATCGTGGCAGGCGAACTCGACCTTGCCGCGGACGTGCCGATAGGCGTCGTCGGAGATGCAGATCCCTCCCGGCTCGGCGATCCCCTGAAGGCGCACGGCGATGTTGACACAGTCGCCGAAGATGTCGTTTTCGTCGACGATGATGTCGCCGACATGCATGCCGATCCGGAACGCGATTCTATTGTTCTCGGAAGGATCGCTGTTCTGCGACGCCAACGCGCGCTGAAACTCGACCGCGCCGCGTACGGCGTCCACCGTGCTTGCGAATTCGACCAGGGTGCTGTCGCCGGTGGTCTTGACGACCCGGCCGCGATGTGTCGCGACGGCGGTTTCGAGGAGGCTCTTTCGAATGGTCCTGAGCCGGGTCAAGACGCCTGCCTCGTCGGCGCGTACCAGGTCGCCATATCCTTCGACAGCCGCCGACAGAACCGCTGCCAGTCGTCGTTCCACGCGTTCGCCGGTCAAGCAGCTTTCCCTTTCACGTCGAGCCACAATATCCTAAGGTTTCAGAAGCCGGCACAGCGGTGAGTAACTTTTTCTGGTGTGGATATTCAGACCGCTACATCAGGGAACCGGACCTCTCGCGGCCGGAAAGATGGCTGGCCCGCCGTGCGATCTCGCTATCAAGCCGCGCTGCGAGTCCGGAACTCACCTCCACCATCGGCAATCGGACTTCGGCGCTGTCGATCAGGCCGGCGCGCGCCAGCCAATACTTCGCCGGTGCCGGGCTCGGCTCGGCGAACAGCAGCCGCGTCAGACCGGACACGCTTTCCCAGCGCTCGCGGGCGGCATCAAGCTTGCCTTGCTTCAGCAGCGTGCGCACAGCGGCAAAGGCCGTGGTCTCGATGTGGGCCGACAGCAGGATCGCGCCGTCGGCACCGTCGGCCAGCGCGTCGAAATATTCGGCGTCCTCTCCGGTCAGGATGCGAAAGCCGGCCGGCCGGCGCCGCAAGAGATCGATCGATTGTGCGCGGTTGGCGCCGCAGTCCTTCATGCCCGCGATGTTGGGATGTCCGGCAAGTTCGAGCAGTGTCTCATTCTCGAGATTGACCCCTGTGCGATAGGGGATGTTGTAGAGCACGATCGGCCAGGAGGCATGGTCGGCGAGAACAGTGAAATGCTGGATCAACCCGCGTTGTGACGGCCGCGAATAGTACGGGCTTGAGATCAGGTAGCCGTCGATCGGCCACCCTGCTGTCTCATCCAGGGTGTGACATAGCTTCCTTGTGTGGCTGCCGGAAATGCCAAGACAGATCGGCAGGTAACGCTTGCCCTCGGCGATCACCTCCCGTGTTGCCGCGACGAGCCATTCGAGTTCGGCCATCCCGAGCGTCAAGCCTTCGCCGGAAGTCGCGGCAAGGATCAACCCATCGACGGGCAGCGCCGCGTAGTGCCGCACCAGCCGCCGCAGCGAGATCTCGTCGAGCACGCCGTCGCAAAACGGCGTGATGAGCGGCAGCCAGAGGCCGTGCAGCCGCGATCGAAGGTGGGAGCATTCGGGGTTGCAACGTATGAGACTAGTCATGGTCTATCTCCTGATTGGCCGGAGACGGGACACAAAAAACCCCACCTCACGGCGGGGGTTTCAAAGATCGGGCGTAAGCTTAAGAAGTCTATCGCGCGCGTCGATCCAAGGCCCCCGGAAGGGAGGCTTTTTTCATCACAGCGGTTGCGCACGGATTCGTGATCATTGGAACATGATGCGGCGTGCCGGTTCCACTGTCAACGCTAGTGCCGCCTGCTGAGGCGGAGCACGAACTTCGGAAAGTGGGCACTAGTGCCGCCCATTTGAAGTTCCTGCAGTGCAAGCGGCGAATCCGTCCAGGAACTTCAAATGGATAAGCGGCACTAGAATGATCAGTTTACTAGTGCCCATGACTTTCCCGAAGTTCGTGATTCCGAAAGTGGGCACTAGATCTTTCTCATGATGAAAAACCGCGAGGCGGAAAAACGATAGTCAGAGCCTCGGCAAACTCTCCGCAAGAAATCGGATTCTTTAAGAAAAAAAGCCGAGCTCGTAAGAGCCCGGCTTTAAGTATTGGCCACGTGGGGCCGACACAATCACCTTCCAAGAGGGATAACCGAACACCCGCGCCACTGGAGGAGGGGGACATGTGCGCAGCGCGAAAGCTCAGTGTAGAAGCACTATGCGCTTTGCGATCACGTTGCAGCAACCGGGGAGACCGCATGTCAGACATGCGCTGACCAGTTATCGACCGATAATTAGAGCGTGATCCGGAAAAGTGGAAACCGGTTTTCCGAAAAGATCACGCTCAAACAAAGAGGTCTAGGACGGCCAGCGCTGCGCCTTGCTCACCACGAAGTCGCGGAACACCTGAACACGGGCGACCGTCTTCAATTCTTCGGGATAGACGAAGTAGGTGTCGAGCTGAATGGAGTCCGATTCTCCAAATAGTTGCACCAGGCGGTTGTTTTCCTCGACCAGGTAATCCGGCAGCGCCGCAATACCCAGGCCCTGCTGGCAGGCGCGCACCAGACCGAGGATATTGTTGACCTTGAAATAGGCCTCGCGCGGGCCGCTTCCGTTGCGGCCGGCCTCGATCAGCCAGTTGCGGTTTTGCAGATGCGGGGCAACCTGTCCGTCGGCGAGCGTAATGATCCGATGGGCATCGAGCTCGTCGAGCGTACGCGGCGTGCCGAATCGCTTGATGTATTCCGGCGAGCAATAGGCATGAAAGCCCATCGCGAACAGCTTGCGCTGGATCAGGTCGGGTTGAGTAGGCTTCCGGGTGCGTATTGCGACATCGGCCTCGCGCATCGAGAGGTCGAGTTCCTCGTCGGTGACAATCAGCGAAATGCGGATTTCCGGATAGAGCGCGGTGAACTCGCCAAGCCGGGGAATCAGCCAGTTGATGCCGACCCCGGGCGTGGTGGTGATCTTGAGGTCGCCGCTCGGCCGCTCGCGGCTGTCGGTGAGTTTTGCCCGCGCGGCCTGCAATTGCATGAAGACGTCATGGGCGGTGCGGAACAAGAGGTCGCCCTGTTCGGTCAGGATCAGGCCGCGCGCATGGCGGTGGAACAGCGAAACCGACAATTCCTGTTCGAGTGCGCTGACCTGGCGCGAAACGGCCGATTGCGAGAGGCCAAGCTGCTCGCCAGCATGCGTGAAGCTTCCCGCTTCTGCCGCCGCGTGAAACACCTTCAGCTTGTCCCAATCCATATCCGTAAATCCGTCGCGGGTTCGAGGCATGATTATTCGGCTGCCGCGCGATCGCTCGCGCGAAGCGCCAGAAAACGTTCGGCTTCAAGGGCGGCCATGCAGCCGAGGCCGGCGGCAGTGACCGCCTGGCGGTAGGTTTCGTCGGCAACGTCGCCGGCGGCGAACAGGCCGGGCACGGAGGTCGCGGTCGAATTCGGCGCCACCTCGACATAGCCGGACGACTTCAGCTTGACCTGGCCGACGACGAGGTCGGTTGCCGGCGCATGGCCGATCGCGATGAAGACGCCGTCGGCGGGAATTTCCGTGAGCGCGCCGGTCTTGACGTTCTTCAGCCGGACATGGGTGACTTTGGCCGGCTCCTCGCTGCCGCGGACTTCGTCGATCGCCGAATCCCACACCACCTTGATCTTGGGATGCTTGAACAGCCGCTCTTGCAGGATGCGTTCGGCGCGGAAGTGATTGCGGCGATGCACGACGGTCACTTGGGAGGCGAAGTTGGTGAGGAAGAGCGCTTCCTCGACCGCGGTATTGCCGCCGCCCACCACGACGACTTCCTTGCCGCGATAGAAGAAACCGTCGCAGGTCGCACAGGCCGAGACGCCAAAGCCCTTGAATTTCTCTTCCGACGAAAGTCCGAGCCAGCGTGCCTGGGCGCCGGTGGCGAGAATCACGGTTTCCGCCAGATACACATCGCCGCTGTCGCAGGTCAGGCGGAACGGCCGCTGCGCGAGTTCCAGCCTGGTGACGAGGTCGGTGACGATCTTGGTGCCGACATGGGCGGCCTGTTTCTCCATCTGCTCCATCAGCCATGGGCCCTGGATCACGTCGGCGAAGCCCGGATAGTTCTCCACGTCGGTGGTGATGGTGAGTTGGCCTCCTGGCTGAATGCCCTGGATCAGCACCGGTTCAAGCATCGCACGCGCCGCATAGATCGCCGCAGTGTAACCGGCCGGGCCGGACCCGATGATGACGACCTTGGCATGAATAGGTGCAGGCATGGATAGATCCCTCTCCGAAGGGAATTTGATCAGCGCTTAAGCGAAAAATCGTCCGGTAAGGCGTCGCCATGACGCCGAAAGTGTCAGAACCAAGTCTAGGGTATCTGGCGAGCTATGCAAGAATTGCAATCCAAATGAGCAAAATTTCCCGTGAGAAAGGAAATTGGCGCAGCGCACGCGCAATAAAATTGCGTCTGCCGGGCGAGCTGCGCTAAGAGTGTTACCGTCACACCCCGAAGGCTTTCCGAAAGCCAACCTCCAGCCCGGAACCCGAACCCGCGTGTCGAAGAATCTTGACGAAATCGACCTCAAAATCCTGAGCGAAATCCAGGCCGACGGCCGAATCACCAATGTCGAATTGGCCAAACGGGTCGGCATTTCGCCGCCGCCCTGCCTGCGGCGGGTGCGAACGCTGGAGGAGGCCGGCTACATCCAGGGCTATCGTGGGCTGCTCGATCCGCGAAAGCTCGGATTCGACGTCACCGTGTTCGCCTCCGTGCATCTGTCGAGCCAGGCCGACGCCGACTTGCGCGCGTTCGAGGATTTCGTTCGTGCCGAGCCGTTGGTGCGGGAATGCTGGATGTTGTCGGGCGAAGTCGATTTCGTGCTGAAATGCGTGGCCCCCGACATGGCGACATTTCAGGATTTCGTCACCCATCTGACCGCCGCGCCGCATGTGCGCAACGTCAGGACCTCGCTGGTGCTGCACAATTCGAAATATGAAGCCGCGGTGCCTTTGGAAGTGAAGGCGCGCGGCTGACCCCCGTCATTCCGGGCTGGTGCCGAGCGATAAAATCGAATTCGATTTTACGCAGAGCACCAGACCTCAGATGCACAATTGTGCATCGGGGAATCTCGAGATTCTCCGGTGCGCAATTGCGCACCGTAATGCGCTCATTTCATTCGCGCTCCGGCGACAAGCGCAAGGCGCTTGCGCCGGGAATGACGCGTTCCGCGTCAGTTCTTCTTTCCCATCGTCGCATCGACGCTGTATGGCCCGCCGCCCGCGGTCGAAAGATAGAGACAGGCAAAGCAGAACAGGATCGCGGCCGTGCCGCCATTATTGAGCGGAAGCCAGACCGGTTCGGCAGGGTTCTTGAACACGTGGCCGAGGAAATAGGCGAAGGCCATTTCGCCTGACAGGATGAAGGCGACGATCCGCGACCACAGGCCGATCATAAGAAGCGCACCAAGCACAAGCTCGATCGCGCCCGCAGTCGTGATTAACGGCGGAAGATTGGCGAAATAGGCAAGCACCGGGAATTTGAAGAGTTTTGCGATGCCATATTGAAATAGCAGCAGGCCGGTAATGAAGCGAAACAAGCTCAGCACTACTGGCTGATATCTGGAAAGCATCTGGTCCATGTCATAGCCCCCGTTTGACACATTTTGAAATGCGCGAAATCGAAATGTCTTTTTTGCGGTGCACGCAAGTCCCACCTTGCGTACCTTTGGCTAACACCTTCTCACAAAAAACATTCCGCCGTCACGCACAAAAAAGCCGCGCTAAATGGCGCGGCCTTCTCACTCGAAATGGGTCAAGCCGGCAGGCTGAAGAATTCAGCGCCACTCGACCTTTGTGATCTCATAGGCTTTGGGACCACCGGGGGCCATGACTTCCACCGAGGTACCTTTCTTCTTGCCGATCAGTGCGCGCGCGAGCGGCGAGGTGATGGAGATCTTGCCCTTCTTGGCGTCGGCCTCGGGCTCGCCGACGATCTGCCACACCGCCTTCTTGTCGGTATCCTCGTCGACCAGCGTGACAGTGGCGCCGAACTTGATGGTGTCGCCGGACAGCTTTGAGATGTCGATCACATCGGCGCGCGCGAGCTTGTCTTCGAGCTCGGCGATACGGCCTTCATTGTGCGACTGCTCTTCCTTCGCGGCGTGATATTCCGCGTTCTCGGAAAGATCGCCATGCGAGCGCGCCTCCGCGATATGCTCAATGATGCGCGGGCGCTCCACCGACTGGCGCTTCTTCAATTCATCCTCGAGCGCGGCATAGCCGCCGGCTGTCATCGGAACCTTTTCCATCATCTTCTCTATCCCTTGTTCGCGCGGGGACAGGCAATTATGCACGGCACGCGCGAAACGTCTTCCAGATCAGGTTTCCGGGCTGAAATAGTCCGAAAAGCTCATTAAATTTCGGCCCCGAGAGGGCCGATTCAAACATCGATACAGGCGGAGAGTTCCCCGCACTTTGCGGGCGCTTTATGGCCCGCTAATGATCAGTTCTCGGAAAAGTAACTCTGCAAGGTGCGGACCTCAAGGTCCCCGCCCAGATAGGCGCGGATGCCTTGGGCAGCCGCCACGGCACCTGAAAGAGTGGTGTAATATGGCACTTTATGCAAGAGGGCAGCACGCCGTAACGAGCGACTATCGGCTAATGCCTGCGGCCCTTCGGTCGTGTTAAAAACCAGCTGAATATCGCCATTGGTAATGGCGTCGACGATATGCGGCCGGCCTTCCAATACCTTGTTGACCTTCTCGGTGGGCACGCCCTGGTCGGTGAGGAAGCGCTGGGTCCCCGACGTCGCCAGCACCTTGAAGCCGAGCGAATGCAGGAGCCGCACCGCATCCACGATGCGGGTCTTGTCGGTCTCGCGCACGGAGACGAACACGGTGCCCTTGCGCGGAACGCGGGTGCCGCCGCCGAGCTGGCTCTTGGCGAATGCGATCTCGAAGCTGCGGTCGATGCCCATGACCTCGCCGGTCGAGCGCATCTCCGGACCGAGCACGGTATCGACGCCCGGGAAGCGCGCGAACGGAAATACCGATTCCTTGACGCCGACATGGCCGAGCTTGCGCTTCGTCAGCTTGAAATCGGCAAGCTTCTCGCCGGCCATCAGCCGCGCGGCGATGTTGGCCACCGGTGTGCCGATCACCTTGGCGACGAAGGGTACCGTGCGCGAAGCGCGCGGGTTGACTTCAAGTACGTAGATATCGCCGTCCTTGATCGCGTATTGCACGTTCATCAGGCCGACCACATCGAGCCCGAGCGCAAGCTCGCGCGTTTGTCGCTCGAGCTCGGCGAGCACCGGGGCGTCGAGCGAATATGGCGGCAGTGAGCAGGCGGAGTCGCCGGAGTGAATGCCGGCTTCCTCGATGTGCTCCATGATCCCGACGATGAAGGTGTCCTTGCCGTCGGACAGGCAGTCGACATCGACCTCGATGGCGTCCGACAGATAGCGATCGAACAGCAAGGGATTGGTGCCGAGCACGGTGTTGATCTGGCCGGTCTTGTCGTTGGGATAGCGCGCCTTGACGTCGCCGGGCACGAGTTCGGGCAAGGTGCCGAGCAGGTAATCGCTGAGCTGGTTATCCTCGCGGATGATCTGCATTGCGCGGCCGCCAAGCACATAAGACGGTCGCACCACGAGCGGCAGGCCAAGGTCAGCCGCAACAAGCCGCGCCTGCTCGACCGAATAGGCGATGCCGTTCTTCGGCTGTTTCAGCCGCAGTTTGTCGAGCACGCGTTTGAAACGGTCGCGGTCTTCGGCAAGATCGATGGCGTCAGGCGAGGTGCCAAGGATCGGCACGTTGGCGGCTTCCAGCGCGCGCGCGAGCTTGAGCGGGGTCTGCCCGCCGAACTGCACGATCACGCCATGCAGGCGGCCGTTCTGCTTCTCGGTCTCGATGATTTCGAGTACGTCTTCGGCGGTCAGCGGTTCGAAATACAACCGGTCGGCGGTGTCGTAGTCGGTCGACACCGTTTCCGGATTGCAGTTGATCATGATGGATTCGTAGCCGGCGTCGTGCAGCGCAAAGCAGGCATGGCAGCAGCAGTAATCGAACTCGATGCCCTGGCCGATTCGATTGGGGCCGCCGCCGAGAATGATGACCTTGTCCTTCGCCGAGGGCGCGCTCTCGTCCGCCGCATGGCCCGCGAACGGCGCCTCGTAGGTCGAATACATATAGGCGGTGGGGGAGGCGAATTCGGCCGCGCAGGTATCGATGCGCTTGAAGACCGGACGGACGGAAAGCGCATGACGGCGCGCCTTCACCTCGGCCTCCGTCGTCTCGGACAGCACCGCAAGCCGCGCGTCGGAAAAGCCCATCGCTTTCAGCATCCGCAAGCCGAACGCATGCGCCGGCAGCCCGTCGCGCTTGACCTTGGCTTCCATCTCGACGATCGCGCGCATCTCGGCCAAAAACCACGGGTCGATCTTGCAGGAGTTGAAGATGTCTTCGTTGCTCCAGCCGAGCCGCATCGCCTGCGCCACCTGCAACAGGCGGTTCGGCGTCGGCGTGCCGAGCGCGGCGCGGATCGCATTCTTGTCGTCGTCGCGCCCCAAGCCCTCGATATCGATCTCATCCAGCCCGGTGAGGCCGGTCTCGAGTCCGCGCAGCGCCTTTTGCAGGCTTTCCTGAAAAGTCCGGCCGATCGCCATCACTTCGCCGACCGACTTCATCGACGTGGTCAGCGTGGTCGAAGCGCCCGGAAACTTCTCGAACGCAAAGCGCGGAATCTTGGTCACGACGTAGTCGATGGTCGGCTCGAAGGAAGCCGGCGTCGCGCCGCCGGTGATGTCGTTGGCGATTTCGTCCAGGGTGTAGCCGACCGCGAGTTTGGCGGCGACCTTGGCGATCGGAAAGCCGGTGGCCTTCGAGGCGAGCGCCGAGGAGCGCGACACGCGCGGATTCATCTCGATCACGACCATGCGACCGTCGGCCGGATTGACGCCGAACTGCACGTTGGAGCCCCCGGTCTCCACCCCGATCTCGCGCAGCACCGCGATCGAGGCGTCGCGCATGATCTGGTATTCCTTGTCGGTGAGCGTCAGCGCCGGGGCGACCGTGATCGAATCGCCGGTATGCACGCCCATCGGGTCGAGGTTCTCGATCGAGCAGACGATGATGCAGTTATCCTTCTTGTCGCGCACCACCTCCATCTCGAACTCTTTCCAGCCGAGAACGGATTCCTCGATCAGCACCTCGTTGGTCGGCGAGGCATCCAGCCCGCGCTCGATGATGTCGATGAACTCTTCCTTGTTGTAGGCGATGCCGCCGCCGGTGCCGCCCATAGTGAAGGACGGGCGGATGATCGCGGGCAGGCCGATCTCGGACAGTGCCATCAGCGCTTCGGCGAGCGCCTGCTGCTGGTAGCGCTTGCGCCGTTCATTCTCGCCGAGCGCCCACTGCCGCTCGAATGCCTCGAGCTCAGCGCCGGTGAGCTTCTCGTGATCGGTGAGATATTTGTCGCGATCGGATTTCTTCAGCGCGGACGCGTTGGCCAGCCGCGACTTCGGGGTCTGAAGCCCGATCTTCTCCATGGCGTTGCGGAAAAGCTGGCGGTCTTCGGCCTTGTCGATGGCGTCAGCCGTGGCGCCGATCATCTCGACGTCGAATTTGGCGAGCGTGCCGAGCCGGCGCAGCGACAGCGCGCAGTTCAGCGCGGTCTGCCCGCCCATGGTTGGCAATAGCGCAAAGCCGCCGGGAACGACGTGGCGTTCCTTTTCGATGATCTTGGCGACGATCTCGGGCGTGATCGGCTCGATATAGGTGGCGTCCGCGAGCTCCGGGTCGGTCATAATCGTCGCCGGATTGGAATTGACCAGGACGATGCGGTAGCTCTCTTCCTTCAGCGTCTTCACCGCCTGCGTGCCGGAGTAATCGAACTCGCAGGCCTGGCCGATCACGATGGGGCCGGCGCCGATGATCAGGATGGTGGAGATGTCGGTTCTTTTGGGCATCAAGTCTCGCAAGGCCAGGCAGGAAAATAGGCACAAAAAAAGGGCGCGCATCCCGCGCGTCCCTCCAACTACTGCGTGAGGCAGGCCCTCGCGCGCGAGGCGTCTTTAGACCAGATTTCGCAGCCGCGAAACCCCCAAAAACGGGCCATCAACCGGCATTTGCGCGTGATTTGGCTTTGCCGGCCGAAGCTTCCGTGAGCACCCGTGCTGTGATCGCCCGCCTTCGCCCTTTGGGCTACGGCGAGGCAGCCTTCGCTCGCTTCGCTACGATGGGGCAGAGCTGGCCCGCCCAGCCGAAGCTCGCGAAGCGAGAAGGCTGGAGGCCCGGCCTGGATTTGAACCAGGATAAAGAGCAATGCACTGCTCCCGCGTCGACGCTTCCGCCACCGGGCCGCGTCCACTCTCTCTCAGAGGTGCGCCGAGAGCCACCCCTTGCCGTGGTTAACCCTACCGGGCGGTTAGGTGCCGCTTGTCATGACGAAAGCGTCTGCCGCGCGACAAAGGTCATCCGCCACGGATTGTGGCCGATATTGACCGCTGCGCGCGAGGCGGTAAATCCGCTTGCCGCGAGCTTGGCGGTCATGTCGGCCTCGCTGTATCGCTGCAATCCGACGCGGCTGCGCAGTTGCCGGTAATCCGACAATGCAGTCGAGATCAGCCCGATCAGCGCGTCGCGCAGAAAGCCGCAATGAGCCGCAAAACGTAACAGCGCGATCACATCGCGAAACATGCCGACTTCCGGCCGCAGCACGTCGCCCACTACCAGCCGTCCGCCCGGTTTGAGCAGCCGCCGGACGGTGGCGAAGGCGGAATCGAGCTCGGCCGGCGTCATGTATTGGGCGACCGAATTCATCACCACCAGATCGACGGATTGCTCGGCCATTTTCCGCAAATCTTCCAGCGAGCGCACCCGGATCTTCATGTTGGGCGCAAAGCGCGCGATCAGCCGGCCGCGCACCCCGGGCGCCGGCTCGGCGAGATAAAGCAGGCCGCAGGCGTCCGCCACTTTCGCAGCCGCCAGCGCCTCGCCGCAGGCGTAGTCCAGCACCACCGCATCGGGCGAACCGATATAGCCGATGATGTCGCGCGCGATCAGCTGAAAATGCAAGTCGCGGTGCAGCTTGCTGGCATAAATCGTATGCGTGGAATCGTAGTAATCGATCCAGTCGTCCATGTGCTGCAAAGGTCTCGCAAAGTGGGTTCCGGTCAGGGAACCGGTGGGTATATGATGCGTTAAATGGTCCGGCGATCCCTGTCCATTGCCGCCCAGTCTGGTCCATGAGAATTCCCCGTTCGTAACAGGAAGGTCTATCGTGAGCAAAGCCAGCAAGATATCCCCCGACCTCGACACCCCGAGCGACCTGTCACAAGCCGCCTCCGAGAAGATCTCGGCGGCCCTCAACGTACTCCTGGCTGACGCCTTCGCACTCTATTTGAAAACCAAGAATTTCCACTGGCATGTCAGCGGCCGGCATTTCCGTGATTATCATCTGATGCTCGACGAGCAGTCGGACGCGATCTTCGCGACCACTGATCAGCTCGCCGAACGTGTTCGCAAGATCGGCGGCACCACGGTGCGTTCGATCGGGCAGGTCGCAAAATTGCAGACCATCAAGGACAACAATGAGAGCTATGTGCCGCCGCGCGACATGCTGCGCGAATTGATGGAAGACAACAAGCACGTGGCGGCTGCGATGCGCAAAGCCCATAAGCTGTGTGACGATCACGAGGATTCCGGCACCGCCGGCCTGCTCGAGACCTTCATCGACGAGACCGAGCGGCGCACCTGGTTCCTGTTCGAGGCGAGCCGCCAGGAAGGCAGCAACGCGGCGTAGCTCTTTGCCCTCTTCCCTTGTGCGAGAGGGCGGTTTCGAACGAACGGTCGCGCGAATGCGCGCCCGACGAGAGGCTCAGCAATCCAGATAAAAAGATACTGGATTGCTTCGTCGCTGACGGCTCCTTGCGCAAACGCCTTGCGTTGGTCGCAGGGAATGGCGCCTAGCGCTTCCACAACTTCACGAGCGGTCCATCGTCGCCAAATACCGGATCGCTGTGCGGCCGCCTGACTTCCGGAATCGTCTGAAGCGCCTTTCGGTAGTTCTCCGGCGTCGGCCGGGTCACGTGCATTTTCGCGCCCGGCGGATAGGCCCCGACCACAGAAAATTCGTCGCTCGCCTCGATGCATTGATGACCGGTGCCGGCAGGCAGGATGGCGACGTCGCCCGGAGCCAGATCGAATTCCTGTCCCTGGTCGCCGCCGAACCTGACGCGTGCATGGCCACGGGCGACACCGAGCACCTCGTGGACCGTGGCGTGGTAGTGCAGATAGTCGAAGATGCCGTTGCGCCACATATCGCCCCAGCCGTTGGCGCCGAACAGACCCTCGATGGTTTTCTCAGGATGATTGTTATCGACGTCGACGGCGTCGTTGTAGATCACAAAGGGCAGGGTGTTGTTGGGGATCAAGCCGTCATCCGCAAAGACGACCGTGATCGGTTCGGGATGTTTGACGGCCGGCACTGCGAACTCCCACGATGCTTGCGAGAGACAACCGGTGTCGGCCGATCGCGTTCCGCGCCGCGTCACATGCCCTTCGGGCCGTGGGCCGGAATGTCAAAGACGAGACAAGTCGTCGTGGCATGCGCCACCAGCCGGCCTTTGGCATCGGTAATGCGCGCCTCCGCGGTGGCGGCGCGGCGGCCGACATTGAGCGTGCGGCCTTCGGTGCGCACCGTGCCGCTCTTCTCGGTCATGCCGTGGATGAAACTGACCTTGAACTCGAGCGTGAGATAGCCGGTCCCCGGCGGCAGCATCGTGTGCACGGCAAGGCCCATCGCCGAATCCAGCAATGTCGCGGCGTAGCCACCGTGCACCGAGCCCATCGGATTGTAATGCCGGAAGCCGGGCGTGCTGTGGAACGACACCACGCCGGGCTCGGCCGAATAATCGAACGGCTCGATATTCTGCATGATCGGTGGCGCCGGCAGCTTGCCCTCAAAGATGGCGCGGATGAAATCGATTCCCTTCATCGCGGCCATCACCTCGACCGGGGTTACGCCATATTCGACCTTGCGCACGGGGGTGTCGGTCATGGGGGCTGGCTCCGACTGGATCATATGATATTGGTCATACCATATGATAATTCATCATACGGATGACGATCATCATACAAAATGATGACGCCAGCTGCAAGACAAGATCGAAATCGTGTCCCGGACGCGGTGCAGCGCCTCTTTGGCGGTGCGCCCGCAGAGCCGGGACCCAGTCAGTCTAATGCGGAGTTGGATGGCCCCGGATCAGCAGCGCAGTACGCTGCGAAGTCGCAGCGTACTGCGCAGCATCCGGGGAGCGCGGGCGCTTACACCCGCTTCTTCGCGCGCATCAAATCCGCAAAGCGCTGGAACAAGTAGTGCGAGTCGCGCGGGCCTGGAGATGCTTCCGGGTGATACTGCACGGAGAATACCGGCTTGTCGTCGAGCGCAATCCCGCAATTGGAGCCGTCAAACAGCGAGATGTGGGTTTGCGTCGCCCCCTTGGGCAAGGTCGCCTGGTCCACCGCGAAACCGTGATTCATCGAGGTGATTTCGACCTTGCCGGTGGTCTCGTCCTTGACCGGATGATTGGCGCCGTGATGGCCCTGATGCATCTTCCTGGTCTTGGCGCCGACGGCCAGTCCCAGCATCTGATGGCCGAGGCAAATGCCGAAGGTGGGCGTGCCGGAATTGATCACATTTTGAATCACCGGCACGGCGTATTTGCCGGTCTCGGCGGGATCGCCCGGACCGTTGGACAGGAACACGCCGTCGGGCTTCATCGCCAGAATGTCTTCAGCCGAGGTGGTCGCCGGCACCACCGTGACCTTGCAGCCGGTGTTGGCGAGCAATCGCAGGATGTTGCGCTTGATGCCGTAGTCGACCGCGACCACGTTGAATTCCGGCTCGCTCAGGCGGCCGAAACCCTTTTCCCATTGCCAGGCGGTCTCGTCCCAGGTGAAGCGCTGACCGGACGTGACCATCGGCACGAGGTCCATGCCTTCCAGGCCCGGCCATTCCCGCGCTTCTTCCTTCAAGCCGTGGAGGTCGAACGCGCCGTTCCTGGCGTGCGCAATCACGGCATTGGGCATGCCCTTGCTGCGGATCAGCGCGGTCAGCGCCCGGGTATCGATGCCGGAAAGCCCGATGATACCGCGCGCCTTCAGCCACTGGTCGAGATGGCGCGTGGCGCGGTAGTTCGAGGGATCTGATATCGCGGAGCGCAGGATCACCCCGCGCGCGCCCGGCGTCGCCGCCATGTTCACCGTTTCGATATCGTCGTCGTTGGTGCCGACGTTGCCGATATGCGGGAAGGTGAAGGTGATGAGCTGCCCGGCATAGGAGGGATCGGTGAGGATCTCTTCATAACCGGTCATCGCGGTGTTGAAGCAGACCTCGCCGACGGCATGGCCCTCCGCGCCGAGGCCGAAGCCTTCCAGCACGGTTCCGTCGGCCAGCACGAGGAGCGCGGTCGGCTTGTGGTCCGGCCAGGCCTGAGCATTATCTGATGTGGTCATGAGGCCTGTAGATAGTCGCACGCGGGGTCTGCGTCAAAGCCGGAAAGGCCGGATTCACATGCGTTTTCGGCATATTGGGGTGTTGACCGGGTAACCTGGCGCCAGGACTCCGGTTGTCTCGGCCGGGCGGACGGCCTAGATCAACGGCTTACGCCGAAACGAGGTGATTCCGATGCTGCGCGACGACATCAACAATGCGGTGAAAGGGGCCATGAAGGCCAAGGAGGAGCGCAAGCTCTCTACGCTGCGGATGGTGAATTCGACCATCAAGAACGCCGATATCGCGGCGCGCGGCGAGGGCAAGCCGCCGCTTGGCGACGCCGATATCCTGAGCGTGTTGCAGAAGATGATCAAGCAGCGTCAGGAGTCGGTCGAATTGTACGACAAGGGCGGCCGCGCCGAGCTTGCCGCGCAGGAGCGCGAGGAGATCGCGATCATCTCGGCCTACTTGCCGAAGCAGATGTCGGAGGCCGACGTGAAGGCCGCGATTGCATCTGCCATCAGTGAGACCGGCGCCGCCGGCATGAAGGACATGGGCAAGGTGGTCGGTATCTTGAAGGCGAAATACGCCGGCCAGATGGATTTCGGCAACGCCAGCGGGCTCGTGAAGGCGGCGCTGACGGGTTGATTTTTGCAGATGCATGTCGTCCCCGCGAACGCCGGGACCCATACGCCGTGGCGATAATAAGGGAGCGAACTCGCTAACGCTCCGCGTGACAGCAGCTCCCTGTGGTTATAGGTCCCTGCTTTCGCAGGGACGACCGCTGTGTTCGTGAGGACCCCGAAAGCTTCTTCTCATGCTCACCGAGACCAACGACTACGAACAACTCTGCCGCGATTTTCGGTGGGAAATCCCAGTGCGTTTCAACATGGCGACTGCCTGCTGCGATCGTCATGCTGACGGCAGTGGTCGTTTGGCGTTGATCTATGTCGATGAAGACGGCGCCTCGCGCCGCACTTCCTTCGATGAGCTCGCCGCGATGTCGCGCCGCTTCGCCAATGTGCTGAAAGCCGATGGCCTTGTGCGCGGCGACCGCGTCGCGCTGTTCCTGCCGCAGTCGCTGGAATTGCCGGTCGCGCATCTGGCGGCGTTTCGTGCCGGCATGGTGTCAATTCCGCTGTTTGTGCTGTTCGGCGAGGACGCGCTGGAATTTCGTCTGTCGAATTCCACCACCAAGGCGATCGTCACGGATCTTGCCGGATGGGAAAAGCTGAAGCGGATTCGCGAGCGGCTGCCCGCTCTCGAAAACGTCTACCTCGTTGGCGACGACGCCCCCGCCGGCACAAAACCGTTCTGGCCGACGCTCGAGGCGACATCGAGTGAATTTACGACCGTCGATACCGCCGCCGAAGATCCCGCAATGATCATCTACACGTCGGGCACGACGGGAAATCCGAAAGGCGCGCTGCATGCCCATCGCGTGCTGCTTGGCCATCTGCCCAATGTCGAGATGATCCACGATTTCTTTCCAAAGCCGGGCGATGTGATGTGGACGCCGGCTGACTGGGCCTGGATCGGCGCCCTGTTCGATGTGTTGTTTCCGGCGCTCTATCACGGCGTGCCGGTGGTCGGCCACCGCGCCAGGAAATTCGATCCCCATGCGGCGATGCGGCTGATGGCCGATCACGCCATCCGCAACGTGTTTCTGCCGCCGACCGCGCTGAAGCTGATGCGGCAGGCCGAGGTCAAGCATCCGGGCGTAAAGCTGCGCAGCATCTTCTCCGGCGGGGAATCGCTCGGTGCGGAGCTGTTGGATTGGGTGCGGGGCGCCTTCGGCATCGAGGTGCACGAAGGATTCGGTCAGACCGAGTGCAATCTTTCGGTCGGCAACAATGCAAAACTGTTTCCGATCCGGCCGGGTTCGATGGGCAAGGCGACGCCGGGCTTCGACGTGCGGATCATCAATGAGCGCGGCGAGGAATTGCCGCGGGGCACGCGCGGCATCATCGGTGTGCGCCAGCCGAACCCCGTCACCATGATCGAGTACTGGAAAAACCGGGAAGCCACGCAAAAGAAATTCGCCGGCGAGTTCTTGCTTACCGGCGATCTCGGCATTCAGGATAGCGATGGTTACTTCTGGTATGTCAGCCGCGAGGACGACGTCATCACCACCGCCGGCTATCGCGTCGGGCCTTCCGAGATCGAGGATTGCCTGCTCAAGCATCCGGCGGTCGCGCTGTCGGCGGTGGTCGGCATTCCCGATCCCGTTCGTACCGAATCGATCAAGGCGTGGATCGTGTTACGCCCGGGCTTTGCGCCGAACCAGCAGCTCGCGGGCGAGATCCAGGATTTCGTCAAGGTGAAACTCGCCGCGCACGAATATCCGCGTTTCGTCCAGTTCACTGACAGCCTGCCCATGACTGCAACGGGGAAGGTTTTACGGCGGGAGTTGAGGGCGCGAGGGTGATGGCTCTTCTCTTACCTCGCCCCGCGTGCGGGGAGAGGTCGCATTGCATCGAAGATGCGATGCGGGTGAGGGGGACCCTCCGCAGGCAGAATGGGTGGAGAGAGCCCCTCACCCCAACCCTCTCAGAGCGAGCTTCGCTCGTCTCGGCCCCGTAAGAACGGGGCGAGGGGGCGCACCGCTTTTCGCGGTGAATGACGTTACGGCGTCGCAATCCCGAGCTTCTTCAGCGCCGCCAGCATTCGCTCCGGCGGCGCCATCTTGACGACGAGAGGCTCGCCGGTTTCGAGCAAACTCTTGAGGCTCGAGAGAATCGCGGGCCAGCCCTGGCGGCCGCCGGAGAGGATGTCGTCGCTGATCGGCCGGTCATGCGACTCGGTCATGGTGAGCCGCGTTGCATCCCCAACCGCCTCGATGTCGTAACTTACCAGTGTCGGCCCAAGTTTTTCGATCAGCGCCGGCCAGTTGACGTTGAAGGTGACGGTGAGCTTGCGCGGCGGATCGCATTCGACGACCTCGCCGCTGATATGCAACGCGCCGTCAGGCGTTCGCACGATGTAGGCGCCACCGACCGCGAGATCGACCTCGACCGCATTGCCGAAAAAATATTTCCGGCTGAACTCGGCCGACGTCAGCGCCTCCCACACCTTTTGCGGCGTCGAAGCGATGTATATGGTGTAGACGGTCAATGGCTTGAAATGGTCGATATTCATGACGGTCGAGGTTCCTTGCCGAGTGCGGTCCTGGGAATGACAAGCGCGGTGCCGGTCTCGAGCAGGCTCTTGAGGCTTGAGAGGATCGCCGGCCATCCCTTGGAGATGCCGTCCAGCAGTTTGTTCGCGCCAGTAAAGCCCTCATGCGTCAGAGTCAGTTTGACGAGATGGCCATGCGGCTCGAGAGTAAAAACGACCTTGCTGGGTTCTTCGTTCCGCATGTCGTCATAGAGAACGTGCCTGAAGGTATAGGAGAGGCGGCGCGGCCGGTCGAATTCGAGAACTTCGCCGACATCGCTGGTCGTGCCGTTGTTCACCAGAGCGAAGGGCGAGCCGACCGTCCAGTCGCTTTGAAGCTCGGTGCCCATCCAGTACTTCCTGGAGAACTCGCTGCTGGTGAGGGCTTCCCACAATTTCTCCGGCGTGGTTTCGATATAGGTGACATAGACGAATTCCGGCTTACTCATCCCATTTCTCCAGATGGCGTTGAGTTCGCCGAGCGTGGCTGACGTGCCGCGCTCAGGCTTCCATTTTCAGTGCTTCGAAGGGGATATCGAGCGGCTGCCCGGTTTCCAGGATGCTTTTGAGGCTGGACAGGATCGCCGGCCATCCCTTCGAGATGCCTGAGTAGAATTTACTGCCTTCGGCAAAACCTTCATGCGTCAGCGTCAGCTTGACCAGCTTGCCGTAGGGTTCGAGCACGAACGTCGCGAGCGCTGGAAATTCGTTTTTGTATTTGTCCGACTGGTTGATGAACGTATAGGCGAGCCGCCGCGGCGGATCGACCTCGACGACCTTGCCGGCATCGGAGACGGTGCCGTCGCTGCGCACCATCTCGAACGACGAGCCCGCTTTCCAGTCCGACCGGAGCCGCGCGCCGAACCAGTAACGTTGCGTGAAATCGCCGTCGGTCAGCGCGTGCCAGAGCTTCTCCGGCGTGGTCTCGATATAGGTCACGTAGATGAACTCGGGCTTACTCATCGCTACTCCTAATCTCTTCTGTATCTTTTCTGTTGCGCATTTCGGGCTCAGGCGGCGACTGCCTGGATTGTCCGAACGTCATCAGACAATGGGCGTCCGGTTTCCAGGAAGCTCTTCAGGCTCGCCAGCACCATCGGCCAGCCGTCGGCAATGCCGCGGAAGGTCACGCCGGCTTCGTCGAGATTGTCATGCGTCATGGTCAGTTTGACGGCCTTGCCGCGCGGTTCGAGATCAAAGGTGACCCGAGAAGTGCGTTCGCGCCGAACTTCTTCCGAACAGCCGTTCCAGGTATAGGCGAGCTTCCTCGGCGGGTCCGATATCAGCACTTTTCCTTCAAGGCGCTTCTCGCCTTCGAGCGTGAAGTGGTAGCTCGATCCGACGTTCCAGTCGGATGTGGCACGGTGAGCGAACCAGTATTGTTCGGTGAAATCGCCCTCGGTGAGCGCCTGCCAGAGTTTTTCCGGCGTGGTTTCGATATAGGTGACATATACGAATTCAGGTTTACTCATCGCGCTTCTCCAGTTGACGTTTCAGTTCGCTGAGCGCGGCGAGCTTGCCGCGCTCGAATTTCTTGATCCACCGCTCGCCGATCTGATGGATCGGCACCGGGTTGAGGTAGTGCAGCTTCTCGCGGCCTTGCCTGTAGGTCGTGACCAGGTTGGCCTCTTCGAGAATGCCAAGGTGCTTGGTGACGGCCTGCCGCGTCATGGCGAGGCCGTCGCACAATTCGTTCAAGGTCTGTCCGTTTCTGGCGTGAAGCCTGTCGAGCAGCGACCGTCGCGATGCATCGGCCAGGGCTTTGAAGACCTCATCCATGGGAATGAGAATAGGCAACCAAATGGTTGCCTGTCAAGAGGGTGTTTTGGCGCCGTTAAAAGGCTGTGCTAGGGGAGGAACGAGCCAGCAGGAGATTGGCTTTGAAAGTCTGGGTGGAAAAACATGAACCGTTACGTCAAGCCGGCAGCCTGTCTCTCATTCCTTTTCGTTCTTTGCGGGGCTGCGCATGCGCAAAGCCAGCAGATCGGGGCACCGCCCGAAGCCTCCAACATGAAGCTTGTCGGGTATAACGATCTGCAAGCCCGCAGCGCCTACCAGCCGACCATCCATCACCAGGGCGACCGCTGGATCGCTTATGTCGGCCATCACGGCGGCACCGACGAAATCCCCGATCCCGTCAATCCCTTGACCGGCAAGGCCGAGCCGAACGGGACCTCGATCATCGACGTCACCGATCCCGCGCATCCGAAATATCTGCATCACATTCCGGGGCAGGAGGGAAAGTATGAGAGCGGCGGCGCGCAGATGGTGCGCGTCTGCGACGGCAAGCAATTGCCCAAGGGCGATCCGAACGCGGTCTACATGCTGCGCGCGATCGGCAGCGCGGGGCACGAGATCTGGAACGTCGCCGATCCCACCAATCCCGTGCTGATTACCCGGATCGGCGAGGGCCTGAAGGACACGCACAAGAACTGGTGGGAGTGCAACACCGGGATTGCCTATCTCGTTTCTGGTCTGCCCGACTGGCGCACGCGCCGCATGACCATGATCTACGACCTCAGCGATCCCGCC
>Ga0210389_10001252_pt1 | contig 20728 bp, 18 predicted proteins | sample IncBWH28OmetaG_FD_160127 | JGI IMG/M metagenome (GOLD analysis project Ga0210389, IMG submission 160127) | Forest soil microbial communities from Barre Woods Harvard Forest LTER site, Petersham, Massachusetts, United States - Inc-BW-H-28-O ...
GGCTTCCTTCAGATTCCTCCTCACGGAGGACACCCTTGCCTTTGGTTAACGCTTCCCACTATCAAGGCGCGTTCGGGACTTGCACCCTATAGTTTGCGCCCGTGCCGGGCGCACCAAAAAAGTCTCAAGACTTTCGACTTGAGACTTTTGACTTAGAAAAAGTACCCAGAGCCGGTCCCGATAGCCATCGGGACGAACCGGCACAACCGTGAAGTTATTGGTGTTTGAGACCAACGCGTCTACCGCCCAGATAGCTATCGGGGCCGCCATCATGAATATTTCACTTTTAAGCGTTCAATAATTTCCGGATATTTAATGAGGTTTTGAATATATATTTTGCTTTTCATTTTCTTTATATGCATTTCAATTAACCGCGCCTGCCGGTATTCAAACTCATCGATGGAGAGATATAATTCCCAATCTTCGGCAATAGCTGTAAAGCTTTCTGTAAATTCTTTATTTAAATGCTGGCCAATTCTATAAGAAAGGTCTTTACAACTTCCAATGTAAAATCTGTCGAGTTTTTTGAATATAAAACGTAAACGGATGCCATGGGTCTAAAATAGAAAAAGCCTCAGATAAACTGAAGCTTTTTTCTAAAGTACCCAGAGCCGGGGTCGAACCGGCACAACCGTGAAGTTATTGGTGTTTGAGACCAACGCGTCTACCGATTCCGCCATCTGGGCATCTATTTGAAACCAACCCATCTACCGCCCCGATAGCTATCGGGGCCGCCATCTGGGCATCTATTTGAAACCAACCCATCTACCGCCCCGATAGCTATCGGGGCCGCCATCTGGGCATCTATTTGAAACCAACCCATCTACCGCGCCGATAGCTATCGGGGCCGCCATCTGGGCCTGTCCCTTTTTCAAACGGTGGATTAATTTGTTCAAAAGCGGGATGCAAATGTATCTAAACTCTCTTTAATACGCAACAGATATTTTTGCCTGTAGTAACAATCTGCTATTTCATTCAGGCGTTCTTCCCTGGCTGTATCGTTCAATTGGGCATAACCGTGCTGGGCGTGTTCCAGTTTTTGTTTAATATCATCCTCAACGGCAAGTACTTCGCTGGTAAGTTTTGCCAGCTCATCCGCATCCTCTATCTCCATCAGCCGCTCGTTAATGTCCATCATCTCCATTAAAAAATCCGCCGGAAGCTGGGGTTTGGCGCCTTCCTGCAGCAGGTCGTGCTGCTTTAAAATATATTCCAGGCGCTTGTATGGGTCGCTGAGGGTTTGCCAGGCCTTGTTGTTAAGGGTGGATAGCTCCAGTATTTCCTGCTGCTTTTCGTCGTCCTCGTTGGCAAAAAAATCCGGGTGGTATTCTTTGCTCAACTCGTAAAACTTCTTTTTAAGCAGGGCAACATCCGGGGTGAAGGATTCTTTTATGCCGTAAAATTCAAAATAATTCATATTTGGCACGAATTTACACGAATAAATTGACACGAATTGACACGAATAAAATGAACTGGCACGAATTTGCACGAATAAAGACGAATTGACACCAATTTAAGTGGTTATAATTGTTATTCGTGTTAGGTCGAACTAATTCGTGGCGTTCCCGTTTTCCATTCGTGAAAATTCGCCGCCATTCGTGTAATTCGTGTCACTCAATTATCTTTGCCCTATGTTATTTGATCAAATGCGGCAGCGGCCGTTTTTTATATTGGGGCCATTCGTAATGTAGAACCAGGAACTTTTGTATACCGTGGCCGAAAAAGTGGCGGAGATAGGGCAGAAGTATAATGTACCAGTGATATTTAAGTCATCATTTGATAAGGCTAACCGCACATCCATCCATTCGTACCGTGGGCCGGGGCTGGAGAAAGGCATGGAAATGCTGCTTAAGGTGAAGGAACGTTTCGGACTGCCGCTAACTACCGACATTCACGAAAGTTACCAGGCGGCCATTGTTGGCGAGGTAGTTGATATACTGCAGATTCCAGCATTTTTATGCCGTCAAACGGATTTATTGGTGGCTGCAGCTAAGACCGGGAAAATTGTTAACATAAAAAAGGCGCAGTTTTTATCCGGCCAGGATATGTTTTACCCGGCGCAAAAAGTGATCGAGGCGGGCAATAACCAGGTGATCCTGACCGAGCGCGGCAATATGTACGGCTATAATAACCTGGCGGTTGATTTCAGGAATATTTATGACATGAAAGCTTTCGGCCACCCCATTTGCATGGATTGCACGCATTCGGTTCAGCGGCCGGGCGGCGCAGGCGGCAAAACCGGCGGCGACCGCACTTTTGTGCCAATGATGGCCCTCGCGGCCAAAGCATTTGGCGCCAGCGGTTACTTTATGGAAACCCATCCCGACCCGGATTGCGCGCTGAGCGACGGGCCGAATATGGTAAAGTTGCATGAGTTGGAAAGCGTTATCGCACCACTAATTGTCTGAATCGGAATTCACAGAATTAGAGAATTAGCAGAATAGCTTCGCACAAGGCCTCCATAAAATGAAAATTATTGATTTAGGAATTTTGGAGATTCTAAAATTCTGCAAATCCTGATTCAGACAAGATTATGAAAGACATTGCCAAACGGGTTTTTAATATTGAGATTGAGTCGCTAAAGTTGGTGGCAGATGCCATCGACGATTCATTTACCAAAGTGGTGGAAGCGATTTTAGCTGGTGAAGGAAAGGTTATCGTAACAGGCATCGGTAAATCAGGGATCATCGGTAAAAAAATAGCGGCTACGCTGGCCAGTACCGGAACGCCTTCATTTTTTTTGCACCCCGGTGAGGCTTTTCATGGTGATTTGGGGATGGTGAGCAGCAACGATATCGTTATCCTGATCACTTACTCGGGCGAAACGGACGAAGTGCTTAAGCTGATCCCCTTCTTCCAGTGGAACAATAACACAATCATCAGCCTGACGGGCAACCCGGAGTCGACCGTTGCTAAAAACAGTCATTTCCATTTAAATACTGCAATTAAACAGGAAGCCTGCCCGCTATCGCTGGCGCCAACTTCATCCACTACAGCTGCTTTGGTGATGGGCGACGCACTGGCGGTTGCGTTAATGGAATGCCGCCAATTTCAACATGAGGATTTTGCGCGATTTCACCCCGGCGGCAGTTTGGGAAGGAAATTACTGGTGCGGGTTAAGGATTTGATGCGGACGGACAACCTGCCATTTATAAATGAGGACGCCTCGTTTACTGACGTATTGCTTCGCATGTCTGAGGGTAGGCTGGGGATGGTGATCGTCGGCGATGCCGGGCATGTTCACGGTATCATTACCGACGGCGATTTACGCCGGGCTTTAATGCGCAATCCTGATACGGCCACGCTTTCGGTTAGCGAGATGATGACCAAAACCCCTGTGTCGGTTGAGGAAAATGAGTTTATCCACCAGGCGGAACAATTGATGATCGAAAAGAAGATCACTGCCGTGCTGGTCAGGTCGTCAAATCTTGCCGGTTTATCTGGCGTGTACCAGATTTACAACCAGTAGTCAGATGACCTGACAAGCTGATTCCGGCGACTCAGACTATGCGCCTTGGTTAACATAACAAAAAATATGTTCGTTTATACCGACCAGCTTAACCGCGAAATTATCTTACCAGCCGTTCCAAAAAGGATCATCTCAATAGTGCCCTCGCAAACTGAATTATTGTTTGATATGGGGCTAACCGAAGAGATTATCGGCATCACCAAATTTTGTGTTCACCCAATAGAAAAAGTCAGCCAGGTTACAAAAATTGGCGGCACCAAGCAGCTGGATATTGAAAAGATCAAATCGCTGCAACCCGACCTTATCATTGCCAACAAAGAAGAAAACGAACGCAGCCAGGTGGAGGAACTGATGAACATTTACCCGGTTTGGATAAGCGATATCAGCGACCTGGCCGGCGCCATCGATATGATTGAAAGGGTTGGGGAAGTGGTTGACAGGCGTGAGGTTGCCAAAAATATGTCAGCCGAAATAGCCCAAAAGTTCGATCAGCTTTCAATTAATCCAACCGGCAAACGGGTAGCTTATTTTATCTGGCGAAAGCCTTATATGGTGGCGGGCAAAGGCACTTTCATTGATAGCATGTTGCAAAAATGCGGGCTGGAAAATGCGTTCGCGCAGGACAGATATCCTGAAGTTACGGCCGAAACCTTGCTTAAAGCAGACCCCCATATCATTTTGTTGTCTTCAGAACCCTATCCCTTTAAGGAAAAACATATTAATGAATTGAAGGCAATTGTACCACTCGCCAAAATAAAACTTGTTGACGGTGAGCTATTCTCCTGGTACGGCAGCCGCTTACTGCTCGCACCGAAGTATTTTGAAGAGTTGGTAGCCGACCTAAATCGGTGAAATCAAAAAACAATCGGTGAAATCCCAAAGAATATAATCGGTGTAATCCCAAAAAATAACTATCTTTGCCACCTCATAAAAAATCCTAATGCGGAAGTGGCGTAATTGGTAGCCGCACCAGACTTAGGATCTGGCGCCGCGAGGCGTGGGGGTTCGAGTCCCTTCTTCCGCACTGAAATGAATTAAACCCGGTCAATTTGGCTGGGTTTTTTGTTTGGGATGCATCACGCCATCTGCTGAACCCATTGACTTCTCCAAGCCGGCGCCTCGAATGGATCGGCGAAATATTGGGTTTCGTGCACAACCTTGCCATTGCTGAACTCCATAATGCTTACGGTAAATGCTTGCCGCCCCTGGTAGTTGATGGTGTATTCTGTTATCCAAAGATCACCTTTTCCGAGCATTCGCCTGATATTGAAGCCCGACGGCTTACCAGGATGATGATTTCGCAAGGCCTGCAAATTTTTTCGCCCGAGGATGCGTTCGCCTGATTGCGGATAATCGCAGATGGTATCGTCATCGTAAATATCATGTTCGGCGTCTGCATCGCCGGCGGCAGATGCATGCCAGTGTGCATCCAGAATTTTTCGAATTTCTTCTTCTTCCATAGCGTCAAAGTCGTTTTATTTTAGAGTTGGTTTTTATCTGCAAGGCGCAGATATAGTGTGCGCAACACTGTAAAGCGCCAAGAAAATCGAGGCAAACTCTTCTGCTTATTACTCTTTTTAAAATAGGATAAAAGGTCTCAACAACGTTTAAACCATTATAACTTATCATTTAACCTATCAATGAGTTTGTTATTTATAATATTCACCTCAAATGGTGTTTTCTTTATTGATATAATATCGTCTAGCAGTAATATCGTGCGGATAATACATCTTCTGCATTCTTGCCTATGTGTGCTACTATGCACACCTTTATTTGATAATTTATATAATTTCTCCCATTCCTCGAAAAGATAAGATGTGCTGGCAACTATCAAGTCAATGTTACTTTCACTTTTAAATTCTCGAGACGCAAATTCTATTAATCTATTCTTATACTTATCTTTTTTTAATGAATGGCCATCTACAATCTCGTCCGTTGCTGGAAATAAACAATCAGCAACATATTCGAACACTCTGCGACACGACGACATAGCTTGCGCATATTGCTCTCCTGTTTCGGCGTTATCGAACGCATTAGATATAGCCCACAATCTGTCAGTCAATTCGGGAGCTGTGTCAATCAATTTTCCTGTAATTTCATCGGTTATTGTTGAAAAGAGTGAATCGACACTTTTTTTCCATTGAACTGCCCGTTTGGCATTCTGATAATTGTGATTATCATCAAATACGCTATATCTATACCGCGAATATTCCACTCTCACTTTATCAAAAAACAAAGTGTCGAAATACTCCTTTAATTCATTAGCATATTCTAAATCTTCAGGTTCTTCGCTATCGGTCAAAACATAAATATCTTTCTCTATTATTCTATATTTTGGACCTATACATTCACCATAATACCACCATTGTAGTTCCACAGAATTATCAATTTCAAAAGCGCCAATATAATGGGTATTGTCAGACAGCGACAAATGCAATTTTTCAGCTAATTCCTTCTGAATAGTTTCAAAACAGATTATGAATACATTTTCTCTCAATAAAATCATGGAATCGTCTGGTGAGATTCGTTTCCATGTTTCTTTGTTAAATTGAACAAGTTCGTTTAAGAAGGTAAGAGGATGAATCCCTTTCGTTTCATTACCCATTATACAAAGGTCTCCTACAAGAATCTTCGACGAGAGGGTGGGATTTTTTAATTGCAAATAGTTTCTAAATAAAATTTCATAAAAATATCTGTCGTATTGAACTGTTAAATCTCCGCACTTAAAATGGTAAGCTACTTTCATTTTGTATTTTTTATATATAAATATAGCGAGAACTCTCAATAAAAAAGAAATAAGTGCTTTTAAACCGGGGCTATTAACTTTCTTTGAAAAAACTAAATAGTCCCATTTATCAAGAAAGTTAAATCAAACATTTACCCGCCTCAAAATTCTTTATAAATAACAACACAAAAACGGCCTAAATGATATTAATGACGCATTTTTCGTCTATAAAAATTCTCAACACTTTGCCTTTTCCGCCATTTCGCCCTTAACATTAATATCTTTAGCCTGTAAATCTATATCGATATGTCCCTTTCTTCACCCCGGTTTTCTATTCTCCACAGTTTTTTAATTATGCTTTGTTGTTCTGTTATAACCGCTAAATCCGTCGCTCAATCCAATACTAACGATTCAATTCCCAATCGCAAATGGTGGAAAGAAGCGGTAGTCTACCAAATTTATCCGCGGAGTTTTAAGGATGCAAACGGCGATGGTATTGGCGATTTGAAAGGGATCATATCGAAACTGGATTATATCAAAAGCCTGGGCGTTACTGCGGTTTGGCTGAACCCCATCTACACCTCGCCGAACGATGATAACGGCTATGATGTAAGCGACTACCGCAATATCATGAGCGATTTTGGCACGATGGCTGATTTTGATGCTTTATTAAAAGGCATGCATGAGCGCGGTATAAAACTGGTAATGGACCTGGTTGTAAACCACAGCAGCGACGAGCACGAATGGTTTCAGCAAAGCCGCAGTTCGCGCACCAGCCCTTACCGCGAATATTACCATTGGTGGCCGGCTGAGAACGGCAAGCCGCCATACCGTTACAGTCTTTTTGACGTGAACCACGATGCCTGGATGTACGATAAAACGACCAATGCTTATTATCTGCACTATTTTTCGCGCAAGCAGCCTGATTTGAACTGGGAAAACCCAAAATTACGGCAGGAAATATATGACATGATGAAATATTGGGCCGATAAGGGCATCGACGGCTTCCGGATGGACGCTTTCCAGTTTGCACGTAAGGATACCACCTGGCCGACGTTCCCGAAAGGGTATGAAAAGAATTTTGGCCAGTATTATTATATGGTGCCGGGTTTGCATGGTTACCTGCAGGAGATGAACCGCGAAGTATTAAGTAAATATGATCTGATGACGGTTGCCGAAGGCGCCGGCAATACCTATGAAGATGCGCACGATATGGTGGATGCCGACCGGCACGAGCTGGATATGGCCTACGCTTTTGATGGGATCAGCGTGGCGAAATCTTCGGGTTACAGCGTTTTGGAATTCAAGCAAGTATTTTCCAAGTGGGATAGCGTGTTTGCCGAAAAAGGCTGGTTGTCCATCTTCCTGGCCAATCACGACCAGGCCCGGTTGGTAAGCCGCTTTGGAAATGATAGCCCGGAGTTCAGGGAGTTATCGTCAAAAATGCTTTCTACTTTTTTGATGACCATGCGTGGCACACCTTATTATTATAATGGCGACGAACTGGGTATGAATAATCCCGGTTTTACCAAAATTGAACAATACCGAGATAAGGCCACGCTGAACGAATACCAATACCAGCAAAATCATGGCGCCAATATGACGGCCTATTTAAAAGAGATTGCCTTTAGCTCGCGGGATAATGGCCGTACGCCATTTCAATGGGATGATTCAAAAAATGCCGGCTTTACCAACGGAACGCCCTGGATTGAAGTAAACCCTGATTATAAAACCGTTAACGCGGCGGCGCAGGAAAAAGACCCCAACAGCTGTTTAAACTATTTCCGCAAGCTAACCAAACTGCGCAAGGGCAACCTGGCGCTGGTTTATGGCAAATACACCTTGCTGGATAAAAACAACCCCAATGTTTATGCGTATACCCGTGAGCTGAGCGGCAAAAAAGTGCTGGTGATGCTGAATTTTACAGGCAAAACCGCGGCGGTAAGTACGCCTTTCGGCTCAAGCAATGCGAATCCGCTGCTATGCAACTATGGCGATAGCGCTAAAACGGTAAAAACAGAACTGAGGCCTTATGAGGCGGTTGTTTACCTGTTGAACTAACTTATTTGCCGTTATAGTTGCCGAGGTCTTTTTTAAGATCGTTAAAGGTGCTCAAAAGGTCTCCCTGCTCAATACCACCGGGGCGGCCTTTCCCTTTGGTAATGGTTTTTATGATTTTTTGACCATCGAAATAATAACGGACCTCCTGCGCAGGTACCAGTTTGCTGTAGTCAAGCCCACCGGCAGCAGTAGCCGGGTAATCCTGCTCTTTCTGAAAAACGAAAATAAGGTCGGGGCCGGATAGGTAGAACTCATAGGTTTTCATGGAGTTGGACAACCCCACGCTATATACCATCTTTTTTAAATCCTTGTTTTGGTAATAGCCTTTCAACCCGATGCCGTTATCCGGTGTTTCGCCATATTTATCTTCAAAGTAATCGTTGTCAAGTGTTTTTACCTTGTACCCGGATCGGGTGTTTATGGCGGTAACCATTTGCCGGATAGCCATAATTTTATTATCCGGCTGTGCAAAAGACCGGCTTGGGCAGACTGCGACGAAAAATACTACTGCGATTAAATTTTTCATATCGTCAATGACTCCTGGCGAATCCACTATTCAGTCGATCCCAAGCCTACACGATTATCGCTCAAACCGGCCTTACAAATCCACCTTAAATCCAAGCCCATAAAATCGGCGGTTATCTGTTATATCCGAGGTGTTATTTTGCAATATATTTCGGGTGTTAACAAACAGTTCGGCGTGTTGGGTGTGACTGACTTTCAGCCTTGCGCCGAAATAAAGGCTTTGCAACGAAACGGAATTAACGTGCGGTGGCGCGTTAAGGTTTTCAATCGTCACAGACTGAAGGGTCAACGGGCGCTCGCCAATTTGATACAAAATATCAAGCCCGGCAAATAACGAACCGCAAGTAAACCGGTTAGTAAAGCCGCCGCTGTAACGGTGGCCGTCGGCCAAATAGGCCCCGTAAGCATTAAATATTGGCTCATCCGGCTGCACCCTGGCTTCGGCTACGTTCAAACCAGTCTTCCAGGTAAAAATTGGAGAATTCACCGTATAATTTAAGGCGATACGGTTGGTGGTAACTTTATCGTAATAGTACTGCAAAACGCTTTCTGTTTGGTTTGCACCGTAAGGGAGAATTACCACCAATTGGTCCTGGCTTTGGTAATCCCAATAGCTATAACTTAAAACCAGGTTTTTTAGAAACGTAAATTCAAAACCTGCCTGGAAACTGTTATATTGCTGGTATGGATTTCGCTGCTGGTAGTAAGACACGGCGTCGGTAGTGGTTGTAGAATAGTAACCAATAGTGGAGTTTGTAACCAGATAAACGAATGGCGTGATGCCCGAAAGAGAGGCTGAACCATCATCAAAGAGCTGGCTTTGCCGCGAAAACGAACCGAAAAGGCGCAGGCTCATATTGGTTAACGAAGCCAGTTTGAAAACATCTGCCGATACCGTCAAAAACGGCGCCTGGCGACTGTAAGTGTAATTGGAGCCGGAATTCTTCGCACTGTTTAGTATATCGGAAAAGCCGCCCTGTATGTCGGCTGCGTCTTTGTAATGTATATCCAAAGATGGTGTAAGGAAATATAGTTTTTCACCGCCTCCCTCAAAACTGCTGCTCTCATTAACCGACGGAATATTGCTCCCATAGCTTTGTCCGTAGAAATCCGAGTTGGATAGCGTACTGTAAAGACGCCGGAACGAAAAATTCAGCGATGGTTCAACATCAAAAATGCCCAGCATAGTGTGATAGGCCAGGTTATCGCGAATCAATAAATTGCTTGTATTTATTTCGCTTCGCGATTTTTCAATACCAAAATTTTTGACTCCGCCAGTTGAAGGAAACACCGTGTAGGTGGTATCGATTCCGAATAAATTATAATGGTTGTAAGCGCCTGAAAGAGTATTGGAAAGGCCACCGGTAATTTTACTTTTAAGGGCAAGGTTTGCACCGGCGAGATGTTGCACCGCGCCCAAATGATAATATTCGCTTTGCGTGGCGATGTTTGTTGGATCGCCATAAGTGTACCCGTAGCTATCGGTTTGCGGAACGTAGTTGATATCGAAGTTTATGGTGGTACCGCGCCAAAGTTTTGCATCGGCATAACCGTTAAATTTAAAACGGTTGAAATTGTAAGGATTAAGCGATGTCAACGTGCCGTTAGTCAGCACCGGCGAAACATCATGCTGGTAATCGGCCGAGAGGCCTAAATGAACATTATCGAAATTTTTGTATCCCGACAGGTAAAATTGATCGTAAATATTATGGGTTGATGTTTGGTTTGGAATGTTACCGCTGTTACGCAAATTTACCAGGCTGGCCTGCCCGGCGGCCTCGATACCCTGCTTGCCCGGCCGGTTTGTTTTTAATTTTACCAGCACCACTTGTGCGCCCGGCGCCGCGCCGCTCACATTTACCGCAGCGCTTTGCACCAATGTTACTTCGTCAACATCATAAATGCTGTAGGCGTTTGCATCAGTAATAATATTCCCGTCGATCACATAAAGCAAATTCGATTGGTTGCCATAAGTACCATACAGCCATACGTTAACGGCGTCCGCCAAATCCGAAAACTGGTAGCGTTCCAGGTCGCTGCCTTTGATGGTAATGCTTTGGGTAAAATCCTTCTTTACCGAAACGCGGCCCAGGTCATAACTGCTGGTATCGGTTTGGGCGTTGGCATTAAGGAGACATGCGAGTAATAAGATGGTAAAAAGTATAAAGCGCTTAGACATAAAAGGGGCGGATTTGGGGCCTAATATACCTGTTTAGGGCAGTATGTCAAATAAGCGGAAGGCTCAGTTTTTCCACCGGGCAAACTTTGTTTCCTTTTTGGAACTGAATGTAAAAACTTACGATAGTGCATATGCGTAAGTTTTTTTAAAACAAATTATTGATTGATTCGTCGTTTTAACATGTCCAGGCATTTAATAAAATAATTTTATGAAGAAAATCTCTTTCCTTTTAGCTGCCGTCGCCCTCTTATTTATCGGCCGGGCGAACGCTCAACAAACCGATACGGTGTCTACCCACCACTGGTTTATGCACAACCTTAGCGGCGCCGCTCAAATACAAATCACTTATCGCCAGGGGGATATTAGCCAGCTTAACGATGCCCTTACAGCGAACGGGCTGAAGCCAATATCAGTCAATAACATTTGGATAAACGCTTCGATGCATCATGATAACGGCAGTTTTATGATGGAAGACGGTATTGGTTTTACCCCGGTAGCCATGTCGTCCAACAATGGCCTGTATGCGAAGTATAACCAGTACCAGCTTTTTTTCAGGGCGGGGTATAACGTTTTGAAAAACGCGGATGTAAAACTTTACCCATTTGCCGGGTTGAATTTTTCGGCTTCAGTACTTAATATCGACGATAACGCGGGCATAGATAAAACCGGCAGCCTTTCAAATGAATTGTTGAATAGTACAGCGAGCAAAACATTTTACGAGGGAAATTTCGGGATAGAGTTGGGTGCGGGTTTTGACTATCTCATTCCGGTGAAGCCAAAACAGGTGGATTGCATTACCATAAAACGCAATATACCCATCGGCATACGGGCCGGTTATTATATAAATGCGTATGCCGGCGATTGGAAGATCGACAATCATTCACTGCAAGGCGGCGATCAAAAGCAAAGCGCTGTTTTTGTATCATTTAACATTGGTTTGGGGTATGAAATAAGCAAATAATTTGCACAATAACGTTGGCGGTTGTTAAATCTTCCTAAATTAGGCCTGCAATTTCTGTCTTTATAAATCTATGAAAACTATCCGCTGGGGCATACTGGGCGCGGGACGGATCGCCCGCAAATTTGCGACCGACCTAAAACTTGTTGAAGATGCCGGGCTGATTGCCATTGGTTCCCGCTCGCAGCAATCCGCGGATGATTTCTCGGCGGAATTCCCGGTAAAATACCGGCACGACAGCTACGAGGCGCTGGCGCAAAATCCTGAAGTTGACGTAATCTACATTGCCACCCCCCACGTCCTGCATTACGAAAATACTTTGCTTTGTTTAGCACACAATAAAGCGGTTTTATGCGAGAAGCCTTTTGCCATGAACGTGCGGCAGGCTAATGAAATGATCGCGACTGCAAAGGCGAAAAAGCTGTTTTTGATGGAGGCGTTGTGGACGAAGTTTCAACCGCATTTTTTAAAGATGCAGGAAATGATAGGGCAGGGGATGCTGGGGGACGTCCGTTCGGTGCTGGTAAACTTCGGGTTTATACCGCAGGCGCCTGTGCCTAAACGGATATTCGACCCGGCGCTTGGCGGCGGTACTTTGCTTGACATCGGCATTTATAATGTTTTTATGGCGCTAAACGTATTGGGCAAACCCGATCATATCGATGCTGTTATGACGCCTGCCCCCACCGGCGTTGATGAAATGTGTGCTGTAACCTTTCGCTATAACAATGGTGCTTTGGCGCAGCTTTTTTCGAGTTTCACCGCCAACCTGGCTACGGATGCTGATATCGGCGGCACCGGTGGCCGCATCAGGCTTACCTCGAGATTTTACGAAACATCTTCGGGCGTTGAGTATTTTCCGGGGCGGGTGAATACACGCGAGGTTGTTCCGCTTGCAAAAGAAACCGGTTTTGGATACCAATATGAAGCCAGGCATGTAAACGATTGCTTGCGAAAGGGCCTCGCCGAAAGTCCGGTGATGAGCTTTGCGGATACGTTGCTGATGATGGAAACGCTGGACAAAATAAGGGAAATAGCGGGGATACGCTACCCGGCGGATTGAACCGATTTGAAATGGGTTTGAACGCTATCATCAACCGGAAGTATTCATATTTGGCGAGTTAATCCAATTTTGCCATGGCCCGGAAATCGCTGCTTACCTTATTATTATTTGCCGTTGTCTGCTCAGCGGGCGCCCAAACCGCTAAAAATTACAATCTCGTACACCTGTTAAAAGCCGACAAATTAAGGATCGATACCAGCAATCATGCACAGGTAATTGATGCGCCGGGAAAACAGGCTATCACGCTGAAAAATATCGCCTGGTTGAAAAACGTCGGCCTGAAAGCGGGTACCATCGACGTCGACCTGCGCGGCAAGGACGTTTTTCTGCAGAGTTTTTTGGGTGTCGCTTTTCACGCGACCGACGACAAACATTATGATGTGATCTTTTTCAGGCCATTCAGGTTTCACCATGCCGATACGGCTACGCGCAGGTGGTCGGTGCAGTATATGGGCATGCCCGATTATGACTATGACAAACTTCGCAAAGCGCATCCGGGCGTTTACGAAAATTTTATTAATCCTGTACCGGGTGCTTCGGATTGGTTCCACGCCACCATTGTGCTAAAGGGCGACTGGATAACGGTGTATGTTAATCACTCAACAACCCCATCTTTAAAAATTCAAAGCCTTAACGCCGCACGCGATGGCGCAATAGGCTTGTGGGCTGACGGGTTGACGGAAGACTTTGCCAATTTGAGCATTAGCCGATAGGTCCCATGTCAATAGCCCTTCAAATTCTCAGCCTTCCATTTCATGGCTGTAGCTATCCTTTTTTTGCGGCAAGGGTGATCGAAGAAAAACATTTCTTCCAAATAACCGGGATCGATCTTGTTGTAGTCGGCAGTTTTAACCATGTACGACGCGATGGCGTCGGGTTGCCGGGCAGCGTTCAAACCGTACATATCGGCTTCAATTTCCAGATTGCGGATAAGCGAATTACTTACTGGGGTGAGCAGGAAAAACCATGCGGTAAAAAGAACCACCAAGAGCGGGAGGAAGGTCACCTGGTGCACCGGCCCGGCTTGCCATCGTCCATTGTATTTGGCAAGCAACTTTTCGGCGGCCCATTTTACCACCGCAAAGCCGATAAAGATCAGCAACCCAAACTCAAGTACCAGGATATACAGGTGATGCAAAACGTAGTGGCCCATTTCGTGCCCCAAAACCGCCATTATTTGGTCGGCTGTGCAGTTATTCAGGACGTTATCGTTTAAAGCGATGCGCGTCGTGCCGGCTATTCCGGTAACGTTGGCGTTATACTGTTTGGTTTGGGCTGATTCGTTATACACGTAAACTTCATCTACATGAATCCCGTTGGCCCGGGCCATAGTCAGCACCCGGCTGCGTAATGCCGAATCTTTTACCGGCACATAATTATTAAACAGCGGTGTTATGAAAACCGGGTAAATGACGATTACTACGAAAATAAAGAAAACAGAAAGGCCTGCGCCCCACAACCACCAATATTGTTTAGCGCGCCTGAAAATGGCATAGATCAGCACAAAAAATGGCGCTGCTAATACCACCTCGACTAATAATGAAAGCAGGTCGTCAATAAACCAGTCGCCGAAGTTTTGATTGGAGAAACCATATTGATGCTCACGAACGAAATTCTGGTAAAAATCAAGCGGCAGGGCCAGGATAAAAGTGCATACAATAAAAAATATTATGTAAAGCAGATTGCTCCTGTTCGGCTTTTTTATTTTGAACACAATTTTTTGTATCCGGACCGATAAGCCACCAAAAAGAAAAATCCAGCCGGTAACAAGGGCGATCAAAAAGTTCCAAAACCAAAGCCAATGGTTACCGTAGGTATAGTCATCCGCTTTGACGCGGATGCTTGCCGGAATGGCATTGATAAGACTGTCGGTAGCCTGCTGCAGGTTGAATTTACTCGTATTATGTGCAGTTGTGACGGATTGGGTTGACCGCTGCTGCGCTGCCGGCAGGGCAGAAGATAAAATGCAAAATATGCAAAGGAGGATGAGCTTCATGGCAATTTAATTTATTGTGCTGCAAAATTAAAAGCCCATTGGCTCCCGGATTTGTATAAATCCGACAAATGAAAATTACGGAAAACGCGGTCCGGGGAAGATCAGCGAGGGCGTTAAACCCGCGTACTTTTTTACTTCGCGCGTAAAATGGGCAGGGTCGTAATAACCCGCCTGGTAGGCCACCTGCATCATGCTGCCGTTGGTGCGCATTTTTTGCAGGGCCTTTAACACTGTTTGAAAACGCACGATGCTGATAAACTCCTTGGGGCCGATACCCAAACCGGCATAGGCCTGCCGCTCCAGCGTACGGCTGCTGACATTGCATTTTTCGGCAAGCTGATCAACGGAAATAAGGCCTTTGGCGCCCAGCACTACTTTGGCGATCGGCGCAGGCATGGCCGCCGACGTTAATTTGGAAAAAAAATATGCATCTAACCGTGCTGGCAAACCGGCATCAACATCCAGCAACAATAATAGCTCCCGGTCATGAAAGTCAATAATATTGTTGACGAGTTCGACCAATGGAAATTTATAAATCGTGTGCAAACCACAAGGCTTAAACCGGATGCCGATAAAAATACTATTGGGCAGGCTGTTTACAAATCCGGCACAGGTGGACGTGCCGCCAACATATAACCCCCCCGGCGACATCAGGCAGTTTTGATTGAAAGCGGCGGGAGAGCTGCCCAGGTTGGCAAAGATGTCGGTACTGGTATCGGCAAACAAGGGGACGCAAACCGGCTCGTACGACGAACCGGTTTGCAGCAACCAGTAAAAATCTATGCAATGTTTTAATGCGGGCGCCGGTTCAAATTTAAGATAGGTAAACATTTTTATAAAAAGAAACGGTGGTCGTTGATGCTGGTTACTTTACGGCCAAGCATCGTCCCATCATCTGACCTTTTGAGAAATGCGTGTTGAGCAGCGGTTTTAAAGGCTGCGTCAAACAACAAAAAGAGCGGCGGTAAAATTCTTTTCATGGCTGTTGAATCGTCATTGCTAAAGTAATTGTTTGATAGCGCAGCACATTAAAAGTTTAAAAATGAACAAAAATAAAAAACCGCCTTCGTGGGTAGTTTTAACCAGATTTTAGCGCAAAATAACAAACCAATCGGTTTGTTATTTTTAGGTTAAAAACCAATCGGTCTATTTTGAATAGAATTTATCGAGGAACAAATACCTTGCCCGAAGCGTCTCGGGCTGCAGCTGCGCATTGACATCAATGTTCATAAACACCACCGGGCTGCCTTTGGTATTTGGCGTCCACTTTGGCAGGCCGTTGCCATCGGGGTTACCTGTCTTGATGAAGTTGGCAAAATAGGTTTCCATGGTTGCCGACACTTTGTAGTCATTGGGTGTCCATGGGAACACCTTGTCAGAAGCCAGGTTGCCCAATGCAAATTCGATCTCTGAAGCATGTGAAGCACCAACCATCGTGGGCGGCATTTTGTTTGCGGTGCCGGGGTACCTGGTGCTTCCGGTCGCGGGGTGGAGAATAAATAACGGTAAACCGGCTTGCCCCCGGTGGCGGCTTGCATCTCAGCCCATTTCCAGGTCGCGTAGACGATGAAGTTGTCGCTCGCGAGGGCAGTGGCTAATTTGATCGCTTCATCCGGTGTAGCACCCGGATACAGCCTTAAAACAATTTTGGAGTCGGCGCCGAATCGCTGCTTCACTTTTTTGGCGTAATTCTCCGGCGTCGGCATGCCGCCCTGGGTAAATGCCTGGTACGGCGCCTCCGTCGAGTTCCATCCTACCAGCAGCGGTACATGTGCTTCTTCGCCCGCTTCAAATATTTCAACCGGCGATTTGGGCAGGTAATAGCCGTCTATTGTTTCCGTCACGCGATAACTTCCCGGTTCGGAAGCGTCATTCAAAAGCTGCGCGGCCGGAATAGCCCGAAGATCGGTCAACGACTTTGCGCCGACCATTTGTGCGAAATTACTTCCTGACCGCTCGCCGGCAGCCAGGTTTATTGCGGGTAGGGTTGGTTTGATCATGGCGCCACTTTCGCCGATAGCTCCGGCGATCAGGTTGCGCGATAGCGGAGAAGCCATCTGCGCGAAGACCGAAATAGAGCCGGCCGACTCTCCGGCGATAGTGATCTGGTCAGGGTTGCCGCCAAACGCCGCGATATTCTTCTTTACCCAAACCAGGGCGGCACTTTGATCCATCAGGCCGTAGTTACCCGACCCATGGTACGAAGTCTCGGCAGAAAGCTCCGGATGGGCAAAAAAACCAAATATTCCAAGGCGATAGTTGATCGTAATAGCGACTATCCCTTTTTGCGCCATGCTTTCGCCATTGTAACGGGCTTCCGAACCGTCGCCGGCTAAAAATCCGCCTCCGTAGAAATATACCAGTACCGGCAACTTTGCCGTTGCTGAGCGTGTTGGCGTCCAAACGTTCAGGTAAAGGCAATCTTCGCTCATGGTATCCGCGCGGAAGATCATATCGTCATAGACGCGCTTTTGCATAGGCATGTGGCTGAAATGGTCAGCCTTTAATACGCCGCTCCAGTTTGCCGGCGGTTGGGGTGCTTTCCAGCGGAGGTCGCCCACAGGCGGGAGGGCGTAGGGGATGCCTTTGTAACTGTTAACCCCTGTCGATGCGTTTAGCGTACCCTCGAGTGTGCCGTTGCTGATGGTAACCTGTGCATTTTGGGCGGCCACAGGCAGGGTGAGGATCGATGCCAGGAGTATTGTTAAAATGAGTTTCATGTTAGTTGTTTATTCGCCGGGTATAACAAAGGTTGTAAAAAAATTTAAGGTTGAGTAAAATTTAGATGCGCTTCCCGTCGGACGGAAAGCCCTCAGGGGAGCGATTGTCTACCTTTAACATTTACATTAAAATATAAGTCATAAAGTATTATATTTAAATTAATTAACATTAATTTATTAAAGTATTTATTCTGAAGTTGGTCGTTTTTCAAAAAACTCGTGGGAAGTGACATGGTATCTGCTAAAATTGCCTAAAGTAATACTTTATTAAATTAGCATAATTAATTAAAAAATAGATATTTATTATATTTAATATAAAGTCTTACATTAAAGTAAATTAACTCGGCTGGTATTGCGGTCGATGAATTTCTCATTCATGTGAATTTGTGCAAATATTGCGGCGGAAACCTCTTTTAAGGAATACGTTTTTGTTGAATTGATTTCATAGATTTGATGATACCAACCCCGAACAACATGCGCAATTATTTTTTCCTGCTGCTGGTGGCTATTGCCGTTTCAGCCTGCAACAAAACCGTTCATTACGATAAAATTATCCGCAACGGGATGATCTATGACGGAAAGGGCGGAACGCCCTACAAAGCCGATATAGCGATTAATGCCGATACCATAGCCGCGATAGGTGATCTATCTTCAGCATCAGGAAGGGCGGAGACCGATGCGAAAGGCATGGCCGTTGCCCCGGGTTTTATCAATATGCTAAGCCAGGCCCAGGAGAGCCTGATACAGGACGGTCGCTCACAAAGTGATATCCGCCAGGGCGTAACGCTGGAGGTGATGGGAGAGGGCAGCAGCATGGGTCCTGTAACCCCGAAGATGAAAAAGGAAATGGAGGACGGCGAGGGCGATATTAAATACAAAGTAAACTGGAACACACTCGGCGACTACCTTAATTTTCTTGAGAAAAAAGGCGTTTCCTGCAATGTGGCTTCATTTATCGGTGCAGGTACTGTCAGAACTTACGTGGTGGGGGAGGATGACCGTGCACCAACACCAGCTGAGCTAAAACAGATGCAGGATTTAGTTAAGCAAGCCATGCGGGAAGGCGCCATGGGGGTGGGTTCTTCGCTCATATATCCGCCCGATTTTTTTGCAAAAACCGATGAGTTAATTGCCATCAGCAAGGAGGCTTCGGCCTATGGCGGCATGTATATTTCGCATATGCGGAGTGAGGGTAACCGGGTTAATGAGGCGCTTAATGAACTGATCACCATTGCACGGGAGGCTAATATTCATGCGGAGATCTACCATATGAAAGCGGCCGGCAAAGCCAACTGGCCTAAGCTGGACAGTATGATCCGCCAGGTAGAGAACGCCCGGAAACAGGGCCTGAATATCACGGCCAACATGTATACCTACCTGGCCGGCGCCACGGGCATGACCTCGGCTTTCCCGCCTTCGCTGCAGGATGGCGGTTTCGGCAAGCTGCGGATGCGTTTACAGGACCCCAAAATCCGGGTGCAAATGGCTAAAGCAATGGATAGCAACCCCACCGATTGGGAAAACCTGTATTATGGCTGCGGTTCGCCGGATAATGTGCTGTTATTGAGTTTTAAGCAGGATTCACTCAAAAAATTTAACGGGAAAACGCTGGCCGAGGTGGCAAAGATCAGGCACAAATCGCCGGAGGAAACGGCTATGGACCTGATCGTACAGGACAGTACCCGCGTTGGGGTGGCTTATTTTTTGATGAGCGAGGAGAATGTTAAAAAGCAAATAGCGCTGCCCTGGGTGAGCTTTTGCTCGGACGAGGGTTCCTATACCGATTCCGGCGTGTTTTTAAAGTCAAGCGCGCACCCGCGGGCCTATGGCAATTTTGTTCGGGTGCTGGGCAAATACTCCAGGGATGAAAAGGTAATTACGCTGCAGGATGCCATCCGCAAGCTGGCTTACCTGCCCGCCACCAACCTCAAACTTAAAAAACGTGGTGCGCTTTTGAAAGGATATTTTGCTGATATTGTGATATTTGATCCAAGAACTGTGCAGGATCACTCCACCTATACCAAGCCACATCAATATGCTACCGGCGTTATTGATGTTTTTGTCAACGGGGTGCAGGTCTTGAAGGATGGCAACCATACCGGCGCTACGCCCGGCAGGTTTGTGAAGGGCCCGGGTTATGGAATGAAGTAAACGAATGTATGAGCGAGGGCATTATACTTGAAACCAAAAGGCTGTATTTCCGCCAGCATATTTTGGCCGACCTGGATGCCTTTTGCGCCATGGAGGCCGACCCGGATTTCCGGCGTTACGTGGGTGGCGCACCCCGGCCGCGCGACCAGGCCGAACAAAGATTTATGAATGGCCTCAAACCAGTAACAGATAAATTGAGCATGTGGGCAATGATATATAAGCCTGAAGGTAAATACATTGGCCGCTGCGGCATCTATCCTCACTTTAATGCGAACGGACAACCCATCGCCGGCGAAGGCGCCTTTGGCGTTTACCTGGATAAGGCTTACTGGAACATGGGCCTGGCGACTGAGGCAGGTACGGCTTTTATCGATTTTGGCTTTGATCAGCTTAAATTGGAACGAATCGTAACGGCCATCGATGCCCGCAATGACGCCTCTGTACATGTGATTGAAAAGCTGGGCTTCAAACTTGACCGAACCGAAAAAGGCGACCCGCGGTCATTCTATCACTATGTGTTAGCGCGAAAAAGCTGAAATTTTACCTCAAAACCATAAGGTTCATTTTTGAATACCCATCATTTATTAATTTTAGGAATTGCATTTAATATGTTGATTATAAAAAGTATACAGTTTTAAGAATAAAGTGTTACTTTAACTAAAAATAGAGTCGAAAAGCGTTCATTTTTGTTCTTCTCCCCGAACACTTCAATCGGGCAAATTAGCCTGATCTCCAACCAACACTTCTTACCCACCGCCACTGCCACTGCCACTGCTACTGCCACTGCTACTGCTACTGCTACTGCTACTGCTACTGCTACTGCTACTGCTACTGCCACTGCCCCTGCTACTGCTACTGCCACTGCCACTGCCACTGCCACT
>Ga0210389_10001254_pt1 | contig 20707 bp, 20 predicted proteins | sample IncBWH28OmetaG_FD_160127 | JGI IMG/M metagenome (GOLD analysis project Ga0210389, IMG submission 160127) | Forest soil microbial communities from Barre Woods Harvard Forest LTER site, Petersham, Massachusetts, United States - Inc-BW-H-28-O ...
CCCTTTAAACTCCGAATGGCCTGCGCCGCCGGTCGTCTGGCGGTTGCCGAAAAAAACTTCGCGGCGCACGCGTCCATCCATTTCCACGTCGCGCACATCTTCGCGCACAAAATGCATGGCCACCGGGCCGTCAATCGCGCGCACCAGATCGGCCGCAAACACAAACGAGCGGTCCATCGTCACCACCAGATCCAGCCGCCGCCCGCGGTAGGCCTGTGAAATCGCGCGCCCCAGAGCCTGCACGCGGCCGGCAATTCGCGCCGCGGAGTAGGAAGCCGCTTTTGCGCGGCTCACGATGAGGATTCCTCGGTAATCATCACCGCTGCACGGCTCCCTTCAGCCACTGCAAACTCGTCTGCGACCGGCAATCCTGAAACCCAAGCCACTTTGCCTGCGCTGGTCAGCACCGGCCAACGTTCCTTTTCCCAGCGGCTCGCGCCCAATTCGTTTAAGAGTCGCGCCAGTGTGTGCCGGTTCTGATGGCCCGTTGGCCGCATGGCATCCCCGGGACGCCAATTCCGCAATACAAGAGGTTCGCGCAACCGGCCGCGGTCCAGAACCGCCCCTGTATTAGTAGTTTCTCGCCCTTCCGAGGGCCAGTCAATCACCCGAAAGCGCAAGATGCGAGAAAGTGCTTCAAGCCGCAATTCAGCGCCGGTGGCAGGCAAATGGATGTGCATCGAAAAAGTCGCCGGCTCCGCCTTCCCAGTGCCGCCCAAGGCTGCGCGAAAGATCAGCGCGTCCCGCTCGCGGCGCACTTCCACTCCGCCCGGCAACTGCAGAATTTGTCCGGAGTGGCCATGGGCCGCAAGATGCAGCACAGCTTCCACATGCAGCGAGCCGAGTTCACCCACGCGCGGTTTTATCTGCATCACCAGTTGCCGCACCATGCGCTTCGCTAGTGGCACAGGCATTCCTGCCTGTGCAGCCGAGCCAGTGGCAACAATTTTTTCCTCAGTAATAGCCGCAGTGCCAGGAAGTTTTTCCGGCATTCCGCCAGCGCAAGAGCGCGCAGCAGTGCTCGCCCTGGAAACCAAATCCCGAACCCCGACCGCAATTCCGCTCTCCCGCTGCTTGCTGGCCGCTTTCAGACGCGCTCTCGCTGCGTCTTCCAATTGCTCGTTGTCTTCGCGTGCGAGTTCCGCCAACTGGCAAAGATGCTCGACTGCCGCGGTCTGAAACTGCTTTTCAAGCAGTGGCAGCAACTTGTAGCGGATACGCGAGCGCGTGCGCGTAACGTCGCGGTTCGTCACGTCTTCGCGCCAGCGTTGTTTCTTGCTTCGCAGATAATCGCGCAGCGCCGCACGCCGAATCCCCAGGAGCGGCCGGAACACGCTCCCAGCTTGCGGGTGAATCCCCGCAAGTCCCGCGAGTCCAGTGCCGCGCAAAATGTGCGCCAGCACCGTCTCCGCCTGGTCGTCCGCCGTTTGCGCCACCGCCACGCGCGAGACTCGCCGGTCTTTCACCAGTTGCTCGAAAAATGCGTAACGCGCACGCCGCGCCGCATCCTCCAGGTTCGCCCGCTCGCGCTTGGCCTTAGCTGCAACATTCTCTCTTTCGACGAAAAACTCCAGCCCATGCTGTGCGGCAAGCTTGGCCACGAATTTCTCATCCGCGTCTGAAGCCTTTCCCCGTAACTTGTGATTAAAATGCGCCACGCAAACTATAATGCCCAACTCTTCGCGCAATTCCCCAAACAGCCGCAGCAGCGCAACCGAGTCAGCGCCCCCAGAGACCGCCACTCCGACCCGCTCTCCCGCGCAAACACCAAAACGTTCGCGCAACACAATCCGCAGCGACTCCGCAAGATCGTGGCGTTTTGCCCGCCCCATCTTTTTGGTTGGTTTTTTCGCAGGCATGGCCCTGCGACGTATCGTAGCAATGCCGGCGATGCAGGTCGAGCGCCGTGGGAACCGCTGTAGCTCAGGCCTTCAGGCCTGAGAGTTTTCGTTGCAACAGCAGGATTGTGCCGGCGTGTGGAAAGGCCTCGCCCCTGAAGGGGTGAGCCGCAGGTATGGCGTGCGTTACTTTTCCTTGGCTTCGCTGCCGACCAGCTTTTCGACATCGGCGATTTCTTTGGGAATGGCGGCGCTGAGGATTTCCGGCTCGCCGTTGGTGATCAGCACGGTGTCTTCCACGCGGAAGTGCATCTGTTTGTCGGTAAATTCCACGATGGGCTCGACGGTGATCACCTGGCCGGCCTTGATCGGGCCGCTGGGATGCATCACGTCGTGCGTTGCCAGTCCAACGAAGTGGCCCGGCCAGCCGTACCACTGATCGCCGATGCCTGCCTTCTCAAACACCGCTTTGCCCGCGGCTTCCGCCTCTTCATAGGTGTGCCCGGGCTTCAGTAGCGCGATCGTGGCTTTCTGCGACTCCAGGTCCACGGCATACCACTTCGCTTGCTCTGGTGTGAATTTGCCGCTGATGTTGAAGGTGCGGGTGATGTCCATGGTCATGTGATCCAGCGAAGCGCCGTAATCGAACACCACCAACTGATTCGCTTCGATGACATTGCGGTTGGAAAAATAGTGCCACGTGTTGATGTCTTTTCCGGAGCCGACAATCGCCAGGTACGCGACGCCTTGCGCTCCATGACTGTAGAAATACTCGTAAGCGCGCGCTTCGATTTCGTACTGGTGCATTCCGGGATGCGCGTGCGCGATCGCGGCGCGGTCGCCCTCCGCGCTGATTTTTCCGTTGCGCCTGAGGACTTCAATTTCTTTGGGCCGCTTGATGTTGCGCATCGCGTCGATGAACGCGGTCACGTCACGCAACCTGGCCATCGGGTAGCGCTCCGCCAGCAATTTCCCCGGGGCTAGGTCCTGCGGGACGTCTTCGTGGTACGGATGCGCGAATTTCCACGCATGGTCGCGGCCCACTTCGCCGCGAGCGCCATCGGCCTTGTCGGGGAATCCCAGCCGTGTCCACAGGTCCACCTGTGGATGAACGCTCAGAGCGTAGGACAGCCAGATATCCAGATTGCCGATAGGTTGGACAACAGGAAAGCCCAGCCGCTTTGCTTCCTCCGGCTGCGAGAGCAGATTCGCGCCATAGGTCTGAGCCGTACGTCCGACCTGCTGCGGCTCAAAGAGAACTACATTGCCGCTGGCGTTGTCCATGGCTAGCACTGCACCAGGATCCTGAATGCCCGTGTAATAGTAAAAGTCGTTGTCTTCGCGATAGTGAGTCGCTTCGGGAATATCGTTGCGCGCAAAGAGCAGCGTGTAGCCGGTCTTCGCCTGCGCCATCAACTCCGCGCGCCGCGCCGCAAACTCCTGCGGCCCGCCCAGGTCTTCGATGGCCTGCCGGTCGGTGTACTGCGCGGGCGTCGACGCCCCCAATCCAAAAAACAACAAAGCGACAATTAAAGGCTTTCGCATAGCTCTGGTCCTCGCTTGAAAAGTAGCGGCGACATTGTAGGCCGCGAAGGGATAAAAGGGAAACGGAGTCGCCGCCAAACTTAAGCGATGGCCTGGTTTGACTTGGGTGGGGTTAGCGCGGCGAGAAAGACGCCGATGATTGCGAACATGCCTACGCCGGCAAGGAAATGTACGCGCTCGGCCGCGTCGTAGTAGGACTGCAAGGCCATGACCGCTGCATGGGCCAGGCTCGACCACCCTGCGAAGGCGATCAGGCTGCGATGCGCGGCAGGATTGCGCGCCGCAATGCCCAGAAAAATGTGAAGTGCTGAAGCAATCCCAAGGTCCGAGTATCGAAACGAATGCGAAACCCTTGGCTTTAGTCTTGTGGCCACTCGTAGGGGAAGAGCTTGCCTGCTGCTTCCGGGGACATTTTTCCGCCCGCCAGTTCCACGGCACGGGCCATGACCGGGTCACGTCCTGCAGCCAGGTCCTTTGGGCTCACCAGCAGCACTTCGTCCGGGGTGACGCCCACCTTTTCCAAGCTCTTTCCGTCGGTCATGATCAGGTCAGCCTCCGTGATCGAAGCGCCGTAGAAGAGCCGAGTCTCAAATCCAATGTGATAGTTGTATCGAATCGACTCCATTACCGCACCCGCAGATTGATCGCCAAGCACGGTTCCACGCTTTTCCAGCTGTACCACTCTGGCCAGAATTTCGGACGCCGAGGCCGAGCGGCTGTCAACCAACACGAACAACTTGCCCGCGAAAACATTCTTGCTGTGTGGCCTGACCATTTCCGGCTTGCCATTGCCGCGCATCTGGCGGTCTGCAATCTTGACCTCGTGGTCGAAAAAATTGTTCAAGAATTCGCGCAACGTTTCTATGCTGCCTCCGCCGTTCCCCCTCAGGTCGATGATTAGCGATTGGTTCTTGCGAGCCTGGTTCATAACGTCATAGACCTGGGACTGCATGTAGACAAAACTCGGGAATTTCAGAATCATAACCCCGTCATTCGTCCTGGCCCAACGCATGCGGCTCTCGTGGGTATTATTTTCGATTTCGCGAAAATATTCCCAAATTCCGTCTCCGGTGAGGTCCTTCACTTTGGGAAGCTCGCGCATCGCCGCTACGATGTCGACCTCCTTGTGCTCGCCTTCCGGTGTTTGTAGTGCCACGCGCAGAGCAGGTTGCGGCCGGAGGACGTCGAACACATAATTCATCTTCCATAAGTTCTCCCGGGCCGGCGTAAAGCCGTTGATCGTCAAAACTTCGTCGCCTGCCTTGACTCCTTTCTTTTCCGCGTCGCTTCCGGGCTTTACCTGCAGGACAAAACACTTGGCGCCGATCATGCTGATGGTCCATCCGTAACTGTGCTTGTAGGGTCTCGGCGGCGGAAGGAAGAAAGTGTGCGAATCATTCAACACATCCAGCGCCGCCGCCACTTCCGACAATCCGCGGTTGAGAGACGCGGAGTTATCGATCCGCGTTTCAAAGCTCTTTACGTTGGCGTTCCAGTCCACACCGTGCAGGTTCTTGTCGTAGTAATGTTTTTTCACGTCATCGGAAATCGTGGTCAGCATTTGCTGTACCTCGTCGCGATCCATCTTGGAAATTTTTGTTTGCGCCTGCTGCGCGATCAAGGGGGAAGACCAACCAAACACCAACATCAGAGCGGCGAAACAGAAGGCGATTTCGGACCGGTTCATGGAGGCTCCAGGTGGCTGAAGTCTCCGCTGTTCTAACTTTGCGCCGGGCTTTGAGCGAATCCGACCCACTGTCCCACGGCGTAGCGGAGATGTTGGCTGATATATATAGCCAGAGTTGGCCGTTGGTCAACAAATCTTAACTTTGAATGTTAGATAAGGGCTTAACAAGGTCCCATTGTCAGTGGGTGGCCCGGGCAAGCCGGAACCCGGGAACCCGCGACGGACTTTGGCGAGAACTTGTTGTTTGAAAGGTGTGGCGATTTCTGATTGAATAACGCCACGGAGAGTCATCGTGAAAATTTACAACGTCACAGGCTATCTGATTATTTTCCTCTATATGCTGGCTTGCATGGTCTCAGCCCCGGCTCATCTGGGACCCTGGATTGGACTGCTGATCGGCGGAGGTTATTTTATCTTCTGCTGGTTTATGGGCGGGCTGTATATGGCGGATGTTCTTCATTTGGGAATCGCTCACCGATCACTCGACTATAAGGAATGGTTCATGAAATCCGTCACGATCGTGAACAACACTTTCGCGATCTATGTGGACCCCATTGCCTGGGTGAATCGCCATCGATTGCATCATAAACATTCCGACCATCCCGGGGATCCCAATAAACTTTCCGAGGATGGTTTTTGGCGAACCCTGGTTCTCTGTCTGCTGCCGTATCAATGCAAAGAAAATTTGGCCGGGGACAGAATTTTGAAGTCCCAGGCTTTCCGGGTGGCTGCGAATCCGATTTTTGCAATCGTTGCGCAAGCCCTGAGTTTTTATCTTCTATGGAAGCTGGTTGGCAGCCTGAGGTTTGCGCTGGTGATGTGGATTGGAATCCGAATTTTTTCGTTGTGGGTAAATATGATCCAAAACTATTGGACCCACACCCGAACGTTTGGATACCGGCGATATAGCGATGATGATGACAACGCCATGAATATCGGTGAGTGGCTCCCAGTAACCGCGACGTTCAGCGCCTGTCTGCAGAACAATCATCACCACCATGAGGGCCTGTTGCGGCTGAGCCACGACAAATCCGAATACGACTTTGGATTTATCACTGTAAAAATTATGAAAACTCTGGGCCTGGTGAAGGCCACAAGAAAAGGTGCGGAATTACCCAACGACGTTCCCCTGGCCGCACTGGAGTTCTAGGGCGTTCGCTTTCTCCTCATAAACGGTTCAATCGTCTGCCCCAAAAAGCTGGGAGCAACTTCTTCGCCCGCCAGGCCGTAATTTTCCGGCCATTCCTCGGGAAAGTAGTAAGTCCCGAAGATTTTATCAATCCACGGAAAATGGATCGCAAAGTTCTTGTCGATGGACTCTTTTTGCGACGTATGGTGCCAATGGTGATATCGGGGCATAACCAGGAACTTTTCGAGCCATTTCGCATTGGGACGAAAATTGCAGTGGGTCCAGGTAGCATGAAGGGTGACGAAAACCAAATACCACACGATGATCGTTTGCGAAAATCCAAGCATCATGGGCACAAGGATAAATCCGCGCACCAGAGTGTCGTCCACAAAGTGGGAGCGAGAGCCGGCGATCCAGTCCAACGCCTTCGACGAATGGTGAACGGCGTGAAAGCGCCACAGAAAAGGCACTTTGTGCAGAGCCAGATGAATAAAATATTCCGCAAAGTCGGCAACCACAACGGCCAGGAAAAATTGCAATAACCAGGGCAGGCGGGCGATCAATTGCTGAAGAACCGGAACGCCCAAGAATTTAGTGGCCTGGGTGGCGGGCAGCAACACGAGAAAAGACAAAATCTGGATGGGGAGATGAGTGGACATGAAATAGACCATATCCTGGGTCCAATTTTTCCTGAATGTCCCCTGTTCCGGATATTGAGGCCAGATTCTTTCGAGTGGCACGTAGATAAGCGCCATCAACAACAGGTCAAGCAAAAACCAGTCCATGCCGATCGTCACGCTATTTAGCCGGCTTCCATTAACCGCTACGCTCGAGCCGCCCCAGGCTGTTGCAGCGATGGCCAGCAGCATTCCCGTTAACGCCAGAGTTTTTTTCTTGCGCAACAGAGCAGAGAGCACTCCAAATGCAACTGCCGCTACGATGAGGAATTGGATTAAAAGGCGAATCGTGTGCAACGAATAAAGCGGGCGGAATTCGGCAGAGGTCAGGAACTGGGGAAAATGCAGGCACAAAACTCCCCCGAAGGCGAGAAACCCAAAAAAGGCTGACAAAATCCCGCTCCACCAGCCGGTTCCAAAGCCGGTGGACTCGGCATCGCCAAAGAATTCGTTGATTTTTTGCTCGAGCACAATGTCTTTCAGTTTACGTTTCCGGACCCGTGCAAGCTATTGGGAAAGATGCCGGTATGACGCATTTGCTACTGAAGAGAAGCGATGTGCCACTCGCGCACGCAAGCCGGATCGAAAGTGAACTGCTGGCGGTTGACGCAATCGGACAGGAGCGGTAGGCTTCGAGGCAAGCAAGTCCTCTATAGCAAAAATTCCGGTTAGTGGGTTGCACCGTATTTCTTGCGGGGCACGACTCTTGCGACCGCCCGCGAGGGAAAGGTCAAGCACCATGTATTTCGTGAACATTCCAGCTGGGACCTTCATGATGGGCTGCTCACCGGAAGACGCAGATTGCAACGCCGATGAAAAGCCGGTTCATCGAGTATCCATCAGTCGAGCTTTTGAGATGGGCAGATACCAGGTGACGCAGGCAGAGTATGAAACTGTGGCGACTGTCAATCCGAGCTATTCCAAGGGCCCGAATCTTCCAGTCGACGGCATCAGCTGGGATGACACGCAGAAGTTTTTTGAGGCATTGGACCGCAAGGGGGACGGCTATCGTTATCGCCTGCCGACCGAGGCGGAATGGGAATACGCGGCACGCGCCGGAAACAGCTCCTGCCGGTACGGACCGTTGGCGGAAGTTGCCTGGTCTCGCGACAATTCCAGTGGCAAGAGTCATCCCGTCGGGGAGAAAAAGCCCAATGGATTTGGGTTGTACGACACGCTGGGGAACGTCTGGGAGTGGGTGCAAGACTGGTACTCGCTGACGTATTACAGCCACAGTCCGGAATCCGATCCGAAAGGCCCGGACAGCGGGGAGTATCGCTTGGCGCGCGGCGGCTCCTGGCGCGGAGTCGTCCGCGGGCATGCGCGCGTTTCCTCTCGTTACATGCTCAAGCCCAACGTGCGGAGCATCGTGGTCGGGTTCCGCTGTGTGCGCGAACGGGCCTCCTGATCTTTTGCACCGCCCCGTGCGAGAACAGGGGAAGGCGCGCTTCCCAGTTGTTCGATTTTGTAGTGGCCAGCCTTTAGGCTGGTAATCCGACCCACTCCTCCGTCAGGGCAAGCCTGAAGGTCGGCCACTGCATGACGGGCGAACGGCGGCCCGCCCGAATGGGAAGGCCACACGAGAGGTTTTTGCGAAATTGAATGCGCCACGTGCCCGCGAATCTTTTGTTGGGCCGTCTATCTTTGCAAACCATCCAACGCCTACACTCGATTAAAAAGGAAAAACTCACTATGCGAAGAAATGCCGTGTTGCTCGCAATCCGTCTGCTGATTGTGCTGAATTTTCTTCCTGCCATCTTTTTCAAGTTCGCAGGTGTCCCGCTCTCGGTTGCGCTCTTCACAGCCATGTCGAACGCGGTGCACGGATTGATTCCTCAGCCTCTATTTCGGCTCGGATCGGGGACCATTGAAACTGTATTGGTGCTGTTGTTGGTGGTCCCCGGAACGGCCAGGCTCGGCGCCGTCCTGATCGCCGTTTGGATGGTCGGCGCTATCCTGAGCCACATATTTGTGCTCGGCTATGGCTTTTTCTTTTTCAGCGCCCTGGCGACCTTTTTTCTTTCGTGCCTCTATCTGTTCCTCACCCGCGCGCAATCCAAACCCGCCGCTCCTTGAAGTCAGCCCGCAAGGTCGACTACTGCTTGATGAGGAATCGGAGGCTGGTTCTTGCGCCGGCTGGCCGCACGCCGGACCGCGACTGGACGCCTATGTAGTGGCCAGACTTTAGACTGGCAACCCGAAACCCGCGAAAAGCAAAAGCACCGACCCATTCCTCCGTCAAGGCAAGCCTGAGGGTCGGCAACTACGCCTCGTGGCCTTAGAGCCGTGTCCGGCCGCCCTCGAACAGGTTTGCATTGACTGTCACAAGTGACAATTGTCCCCGGTTGCGACTACCGTCACACTCACCCGGTTCGCTGGCGATTCAGCTCCGTTTGCCGGGACCATGCCGTCACGAACGCCGATGAACCCCCGCGAGGGAAGTTCGATTGGTACTAAGCGTGGTTTCCCTCATTGCAGAACTGGAGGCCGTATGATCAAGAAGAGCATAGCAGCCACTCTTGTGCTGGTCGGGGTTCTTTTCGCCGGTCAGCCGTTATTCGCTCAGACCGGTGCAACCCAGACCGCGCAACCCGTGGCCGACCGCGAGAGGCCACCATCCATAGATGAACAGATCGCCATGCTGAGGACAGATTTGCGATCCACCCGAAAGCAAGTTGTCGCCGCCAACATGAAGTTGACCGACGCCGAATCCGAGAAGTTCTGGCCGATCTACGACCAATACGTTAAGGAGCTGGTGGACATCAATAATGCGAAGTACGCTCTCATCAAAGAGTATCTGCAAAACACGAACATGACGGACGCGCAGGCTGATAGCCTCTCGAAGAGGTGGGTCGAGGTGGATGGATCCGTTGTCCAACTCCGGCTCAAATACATCCCTATATTCCGCAAGGAGCTGTCAGCGAAAGGCACGGCGATGTTCTTCCAACTCGACCGGCGCGTTCAAATGATGATCGACCTGCAACTGGCAAGCTCGATTCCTTTGGTTCAGCCGTAGTTGCCCGTAATCACTCGCCCAGAACCGCCCAAGGCGCGTGTCTCGGTTGCTCGATTTTGTAGTGGCCAGTCTTCAGGCTGGTAATCCGGCGCCCGCGAAAAACAAAACGCACCGACCGATTCCTCCGTCAGGGCAAGCCTGAAGGTTGGCTACTACGCATTTGGCGAAGAGCACCCCGCAGAGTTCCAACCCCGTATGGAAAGCCAACCCAAGGGGATTTTGGGAATTGAAAGCGCCACCCGCCGTCCAGTTCTCCTCAATAGCAACATGACGCATCCCGTTCCGCCGCACTCAGCTCACCAGACCTAACGGACAGGGTTATCGTCGGGATACAAAGAGATAGATCGAGGCTTGTCTAAGGACCCTCCAACGATGCACCATAGTACTAGAACTACGCCCGACGGGGGCAATCTATCAGGAGGGCAAGAAATGCGTAAACTACTGATTCTGTGTGGGTTCATTTTGATTGCGGCGAGCTCCGCCAAGGCCCAGGAAGGCAAGGGTTTTGAGGTCACCGGCAATTATCAATATGTTCGTTTCAACCCGGGAAATGGCGCCTCTGGCGTAAACTGCCAGGGTGGCTCAGGCACGGGCGCGGGCTATATCACCGCCTCGTTTGGTATCGTCGGCGAGTTCGGTGCGTGTAAGGTCACTGGCCTGCCATCCGGCGCAAGTGCGCACGCGATGGATTACCTCTTCGGTCCCAAGGTGTACTTTCATGCTCATGGACGCGTGGCTCCGTTCGTTCAGGCGCTCTTCGGCGGCGAACGCCTCTCAGCCGGCCTCAGCGGTGTAGGCTCGGGATCGACGAATGCCTTTGCGACAGCAGTGGGCGGCGGAGCAGACGTGACCCTATCGCGTCACGTCACCCTGCGGGCTCTTCAGGTCGATTATCTTTACACTCATTTCAGTGGCGCTTCACAGAACAACTTCAGGTTGCAGAGCGGCATCGTGTGGCGCATCGGCAGGTAGTTCGCGTCCTACGCGTCATAACGAAGAATGGATCGAAAACGGCGGGCTTAGGCCCGCCGTTTTCTTTTAACGAAGGCGCCCTTTCCAATTGTCCGATTTTGTAGTGGCCAGCCTTCAGGCTGGTAATCCCCGCCGGCAGTTGTAGTGGCCAGACTTTAGACTGGCCATCCGAAACCCGTGAAAAGCAAAGGCACCGACCCATTCCTCCGTCAGGGCAAGCCTGCAGGTCGTCCACTACAGTTGGTAAATCGCCCAAAACCTGATTTTTGCGCTTCCCAGAAGTCCGCTTGCGCGGGTATCGTAGCTCGCCGCGCCATTTTCGTAAGGAGGATGGGATGATTTTTCCAAGACGCCAGGTGCTGCGAACCCTGTCGGTTGCTTTCGGGTCGAGCTTCCTCTGGAATCGGAACCAACTCGGCGTGGCTGCGCAGGCAGCCGCACAGCCAAAGGCTTCCCCTCCCGCTGGGGGGGCCGCTGTTCGCGATGGGATCGCCGCGGAAACGGAAACCGAAAAAGTGACCGGAATCGGTGGATTCTTCTTTCGAGCCAAAGACCCGAAAGCGCTGGGACTCTGGTAGGAGCAGCACCTGGGGATTTTGCCGATACCAACCAGCTACGGGCAAACCGGTTGGCAGCAGGAGGCGGGACCAACCGCGTTCGCCGCCTTCCCGGAGACCAGCAAGTATTTCGGGGATCCCCAGAAGAACTGGATGTTGAACCTGCGGGTGCGGGACCTGGACAAAATGGCGGCCCAGCTGCAAGCTGCGGGCATCGCGATCAAGATTGATCCGCAGTCTTATCCCAACGGCCGCTTCGCCCACCTGCATGACCCGGAAGGGAATCCGATCGAATTGTGGCAGCCCAAGGTTCCAGACGCCAAAGGCTAGGTTGGAATGGAGTTCAGGATTGTTTTTGAGAATTCGGGATAGGTGGAGAGTTTTCTTACATTTCTGCAGCATGAGAAATTCGAAGGGAACATTGCGGTTGCCACCCATGCCCGCCTATAGGGTAACTAGTTCTACGCTTGTTGGCATTTGGTCCCAAGTGCGTCCTTGGAGGACACGGCCAGTCTTGCTTTTTTGCACTCCTCCCCATTGCTTGAAAAAGAATGCCACATCGGCTCTACGGCACTGGTTGCGAATATCGATAACCCACGCTTCTTCCATGGGCCTCGCTCCCGGGCCGGACTCTCCGCCGACGATCACCCAATCTATGCCCCGAAGGTTGAGCTTTGGCAGTGGCCCCAGCAAAGGTTCAAGCGAGAGGAATTTCACGGCTGCGCCACTCGCCCGAAGATCCTCAATCCTCCGTACATACTCCCGGTTCTCTATGCTCACTCCCTGCCAGATATGCGACGGCCACGGAAGATCATCGGTCAACTCTCGCAATCGTTCCGCCCGCTTTGTAAGCACCTGGAATTGATGCCAGTCCGCCCGCGCCATGACGGCAAAAACCTTCTTTATATATTCCGCTGGCACATCGGTATGGAATAGATCACTCATTGAATTGACGAAAATGCGTTTGGGGGCTTTCCATTGCAGCGGCACTTCCAACATATGTGGCTGTAAGGTAAGTCGGAAGCCGTTTTTGTAATTCGCTTGACCCATTAATTGAAGCCGATGCGCTAACCGCTCGGCGTAACAATGCTTGCACCCAGGGCTTATCTTCGTGCACCCGGTAACTGGATTCCACGTGGCGTCTGTCCACTCAATGTGTGAATTATGTGCCATAGTAGTACAATCCGATTGCCTTGTCCGGCTAAGTTAACCCGCGGACGCTCTCTAGGCAAGAGACATTATGCTTCTTCTGACAACACCTTGACTACACCGCGCGACACAATCTGGCAGATTGAACCCCATACGGCGGCGAAGCATAAAATTCTTCGCGGCTACCTCGACGCATGGTTTCCGATCCTGAATACCTACAATAGGAGAATCGTGTACGTGGATGGATTTTCGGGCCCTGGACGCTACTTGGGCGGAGAACCGGGATCGCCCGTGATTGCGGCCGAAGCTGCGCTCACCCATCGCGCGAATCTTGCGGGGGAGTTGGTGTTCTTGTTCATCGAGGAACGCACTGACCGTGCGGATCATCTCATGACCGAAATTGCAAAGTTGAACTACCCCGCCCACTTTAAGGTAAAGGTCGAACGTGGCGTATTCGCTGAAAAGCTTGGCAACGCGCTCGACGAACTCGATAAAGATCGAAGTCAAATTGCACCTACTTTTGCTCTGATTGATCCCTTCGGATTCTCGGGTATTCCGTACGCATTGATAAAACGATTGCTGTCCAAAGACAAATGCGAAGTTCTCATCACGATCATGGTGAACTCCATTAACCGTTGGCTGACTCATCCCGAAGAGGATATCCGCGTAAACATTGTGGAAACCTTTGGCACCCAAGAGGCCCTTTCAATCGCGGCAGGATCTGAAGACAGGATTCCTGCGCTCCGAAACCTCTATCAAAAGCAACTCGAGAAAGCAGCCAAATTCGTCCGGTACTTTGAGTTGCGTGACCGGGACAATCGAGTTGTTTACTACCTCTTTTTTGCGACAAATAACGCATTGGGTCATCTGAAAATGAAGGAAGCCATGTGGAAAGTAGATCCCCTTGGGGATTTCAAGTTTTCGGATTCGACTGACCCCAACCAGCAAGTTCTATTTTCTGAACCCTCATTCACGCCGCTTGTCGGCGAACTTATCTCCCAATTTCGTGGGCACGCACGCATACCAGTGGGGCGTCTCGAAACTTTCGTTGAGGACAAAACGCCGTACTTGGGGAAACACATGCGCCAAGCCCTATCACAAATCGAATCAGACGGGAGGCTAAAAGTTGCCGAAATGAAGGCCGACGGCAAGAAGAGGCGCTCCGGCACCTATCCAAAAGACGCAATAGTTTCATTCATATAATGTACAACGTTGGCGAACAAAAAGCGAATAACATAAAGGCGTGCCTAGCTCTTGGCGTAGGGCGAGTTTGCGCTGCAAGCGCGTCTAACTTTGGGAGCCACATTCTCAGTAGCGTCGGTGGGTTGCGCGGGTGGCCACTCTAAGATTCGCTGACTAGTTTCTCAGAAACGCCCGCGCGTCTCGGACAACTTTCTGAAGCGTAATATTTGCTCGCTGAACGTCCTCGTCTGACCATTGGTCTCGATCCGCCCAGAAAGTTCCTTTTAAGAAACAGCGGTCTGCTAAATCTGGGTTGATATCGCGAAGTTCGACGGACGCTTCAATCCAAAGTCGAGATAAGGCTTCTTCAGCTCGGATATTTCTTTGGAACTCTTTTCTTTCTTGCTTGGACCGAGCTAGATGGGGTCGATCCAATCGTCGAAAGTAAAGATTTGTTTCATTTAAAGCAATGTATAGGGCTTTGATTGCGCGACGCTCCCGTTCTCCTCGTCCCAGTTGTTCTTTACGCAACAAACCAAGCCATCCTAGTATCGAATCGGCAGCCTTCAGCAAGATGGAGGTTTCAGCGATCATTTTTCCCCTCAGATTAGTTGATAGGTCGCTCAGGTCCGAAGATTGAGCCGTTCCAGATGTTTTGCATAAATACAGAGACAGTCCTCGATTTCGTAGGGCTTGAGTCTGCGGAAGGCCTTCGGAAGTTGATCGACGCGGAGCGAAGGTATCGAACCCTTGAACCCAAGTGCTTTGGCGCCCTTCATTGTGCCGGTATGGAGATAGACGAGATCCGGAAAGATTTGGAGATGGCCTCCAATGCGCTGCGTGGCGTCGTAGATTGTGAGGCCTGGTTTTTTCCAGATTGTTGCGCCGATTTTTTCGGAGATGGTCATCATTTCGGCGAAGGTCTTGCAAGCCTCGAGGTCCTTGCGTTTGCGCAATAGTTCCTGGCGTAGATGTTTGAGCTTGTCGAGAGGGATTCGGCGCTGGTGTTTGTCCCTTTTCCCCTCTTCGTTCACCGCAAGTGCTGCCTTGTCGATTGCTTCGGCCAAATCCATTTCGGCGAAGCGGTCTAGCCTTTTCGCTGCCCGCTCTCTTCGAGTGTCTATGTAGTTTTGAACGATCTCTTCAATAGTGCGGAAAGTCTTGCGTGGAGGATGACAGTCGCCTCCGGAGCTTTGGTCGCAGTCGCTGGTTGACTGACAATTCTTCATTGTGGACGTATCCTGTCCGGGACCGTGCAGGCGAATCCTATCACGGTTTTGGCGAAGCGGGTTCCGAGCGCATGTCCATGGCGAAATGATAGAAGGCGGCGCGATCTTCTTCGGGGGCGGAGGCGAGGGCGTCGCGGCGGTTTAGGGCTTCCTGAGCTGCTTGTTGTGGGGTCCAGGCGCGGAGGAGGACGGCTTCGCGGAGATAGCGAAGGCGCTGGAGGGTGGCGTCGGAAGCGCCGGCGTACTTGTCCACCTGTTGCAGGAAAAAATCGAAGAGCGGTTTGGGGAGTTCGTAGGAATCCGGGGCGTCGCGGCGGGTGTATTCGTAGATGGTTTTCTGGCGCCAGGGATCGAAGGTTCTGGTGTCGAACATGTCCGACTCGGTGAGGAAAATCTGCGAAGTGGGGACGACGACGCGGATCACCGGCCCGGCGGTTGGCTTCAGAACCCAGACGGCGACGGTGTGATTGGCGTAGGGCCAGAAGAGGCCGACGGTTTTCACTCCTTCGCGCTCGGCGAGAAACGCGTAGAGGGCGGAGAGTTCGTCGCACTCAGCCGTTGCGGTGGACTTCAGGACCGACGGGCGGCCGGCGGTTTTCCATTGTTGCCAGATGCGGTCGGAGTTGGGAGGTTGATCGGTGATGCTCCAATGGAGATTCCACAGTCCGGCGTCGCGGGTGGCTTCAAAGAGCAGGCGGGCCATGACGTAGTCGGAGTAGCGAAGGCTGTCCGGCGGGAGATGATGCGCGGCGAGGAAGGACTGAAAGCTGGAGCGCATGCCGGAAGAGGATTCGAGGGAGTGGGCTTTTGTGCGGAGTTCGGAGAGGAGTTGGGCGAGCGTGGGATTGGTCGGACGCGGAGTTTCCGTGGAGCGCCGCGCGTCCTGGGCCATGAAGAGAGACGGCGCCACAAAGAGCAGAAAAATTATTCGAAGATAAAGTCGTAGAGATCGGGCTGCGGCGCAACGCACGAATCAGCCTCCGCGGGAATCCAGGGACAAAAAGGGAAGCTCAGCCGGGGGAATGGGGCAGGAGCCGCCTGAAGTGTTAGACACCTACTAACATCTCCCGGTGCCCTGAATTTGGGATGAGAGTGGGTGCGCAGGTGGGAAAAGCGAGAGCTTCGCTCTCGCACTCAAAGGCGGATGGGAGGCCGGGGACAGACGGAAAGTTTCTTGCATTTTAGCGGTTTGATAAATTCGAAGGGGACATCCCGTGTGTCCCCTTGGTTCGGAACGATGCACAATAACATTCGGTAGCTAGCCGTTTTCGACGCGCGCCTTTATATCCGAGTACGCCGTGTCGATGAGCCTGCTTAGCGCTGCGTCGTTTGTGGCCGTTCCTGGTCTTAGCTTCACATGACGCATGAACTTGCCGGTGCCCTGCAACAAGCGAGCCGGATCCGGCAGCGCTGCGCCGTGAAAGAACCCCACGTTTACATGCGAGGTAAATACATTCACATAGCCGAAGGGCGCATCTCCCAAACAGGCAACCGGACAGCCGTCATGCAAGAGCTCCCGGACTTCGTCTCCGCATTTTCGCATCACCTCAAACCACTGATGCGCGATGGCGCCCAATTCACCTGCATGCACTTTCAGCCACGCATCGATGGCGGGATCCCGTTTGACAGCGCCATTGAATCGCAGCAAATCCGTTTTCATCGTCGCTCGCCTTTCTGCTTTAGGGATCATTATCGCGGGCGGTAGCTTTTGCCTGGACCACTGCTGATTCCAAGCCGTCGAGAGAATGGGGACAGACGGAACGTTACCCTAGATTTCTCCGATCATGGAGCAGAAAAATTTCAGAAAACGTCCCGTCTGTCCCTGGATTTCATGATTCGAAAAGAATCCGGGCGTGGAGCGTGGCTGTGAGCTGCTATTCACGCCAAATATCTTCACGTGAGATGATGCTGTTGTGAATACAAGGCTCCTGGTAATCCTGCCGGTGTTCGTAGCTATTGCCGGATGCAACCGTGTGACGCCAAGTAGCATTGAGGGGCGCATAGGCCGCGCCATAACCGACCGGTGCCGGCCGTCGGCCAGGTGCGTCGTCCAACTGCGCGAGGTCACGCCGTTCGAGTGGGACAGAATGTTTTATTTCGATTACGTCGTCTCACCTGCTGCACGCCGTAGTGCGGTCGGTTTGCCGTTCGATACCGCGGAGCTTCGGCGCCAGCTTGTTTTCGTTCGCAATGGACAGGTGGTTCGCAACGATTTGCTGCCTACCAATGTGGAGAAACCCGTCGAGAATGAGCTGGATTTCGAGGGCGGCAAGGAACCCAATTGGCTGAGTTGCGATCGAGCGGCCCAGTTCGAGGTCACGCGTGATTCTTTCGGAACTGGCGTCACGTTCTTCCAACTCAAGGCCGTCTCCCGCGATAGCTGTCGATAAATCCCAATAGCAGTCAAAATCCCACAATCTGCGGGTGGCGCACGTTTAACTTAGCAGAAATTCTTGGGTGGCCTTCCCTTGCGGTTTTGATTTTGGCAAGGGTGGGCCATTCTTTCTCCTGATTGCCACAGCCGGCGGTTTATCATTCCTAGCTTGTACCCGCGGCGCACAGGCCCATGACCTCTATTGTTCTGGCGTGATATTTGAGTGGTCGCCCTCTTCCGAATGGACACCATACAGACTCACCCTCGGAATGTGCCCCCAAGCCTCTTTGTAATACCGAAGCTCAACGCTTTCAAGGACGCGATCTTCACCAGACAGGTCCATTACATAGTATTTTCCCTCGGGCGAAATCCGGCCACTCACCACGAACTCCTTAAAAGTGCCATTACTAAAGTGAACGATCAAGCGATCAAAGAAGATCGCGTCACCACTGACCCGCAACTGAATCGTATGAAAAAGCCCGCTACGACGAGTGACCAGGATCCTGCCATGATCCTGCGCCCCATCCACCTGGGCATAGCCCAGAAAGTCCCAAAACTGCCCCCGGGCGAATCCGGAGGTGGCAAAGGCTAAGACCAGGAGCCCGGCGAGAGTAGGACGAGAGAGTTTCGGTAGCATATACAGTCCTAGGACTACTAGGACTATATATAACAGCCTTTCCTTCCTCCCTGACAGTCAAACACCGGGAACCCATCCAATTGATTAACCATAACGGCGATTTGCATATCCTGGTGGCAGACGCTCTCGGCTATCCACGCTGTTTGGACTGCTTTTTTTCGGGACACTGGGGATGATTGCGAGTTGTCTGGGTGTGTGGTCCTAGTCCTGTCAGAATTACCAATTGCGCCGGCGCCGCCGGAAGCCCAATCTGCCCGCAGTCAGCCCAATTACCCGATAGTGCGTGGGCGGGTGTGCGGGCAGGAGATAATTTTATGAAGCTTCAAGGATTTAAGGCTATTTGGCTGGGGCTTGGCGCAACTGTGTTGCTCAGCTCGGTTACATTTGCGCAAGACGCGAAGCAAGGAAAGCTGAAGATGTCGGTGATCCCGAAGCAGGCCTACACATTTGTCGACGGGAAGGCGATTGGTCCCGGCAACCGGACCATCAAGCTCGACGTCGGTTCACACCACGTGGTTGTGGCTAACTACGGGTACAAGTCTGTCGAGCAAGAGGTTTCGATGGATTCAGACAAGACGGTTCCTCTGGGCATAAAGTTGGAGCCCGTTGGCGAACCCGTGCCCGGCCCGCGTGGTCGCATCCAGCTTGAGGCAGGAGGGCTTCATGGGGCGACAGCCGCCGCCGTTCTTCTGAATGGCAAGAAGTCCCTGTACTTCGTGGGCCACGTGGATGAGTTCGATAACGACTTTTTATTTTGGCGCCAGGAATTGATCGTGCCACCAGGAACTCACGAAGTGACGGTCACTCGCTATGGCAAGGAAGTGTGGTCGGGCCCGGTCACGGTCGCGGCAGACCAGCGCGTGATTGTTAATATCTCGAATGGAAAAGAAAAGACCAAGCCCTGGCCACGTGGCTCGGAGTGCAAGACAGCAGATTGCGTCCCCGGCAAGCTGGCTGTATTGGCGCAACGCTTTAAGGCCGGTGTTGCAAGCGCCACCGTTGTTGTGGCGCCTGTCAGCGCGTCGGTCTCCGCCACTCCGTCGAAAATCGATTGCAACCAAAATACACAGCTAGCCTGGGTTTCCAAAGAAACTGTGGAAGCGGACATGAGTGGCATGAGCCCTGTTCCAACGTCGGGCGAGAAAACCATTTCGCCTCGGCAAACCACCGTGTATACGCTCACAGCTTCAGGACCAGGTGGCGTGACAACGCCGAGCACCACGGTGGAGGTCAACCCTACCGTGCAATCATCGCTGAGCGCTGCACCCACGGAGGTCAGGTACCGCCGTATCGGTGACAAGATCATCGAACAAGGGAGCACGACACTCAATTGGTCGTCGTCAAACTCCGACGCCAACTCGCTGAATCCGGGTGGCTCTGTAGATTCCAGCGGCACGAAGTCTATCAGCCTCAGCCCAACGCAGAGCGGCATTGGTCCTGTGGACGAAGAGTTCAAATACACGCTGAACGCGACCAATGCATGTGGTGGATCGGAAACCAAGACGGTGGCGGTACGCCTGAAGGGCTCCGTTGAACCCATTCCCGCTGTGCAACTCAACAGCGTTTTCTTCCCGACCGCCTATCCCACCAAGGATGATCCAGCGCTGGGACTCGTTCGCAGTCAGCAGGAAGCATTGACAACCCTTGCCACCGGATTCAAACAGTATCTCGAATACGACCCTGACGCGAAGTTGTCGCTGGGGGGGAACACCGATGAACGTGGCGCGAATCAATACAACGATGCCTTGTCCGAACGCAGGGTTCAGCGCGTGAAGGATTTCCTGGTTTCGCAGGGAATCGCCGCAGAAAAGATCGATACTTCAGCGTACGGCAAGCAGAAATTGCTGGACAAAGCCACAGTTAGCAACCTGCAAATGCAAAATCCAAACCAGCCGCCTAAAAAGTGGGTGCGCGATTCCCGTGCGACCTGGCTGGCTTACAATCGCCGCGTTGACATCGTTCTGATACCCACCAACGGCGAACCGGTGCGGTTGTATCCCAATGGAGCTCCGGATTCCCAACTTCTTTGGCAAATTCCCAAACCGGCCCGAACCGCAGTTGAAGGGTACAATTGAGCGCTCCCGGGAAGCAGAGCGGAAAAACAAAAGGGGATCGGCGCGGGAGTGGCGGAGTTTTTTTGCATATCGCAAATGGCGGACAAGAATGTCCACCCCCCTAAAGAGAGGCGGCATGAAGCCGCCCCTACACGAAGAAATCGGAGCGATGGGGATGCGGCATCGCATAGCGATTGAAGGGGATAGCGATGAGGCTGAGGAAGCGTGTGGAAAACTAATTTTTGGCTGTAATGGGGTGTTGACATATTCGGAGCGTATGCTAATCTTAGTGAGTTCGTTGGTGACCACTCTGCTGGACAGGGGGGTAGAACAAACGCTCTTTGACAACCTGATAGATGTGCCAGAATCTGTTCGACCCTATTCATCGCCTTCGAGCGTGAATGGGGACTTTGAGTGATTTGAGCGACTAACAATTTTGCTTGGCAGGCTGGCTCCGGGTTAAACCGGGGCTATTTTTTTTGCGCCAAGCGACAGGCTTCAAACGAGAGTTTGATCCTGGCTCAGAACGAACGCTGGCGGCGTGCTTAACACATGCAAGTCGCGTGCGCAATTGCCGTAGCAATACGGTGATGGGCGCACGGCGCACGGGTGCGTAACACGTGGGCAATCTGCCCTTTGATGGGGAATAACCCGCCGAAAT
>Ga0210389_10001256_pt1 | contig 20701 bp, 6 predicted proteins | sample IncBWH28OmetaG_FD_160127 | JGI IMG/M metagenome (GOLD analysis project Ga0210389, IMG submission 160127) | Forest soil microbial communities from Barre Woods Harvard Forest LTER site, Petersham, Massachusetts, United States - Inc-BW-H-28-O ...
GCACCATGCCGACCATGTTCGTCATCCCGGGATGCGCGCCGCTGCCGAAGATCGTCGAGCCGCCGCGCTGACAGGCGTCTTCGATGCGTTGCCGGTCCTGCGGCGTCTGCTTGCCGCCGGTGATCCAAGCCGCGCTGGAGCACACGTTCACGCCCGATTCCAGCAAACGCACCAATTCGTCGATGTTGGGCCACAACGGGTTGTAACAGCACGCGTCGGCGCTCAGCGCGAGCAGCGCATCGATGTCATTGGTCGCTCGCACCCCGGTCGGCTCCGGCCAGCCCGCCAGCTCGGCGGCGTCGACACCGACCTTGTCCGGACCGTGCGCGTACACCCCGACCAGCTGCATATCGGGCCGGCCGATGATGGCGTGCAACGATCGCCGCCCAATGTTCCCGGTCGTCCACTGGATCACCCGCAGCGGACGGTCCGGGTTGCCTGTGCTCATCGGAGGCTCCTTTGCCGGTGCGCTTGGACTCATTATGTTCAACCCGGCCTACATGCGCCTAGTCGGGCGTCCCAATATTTAAGAGCGAACTTAGCCGCGGCTAGAAATTTGGCCTGTCATCTGTTGCTGTGTTGCGGCGACTGCGACTGTGACCACATCGCAAACAGCTGCAGTAGCGTCGACGTCGATGGTGATTCCCGGCATGCAATCGGCTTGAAGTCGGGGGGTTTTCGCGTTTGAGAAAAGGTCAAATCCCGGCCATGCCGACCGCGAGGAACACACAGCCGGCCACGGCCAGCAGGATTGCAACTTCGAGGCGGCGACGCGATCGAATCCAGTTGTGCAACGCTGTCACAGACATGGCGGTTGTCTTGGGCGCCAGTAGATAGGCCAGAAGCGGAATCTCCACGAGCGCGAAGGCCACGACGTTGAACATCAACAGCACTGCGACTTGCGTCAGGGCGGCCGCGCCTGAGGCCAGTATGACGGCTAACGCCGCAAGATAGTCGACCGACGGCAATGCGATGCCGAGACCGGCGATTCCCGCGACCGACAGCGAATGTCCGCTCAGCAATCGTTTGGCTGGCCTCGCCAATCTTGCCGGGTGCGAGCCCAACCGTCCGGGGACATCCACGGCCACGACTACCGCGACCACTAGCGCCAGGAACCCGATCAGAATCTGAACCTTCGGCAAGGTGATGTGGGTAGACCCCAGCAGTCCGCGTCGAAACACGAACAAGACAACCAAACCCACCGTCATTCCCATTGTGAACCCGCCGGACAAAAACGCGAGCAGTTGCAGCACCGGTCTGGGCCTGTTCAGCATGAGCACGGTCATACCGATTCGGAACGGTTCGAGACTGACGGCAAAGGCCACTACCAGGACAGTGATCAACATGGGTAAGTCTCTGTGCCTCCCACCGGCCGGCCTAGTTTTTATTTAGGCGTCCAACCGGGTGAATTGGTCCTGGCGGTACTGCTCGAGACAGGCGGCGCGCCGGATCTTGCCGCTGGTCGTGGTGGGAATTGACCCTGGCGGCACCAGAACGAGGTCCCCGACATTCAAGCCGTGCGCATTGGATATCGCGGAGGTGACGTCGCTTTTGACGCAGGTGAGCCAGTGCGCCGCCTCCTCGTTGGAATTGCCTCGCTTCTTGAGCTCGATGATCGTGACCAGCTTCTCGGTGCTATTCAGCGGGACCGATATCGCCGCGACCCGACCGCGTGTGATCTCTTGGACCGTCGCCTCAATGTCCTCCGGGTAGTGATTACGCCCGTGGATGATCAGCAGATCCTTGATGCGGCCGACAATGAACAGGTCACCCTCGGAGATGAAACCCAGGTCGCCGGTTCTTAGCCAGGGCCCGTCGGGCGTGGCCGGCGAAGGGTCGACGAGTGTTGCGCCGAAGCACCGCTGCTCTTCCGGCGGTTTGCGCCAGTAGCCATCGGCGACATTGGGGCCATGTACCCAGAGCTCGCCGACCAACCCCGGCGGGCACTCGCGGTTGGTGTCGGAGTCGACGATCCGCAGCGTAGGTGATTGCGGCACTTTGTATTTGACCAGCGCCATGCCGTTCCCTGCCGAACACCGCTCAGCGCGGCCCGCGGACATCTCCGCGAGATCGAAGTGAACCGCCTCCGCGGATTCATTCCATCTGCCGGCCGCCACGAAGACGGTAGCCTCCGCCAAGCCATATGAGGGACGCATCATGTCGTCCCGAAAATTGAAGTGAGCAAACCGATCAACGAAGCGGTGCAATGTGGCCGGCTCGACACGTTCGGCACCGCTGATGATGCCCAGCACGTGCCCGAGGTCGAGCCCGGCCAGGTCACTGTCGGTTGTTTTGCGGGCGGCCAAGTCAAAGGCGAAGTTAGGCGCCGCCGACCACGCGTGAGGACTCCCGGCCAAAGAGCGCACCCATCTGGCCGGCCGCTCCAAGAACGAAACCGGACTCGTCAGCTCACCGCGATAGCCGCCGAGGATTGGTGCGCAGACTCCCAGCACCAAACCCATGTCATGGTAAAACGGCAACCACGACACAATCGTGAGATCGGATGGGGCTTTGACGTGGTAGTCCGCGAAAAAGCTGCGCATCAGCTGCTCGAAATTCACCTGGAGGTTGCGGTGCGAGATCATGACCCCGGTCGGCAGTCGGGTTGAACCCGAGCTGTACTGCAAATAGGCCGTGCTAGGCAAATCAGCTGTCCGAACGCTTGTTCCGCCATCGACGTCGAGATTCATCGAATCGATTTCGACGATCTTTGGAACAGCGTCCAAGCGTGCTTGATCAACATATCCTGTGATATCTTCCGCGACCTGCGACGTGGTGAGAACAACTGCGGGCGACGTATCGGCAACGACGGCACCTACCCGCTCATGACTCGAGCCGCGGTGCGGCAACGGGAGCGGAACTGCGATCAGCCCAGCCCGCATGGATCCCAGAAATGCCGCAATGTAATCGAGGCTCTGAGGAGCCAGTATTACCGCCCGTTCTCCGACCGATGCGTGAAGGCTGAGCTCGCGTGCCACATTCAATGTCCGGCGGGATAATTGCGACCACGTGAGACTCTCGGGAACACCCGCCCAGTCGTCGGTGTAATCGGTAAAAGTGAACGCTACGTCATCGGGCCGCAGGCTGGCACGTCCGTGCAGCATCGAGAGAACAGATGACTGAGGCGTATTCGTCACATTACGTCCGTACTAGCTCTTTGAATCTCTTTGAATCCGTGGGCTCGGAATCGATTGTCAGCCCGCGGGGTGCGAAAATGCGGCCCCGGCGCTATTGAGCATTTGTGAGAGTGGGTCCGCGGCGCCGAAAGTCGCCTCGTTGGCCGGCGTGGTGATGGCCAACGGGTCGAAGCCGTGCACCGGGTCCACTTGGATCGGAGCGGTCGACAGATCGTCGTTTCGCACATAGCCCGCATTCACCCGGGGCATCAAGATCGCGTCAAGCTTATTCAGCGTGTCCTCTGGGATCCCGATGTACGTCAACGGCATGACGAGCGGAAGGTGTTTTTCCGGGATCAGATATGTCGTTGTTGTCGCACCCTTGGAATTGACCGTGGTTCTGATGTTCTGCGGCGGCACCATGCTCGGGTCGGTGAATGCCACCGCAGTGTGACCAGTGGCGAGGCCCATGAGCGCGTTACCGAGGGCGAACAGGTTGTCCGGCCGATCGGGGAAGTCGGCGATCGAGTCGTAGGCGGAGACGAAAACCTTGGTGTCGTATTGGCTCTCGAACGGAGGTGGTATGCGGTAGTCGAGTGCTGGAGCTACGCCGCCGACCGGGAACATGGCGGTCAGGAAACTCTGACCCCAGGGGGTACGCGCAATGGGGTCACCAAATGTGGCGAAGCTCAGCTGATCTCGCGGTGGCGCCGTGGGATCGTTCGCGAGCCGAGCCTGCTCGGCATCCAGTACGAGGCAACCCTCGGATAGGCCGATCGCGACACCGCGGCCACCCTTGCGGATCGCCGCGTCGAGGTTGTCCGCTCCCTCTTCGACCGACTCGCCGATGCTGGGACCGTCGAAACCCGCTCCCGGGAAGGCTTCATCGAGCCGGCCGATGCCCGGGAAGAGTGTTTCCAGCACGTGGCCCTGAACCTGTCCTGCCGAGTAGCCAACGTTTAGTCGCTTCAAGCCGGGGAACCAGTCAGCGCCTTCGCGGCGGATGTACTCGTCATAAGGAATACCCAGAACGTGAGCGCCTCCGAGCGCGTACGCCGTTCCATCGCTTGACATGCCGGGGGATGGCGGCGCGGGGGCCGGCGTGTCGTCGGCCGACACAGTCCCGACCCCGAAACATCCTGCGGCGCTGACAGTTACCAGCGTCGTAACTCCTGCGAGTAGTTTCTTCATTCCTACTCCTGACCGCTCGGTTTCCCTAGTTTCACATACATCATGTGCGGGCGCTAACCCCGTTGCGGCTCACTTGGGACGGCCACCAGTTCGCCCGTCCGACCAGCGCAGCGACGGCGGGAACCGTGATGGTGCGTACCAAGAAGGTATCCAACAGAATTCCCACACCAATCACGAAACCGCCTTGGATCACGGTGCCGACGCTGGAGAACAAGAGACCGCACATCGAGGCGGCGAAGATCAGACCCGCCGCGGTGATCACACCGCCCGTCGAACTCAGTGTGCGAATGATGCCGTACCGCATGCTGTGCGGAGACTCGTCACGCATTCGCGAGACGAGCAGCATGTTGTAGTCGGCTCCCACCGCGACCAGCACCACGAATGCCAGCGGGGGCACGCTCCAATGTAATTGCTGGCCGAGTACGACTTGAAAAAACAGCATGCCGATGCCCACTGCCGACAAATACGAGATGACCACGGAAGCAACCAGATACAGGGGAGCGACAATCGCGCGTAGCAGCGCGATCAAGGTCAGTAGCACGACGACGAGGGTTACCGCGATGATGAACCGGATGTCGTGTTGGTAGTAGTCGCGCGTGTCTTTCAGGCTGACGGTGTATCCCGCCATCGATATCGAGGCGTCCGACAATGCGGTATTCGGTTGGGCTCCCCGAGCGGTCGCGGTGATCGCGTTGACCTGATCCATGGCTTCGGCGCTGAACGGGTTGAGTTTGGTTTGAACCAAGTACCGCACCGAGTGCCCGTCGGGCGAAATGAAAACCTTGGCGGCCTTCTGGAACTCCTCTAAATGCAGCAGCTGGGACGGGATATTGAACCCGGCCATCGCCGGTTGAGACGCGTCGTGTTTCAGCGAGAGCAGAAACGCCGCTGATTCACTGAGCCCGGCGCCCAGCTGTTTGACTTGGTCGACGAGTTGAGCCACTGCGTCGGCCACCTGCCGGCTCCCACCGGCGAATCGGCCGGCGCGATCTTGCAGGCTGTCCAGGTTCGTCTGCAGGCCACCGGGTTGGTCCATCCCCATGGAGTGCATCACCTTGGCGACGTTCGCGAATGCGGCGCGCAGTCGGACTATCGATGCGTTCAGGGTCTGTCGGTCGGGGAACGTCTGCAGTTGTCGAATCAGATCGTTGATCGCGTCGAGGTCCACTTGATCGCGCGCACCGACCAGTCGCTGAAACTGCCCGCGGGTAGCGCTGCAGGACTCGTCGGCATCGCAAACCGGATTGCCTTGCAGCGCCGCCAGCACCGGGCCGATCCAGCCGAACATGTCCTTGACGGCGGAAAAATTCCAGCCCATGGAATTGCCGAGCGAGTTCACGTGGTCGACGAGCTTGGCCGCGATGTCGACCTCCTTGACCAACGCGTCGCCACCGTACTGGGTTCTCATCGTTGTGAACGCGTCGATCAAGCCCTGGATACTGGTCGCGAGCAGGCTGACTTGGCCGCGCACGTCGCCGAGGTTGTCGGCCAGCTTGGCGGCCCCTTCGGCAAGCCGGTTGAGGTCACCGGTGTGGTCGTTGATCAGAGTGGACCCGTTTGCCAGAACAGTGCCGATCGCGCCAGCCTGATAGGTGGCTCTGAATTGTTCTGGCACGTTTCCGGTGGGACGAGTGATGCCGCTGACTACGGCAATATTCGGCAGTTGGCTGACTCGATCCGCCATCTGCTCCAGATCTGCCAGGGCGCGTGGCGTGCGAAGGTCATGCGGCGATTGGACGAGGATGTACTCCGGAATGGACTGATTCACCGGGAAATGGCGATCCAGCGCGGCATACCCGATGGAGCTCGGAGCGGAAGGCCGCAGGGCCTTGCGGTCGTCGTAGTTATAGCGCACCAAGCCGGCGCAGCTGGCCAGGATGATCAACACGAGCACACTGGCAACCAGGTGTGCCCTCGGCCTGCGCACAATGCGTATGCCGGAACGCCGCCAGAACCGAGCGGTCAGTTCGCGCCGTGGCTTGACCCAGCCGCGTGGCCCGGCGAGCGCCAGAATTGCAGGCAGCAAAGTCACTGCGGCGAGGAATGCCACGCCGATCCCAATCGCCGACGACACTCCGACCGTTTTGAACACTCCCATTCGGGAGAAGCTGATGAGGAGAAAAGTGATGCCCACGGTGGTGGCGGATGCGGTGATCACTTTCCCGATCGAGGTCATTGCCTTCTTGACGGCCTGATCGAAATCCGCACCGGACCGCAGATAGTCGTGATAGCGGCTGATGAGAAAGACTGCGTAATCCGTTCCGGCGCCGGCCATGATCGCGCTCAGAAATACGATGGACTGGTTTGAGACGCCCGAGCCAGTCAGTTGGGAGTAGCCCGCCACGACCGCCTGTGCGATCACCAGGGACAACCCGATCGTTATCAACGGCAGCAGCATGGTCACCGCGCTGCGGTAAACCACCAGCAGGACGATGAGCACCAGAACGGCGATCGCCAGCTCGATCGGAAGCCGATCCCGATCGCCTGCGACCGTGAGGTCGGCGACGGTTGCTGCCGGGCCGGTAAGCTTTGCCGTCAGAGGCGTTCCGGTGACGGCGTGTTTGACGATGTCGCCGATCTGGTTGAAAGCGGCGTAAGACCGTGGAGTGCCCAACTCGCCCGCAACGCCGACCGGCAGCACCCACGCCTTGTCGTCCTTGCTGGTCACCGCCGAACGCAGGGGCGGCGTGCTGACGAAATCCTGCAACATCAAGACATCTCGCGTGTCCTGGCGCAGCGCGTCCACCAGTTTGCGGTATGCGGCTTCGTCGGCGGGGCCAAGGCCCTTGTCGTCGGTGAGGACCACCAACAGGAGGTCTTCGGAGCCCGATTCGTGAAACGCCTCGGTCATCTTTCGAGCGGTGACACTCGACGGTGCATCGCTGGGCAAGATAGCGAGCGGATGCTTCTGGGCCATCTCGTTGAGGGATGGGAATGTCAGTGGTAGGGCGATCGCAATCGCGACCCAGAGCCCTATTACCACCCAGGGCCACCGCACCACAAAATCGGCTAGCCGTCGCATAGCGCCCTCACCCCCGGTCCGCGCGGTCGTGTGCGCGACGACGACAGTCGGCCACACTCGCCCACCCCGAGCCATCTAAGAGCCATTGAGCTACTCCACGCTACGCAACGCGTCCCCAATGCCCGCTGTCGGCGACCCGCCCGCACACGGACCTCATCGCTTCCACATAGCGGACAACTGATTTCCGGGCGACCGGATTGTCGGGAAACATGATCGCCATTGCCGTGCCCTCCCCGTACCGAAATACATAGATGGTCAGCTGATATGAATACCGGCCGTCAGAGTAGATTCCTATATTGTTCGCCAAACCCAGGTCGGCTGCTGCAAGAACAGCATTGAGGGGAGCAGCACCGCTGTGGAAAAAGTTCGACACCGGAAAGTTTGGCTGTGGCCACTTCAACGACGGCGCCAATTCCAACACGCGGTAATACGGCACCTCCGCCAAGTGCAGACCTGAATCGAAAGAAGCCTGCGCTGCCCACGCGGCATCGGCGAAAGAAGCCGCAGCGATTGGCACGGTGATCGGGACTAAGCCGGTAAACCAACCCTGCGTCATAAAATTATCCGTAGTTCTGCGCGTATCCCTGGGAGTGAGGCCGTAATAAGTGAGAGCACCCGTAAACTCATGCTCTACCAGGGCGATGCACGCGAACAAGCCGCCGACGAAGCGCGCGCCGACCGATGTGCAGGCTGATTCGAACCGCTCCGTCTGTTCTGCGTCCATCAGGAGTTCGGAGACCATGTCGCTGTCACTCGGCTCCGACGGGTTGCCCAGTGGGAGTGGAAATTCAGGAAAACCACCATTGTTGTTCTCGGCGAAGTCAATCCACGCGCGTATCTGAGGCGAATCCACGGTCAACGTTGACGTGCACTGGCGCTCGCGGGCGCAGAAATCGTCAAAGCTGCCGGCATCGGGAAGCGCAAGGGCTTCACCACCTGCGCTCAGCGCCCCATACATTCCGTTGGCCTCAAGCATCGTTGTGCCAATCAATGTCGCGTCCCCGTGGACATGATCCATGGCGGCAAAGAAAGTGAAATAACTCTCGCTTTGAACAATCCCGAAGGTGAAGCAACCCCACTCCAGCGGATTCGGTATCGCCACGACATGGGCGCGTATTTCCTCGACCGTCCTTCGGCCGTGATCGATCGGCGTGAATTCAATATCAGCGGGATCGATGATGGTATGCCTTAGGAACTCTCCGGTGCTCGTGTGCTCGAACCAACTGCGGAATGTGTCATGCCGACGCAGGTATGCGTTGACGGCGAGATTCATGGCAGCAATATCACACTGCCCGGGTACTTCACAGGCAGCTATGATTTGCCGCGAAAAGTTCAGCCCTGCGGCTGTCCGTTCGTGATGGTTACGAAGATGTTGGCCCTGCATGTAGCTGACCGGCACAGAACTCGCCGGCGCTTGTCGAACCTTTTCGGCAGCCGCGGTCGTCGGGTGCCAGGAGATGACTGATCCTGAGGTTGGCGTCCAATCACCGAGTGAGCCGATCGTAATTTTCCCGATGCGCAATATTCCCCCCGGGGTTTCCACGGCTGCAGTTCGGCCGCGCCGGTCGCGAGACCAACATAACCCTTGCGGCAAGCACCGGCGACATGGGTCCGTGCGTGCAACGGCTCACGGTTTCGGCGGCCGGCGTACGCGGTTCCGCCGGGCCGGCCATCGACCCGGAGGGTCCGGAGCAGGCGCTGCCCCTCGGCACCGACCGGGTCGGCTGATTGGCTAACCGGATCGAGCGTTGGCGAGACTCCAGCACTTCCGGTACAGCGGCACGTCAAAATGGCTGTCGCTGATAGGGAACATCTTTCACTGTCGGAGAACATGCTTTGCTGTGATCGAGAGGGGTGTACTCGTGATCGACACGGGTGTATAACTAACCCCGGATCGAAAGAGGGGCGCGCGGACGAGCGGGGGCTTGGCCGGCGAATGATTCGATGGGGGATTTTCCGTTAATTCGCGAGAGGTAGTCGACCTCAGCCATTACCCCGGGGGCGAGAACAAAGGGGAACGGATCGTTTTCGCCGCAACCCAGGCGACCGTCGAAGATCCGGTGGCGCGGACATCGGGTTTTGCGATCGTCGGCTACGCGGCCCGTTTTCCGGGTGCCGCGGACGCGGACGAATTCTGGCAGGTGCTGGCCGAAGGCCGGGATGCGATATCGGAGGTGCCCCAGGACCGCTGGGATGCCGACGAATTCTTCGACCCAGATCCCGATGCGCCCGGGAAGGTTGTAACCCGTCGGGCAGGTTTCGTCGATGACGTAACGGGGTTTGACGCGCAGTTTTTCGGTATGTCGGCGCGCGAGGTCAGGTTGATGGACCCGCAGCATCGGCTCTTGCTGGAGACGGCGTGGCGGGCGGTGGAGCATTCGGGCACCGCGCCAACGGCTTTGGCGAACACCAACACTGGTGTGTTCATGGGTTTGTCCACCCATGACTACCTGGGAATGGCATCCGACGAGCTGACTTACGCGGAGATCGAAGCCTACACGGCAATCGGGACGTCGGCTGCCGCAGCGGCGGGCCGGATCAGCTATCGGTTGGGGCTGCAGGGCCCGGCGGTCGCCGTCGACACGGCGTGCAGCTCGTCGTTGGTGGCAATCCATCAGGCATGCCAAGCGCTGCGCTTGGGGGAATGTGACCTCGCGCTGGCCGGCGGCGCGAACGTCCTGCTCACCCCGGCGACCATGATCACCTTTTCCCATGCGCACATGCTCGCGCCCGACGGCCGGTGCAAGACATTCGATGCGGCCGCGGACGGCTACGTGCGGGGCGAGGGTTGCGGTGTCATTGTTGTGAAGCGGCTTGAGGACGCGATCCGCGACGGCGACCGGATTCGGGCCGTGATCCGGGGCAGCGCGATCAACCAGGACGGCGCATCGGGTGGTTTGACGGTGCCGAACGGCATTGCCCAGCAACGGGTTATCGCCGAGGCGCTACAGCGTAGCGGGGTCGTAGCCGGCGACGTCGGATACCTGGAGGCGCATGGCACCGGGACATCGCTGGGCGATCCGATCGAGGCTCAGGCCGCGGGTGCGGTGCTCGGCGCTGGGCGCGAGGCGAGCCGGCCGCTGTTGATCGGTTCGGTGAAGACGAACATCGGGCATCTGGAAGCGGCCGCGGGGATCGCGGGTGTTATCAAGGTCATCCTGTCGCTCGAGCACGGATTACTGCCGCAGCACCTGCACTTTCGCAATCCGTCTCCGCACATTCCCTGGGACCGGCTTGCGGTGCAGGTTGTCAAGGAGGCCACCGCCTGGGAACGCAACGGTCAGCCCCGTATTGCGGGAGTCAGCTCGTTCGGGTTCGCCGGGACCAACGCGCACGTCATCCTCGAGGAAGCGCCCGAGGAAGTGGGTCGGGTCGCCCCGGCGTCGAGTCCGGTCGACCAGCCCGGGGGCCGACGCTTCAGCATTCTTCCGCTATCGGCGCGGACACCCGCCGCATTGGTACAAATCGCCGATCAATATCGCAGCTGGTTGAGCGCGCACCCGGAGGCCACCCTGGCGGACGTATGCTTTACCGCCGGGGCGGGGCGAGCACACTTGGAGCACCGGGCCGCGTTGGTGGTCAATTCGAGGGAATCTGCGAGTGAGCTACTCGGTGCGCTCGCGGACGACCGCCCGGCACCCGGATTGGTTCGCGGACCATCCGATGACAAGCCGAAAACGGCGTGGCTGTTCACCGGTCAAGGCAGCCAGTACCCGGGCATGGCCCAGGAGCTGTTCGACACTGAGCCGGTGTTCGCCGAGACTCTGACTCGCTGCGCGGCAGTGGTCGCTGACGTTCTCGAAAAGCCGTTGCTGGACGTGATTTTCGATGCAAATGGCCCGGACGGCGAAGAGACGCTGCGGCAAACCTCCTACGCCCAGCCCGCCTTGTTCGCGGTCGAGATGGGCTTGGCGCGCCTGTGGCAATCGTGGGGCTTCGAACCCGACGTGCTGTTGGGCCACAGCGTCGGCCAGTATTCGGCGGCCTGCGTCGCGGGTGTGTTCAGCCTCGAGGACGGCGCGTTGCTGATGGCCGAGCGCGGCCGCCTTTTCGGCCGTTTGCCCGCTGGAGGCCGGATGATCGCGGTGTTCACCGCCGCCGAGCGTGTCGAGAGCCTCACCGACGAGTTTCCGAGTCTGTCGGTTGCCGCCTACAACGGTGCGAACACCGTGCTGTCGGGACCCGGGCATGATCTGGACCAAGCGGTGGCCCGGTTGACGACCGACGGTGTCCGGTGTGACCGGCTGGACACCAGCCACGCGTTCCATTCGGCGCTGCTGGATCCGATCCTCGACGAGTTCGAGTCCTACGCGGACCGGTTCAATTTCGTTTCACCACAACGGATTTTGGTGTGCAACTGCACCGGTGCCGCGCTCGGCAGGAGCGCGAAACTGGATGGCAACTACTGGCGTCGCCATGCGCGCCAACCGGTGGAATTCGCCAAGAGCGTGCGGACGCTGGCCGATCTGGGTTGCAAAGTGCTGCTGGAGATCGGCCCGCAACCGGTGCTCACCGCCGCGGCCCTGCGGGCATGGCCTGACCCGGCCACCGCACCACGGGCGATCGCGTCGTTACGCCGAAGCACCGCCGACCACCGCCAGATCACCGAAGCCCTTGCTGACGCATACGTCCTGGGCCACCTGCCCGACTTCGGCGCTGTTCGGCAGGGACCGGCGCGAAAGCTCGACCTGCCCACCTACCCGTTCGAGCATCGCCAGTACTGGTTCAACGAGAAGCGGACCCGGCCGACCCAACAGACCTCGAACCAGAGCGCAGGGGTGCGTACCGAAGCCGTCCGGCTTCTCGAGGACGGCCGGATCGAGGAACTCGCCGCGCTACTCGACGGCGCGAGCGACAATCAGCAGACCGTGAATGTGCTGACAAAGCTTGCCGCACAACACAACCAACAACGTACAGCGCAGGCCATCGCGGATGACCGTTACGAGGTTCGCTGGGAGAAATCCATTGCTGGGGTCTCAGGGGTCTCAGATGCAAAAGCCGGCGAGGGATCTGCTTGGCTCCTCATTGGCGATGACGCCAATGTGGTTCAGCCGTTGGTCGACGCGCTGACCGCGCATGGGCATCGGCATCAGATTCTCGGGTTGCCGGTGACCGACGCGGGCGAGGAACGGCTCGAAGGCACGTTGCTCGCTGCGGTGGCAGACGAACCGTCGCTACGGATCCTGCACGTCGCGGCCCTCGACACCGACACCGCACCATCGATGCGGTCGCTGTTGCGGATGCAACACCGAGTGCTGGGTGGAACCCGGCGACTCTTCCGCGCCGCGGTTGCCGCAGAACTGCGCAGACCCATCTGGGTGGTAACCCGTGGCGCACAACGAGTCACTGACGCGGACTTCGTGTCACCGGATCAGAGTTGCCTATGGGGATTCGTTCGTGCCGCCTCGCTGGAGCATCCGCAAGTGTGGGGCGGGCTCGCGGATCTGGCGGAAGGCACCACGGACGAATGGTCGCGGTTGATCAACCAGGTGGCGGCGGAACCGCGCAGTGAAGACCAAGTCGCGCTGCGTGATCACGCAGTCTATGTTCCCCGGCTGGTTCGACGGGTTGGGCAGCCGATCGCAACGCCGCTGGCACTGCGTGATGACGCAACGTATCTGGTGACCGGAGGCCTGGGTTCGGTCGGACTGGAAATCGCCGGATACCTGGCCGCGCACGGCGCCCGGCATCTGGTGCTGACTGGGCGACGCCCGCCCAGCGATGCCGCGCAAGGGCGCATCGATGCGTTACGCGAACAGCACGGCTGCGAATTCCGGGTTGTCGCGGGCGATGTCGCCGATGCGCACGATGTCGCGCGCCTGTTAGCCACTGTGCAGGCCGAACTACCGCCGGTGGCCGGCATCGTGCATGCCGCAGGCGAGATCGGTACCACCCCGCTGCGCACCCTCGACGACGCCGAAGTGGATCGAGTTTTCGCCGGAAAGGTTTGGGGTGCTTGGCATTTGAGCGAAGCAGCCGTGGACCTTCAGCTGGACTTCTTCCTGAGTACCTCCTCGATCGCTTCAGTGTGGGGCGGGTTCGGTCAGACTGCCTACGGTGCGGCTAACGCCTTCCTCGACGCACTGGCCTGGCGGCTGCGCGAGCACGGCGTTGCGGGGATCAGTGTTAATTTCGGTCCCTGGTCGGCGGGCATGGCCAATGAGGAGGCTCGCGCGCGACTGGCTCAGCGCGGGGTCCGGACGTTATCGCCTGCCGATGCATTGGTGGGTATGGCTGATCTCATGGCTGCCTCTTCCGCGCAGGGGGCCGTACAAGGCCCCGCACAAGGCATTGTGGCCCGGATCGACTGGGCCCGCTTCCTGCCGCTCTACCAGCAAGCGGGGAGGCGGTCATTCCTGGCGGAGTTGGAGCGCGAGGTGCCCGATTTCGCGCCGGCACCAACGTTGTCTGGGAAGACTCGACTGGTCGAGCAGCTCACGCACGCTCCGGTGCAGCAGCGTAAGAAACTTGTCGCGGATTACCTGCGCGAGGCGGTGGCGGAGGTGACGCGAGTCGATGCCGCGGAGATCCGCGAGGACGCCGGATTCTTCGATCTCGGCATGGATTCGCTGATGGCCGTTGAGTTGCGGCGCCGCATCGAGCAAGGGGTGGGCAAGGAGTTGCCGGCGACCCTGGCGATGGACTACCCACGCCTGTCCGGCGTGGCGGATTACCTGCTCGGCGACGTGCTCGGGCTCAGCGGGCAGGCAGCCAACGCTGCGCCGCAGCCGGCGCCGGTAGTGACCTCATTAGCAATGGGGCGCACGGATGAGCCGATCGCGATCGTCGCGGTGGCGTGCCGTTTTCCCGGCGCACCCGATCCCGAGGCTTTCTGGGAAGTGTTGTCCGGCGGCGTCGATGCGATCCGGGAAGTCCCGGATGACCGATTCGACATCGACGAGTTCTACGACCCGGATCCGGAGACTCCGGGCAAGATCTACAGCCGCTTCGGTGGATTCCTCGACGAAATCGACGGATTCGATCCGGAATTCTTCGGAATCTCCCCGCGCGAGGCTGTGTGGATCGACCCGCAGCAGCGGCTGATGCTGGAAACTGCGTGGGAGGGGTTGGAACGTGCCGGGTATTCCCCGGGGGCGTTGCGCGGCAGCCGAAGCGGCATCTTCGTGGGCGTGGGTGCCAACGAGTATTCGCATCTACTGTCCGCCGACTCGGTCGAGAAGATCGAGCCCCACTTCATCACCGGCAATGCGCTCAATGCCATTTCGGGCCGGGTTGCCTTCGCGCTCGGACTAGAAGGACCGGCGGTCGCGGTCGATACCGCGTGCAGCTCGTCGTTGGTGGCCGTCCATCAGGCCTGCCAGGCATTGCACTCCGGTGACTGCGATTTGGCGTTGGCCGGTGGTGTGAACGTCTTGCTGAGCCCGGTATCCATCATCGCCGCCTCGCGCGCCAGGATGCTTTCCCCCGTCGGCCGATGCAAGACCTTCGACGCCTCCGCCGACGGCTATGTGCGCAGTGAAGGCTGCGGGATTCTGGTGCTCAAGAGGATGAGCGACGCGCTGCGCGACGGCGATCGGGTTTGCGCGGTCATCCGCGGCAGCGCGGTCAATCAAGACGGCGCTTCCAGCGGTCTGACGGTGCCCAACGGGGGCGCACAGCAACGGCTTATCACAGCGGCACTGGCTCGCGCCGGTCTCGCCGGCGGGGATGTCGACTACCTCGAGGCCCACGGGACCGGCACCGCGCTGGGTGATCCGATCGAGGTGCAGGCGGCCGGGGCCGCCTATGGTGCCGCTCGTGACGCGGACCGGCCGTTGCTGATCGGATCGGTGAAGACCAACATCGGCCATCTCGAGGCGGCATCAGGGGTCGCCGGTCTGATCAAAGTCGTGTTGTCGCTGCAGCACGAAGTGCTGCCGCGGAGCCTGCACTTTGAGGCACCGTCGCCGCATATCCCGTGGGACTCGCTGCCGGTGCGGGTCGTGGACAAGGCGATTCCGTGGCAGGCCAACGGGAGGCCACGACGCGCCGGCATAAGTTCCTTCGGGTTCACTGGCACGAACGCACACGTGCTGATCGAGGAGGCGCCACCACAATCGGCGACCGCTGACGAATATTCGACAGGCGACATCTTGTCCGACGTCACCGTGGTATCGGAGCCGGATGCTGAAGATGAGCCGGTCGATGTGCTGCCGCTGTCCGCGCGGTCACCGCAAGCGCTGGTGGCATTGGCGGAGCGATATGGCGAATGGTTGAACGGCCACCCAAAGGTCGACATCGCCGATGTGTGCTTCACGGCCGGGGCCGGCCGTTCGCATTTCGAACACCGGGCCGCGCTGGTCGTGGATTCGGTTCAGGGTGCCCGCGAGGTGCTGGCCGAGCTGGCCGAGAACCGGATGCGACCCGGAGTGGTACGCGGCGAGTGCGCGGACCGACCGACGGCGGCGTGGTTGTTCACCGGGCAGGGCAGCCAGTACCCGGGGATGGCGCGCGAGTTGTTCGACGCTGAGCCGGTTTTCGCCGACACCGTGACACGATGCGCGGAAGCGGTCAACGGGATGCTGTCGCATCCGTTGCTGGAGGTGCTGTTCGCGACTAACAGGGACGCCGGCGCTGGAGCCGGAAAGGCACTGCGGCACACCTCTTTTGCGCAGCCCGCGCTGTTCGCCGTCGAGATGGGCCTGGCCCGGCTGTGGCAGTCGTGGGGCGTCGAGCCCGACGTGGTGCTGGGGCACAGCGTGGGCCAGTACGCGGCGGCGTGTGTGGCCGGGGTTTTCAGCCTCGAGGACGGAGCGCGGCTGATGGCCGAGCGCGGCCGGCTGTTTGGCAGTCTGCCCGACGGTGGGCGAATGGTGGCGGTGTTCGCCGACGCCAAGTACGCCGAGGAGATCGCCAACGACTCCCCCCGGGTGTCGGTCGCTGCCTACAACGGCCCCAACACCGTGCTGTCGGGTCCCGGCGCGGATCTAGAACAGATCGTCGCCCGGGGTGGCGGTGACGGGATCCGGTGCAGCTGGCTGGAAACCAGCCACGCCTTCCATTCGGAGTTGCTGGAGCCGGTGCTTGGTGAATTCGAGTCGTACGCGGCGCGGTTGCAGTTCGCCGTGCCGACGTTGCCGCTGGTCTGCAACCGCACCGGCGCCGTGCTGACGGCGGAAACCCCGCTAGACGCACAATATTGGCGGCGGCATTCCCGCCAGCCGGTGCAGTTCGCCGAAAGCGTGCGCACCGTGGCGGCGCTGGGGTGCTCGGTATTGATGGAGATCGGTCCGCAACCGGTTCTGACCGGGGCTGCGGTGCAGGTCTGGCCGGAACATCTTGCCGCGCCGCATGCGATCGTTTCCCTACGCAAGGGCATCGGCGACCGGCGCCAGATCGCCGAAGCGCTGGCCGCGGCGTACGTCAGCGGCCATCGGCCCAAGTTCGCTGCGCTGCATCGGCAACCCCGCCGCAGACTCGAACTGCCCACCTACCCGTTCCAGCGCCGTCGCTTCTGGCCCAAGACTTCCGGTATCGCCGGCATCGATGGTCAGGGCGCCGCCGCGTCCGGACTCCTGGGTAGTGCAAAAGATCTCGCCTCAGGCGACTCCGTCTACACCAGCCGGCTGTCGGTCAAGTCGCAGCCGTGGCTTGCCGATCACGTCATCTATGGCACCGTTGTCGTCCCGGGGGCGACGTATGCGGCGATGGCCCTGGCCGCCGTTAAGCCGCCGGGGCGGGTGCAAAACGTCTATTTCTACGAGCCGATCATCCTGCCCGAGAAGGCTTCTCGCGAAGTACAGCTGAGTCTGCACCCGCTGGAGGTTGGCGGCGGCTGGAGCTTTCGGGTGCACAGCCGCCCATACGGCGTCCCTGACGCTGAGTGGTCGTTGAACGCCGATGGCACCGTCGTTAACGGTGTCGATGACGAGCCGGCACCGGATCCGACGGACTCCATCGACGCCGCAATCGAGCGGTTGGACCGCAGCCGTCCACAGCAGCTGTTCGAGAGCTTCGCCGAAAGCGAGCTGGAATGGGGGACCATTTGGTCCACGTCCCTCAAATCGCTGTGGATCGGCGAGGGTGAGGCGATCGGCGATGTCACCGTCGGCGAAGAGCTCGCCGAACACCTCGGAACCGAGCCCATCCATCCGGTGTTGCTCGATCTGTGCACCGGAGTCGTCTTTCCGGCGTTCCCGGCGCTTGTCGCGGCCGAACAGGGGATCAACGATCTCTTGTTGCCGTTGCGGTACGGGCAAGTTTCACTGCGGGAGAAGATGCCTCGGCGGTTTTATTGCCGCGGAAAGTGGCGTGCCAGCGCCCTCGACAGCGAAACCCAAGTCTTCGACATCGATTTCGTCGATCGGGATGGTCGCCACCTGGGCGGGATTCGCGAGTTCACGGTCAAGCGCGCGCCCCGGGAGGCGTTGTTGCGCGGGCTCGGCGGCGACGCCACGCGGCTGCTATATACCCTCGGCTGGCACGAGGTGCCGCCTCAGCCGTCGGGCGGTGATGCCGAGGGCGCCGGAAACGTGAACGGTACTTGGCTGGTTGCCGGATTCGACGAACTGGCGGCCGACCTGCCCGGCTGCATCTCTTTTGACCGGAATACGGATCCGGAGCTCTTGGGGCAGCTGTTGGCAAAGGCTCGTGAGGGTGGCGTGCCGTTCGCCGGCATCGTCTGGCGCAGCTCTGGATCGAATGCAGAAGAGTCGAGCGCTGAATCTGCCGCGCGGCTGGTAACCGAGATCGCCCACCTACTCAGTGCGGTGCATGCCGTGCAGGCCGATGAGGCGGTCAAACTTCCCGGTGGTCTGTGGATCATCACTGAACGGGCCGTGGCGACCGAATCCGGCGAGCCGGTCGACCCGGTGCAGGCGGCACTGTGGGGACTCGGGCGCACCATCGTCAACGAGGAACCGGCCGTGCGCTGCCGGCTGGTCGATTACGACGGATCAGAGCTGGCCGTGCACTCGCTGGCAGGCCTTCTCGACGCACCGATCGAGGAACCCGAACTCGCACTGCGGCAAGGAAAGTTCTTGGCGTCCCGGTTGCTGCCGTGGGCGCGCGGCGGTCATCTCGCGGTACCGCGTGGAACCGATTACGTTCTGGCGCCCAGTGAACGCGGCGCGATCGACAACCTGCGTCTGATCGAGCAGGAAGTGCCGCCGCCGGACGAGGGCTGTGTGCAGGTCCGGGTTGAGGCAGGTGGTCTGAACTTCCGGGAGGTGCTCAATGTGCTGGGCCTCTACCCAGGCGATCCGGGCCCGCTCGGCGGCGACTTCGCCGGCACCGTCACACAGCTAGGTAGTGGCGTCACCGGACTCGAGGTCGGCCAACGCGTCTATGGCTTCATGCAGGGCGCGTTCGCCAGCCGGTTCAATGTGCCGGTTCAGTTGCTGGCGCCGCTGCCCGACGGACTGAGCGCGGTAGCGGCGGCCACCATTCCCGCCGCGGCACTGACGACCCGACTCGCATTCGACTGGGCGCAGCTGAAGCCCGGTGACCGCGTGCTTATCCACGCCGCGAGCGGTGGTGTCGGATTGGCCGCCATCCAGATGGCGCAACGGCACGGTGCGATCGTCTTCGCCACCGCGAGCACCTACAAACGCGCAACACTACGCAAGCTGGGCGTGGAATATGTCTACGACTCGCGCAGTACGGATTTCGCCGACCAGATCCTTGCCGACACCGACGGTGCCGGCGTCGACGTGGTGCTCAACAGCCTGACCCATGAGGGTTTCATCGCAGCGACCGTACGGGCTACCGCGCAGAATGGCCGTTTCGTCGAGATCGCCAAGCGAGACATCTGGACTCCGGAGCAGATGACGGCGGCCCGCCCCGATATCGCCTACGAGATTGTCGCGTTGGACTGGACCACCGTGCAAGACCCCGACCGTATTCGTGGCCTGCTGGCCGAGGTGTCGGACGGGTTGGCCAGTGGCGAGTGGACGCCACTACCCGCCGAGATCTACCCGCTGACTGAGGCGAAGACGGCGTTTCGCCGCATGCAGCAAGCGCGGCATATCGGGAAGATCGTGCTGCAAATGCCGAACCCGCTACAGCCGCGAGGCGATCGGAGTTATCTGATCACCGGTGGACTCGGTGCCATCGGCCTGCACACCGCGGCTTATCTGGCCCAGCTCGGTGCCGGCGACATCGTGCTGACCAGCCGGCGCGCGCCCGACGCGGAGGCGCTACGGGCAATTGCGGACATCACCGAGCGCTACCGGTGCCGCATCCACACCTTCGCGGCGGATGTCGGCGACGAGGCGCAAGTCGAAAAGCTGCTGGAGCGGATCCGCGCAGAGTTGCCTCCGCTCGCGGGAGTGGCGCATCTGGCCGGCGTGCTCGACGACGCGCTGCTGTCACAACAGAGCCTGGAGCGTTTCTGGACGACGTTGGCGCCCAAGGCGTTCAGTGCCATTTACTTAGATCGGTTGACGAAGAACGACGACCTCGACTTCTTCATCGTGTCCTCCTCGGTGTCCAGCTTGCTAGGTTCACCCGGCCAGGCAAACTACTCGACGGCCAATGCGTTGCTTGATGGACTGGTCGCGGATCGCAAGGCGCGAGGCTTGCCGGCGACCGGGATCAACTTTGGTCCCTTTGCCCAGGGAGGCATGGCCTCTTCGGAGGCTGCGCGCGCCAATATCGGTGCGCAAGGCCTAATTCCGCTGGAAGCGACGGCCGCCCTCAACGCGCTCACCGAGGTTGTCGCCAACGGAACTGGGCAGGCAACCGTCATCAAGGCCAACTGGCAGCGCGCCGCCAAGCTGCTGGGCGGTTCTCGTCCCCCGATTCTCGACCTCGTGTTGCCGAGCGCTGTCACGGATGCAACCGGCGACAGTGAGTTGCTCCAGCAATTGCAGGAGGTCCCGGTGGCGCAGCGCGCCAGTTTCCTGACCGAATTCCTGCAGCGCGAAGTGCAAGGTTTCCTGCGGCTGGCGCAACCGCCCGCCGCAACCAGTCGGTTCCTGGACCTGGGTACGGATTCACTGATGGCGGTCGAACTCCGCAACAGGTTGTACGGGCAGTTCGGTGGCGCGTTCACGATCAGCGCTACCGCGGTATTCGACTATCCGACGATCGGGGGGCTCGCCGAGTATCTCGCAAGTCAGCTGCCCGGGTCGGAATCACAGTCGGTGGAATCCGTCGCTATGCCCGAGCCTACTTAATGGTTGAGCGCAACAACGGGCTCCTTTGCCGTAGGCGCGGCGCAATCAGTCGCTGATGTCGAATCCGGCGATGACCTTGGCCGGGCTGACTCGCACTACCACTTCGCCGGGAATGGCGTTGCGGCGGCCGAACTCGTCGGCGCGGTCAGCGCCCATGTATCGCCCGCCGGTTCGGGTCGCAATGTCCAGCACGTCCTTCGGATCCTCGGTCACCGTCGCCACGCCCTGCACCTGAACGAACGAGTAGGGCGGGT